>Ga0187833_10003916_pt1 | contig 14759 bp, 1 predicted proteins | sample ETNtaG_37_FD_167968 | JGI IMG/M metagenome (GOLD analysis project Ga0187833, IMG submission 167968) | Marine microbial and viral communities from oxygen minimum zone, Eastern Pacific Ocean - ETNP2014_SV_400_PacBio MetaG (Illumina Assembly) | ecosystem: Environmental > Aquatic > Marine > Hypoxic... | reverse complement strand
GGTTTGTGAAGATAATCAATGTGTTATTGATCTGCCTCCAGAACCAGAGAATCCTGGATGCATAGCAAAGAGTTGTAGATCTGAAGGAACTCAATGCGGCAGTATCAATGACGGCTGTGGAGGATCTGTCTACTGTGGAACCTGTGATCTAGGAAGTACATGTAACGAGGGTACCTGTGTTGAGTCTTCTGCTCAGTTGGGAGATCTAGAACATACTGTTGAAGCATTCTCAATATCTGCCAATAGAAATAAACAGAGAGTCTATGTGGCATGTCAGGATGGCTTTGATGATGAGATTCATAAATCCAATTACCTTATTTCAATTGATAATACAGATCCTGTATTTACTAATCTTGAAATAGAGCCTGAATCTATATTGGAGCCTCCAGAGCAGACAACATTCTTTGCTAGCACTGATGATGAGACTATTTGTAAATTGGACAGAGAGAACATAGGCTTTGAGGACATGCGTTATGAGTTCCCTGGATTTGGAGCATCAGATTTCAGAATAACTCATGAAAGGCAATCACCTAGGCTTCCTATTGATATACCTGAGCAGAGATTCGCTGTTACTTGTGTCAATAAAGCTGATAGAGCTGTATCGGATTATGTTACTGTGTTGCTAAACCTTAATGCTCCATTGGAGATAACTGAGATACATACAGCTGGCTTTGTTATTGAGGATAGTGTGCTCTTGGACTTTGAAACAAACAAAAGAGCACAGTGCCAGTATGATAGTGGATTGGGTATACAAACAATGGCTGGTCAAAATAATGTTCATCAGGAATTATTAACTAATCTTATTAATGGTGATTATCAGATTGCCCTCACTTGTGAGACTATTGACGGAGAGGTAGCTCAGGGAGAGATTTCCTTTAGAGTTCATATTGGTGGCATACCTATTAATTGTACAGATTCTCTGCTTAACCAAGATGAGACAGATATTGACTGTGGAGGGGGCTGTGATCCTTGCGACCAAGAAGGAAAGAGATGTAGTGATATCCAGGATTGTGCGATTGGAATGGCCTGCCTAGAACGAACCCTAGCAGAACAAACCCTACCAAACCTACCAGTAGAGATAGGAACACCAGACAACTTCTGCGTCCAAACCTGCGGCAATGGCATACCTGAACTAGATTATCGAGAGGATTGCGATGATGGAAATAATGAAGATGGAGATACCTGTACAAACAATTGTAGGGACAATGATATTATCACTGCGTGCGTTGATGAAGGATTCAATGGAGTGGATTGTGTGGAAGGTGGAGATACCATATGCGATGGCTACCAGATACGCACCTGTGTCACAGACAATGATGGAGGAATAGAGGATAGCTGCCTTGAGCCTTCAGAAGCTGTTGATTGTTCACAAGGACAACTCTGTAAAGACAATGCATGTGTGGCTTTCGAACAGTTGCAGATACGTTTAGTTGATCCTACATATAATACAGCAGCAACTCATGTATTTGATGTGGAATTGGAGACTTCACGCACAGCTCATTGCAGGTATTCAAACAGAGACGTTGTTTATAACAATATGGATGACATGATTTATACTGATGATAATGTGCATTATCTTGATGATTATGAAATTATCTCAGAATTAGGCAATCTGTATGTCAAATGTGAGGATGATTACAATGGCGATGTTGTCAGTACGCGATTTATTATTGAGATCTTGACAGATACGGTAGTGTTTAATGATTTAATAGCCTCCCCTAATCCAATTGTTGAGATACCAGAGAAAACTCTCATTAGCTTTACTACTGATAAGCCAAGCATATGTAAATTTGATGAAACAACAGGGGAGTTTGCTAATATGGCATATCCTTTACCTGGATTTGAAGAAAAAGACTTTAGGACAGAACATGAACGAGAGACAGATTTCCTTGCCATTGATGTTAATGAGCATGTGTTTACTGTAGGTTGTATCACCAAGGCAGAGCAATTCTCTTCTGAAGAGATACTTGTTGGGTTGGATCTTGATATTGGATTCCAGATAAGGGATTTCACTGAAGCGTATAGTGAAGAGGACAACATGCTATTGAGGTATAATACGAATAAGAGAGCATCATGTAGTGCAATGAATCTTGCTAATCCAAACCAAATACTTAGCTTGGATGCTGATGATCGATCATTAGAGCATACAAAGGATTTAAGAGGCTTAACTAATGGGATTTATGATTACGAAACAAGATGTGTTTCTGCACAGGACTTGGAACAAGATAGTGTAAGGACACATTTCCAGGTTTATGTGGGAGGTGTTCCTGTTAATTGTACAGATTCCCTGCTTAACCAGGATGAGACTGGAGTGGATTGCGGAGGCAGTTGTGGATTATGTTCAATTGGGCAGGGATGCGAGTTGAATGAAGATTGTGTGGAAGGGGCTACTTGTGATAATGGAGTTTGCCAGGCTTGCTCAAATCAATGCGGCAGCATAGGAGAGACAACATGCGATGGAGACAGAATAAGAACCTGCGGAGACTTCAATAATGATCAATGCTTCGAATGGAGCGAATCAGAACAGTGCGAGACAGGCAAACTCTGTGAGAGTAGTAGTTGTGCTGTGCCTCAACCATTAAGTGTGGTTGTTTCCGAGCCAGAGCATTTAACAGCGGCTGATAATACATTTAGGGTAAGGGTTGAAACAAGCAGAAATGCCCTTTGTAGATATCACAGATTTGATGTAAGCCATGAGAATATGTTATCCTTTGTTGAAGAAGGGGCAGTAGGTGTAGAAGAAGTAATTGTTGGAGACTTGAGGAGTAGCTTGATTACAGGAGCTGCCGTGACTGATGTCCAAGAGGATAAAGGATTCTTTAGCAGACTAGTTGAGAGTTTAGGTAATCTTGTAGGACGTGCTTTTGCAGGAGGACCACCACCTCCACCAGTTGTTCCAGGAGGAGGTTCTAACCAAGCATGCATACCTGATACTTGTGATCAACTAAGCGGATGCGGAGAACTAAACGATGGATGCGAAGGAACCATAACCTGCGGATGCCAACAAGGAGAAACCTGCCAAAACGGAAACTGCGAGACAGACGTACCAGAAGATCTAGAAGCACCACCTTGTGTAGCAAAGAGCTGTCCTGATCTAGAGATAGAATGCGGTCCAACAATAGATAATTGCGGCAACACATTAGCATGTGGAGACTGCTCATTAGGCCATGTTTGCGAAGAGGGTAGCTGTGTGTTGGATATACCAGACAGACCTTCAGATCCAGGATGTCTGGCAGTAGGATGTAGAGCTCAAGGAAAAGAATGCGGCACAATATATGATGGATGTGGAGCTACTAAGTATTGTGGAACATGTGACTTCGGACAGGTTTGCTTTAGAGGCGATTGCATTGAGAGCCCTAGTGCTGAAGGGTCTAGAGTACATATTATAGATCACTTTAATCTTCCAGGAACTCAGGGAAAGATATTTGTTAGCTGCGAAGATCCATTCTTTGACACGCTGGAGAGGATTGAGACCTTGATTGATATTGATACTAGTGCTCCAGATATTCTTGAGAGTCTTGCCCAACCAGAGATTATTACTGAACCACCTGAAAAAACAAAGCTCATTGTTACAACAGATGATGCTACAATATGCAAGTATGATTATTTGCACCAGACATACGCTGATATGAGATACGAACTAGGAACTTTGAATAATTTTGTCACATCCCATCAAGCAGACACACCACTCCTAGATCTTTTACAGAGAGATTATAACTTCAAAGTTATATGTGAGAACAAGGCTGGATTGCAGAGTGAGGATAGCATAGCTGTTGTGCTGGACCTAGAGGCAGAATTTGCAATCAATAACATATTTACGCCAAGCCTCATCGTGGAAAATATCGCTCAGTTGGAGGTCAGTACAAACAAACTGGCAGAGTGTTTCTTTGATGATGAAGGAACAAATGTCCCTATGGAACGTGAAGAATTGCGTCATAGAGCAGAGGTTAGTGGTTTGGTTGATGGAGCATATGCATATGATATAAATTGTGTTTCTCTCATAGGAGAGGAGGCTAGTGAGACTATTGCATTCACTGTTCATGTTGGAGGCATACCTGAGAATTGCACTGATGGATTATTGAACCAGGATGAGACTGGAGTAGATTGCGGAGGAGGCTGTGGTTTCTGTTCTATTGGTCAGAGATGTAACTTGAATGAGGATTGTGACTTGGGCACGAGCTGCCTTGGCGTGGGTGATGTAAAAACTTGCCAACAGACATGTGGTAATGATAGAATTGATGCACGGGAAGAGTGCGATGATGGGAATACTATTGATGGGGATGAATGCAGCAATCAATGTCTAGAGAATACTGTGATTACTGCATGTGAAAATGAGTGTGGTGCTATTGATGAGTCACGATGTGATAATTATCAGGTAAGCCTTTGTGGTAATTTTGATAATGATGTGTGTTTGGAATGGGGAGGACTAAGTGACTGTCCACAGAATGAGATTTGTCAAGACATGGATTGCGAAGCTTTCACTACATTAGATTTGGATCTCAGAGATCCTACTCATTTAACCAGCAGTGCACATAGATTCCCTGTGAGACTAGAGACGCAGAGGGATGCACATTGCAGATATTCAAGGAATAATGTAGTCTATGACAATATGCAGGATTTCACTACTACTGATGGCGTATATCATGATCTTGATGATTATCAGGTTATAGGCAAGATAGGCAATCTCTACGTAAAATGTATTGATGCGTTTAATAATGATGAGATTAGCCAACGATTCATTATTAATGTGGATACAATTCCTCCAGAGATCATTGAATTGCGAGCAGATCCTCCAAGGATTATTGAGGTACCTGAAAAAACTACAATTAGCATTGGGACAGATGAACCTAGTATTTGTAAATTTGATGATCTTAGTGATGATTTTGATGTAATGAGATATGCTATGCCTGGGGCTGATGAAGAAGACTTTAGGCTAGGCCATACAAGAGACACCCCTTTCCTAGATACTAACCGGGACATCTATACATTCAATGTGGTTTGCAGAAATAAAGCAGATCTTGAGACAAAGGAATTATTAGATGTGGAATTGGACCTCAATGTGGCTTTTGAGATTTTGGATCTTACACTACCTTATGCTATTGTGGATGAACATTACATAAACATAACTGCAAACAAACAATCTAGTTGCGAAGCTAGTGAAGTGGATGGTGTAAATATTCCAATGGTGGCAGATACGTCTTTATTAAAGCATAATCTAGCGCTTGAAGATCTTGAAAATGGAGAGTATAATTATGATGTTGTCTGCACTTCTGTTAATGATCTTGTAGAAGATCAGGTGGGGGTTAACTTTGAGGTCTACATTGGAGGTGTGCCTGAAAATTGCACAGATAGCATACTCAATAGGAATGAGACAAGCCTAGATTGTGGAGGTCATGAATGTGATGGCTGTGCATTGGATGCTGATTGTAGGATAACTGAAGATTGCGAAGATGGGTTAACTTGTGCTGATGGCATATGCGCTACCTGTGCAAATGAGTGCGAAGTAGGACAACAAAACTGCGATGGACTTTCAAGTGTTTTGAGTTGTGGTGACTTTAATCAGGATGGATGTTTAGAGTTTGGTAATGTTGCAACCTGTCCTGAAGATGAAATTTGTGAGAATAATCAATGTGGTCCAATAACAGAGATTGAGTTGAACCTTATTGAACCAACGTTTGGGTATGTGCCAGACAATGTATTTGAGGTTGTAGCTAATACTTCCAGACCTGCACATTGCAGGGTTGGCAGACTTAATAGGCCTTTTGAAGTATTAGATATCTTCGGACAGACTGGAGGGATAGATCATCTTGAGTATCAGATTAATCTTCCTCGAACTTCTGGAGGATTGTTTATTAAATGTCAAGATCCTTTGCTCGATACTCTTGTTGAACTAAGCGAGAGAATTGTGGTTGATCGGGATCCAGCATCATTTATCCTAGCAGAGGCTATTCCAAATCCTATTACTGATAGTCCTGAAGAAACAACCTTGTATATTACTACAGATAAAGACACTATTTGCAACTACCGAGAACAACTAGCTAATGACAATGGCATTGAGGGAATATTTGAAGGATATGACGAACATGAATTTAGAAGAGAGCATGAAGTTATTATTGATACGTTTGATGTTTCCAGAGTGCTCTATACCTTTGAAGTTAGCTGCATGAGCAAGGCTGGATTGGAAAGCGAGGTAAACATTCCTGTAGAATTAGATAGCTCACAGGCATTTGATATCACCTCCTGGGAGATAGACCCTATCCTTGATTTGGAGGATATTGGAGAGCTTGAGATCATAACTAATAAGGTGGCTGAGTGTATGGTGACTATTAATGGGATAGAAGAGGTCATGGTTCAAGAGGACAGGATACATTATGTATTCGAAATCCGCGATTTCTTTGAAGGATTGTATGAAATTGAGGTGAATTGCTTTACAGAAAGCTTTGAAGAAGCAGGTACCACTGTAGAGTTCAGGGTTGTTGAAGGAGGAGAGAACTGTACTGATGGACTACATAACCAGTTGGAAACAATTTTCAATGAGACTGATGTGGATTGTGGGGGAGTTAGATGTGATCCTTGCATTGCTGGCCAGCAATGTTTAGAGCATGTGGATTGTGAAGGCGCTTTGACTTGTCAGGAAGGATTTTGCATTGAAACCTGTGGAGATGGATTCGCTGATGAGGGGGAGACTTGTGGTAATTGCCCTGAGGATGTGGGTGTGTGTCCTAATTTAGTTCCAGTTGTTAGCGAATTCTTTGTAGATACTCTAGAGATAGAACTGCAGGAGAGTGTTGAATTTACCTGCATAGGCCAGGATCAAGAGAGTCTAGTTGAGGACTTGAATGCAACTCTCTACTTACAGGAAACTGGTCAGCCATTGTGGAACCTAGTGGAAGGAGAGGAGATGCTCTTTGATGAGGAACTTGGAAGATTCATTTATAACTGGCAGATAGAGGAAGGCAGTGTTGGCCAGCAGTATAATGCTCACTGTCGACTGGATGATGGAAGGAATGTTAGTGGCGTGACTGTATTGGCTAATGAGCTTGGATTGACTGTCAAGAATAGTGCTCCGATAGGGACGCATATTGCTCTTGAGCCTATTGATGCTCTCAGCAGAATGATGAGGATTGAATGCTGGGGTAGTGATTTGAATGAGGAAGAATCTAGTCTTTTAGGAACTATCAAAATCAGGAATAATGGACAGACATTGCTAGAAGAGGTTTTAGAGGTAGATTCTACAACAGGACATCATTATGTGGAAAGGCAGGATGTAGAAGAGGGTACATTTGAGGTTACTTGTGAATTCACAGACAACTTTGGAGCTATTGGAACCAAAATACAGCAAAAGGCATTCTCTTATGATGCTATACGGGACCTTACAACCCCATTACTTGTGAATGCCCAAAGTACTATTCGAAAGAATCAGATTACTGTAGATTGGGACACTGATGAGGCAGCAAGAGGAACTATCATTGTGGAAGATAGCGATGGAACTAGGACATTCAGAAAAGATAATCAAGCATTTACAGAGCAACATACTACTGTGATTACAGGGCTTTCACCTGCTACTGATTATACCTTTACGATTAACTTTACAGATCCTTCAGGCAATACAGATTCTACTGCAGCTATTACATTTACAACACACGCTGCTGAAACCTGTGTGGATAGTGGAGACTGTGATAGTGGATTTACATGCATAGAAGGAATTTGCAGAGGAGATCCAACTTGTGGAGATAATGTAGCGCAGAATGAAGAGTATTATGAAGTTACAGGAGGCAGAGAACTTTGTGATGGATCTGATGCAGGAGACCTTACTTGTATGAATTTCCCAGGCGTAGAAGAACATAATTTTACGGGTGGAAGGTTATCTTGTATAACTGCACAGCCAAGCTGTGGGGCTTCAGATGTTAATGTTAGTTCATGCTACAATTGTAACAATGGAACTCTTGAGGCTGGAGAAGACTGTGAGGGTAACATGGATATTAATTGTTTAGACCTTGGCCTTGGTGTAGGGGTAGCTAATTGCGGAACAGGTTGTCAATGGGATACTAGCCAGTGCAGTTTATGTGGGGATAGTGTTTGTGATCCTACTGAAGGTGAAGACGAAACAACCTGCGGAATAGATTGTGGTGGAGAAGGGGCTAGCTGTACAAGCGACTTTTTCTGCTCACAACGGTTTGAATGCTTAGGTGGGGCTTGCAGAGAATCCCTATCTATTGAGTGCCGTTCAAATTCCCAGTGCTTAGCAGGATTAGTATGTAATGCCCAGGGTTCATGCGCTGAGCCAATACCTGAACCAGACTGCGTTGAGGATGAGGATTGTAGCACAGGAGAAAGATGCAGAAGTGGAGAGTGTGTTGAGAGAACAGTAAGACAGAGGCGTAATCGCACCATCATCACTAGCACAGCTTGCCAAGGAGAATGGACATGTTCAACATGGAGTCCTGTTGATTGCCCATCATCAGGAAGCCAAACTAGAGTTTGTATTAACACCAACGAATGTCCTCATGGCAGACCATCTGAGCAACAGACTTGCACACCTGTCAGAATCACAACAGGGGCTGGACAACGCAGCAGGAGCTTGCCTTCAGCTCAAGATGAACAGCAATTTGCACCAGCTCAGCAGCCTGTTGTAGAGGAGCCTAGACTTCCTAGTGCGAGTTGTTCAGATGGCATTAGGAATCAGGGAGAATCTGGTGTTGATTGTGGCGGACCTTGCAGGCCTTGTAAGATTGTTATCTGTGGAGATGGTGATTGCGACGCAAAAGAGACCGAAAGTTCATGTCCGGAAGACTGCAAGAAAGATATAAATCCACTGGTTTACATCATACCAGCACTCTTATTGGTTGTTCTGCTTGGAGGCTTTGCTTTCTACAAGTTTGAACATAGGAAAAAGGCAAAATCAGACATACCTTTACCTCCACCTCCTAAAGCCCAAGTTCCTGAAGCAGTTAAAATAGCAGAAGCACCTCCAATACCTGTCATGCCAAGCAAACCCGCAACTCAGAGATTAAATGCTATCATTCCTAAAAGAAAAGTTATAACTCAAAAGAGCATATTGGATCGTTTGCCAGAGAAAACATCTAGGGATTCTACATTTGGCAGACTTGGTGATATTATCAAAGCAAAAGAGAGCTCTGCTGAAGAACAGATTAGTGAACATACAAACGAGGTCTTTTCAAAACTTAGTTCTTTGAAGAGTGGCAAGCTTTCCCGTAGAGCAGATAAGCTGAAGACTAAGGTTCTGCGTCGAAAAAAACCTAAGACTTCCAATGAGGCTCGCATTGACAATCTCAGAAAAGAGGTTGCCAAAACTAAAAGAAGAGTGCGACAAGCCAAGTAAAAATGAGATTCAATAGTATATTATTTGGATTGTTCATATTAGTTCTAGTCAGTGCCCTCCAAGGATGTACTTTTGATACTGTAGGTAGAGCTGGAGGGATAGTTAATACGCTGGAAGGCCAGGAGCAAGAGTTAGCTAAAGAAGTTTTGGAAAAGATTGAGAATCGAGAGAGTCCTTGTCCTGAGGTAATTCCTACTTATAAGGAATGGAATACAAGAGTTCGAAATGTTTGTGTTCAAGGGTCGATAGCTCTAAGTTCGGATCCTGAATGGAATTGTTATAAATGGCTCTGTCATAAAGTGAGGCCTGGCCAGGAACTAGTGAAAAAAGAGAAGAAGAAAGGGATTAGCAGTATTTTGAGGATTGATAAGACTGGGAAGGCTGATGCAGTTTTACCTTCTGCATGTTCAGCCCCAACAACCTGTGATGGAACCAATTGTGTAGATGGTTGTACTGGAGCAACATGGCCGGATCCAACAAGCACTGGCGCAGGCACAACTAATATGGATTCTTGCTATGACCAATTCTATAATCCTCTGTGTGGAACCCCTGGATGCGAAAACGAACCAGGATGCACAGCAGCGGCAACAAATAACAATAACTGCCAAAGCGACTGCTCAAGTCCTAATGCTATGAGCTGTATGGGTAACACCTTGGTTCAATGTGTTGACTTTTCAGGCATGGGATGTTACACAAATGAAGTTGTTATGGAATGTATTTCTCCTGAAACCTGCAACCCTGCCGGATATTGTGAAGCAGGATGCCCAAACGAATGCGCAGCAGGCAATCCCACCTGCAACGGAAACAACATGGAAGAATGCATGTGGAATCCTTCCAGTCAATGTAATGAAATCATGAGCACACCCTGCGGAGCAGACGTCTGCACAGGCAGTCAAGGAACAGCAGCATGCAACCCAGCATGCCCCAACCCCTGCACCCAAGGACACACACAATGCAACGGAAACACACCACAAACCTGCTACAACAACAACGGCTGCCTAGAATATTTCACCCAACCATCCTGCCTAGCAAACGAACAATGTAATCCATCAACAGGAGCATGTGATACAATCCCTGAGGATTGTAGCAATAGCTATGATGATGATGGAGATACTTTTGTGGATTGTGCAGATAGTGATTGCTTTGGGGATGTAGCATGTCCTGAATCAAAATGCTATGATAATACAGACGATGATCATGATGGATATATTGACTGCGCAGACTCAGACTGCTATGATTACCCAGACTGCCAACAGGAAGTAGAATGCGATGATACTTATGATAATGATGCGGATAGCTACATAGACTGCTACGACCCAGACTGCGTCGGAACAGCAACATGTATAGAAAACTGCGTAGACACTATTGACAACGATGTAGACGGACTAACAGACTGCGACGACACCGACTGCGATGGAACAGCAACATGCACAGAAACAGACTGTGACGATACAATCGACAACGACAACGATGGATACATAGACTGCTTTGATCTAGACTGCTCAGCAGATTCCTACTGTACAACAGAATTCGTGTGTGATGATAGTTATGATGATGATGCAGATGGATACATAGACTGTTTTGACTCAGACTGCACCAACGACGGCTACTGCCAATTCGAATCAATATGTATCGACGGCTACGACAACGACGCAAACGGACTCACAGACTGCGACGACTCATACTGCCAGACCATGCCAGACTGTATGGAAACAGACTGCTCAAACGGAAACGATGACGACAACGACGGACTCACAGACTGCTTCGACAACGACTGCGACCAAGACCCCGACTGCCTATATGAAGCCATGTGCGGAGACAACTACGACAACGACGCAGACGGACTCACAGACTGCGACGACATAGACGACTGCATGATGACAATAGAATGCACAGAAATAGACTGCGCGGATATGGGCGACAGTGACAACGACGGACTCACAGACTGCTTCGACCCAGACTGCGACCAAGACCCCGACTGCCAATATGAAATGATATGTGGAGACAACTACGACAACGACGCAGACGGACTCACAGACTGCGACGACATAGTAGACTGCATGATGGCAATGGAATGCTACCTTAATCATGATTTATTGCAATTACATGTGGAAAGAGAACTGATCTATCCAGGGAATGATGATCCTGCTAATCCCACGATTATGCATGATGAGATATTGAGGATTAGTGATCCTCCTGAAAAAAGTTTAATGCAGGTGATAGTTGACTTTTTCAAGGGTTTGGTAGGATTTGCAGTTGCAGGATCTACTAGTCTGGCTGATCAACGAATTGATACTCCAGAGTATTTGCAGAGTGTTGTGAATCTACAGAAAATAGTAACAGCTGGTCTTAATCCAAGTGATTTAAGACTCATTGTGCGTGTTGAGAAAACAGATATAGGGACAGGAAATATGGTGATAGTGGATGAAGTATTGAATGTTCCGCTAACTAGTCTACAAAGTAGCGCTGAATCAGATGATCTTAAGAAAATTGATTTCAGCTGGGATACTGCCGGAGGTTGGTTATTTGATCCAAGCATACATGATCCTGATGGAGCATACATGATTCGTGCATTAGTAACAGATGCTGCTTATAATATGATATCCGCTCCAGGAGATACAGTTGAAACTGTCTCCATGTTTTCCATTGATTTAAGGGGGATGCCATGTGGAGGGCATGATGAATGTGGAGAGTTTTTGATTTGTGATAATGGCTTTTGTGCAGATCCTCCTGATGATTCTCTAGGTTATTTTTATTTTGCTGGATGTGTTGATGGAGATTGTCCCGGCAATGATAAATGCGATCCAGTTACTAGTACTTGCTTAGATGTAGAATGTCTAGAAGATAGTCATTGTACCACACCCCCGAAATGTGAGACGACCTCTCATATGTGTGTAGAGTGTGTGGATGATACTGATTGTAGTGGAGAAGAGATTTGTAATGCTGATTTTGAGTGTGCGTTTCAAGAGGATGTTGAGTGCATTCCTGAACAGATTGTAACAGGTTTTGAGGATGATGTTGTGGGAGATTGCCCTGAGGGATGGACGTGCCAGGGAGATGGTATGGTGTTGGAAGAAGGACACATGATATGCAATCCTGGGGATGGAAGCCAAACTGGGCATGGTATGGGTGGAAGTAATTATTTGAAAGCAGGGTGTGATGTTTCCATTGGAAGGGTAGAATCTCAGAGTTTTGTTTTACCTGATGATATTGACAGTGTGGAATTTTTAAGAGCTGGAGGTGCTGATGTTGGAGGATTATACGTTGAAAGGGTTAATGGGGTTAGACTGTGTGCTGCCGAGGCCAGTGCAAACACTGATAGTTTTATTGTGGATACGTGTCCAGGACTTGGACCGTACGCTGGTAGGGAAGTCAAGATTGTTGTTACTGATGAAGTGAGTGAGGGTTGGGGGAAAACCTATGTAGATGATATTAAATTAGTAGCAGTTGGAGGTGGATATACTAGTCCTGTGTGTATTCCTCCAAGTTGTGCTGATGATAGTGAATGTAGCGGAGATGAGAAATGCGACACAACTACAGGGATCTGCGAAGATGTAGAATGCCTAACAGATACTCACTGCACAGCACCACAAAAATGTGAGTTAATATCCAAGGGATGTGTTGATTGTTTAGATGATAATGATTGTGGTGATGGAGGGGGAGGTGTGTGTCCTAGTGCTGATTATTGTAGTCATTGTTGTGTTATTACAAATCCGTTTGTTATGATTGGATTTGTTAATCAATATCTGACAGCTTCATTAGCTTGTCCGATAACCAACCCATTCGAAATGATAGGGAAGGTTAATAAATACCTAATCCAAGAACCATTATGTTGAGATATAAAATGAAAAAAAGAGTACTATTATTGTTGATAATTTTTATTTTGGTAGTTTCCACAAGTGTAGTTGCATTTACTGCAACAAGATCTGTTAGTGGTAATAGTATTACTGTAGTTGTTAGTGATGGCATGGGAGCTACCCAGCTAACTGAGGTTGTAAGCGGAACTAGTATTACTAGTAGTCATGCCCTACCTTGTGGGAAGTCAGGTAATACCTTAACTTGCCTTTGGTTTGGACCGGGAGGTACACTTACCTACACTGTTTCAGGGAGTGGTAGTGCAAGTGGCAATGTTTATAGTATCATTAATAATGTTGAGACTACAATTTCTGTGAGTGGACCAAGTTCAGTGGGAGTAGCTGCTTGCACACCCTCAACGACTTGCACTTCAAGTCAATGTGGTACATGGCCTAATGGATGTCCTGGAGGAACGAAAAACTGCCAGGGATGCACAGGAGGCAAAGTATGCAGCTCAAGTTCTAGTGGAAATTGTGTATGTCCTAGTGTAAGTTGCGGAGCCAACGACTGCGGAACCAAAACCAACACATGCGGAAACAATGCCAACTGCCAAGGATGCACAGGAGGAAAATACTGCTTAAGCGGAAACTGCCAAAACTGCAACAGCCCATGCAGTGGAACACAAAAACAATGCTCAGGAAACGGATACAAAGCCTGCATCAACGATCCAGCCAAACAAGGATGCAAAAAATGGAGCAGCACAATATCAACCTGCTCAAACAACCAATACTGCACAGGAACAGGAGCAGCAGGAAGTTGCACCAACTGCCCAACAACCTGTACTCTAGGTACAAAAGAATGTGTTGGGGCTGGATTCAAAGAATGTGTAGTTGATAGTTCCAAACAAGGATGTAATAAATGGGACCCAGTTCAGGGTTGCGGAGCTGGAAACACATGCACAGGAACAGGAAACTGCCAGCCATGCAATAGTCCATGCAGTGGAACAGAAAAAGAATGCGTGGGAGATGATTTTAAAGAATGTACAAACGATCCTGCCAAACCAGGATGCAAAAAATGGGGTTCAACTCAGGATTGCGGAGCTGGAAACACCTGCACAGGAGCAGGAGACTGTGGAACTGATTGTAGTGGTGAATGCCAAATAGGAGATCCTAATGTGTGTAGCGGCATACAGGTTCAGGAATGTCAATTGGATACTACTACTGGATGTAATGATTGGTTAAATATTCAGGGTTGTACTGGTGTTCAAGCTTGTCAATCTGGAGCTTGCTGTACAAGGCCTACCTGTCCTTCCAATACCTGTCAGTCAGTTGATAATGGATGTGGAGCGCCTGTGTCTTGTAGTTGTAATACTGGTTTTCATTGTGAAGGTGGTACGACTTGTGTAGTGGATTGCACTAGCGATGGTTGTAGTGCTGGTACAAGAGATTGTAATGCTGGCGTTGATGAATATAGGATATGTTCAGATCCTAACTCAGAGGGATGTGATAATATGGTTACTAATCCCTGTCCTGCCGAGCATACTTGTCAGGGAGTAGGGATTTGTGAGACAAATTGCCCAACGAGTGACTACAGCTATGTCTGTTGTCAACTTACTGCAGCG
>Ga0187833_10003915_pt1 | contig 14759 bp, 12 predicted proteins | sample ETNtaG_37_FD_167968 | JGI IMG/M metagenome (GOLD analysis project Ga0187833, IMG submission 167968) | Marine microbial and viral communities from oxygen minimum zone, Eastern Pacific Ocean - ETNP2014_SV_400_PacBio MetaG (Illumina Assembly) | ecosystem: Environmental > Aquatic > Marine > Hypoxic... | reverse complement strand
CAATAAACTTCAAAATGATGAAATTTTAGTAAGAGAAATCATTGATATAGATACAAATTACATGGAAGATGAAGATACTGGACAAAGTGCAAAACAAAAAAAATCTGAAACTAATAATGACGAAAAAAATATAGAATTGAATTCAAATAATAGTGAAGATGATGAGTTTAATCCAACTCTTGCAGCAATGGAGACAGAGATCAAACCAAAAGTTTTACAAACAGTACACAAACTCACAAAAGAATATAAAAAGTTAATTAAATATCAAAAAGGAAAACTAGAATTTGTTTTAAATTCTAAGAAATTTTCAACCTCAAAAGAAAAAAATTATAATAAAATTATTGCTCATATATTAGAAAATATTAAATCACTTCAGATATCACCTTCTGTTTTAGAGGAATTAGTTCAAAAACACTACTCTGAAAACAAGAAAATAATTTCATTAGAGGGCAATTTATTAAGACTTGCGTTAGATGCTAATATTACTAGAGATGAATTTATTAAATTTTATGTTGGAAATGAAATAAATCCAAATTTGAAAAATTTTCTTGATACGAATGCAACATGGAAAAAGTTTTTTCAAAGAAATAAAGATGAATTTAAAAATATTAAAGAAAGACTGATAGAAATAAGTCATAAACTTGGAATATCGGTTACTGAATTTAAAAAACTGGTAAGCAGAATTCAAAAAGGAGACAAAGAGTCAAGAATCGCAAAAAAAGAAATGGTAGAAGCCAATCTAAGATTAGTGATATCTATTGCAAAAAAATATACTAACAGAGGACTACAATTTTTAGATTTAATTCAAGAAGGAAATATTGGATTAATGAAAGCTGTAGATAAATTTGAATATCGTAGAGGTTATAAATTTTCAACATATGCTACTTGGTGGATAAGACAAGCAATAACCAGATCAATTGCCGATCAAGCTAGAACAATTAGAATTCCAGTACACATGATTGAAACAATAAATAAAATTGTGAGAACACAGAGACTGATTTTAAGTGAGTTTGGCAGAGAAGCAACACCAGAGGAATTAGCGAAAAAATTAAGAATGCCATTGGAAAAGGTTAGAAAAGTTTTAAAAATTTCAAAAGAACCAGTTTCACTAGAAAAACCAGTTGGTGATGAAGAAGATAGTAACTTAGGCGATTTTATAGAGGATACAAAAGCTCTAGCTCCATTAGAGCAAGCAATTAAATCAAATCTAAGCGAAGCAACAACTAAAATACTATCTACTTTAACTCCTAGAGAGGAAAGAGTTTTAAGAATGAGATTTGGGGTAGGCATGAATACGGATCATACACTTGAAGAAGTTGGACTCCAGTTTTCTGTTACGAGAGAAAGAATTAGACAAATTGAGGCCAAAGCCCTTAGAAAATTAAAACATCCAAGTAGATCAAAACAATTAAAAAGTTTCTTAGAAAGTTAAAAGGGACTGTAGCTCAATAGTAGAGTACGTCGTTGACATCGACGGGGTAGTTGGAGCGTAACCAACCAGTCCCACCAATTTAAATTTAAAAACTTTAAAAATTAATGTAAATTTAGTTAATGAATGAAGTAAATACAAGAGATTTAAAAGTAATATTCGCTGGATGTGCTAAAAATTGTGAAAAGTTTATTTTAAAAAATTTTGAAAATTTAAAACTTTATTCTTCTTTATTTAAGGAAAGTTATAAAATTATTGTTGAGAATGGATCTACCGATCAAACAAAAAATATATTGCAAAAAAATAAAAGGAAAAATGATTTTTTTTTACATAAAGAAGAACTGAACATGCTAAAATTTAGAGGGCAACGATTGGAAAAAGCAAGAAATTGCATAATTGAAACAATAAAAAAAAATAATATTTTAAACCAATGCGATCTATTAATTATATTAGATTTTGATGATTCTGGAACGCATACAATAAAACTTGAAGAAATAGTAAAAGCTATAAATTATCTATACTCAAGAGAGAGTATAGCGGCAGTATTTGCAAATCAGGAGGGAACTTATTATGATATGTGGACATTAAGACATAAAGATTATTGTCCTGATGATTTTTGGGTGGATGTGGTGAAATATGTCACGAAGAGAATTAAGCTAGTTGATAAAATTACACCAGAATTATTTAAAGAAGCTAGCAGGAATATTATAGAAAAAAAAACTTATATATTTGACAAAAAAATACCACCAATAAAAGTCGAGTCCGCATTTGGTGGATTTGGTATATATAAATTAAATTATGCATTAAATAATAAACGCAAATACCAAGGAGCCCAATATATTGATTTAGAATTTAAATCTGGAGAAAAAAAGAATAGAATATCAAAAATGTGAACATGTAAATTTCAACCAAGGTCTTATTGATCAAGATTTGGAACTTTATATATTACCCAATCTTATCAATAGAGGTGCTGAAATTCACACTTTTTCACCTCAAGCAGCTTTTGGTTTTTTTATTGGCGAAACTAGCGAAAAGAATGAAGTGAGTTCAATTTAAAGTGTTTTACAATATTAAATTATTATCGTATTTTCACAAAAATTATTTGGGCCTGTAGCTCAGTTGGTTAGAGCACACCCTTGATAAGGGTGGGGTCGAAAGTTCGAGTCTTTTTCTCGGTCCACCAATTTATCTAAAGGGGGATTAGCTCAGCTGGGAGAGCTAAATTTTATCCTAGGCTATGATTTGCAATGTAAAAAAATAAACAATAAATATTCATGTCCTTTTATAAGAAATAATAAGTTAATGGTATTTGATACAGCACACAAAACTCCACAAGGTCTAAGTTTATATGGAGATCAACTGTTAAATATTATAAATAATAAATTACTTAATATTAATTAAATATACTTAAAAATTATGCCAAAAAAAGTACTCATTACTGGAATCTCAGGAATGGTTGGATCGCATTTATTAGATTACTTGTACGAAAATACAAAATGGAATATTTTTGGACTTATAAGATGGAGAAGTCCGTTAGAAAATATTAGCTCGCATATTAAAAATATAAATTTAAACAAAAGAATTTTCTTAGAGTATGGAGATATTAGAGAGCCTCATACTCTAGATTTTATAATTAAAAAGATTCAACCAGATTATGTATTTCATTTAGCTGCACAGAGTTACCCAAAAACTAGTTTTGATATGCCTAAAGATACATATGAAACAAATATTATTGGTACATCTAATTTGCTAGAATCACTTAAAAGATACAAAAGAAATTCTTTAATTCATGTTTGTTCATCTTCAGAGGTTTTTGGAAGAGTTCCAAAAGAAATGGTTCCCATAAATGAAGAGTGTAATTTTCATCCTGCATCACCTTATGCTATATCAAAAACCGGAACTGATTTAGTTGCAAGATTTTATGCAGAAGCATATAAAATGAAAATAATGACAACCAGAATGTTTACCCATACAGGTCCAAGGAGAGGGGATGTGTTTGCAGAGTCATCCTTTGCAAAACAAATTGCAATGATAGAAGCAGGATTAATGAAACCAGTTGTTAAAGTAGGAAATTTAAAGAGCTTAAGAACCATTGCAGATGTAAGAGATGCGGTTAGAGCATATTATTTACTATTAACGAAAAAACCTATTCCAGGTGAAGTTTACAATATAGGAGGCAGTTTTACTTGTACTGTTGAATATATTTTGAAGTTTTTAATTTCAAAATCGAAAAAAAAGATTAAGTATGAAATTGACAAAAATAGATTAAGACCTATAGATGCTGATTTACAAATACCGGATACTTCAAAATTTAAGAAACACACAGGTTGGAAACCAAAATATAAATTTGAAAAAACGATGTTGGATTTGTTAAATTATTGGAGAGAAAAAGTTAAAAATAAAAAATTTTATTTAAATAGATAATAATGAAAATAAAAGTTGCTGATTATATAATCAAGTTTTTTGCTGATAAAGGAATAGATAAAATGTTCGTTGTTTATGGTGCAGCAAATGGAGATTTAATTGATGCATTTACAAGAATAAAAAAAACAAAATATGTATCTATAATGCATGAGCAAGCTGCAGGTTTTGCTGTTGAAGGATATTCAAAAATTAAAAAATTACCAGGAGTTGCCATTGCCACAAGTGGCCCAGGTGGTCAAAATTTTGTAACATCTATTGCAAACTGTTTCTATGATTCTGTTCCCGGAATATTCATAACCGGTCAAATTAAGACTCAATTTTTAAGACCAGATGAGCAAGTAAGACAAATAGGGTTTCAAGAGACAGATATAGTTGGAATTACTAAGCCAATTACAAAAAAATCAGTGATAATAAAAGATGCAATGAAAATTAAATATGAGTTGGAACATTGTTATCATTTAGCAATGAACGGTAGGCCAGGTCCAGTATTGTTGGATGTTCCGATGGATATTCAAAAGCAATATATAGACACAAATAAATTAAAAGGCTTTAAATTAAAAATAAGCAAAACAAAGGATTCTAAATTGAAATCACAAATCAAAAAATTTATTAAAGATTTTAAAAATTCAAAAAGACCAGCCTTGTTGATTGGTGGTGGTGTACGAACTTCAGGTGCGGTAAAAGAATTACAAAAGTTAGGTCAGCTAATGGATGTGCCAGTTTTTCCAACTTGGAATGCTTTAGATATTGTGACAAGTGATTACTCTCACTATTGTGGAAGAGTAGGAACTTATGGAGGAGCTGGAAGAAATTTTGGTATACAAAATTCAGATTTATTAATGACAATAGGCTGCAGATTGTCTGGTAGAATTACAGGCGGAAACGTTCAATCATTCGCAAGAGAGGCAAAAAAATACATGGTTGATATTGATCCAGCAAATTTAAAAACTAAATGGCAACAACTTAAATTTGATGAAAATATTTTCTGTGATGCGAAAAAATTTATCAATTTACTTACACAAGAATTTTCAAAAAAAAATAAAGAAAAATACACTGATAAAAATAAAAAAAAATGGTTGGAAACCTGCGTTGGATGGAAAAATAAATTCGATCCTGTGAAGAAAGAGTTCTTCGGAAATCATAAATATGTTCATCCTTATGCATTTATTAGAACGCTTTCAAAAAAAATGGGTAAAAATGATACTTTTGTTGCAGATTGTGGTGGAAATATAGTTATTTCTAGTCACTCTTTTGAAACTAAACTTGGACAAAGATATTTTACAAATAATGGGAATTCACCCATGGGATTTTCTTTTGCCGGCGGTCTAGGAGCTTGTGTTGCAAATCCGAAAGTTAACACCGTTTGTGTTATTGGAGATGGTGGAATGAATATGAATATTCAGGAGCTTGCAACATTGGTAAATTATAAAATAAATCTAAAAACAATTATTTTAAATAATCATATATATGGAATAACAAAGGCTTACCAAAAAACAAATTTTAATGGGAGGATGGAAGCATGTGGCCCTGTTGGATACAATCCGCCAGACTTTATCGAAATTTGTAAAGCTTATAAAGTTAAGACAATGGAGCTTTCAAACAACTCTAAATCTGAGGAAATTATAGATGAGTTTTTGAAATATGATGATGGTCCGGTGGTATTAGATGTAAATTGTCATGAGTTTCATACTTATGAACCTAGAATTTTTGGATGGAATACACCAATTGAGGACATGTACCCTTATGTTTCGAGAGATGAATTTATTAGTAATATGAAAATCAAACCTATTGATGGATGGGAAAATCCTGCTCTACCAGATAGTGATAAAAAAAATAGCATCAATACAATGGAATAGTAGCCTTGAGAAGTAAATTTCAGAGTAAAAAGGTATTGGTTGCTGGAGGCACAGGTCTTGTGGGCCAACAATTAACAAAACAACTAATTGATGTAGGAGCAGAGGTTGAGATTTGTTCTTTGGACAGCGAAGATATGGCGCCTATGGGTATAAAAAAATATCATAAGTTAGATATGTCAATAAAAGAAAATTGTAAAAAGGCTTGTGAGGGAAAAGATATTGTTTTTTCTTTGCTAGGTGCAACAGGATCACCAGCTACGAATTTTAAAAATCCAGCAACATTTATGATGGGAAATTTATTAACAGCTTTAAATATGCTTGAAGGAGCTAGATTGTCTAACGTTAAAGAGTATATGTACACCAGCACTTATGGCGTTTATTCCAATAAAGGTGAAATGATTGAAAATCAAATGTGGGAAAATAATCCTTCTGAAAATGATAAATTTGCAGGCTGGGCTAAAAGGATTGGGGAGCTACAAGTTGAAGCTTATAAAAAACAGTACAAATGGAATAAGATTTATGTAGTTAGACCAGCTAATATTTATGGACCCTTCTCTAATTTCGATGATAAAAATTCTATGGTTGTAGCTTCTCTTATCAAAAAGTTTTGTGAGAATACGGGAGTTGTTAAAATTTGGGGCGATGGAAGTCCTATAAGAGATTTTATTTATTCAAAAGATGTAGCTAGCATGATGATAGATGTTGTAGAAAAAGAAATATCAGAGCCCATAAATCTTGGATCCGGAAAAGGAGTATCTATTTCACAGTTAGTTGATGTGATTTATAATTCCAAATATATTATAAAAAAACCAAAAATTGAGTATGAGAAAGATAAACCTATGGGAGATAAAATTAGAGTTTTAAACACAGAAAAAGCACAAAATAATTATATTTATCCAAAAACAAGTTTAAAAGATGGTATTGACGAAACTATTAAATGGTATCTCTCAAATATTGATAAAGTAAATTTAAAATTTAATGCATTTAATCAAAAATAAATGAGTTACTTTGATAACAAAACTGTTTTAGTAACAGGTGGTACAGGATTTGTTGGTACAAATTTTGTAAAAGAATTATCTAAATTTAATACAAAAATAATTGTTCCAATTCATAAAAGAGATCTAAGTTTTCAATCTGAAAAAATTCAAACTATAAATGCAGATTTAAGTAATATAGATGATTGCTTAAAAGTTTGTGAAAATGTGGATTATATTTTTCATGCTGCTGGAATGGTCTCTGCTGCTAGAATGACAGTAAACAATCCTATGACAGCTATTTCTACAAACTTAATAGTTACTTTGCGAGTACTAGAAGCAGCCATGAAACAAAATGTCAAAAAAATTTTATTGTTTTCTAGTGGAACAACCGGTTATCCTCAATATAATCATGCTGTGACAGAAGATGAAATGTTTAATGAAGACCCTGCGGAAATATATTATGGATATGGTTGGAGTAGACGATATACCGAAATTCTTGGAAATTTTGCATCTCAGAAATCTGATTTACAAGTAGCAATTTGTAGGCCAACAGGTGTGTATGGTTCCTATGATGATTTTGATCCATCGACCAGCCATGTAATTCCCGCCTTAATAAAAAGAGCTATGGATAAAGAAAACCCCTATGTTGTTTGGGGTAATGGGGAAGAGATAAGAGACTTTTTACATGTAAGGGATTTAGTGCAAGGGTGTTTTTTATTATTAGAAAAAAATTCTAACTCAGATCCTGTAAACATTGGCTCTGGTAAAGAGTATAAGATTAAAGATATTGTAAAAACTATTTTAGATTTAACAGATAACAAGGATACAAAGATTGAATTTGACAATACAAAACCTACAACTATACCTGTCAGGAAAGTTAATGTTGATAAAGCAAAAAAATTATTAGGATTTGAAATGAAAATAAGTCTTGAAGACGGTTTAAAAGAAACAATAGATTGGTATAGGTCAAAAATAAAATGAAAATTAAATATCCGCTAGCAAATAGTCCAATTGATAAAGAAGATATTTCTTATTTAATTAAATGGCTAGAAACAAATCCAAGGTTAACAATGGGCCCAATAACACAACAATTTGAGGAAAAATGGGCAAATTACATTGGTACAAAAAATTCAGTATTTGTTAATTCTGGATCATCAGCAAATACTTTGATGGTTTATACAGCAATAGTAAATGGAAATTTGTCTGTTGGTGATAAAGTGATTGTTCCTTCGTGTGGTTGGGTAACAAGTATATCTCCAATGATTCAGTTTGGTTTAGAGCCTATTATGGTTGATGCTGACAAAGATGATTATGGTGTTAATTTTGATGAAGTAGATCAAATTTGTGAGAAAAATGAGATAAAGGGGATAATTATAGTTCATCCTTTAGGTGTTCCAATAAATAAAAATAAAATTATAAATTTAAAAAAAAAACATAATTTATTTATTATGGAAGATTGTTGTGCATCTGTAGGCGCTAAATTTGGAGATGGAAAAAATATTGGGACTGTTGGAGACATGTCCAGCTATTCTTTTTATTTTGGACACCAACTTTCAACTATAGAAGGTGGAATGATAAATACATCTAATGACGAGTTATATGATAAGCTTTTAGCTTTGAGAAGCCATGGATGGACAAAAGATTTAAGTAATAGCTCTATCGAGGATTTAAGAAAGTCTGTGCCATTTGATATTGAAAATGGTGCTTTCAATTTTATTTATCCTGGTTTTAATCTTAGAAGTACAGATTTACAAGCTTACTTAGGTTTAAGACAAATAGATAAAGCAGATGAAGTGTTTGAAGGAAGAAATAAAAATCACATGTTATATGTAAATAATATGAGTGAAAAATTTTCATTTCAAAAAATAAATGACTGCTGGCCTGTTAGTTTACACATAGGTATTATGGCCTCATCCCAAGAACATAGAAAAAATATAATTGAAGCCTCAAACAAGAATGGAATTGAAAATAGAGTGTGGAGTCACGGAAATCTTGGGCGACATAATTTTTGGTCTTCAAAGTATGGAAAATTTGAAGGAAAAATTTCAAATGATATTTATGAAAGATGCTTTATATTACCAACTTACCCAGAGTTAAAAGAATCAGAAATTAAAGATATAATTAGAGTTTGTGAGGAAGCTAGCCTTTGATATGCTAGATAAAAATTTTATCAAAAAAACATTAAAAAAAGCAAGACCCAAACCAAAAACAAAATGGTTTGGTGAACCTAATCTTGGAAGTTTCTATGATAAAAAGGAAATTGATGCTGTTGTTAGAGTACTAAAAAAATCTAAACATTGGTCCATAGGATTTGGCCCTAATCCTATTGAGGTAAAAAAATTTGAAAATGATTTCGCAAAATACTGTGGAACAAAACATGCAATAGCAGTTTCCAATAATGGAGATGGTTTTGATATGGTTTTAAATTCTCTAAATTTAAAACCTGATGATGAAATAATAGCGCCAGCATTAAATTTTAAGGCATGGCATATGGTTCTTCTCAGATATACATGTAAATGTATTTTTGTGGATATTGATCCAAAAACTCTTAACGTTGATCTTGATGATTTAGAAAAAAAAATAACAAAAAAGACCAAAGCAATTCTCCCAGTTCATTTAACAGGCCTATCTTGCGATATGGACTCTATAGATGAATTAGCAAATTTTTATTCAAATAAAAATAATAATAAAATTTATGTAATTTATGACTCTGCTAGGGCAGCAGGTGGTAACTATAAAAACAGAAAAATTGGAACTGGAGGTTATTGTGAGATATTTAGTTTTCACACAGCTAAACCTATGACTACTATGGGCGAAGGTGGAATGGTGACTACTAATAGTGATTATTTGGCAAAAGAACTCAATCAAATGAGAAGTTATGGAGGGGAAGAATTCTGGGGTATGAATTATAGAATGTCTAAGCTACAGGCAGTTTTTGGTATTGAACAAATAAAAAAATTAGATCGATCTAATAATTTAAGAATAAAAAATTCAAAAAGAAGAGATGCAAATTTAAAGGGGTGTAAAAAATTTATATTACCCTCAGATACTAAATATTCAAAAAATATTTATTATATGTATCCATTAATGTTGTCTAAAGATTATAATGAATTTCAAAGAGATAAGTTGGCAAAATTATTAGAAAAAAAATATGGAATTGTTTGTTCTATTCCGAAATTTATAAATAAAAGATGGAAATATATTCAAAAGAAATTTGGTGTTCCTAAATTAAAGTATACAAAATTTGTAACTGAAAGACTTTTATGTCCAATTATGCATCCACAAATTAATGAAAAACAAGAAAATTATATTTCTGCAGCGTTAATAGATTCTGTTAATAAAATTAAGTAATTACATTAGATTTACATAATCTTAATTTCATATTTATAATTATAAATCTTTTTTTTGTTAAAATATTTTTTAAGTTTCTTATTGGAAAAATTTCTCTGATAGAGAAAACATTTAAACCATGAATATTTATGTTGTTAATTTTAATTTTTTAATTATAAATATTAAAAATTATTAATAATTATATTTATATACCTAATTAGAATTATTTTACTTATATTTCATGAAAATTTTATTTTTAACAAGAGAAACTTGGTATTCAAACATAATGGCAAATTATATTTTGAAGAATTTTCCGAATTCTAAAATTGTTAATAAGCCAATAAAAAAAATAGATAAAAAATATGATTATATAATTGCTACAGGGTATCAAAAAATAATTTCTAATCAAATTTTAAGCAAAGCAAAAATCAAAGCATTAAATATTCATCCAGGATCAATATATAATCCAGGTGCAGGTTGTTATAGCTATCCTATTTTTAATAAAGAAAAATTTTCTGGTGTTACTTGTCATGAATTATCAGCAAAACCTGATACAGGAACAGTTTTAATTGAAAAAAGATTTATACTCTATTCTAATGATGATTTTACCTCTCTTCAAGGCAGAACATTAGTAACTGTATTACAAATATTTTATGAAATTATGGATATAATTATCCAAAAAAAAAAATTTCCAATTTCTAAAAACCAATGGAAAAGAAAACCAAGATACCAAAAAAACTATATAAATGATTTGTTAAATATAAATTTAAAAAGAGATACTAAAAATATAATTCAACTTAAAATTAGGTCAGCTAATCCATCATATCCAGGTCCATATGTTGATATTGATGGGGTAAAAAAAACTGTACGGATAATTAATGGTAAACTTAAAGTTGTGGATAAAAAATTTGTGAAATCATTTAAATATGGCAAATAAGATATAATGCTAAAAAAACTTATGAAGAACACTTATCATGTGATAAAGATAGTTAATAATTTGGAAAGTATTTAACGGCATCATTAAACTATAAATGATTATTTCAAGAACTCCCTTCCGTATATCTTTTTTTGGTGGTGGAACTGATTATCCAAAATGGTATAAAAAAAATAAAGGCTCGGTAATAAGTACAAGTATTAATAAATATTGTTTCATTACCACAAGATATTTGCCACCTTTTTTTAAATATAAATATTGTATTAGATATTATAAAAGAGAGGAAAGGTCTAGAATTCAAGATATAAAACATCCATCAGTTAGAGAATGCCTGAAATATTTAAAAATTAAAGATGGAATAGAAATTGTCCACAACGCAGATCTGCCAGCTTTATCAGGCTTAGGATCTAGTTCATCTTTTACAGTTGGTTTGTTAAATGCTTTTTCAGCGTTAAATGGAAAAATGTTAACTAAAAAAGAATTGACGAATGATGCATTGTATATTGAGCAAAAAAAAATTGGCGAAAATGTTGGTTCACAAGATCAATCTATAGCAGCATTTGGAGGCCTTAATAGAATTGATTTTGGTGGCCAGGCAGAAGTACTAGTAAATCCAATCGTACTTGATAAAAAATATGAGACTAACCTTCAAGATAATTTATTATTAGTATTTTCTGGACTCTCTAGAAAAGCGGATAGTATTGCAAAAGAACAAATTTCAAAAATAGATTTGAATAAAAAAAAATATGAAAAAATTTACGAACTAGTCGACGAAGCTGAAGATATATTAAGAAAAAAAAAAAATTTAGATACGTTTGGTGAATTGTTGAATTATCAATGGGAATTAAAAAAATCACTATCATCGAATATTACAAATAGCAAAATCGATGAAATCTATAATACTGCTATAAAAAATGGAGCTATAGGAGGAAAATTATTGGGTGCAGGCAATGGAGGCTTTATAGTTTTTTATGCACAAAAAAAGAATCATTCTAAGATTTTAAATAAATTAAATAAATTTCTTCATGTTCCATTTAGATTCGATTATACAGGATCTCAGATAATATATTATTCAAAAAACAATTAGTATTGTGAAAATTAGATATAAATTATAAAGGAAAAATTAATTTAATCTAAATACTTTGGATGGTGTTTATAGAAAAAAATTAAATTTAAAAAAACAAAAGTTAATAGGAATGAAAAAATTTACCAGTATTAAATTAGGTATTAGTTTTGCATATAAAGATTTTTTAAAAAGAAAAATATCTTAAGATGAAAATTGCACTGGTTACTAGTAATATTGAAATTTATTCAACTTATGATTTTGACAAAGGTCTAATTAAACAAGAAATAAAGAGCGATATAGATAGGTCAAATTCATTTAATTTTTTTGATCATGATAATCTATTTTTAAGAAAATTACATTTGTTATTAAATAAAAAAAAAATCCAAATTAATCATTTGCAAAATTATAGTAACAAAGAGGAAATAGATATTTTTTATTTTATAGGGTATACGAAATATCATCCAAATATAATTAATATATTGCCTCCGAAAAAAATTAAGATTTTACAGATTAATGAACCTCCTGCGGTCAATAAATTGATGCATGAAGAAAAAACATTTAAAAAATTTGATTATATTTTTACATCAAATCATAAAATTGTAGATAATAAAAAATTTTTTTTTATCAACGCACACACAAATATTTCTAAAAATAATAAACGAATAAAAAGTGAAAAGTTTTTCTTTTCAAGTTTTACTGTAGCAAATAGAGCTTCATATCACCCAACCTCGAATCATAAAAAAAAAATTGAAATAATTCAATGGTTTGAAAAAAATCAACCATCAAATTTCCATTTATATGGATCAGATTGGAATAAGTACAAAATTGTTGGCAATGGATGGCTTACGAATATTTTAAAGAAATTAAAAAGTGGTTTACTTTTACATATTATTAATAGAATTATAAATAAAATATATAAATTACCATTTTTAAAAAAATATTTTCGTATAAATTTAAAAGTTTATAAAGGTTTTGTTGAAAGTAAAATTGATACAATAAGCAAATATAAATTTGATTTTTGTATTGAGAATTCAAGTTATCCAGGTTTCATCTCAACAAGAATTTTTCATAGTTTTTTGGCCAATACAGTCCCTGTTTACTTGGGACCTCAGGATATAGAAAAATTTATTCCTGGAAATTGTTTTGTGAATTTAAATAATTTTAATTCCGTAAGTGAAATTTATGATTTTTTAATAAATATTAGCGATAAAGAATATCAAACTTATTTGAAAAATATTTCAAATTTTTTAAATTCTAAAAAATTCAAAGATTTTTGCTTAGAATACGATGTAAATACATTGTATAAAAAATTCAAAGATTTTGTTTCGATAAAAGATATTTAGATATTTTAAAATTCTGTTGAGTTCCTATGTCGATCAGTTTAGCACAGCCTTTTATTCCAAATATTTTTTTTTTAATTAATATTGGAATTATTTCATTTTCTAAAGATTGATTTTTTTTATTTAAATATTTAAAAATTTTGCTTGAAAGAAGGTATGTTCCAGAATTTATAAGATTTGATTTTTTATTTATTAGCTGCTTCCAAGCTAAACCGAGCAGCTCTTCTTCTCTTTTTCCTGTCAATAATAACAACGCAACATAAGTCAGGAAACGGGGAAAGAAATCAAATGCTTTACTAAAACAATATTTAATAACTTTCATTCAATCAACTTCATCAAGTTTAATTTTAATTTTATTCTCTTTAAACTTGGTTATGTTTGAAACAGGATTAAATAATTTAATTTTCTTTTTCTTAATGGCCCAAGAATAAATAATTGAAATCCACTTACCAACGGATTTACCAACAAAAGCAATTACCTACAGAAACAAATTGAAAACATCTGTTCTTGTCTAACTCTTAAAATTGGTATAATACCTAATTTAATTTTAAGGGCCTGTAGCTCAGTTGGTTAGAGCAGTACACTCATAATGTATTGGTCCCAGGTTCGAGTCCTGGCGGGCCCACCAATTAATAAAAAATAAAATAAATTGATTTGTGGTAGAAATTCTACTTAATTATAAATTCTTCTAATGTTTTAAAAAGAGCATTTATTTCTCCGTCATTATTTTGAATAACAGAATTAAACTCTTCTTTTTGAGTTCTGGCCAAACTTAAACCTTCAACAATTAAATCTCTTATCATTGGTTTTTCTGGATTTTTTGTATAGACTCTCCAATCAATTTTAATCTCTAATTTTTTTGAAGTTGCCCTCAATATACTATTAACAACTGTGTATTTTTCATTAATTTTTTTTTGCGAATATATCTCTATATTGGGATCAGTATAATCTACAAGTCTACTAGAAAAGCTTTTTAAAAAATAAAGCCTAAATAGTTTTTTATATTTTGTTTTTTGTTCATCACTTAATATTTTTCTATATTTACCAAGCGTATACATTCCTATTCCATCTATATCCACACTTCTTTCAGCAATATCATTCAATGTTTCAATTTTTAAATTTACTGATTTTGAACTTGATAAAACAGATGAGGCTTCATCGACTATTTCCCTTATCAATTTGCTCGGTTCTTTTGCCAAACTTAAATTGTTTATAAATATTGAAAATATTATTATTAACGCAAACTTTATAGCTTTCATTTATATCGATTTATTGAGAGTCTAATTCTTCCCAATCATCATCACTCAAGGTTTCAGTCGTTTTATCAAGATTTTTAATTTTTCTTTGTCTATCTTGAATATATAAACTTCTGACTGAAGCATAAAGATCTATAGAATTTTTTT
>Ga0187833_10003913_pt1 | contig 14766 bp, 12 predicted proteins | sample ETNtaG_37_FD_167968 | JGI IMG/M metagenome (GOLD analysis project Ga0187833, IMG submission 167968) | Marine microbial and viral communities from oxygen minimum zone, Eastern Pacific Ocean - ETNP2014_SV_400_PacBio MetaG (Illumina Assembly) | ecosystem: Environmental > Aquatic > Marine > Hypoxic... | reverse complement strand
TAGCATCAAAAAAGCTTGATCCGGAGATCTGTAGTATGATTAATGTAAAAAATTTAACAAAACGTTACGTAAATATCAACGCGGTAGATAACATATCCTTCAATGTGGAAGAAAACGAAACGGTAGGGCTTTTAGGGCCAAACGGTGCAGGCAAAACGACTACCATGCGGATTCTAACCTGCTTCATGCCGGCAACAGCCGGTACAGCAACCGTAGCCGGTTTTGATGTATTCACAGATTCACTGAATGTGCGACAACAGATTGGATATTTACCTGAGAATGTTCCGCTTTATCTGGATATGAGGGTAAATGAGTATCTGATGTTCCGCGCCAAACTCAAAAATATTCCCAGGAGAGAAAGAAGAAAGAAAATAGATTATTGTCTCGAGTTAACTGGAACAAGTGATGTGCAAAATCAGATTACAGGCACCCTGTCAAAAGGTTACAAACAGAGGGTTGGCCTTGCTGACACCTTGATTCATGAACCGAAAATCCTTATTCTTGATGAACCCACCATTGGGCTCGATCCTAACCAGATTATGCAGATAAGACAGGTAATCAGAGAGTTAGGTGAAAAACATACCGTCCTGCTGTCAACACACATCCTCCCGGAAGTTGAAATGGTCTGCGACAGAATCATGATAATCGACAAGGGTAAAATAGTGGCAATGGACACACCGGCAAACCTCATGAAACAGTTGAAATCAAGTTCAAATGTAATTTTAGAGATGAAGGGTGATGGAGAAAAGATAAAGAGCAGTTTGTCCGGCATAGACGGTGTACGTTCAGTAACATGGAATGAAAAGGGAGATGCTAATGAGTTTTATGTCGAAGGTTCCGGAGAGGATGATATCAGAGAAGATATATTCAAGTGTATTGTGAAAGATAATTATATACTGCGTGAAATGAAACGACAGCCCATTACTTTAGAGGAAGTCTTTCATCAAATCACTACCAAGGAAACGGAGGAAGTCTCAGGCAATGCGTAATGTTTCTACTATTTATCAACGAGAGATCAAATCCTACTTCTATTCACCTATAGCGTATGTAGTAATTTCAGTTTTTCTTATAGCCTCGGGTTTTTTCTTTGCCGGTAATTTACAATTCTGGCAGGAAGCATCCCTGAAAGGCAGCCTGGATTCAATCCAATTTTTCCTCCTTTTACTCACACCTGTAATCACCATGAAGCTCTTTGCAGACGAAACAAAATCCGGAACGATTGAGACGCTGATGACTTCGCCGGTTACAGATTTTGATGTGGTATTTGGTAAATTTCTCGCAGCCCTGAGTTTGTATGTTGTGATGATCTTGCCGACATGGATATTCGTCTTATTCCTGACTATTTTTGGAAACCCGGACTTCGGGCCAATCTTTTCCAGCTACATAGGCCTGATACTTATGGGAGGACTATTTGTTTCTGTTGGCCTGCTGATATCATCATTCACACGGAATCAGGTTGTTGCCGCTGTAATAGGTATAGTTTCATTGATAATACTCTGGGTAGTTGGTTTTTTAAGTACATATGGTGACGGCTGGTTTTATGAGACTCTCAAATATGCGGGGACTTTTGATCATTGGGAGTCTTTTACAAAAGGCATTGTAGATACAAGGGATGTAATATACTATCTAAGCTTTTCGGCATTACTTTTGTTTATTACGGTAAGAAATGTTGAAAGCAGAAAATGGAGGTAGAAAAGTCATTGAGTGAAGAAGTAAAAACAGCAGTGCAATCACAGAACCTGCGAAAGCAAAAGACCCTGATCGGCGCTAATGTCATTTTTATGATACTTATCGCTATAGCTATCTTTGTCTTTGTCAGTTATTTAAATGACAGGCATTATTACCGTTTTGACTTTACGGCATCCGGAAGATATACATTATCAGCCAAAACAAAGAAAATCCTGAAAAACCTTGACCAACCGGTTTTTGTAACCTCACTTCTGGTAAAAAATAAAGACTACCGTTTTTACGGGCAGATCGTAGATATACTTGAAGAGTACAGGTATGTAACAGACAAGGTAACTGTTACTCTCCTGAACCCTTTGACCGATCGTACTAAAATAACAGAGCTGGCAGAAAAGCTGAAGATGGACCTGGAACAGTTGCAGTTAAATTCAATAATCTTTACATGCGGAGACAAAAGTAAGCATGTGCCGCAATCTGAGGTAATCGAAAGGGAATTTCCTTTTAAGTTCAAGGGAGAAGAGGTTTTTACATCTGCAGTATTAAACGTAACACAGGAAAAACAGACAACCGTCTATTTTGTCAGAGGGCATGGGGAAAGAGATTCCGGAGATTTTGAGCGTGCAGGCCTGGGCAACCTGGCAACTTCGATAAAACGTGCTAATTATAACATTATCCCCCTTGATTTATTAGAAAAGAAGCGGGTTCCTGAAAATTGCGATATACTCTTCATTGCCGGACCTACAAAGAGTTTTTCGACAGAAGAAACAAACTACATTCGTAACTACCTCGGGACGTCAGCAAGACTACTGGATGAGAAAGGTGAACTTAAAGAAGGGAAATTACTGGTAATGCTTGAACCGGTTGTGGGTGCGAATAAGCCTTCCGGTTTAAAGGCCATGCTTGGAGAATATGGTATTGTTGTCAGGGATGATGCAGTTGTATACAACAAAGTGAATATGCCCCTTTATGGCATGCAGACTGTTGTTGAGATATATATCAGTGACGAGAAGTATTTAGAACATGATATAACAAAAGATATCGAGAAGCTGACATCAGTATTTTATGGTTCAAGTGTCGTCAGTGTGGCTCCATTGACTGATACAATGGCTTTCTCTGCAAAAGCTATTGTTCGGGCACCAGACAGTAGTTGGGGCGAAACTGAAATTGCCGGTAAAAAAAGACCGAAATATGATGATGGTGCAGATATTTCCTCTCCTATTACTTTAGCAATAGCAGCCGAACTGAGAGCGCCGGAGGTGACTCCACATCAGGATGTTACTACCCCGCCGCATGCTACTAAGACGTTCGAAGGTATAGGGGAAAAGGGGTCGCGCATTGTGGTATTTGGTGATACGGATTTTGCCGCAAATGCATTCTCTGACAACCCGGGGAATCAGGACCTTGTATTAAATTCCATAAGCTGGCTGGCTCGCAGGGAAAAAGAGCTTGGTATATCACCTAAAGCTCCCGACGTCAGAAGGGCTGTTATTAAACCCGCACAACTAACTCTTATTTTCTGGTTGTCTATTGCCGGGCTACCATCTGTTGGTATTATAATTGGTGGTTTTGTCTGGTGGAGAAGAAGAAGGTAGGCAGGGATGTGCCTGGATCTGCAGAAGCTATAAACTTATCCTTGTTAAGATTCATAATTATAGAGAAGAAAACAGTTATTTTAATATAAAATTATGAAGTTTAGAACAACCATAATACTCTTAATAATTGCCGCTATAGGAGCCGCATACATATTCCTGTATGACAGAAAGCAATACAGGACAGAAGAATGGGTGCAGCGGCAGCAAATGGCTCTTCCTGACTACAAGATAGGCCAAATCAATAAAATTGAGTTAAAAAAGGAGACAGGCTCAATAGTCCTCGAAAGCACCGATAACGTGCGATGGAGAATGCTGCAGCCTTTGCAGTTAAGGGCTGACGGAGCCGAAGTGAAAGACATTCTCTCCCAATTTGAATTCCTGAGAAAAGTAGGCACCATTAAAGAGAGCGAAACAGCAAACTTCAGCCTCGGGAATTACGGCCTCGACAAACCACAAATTATAGTCAACCTCTGGATGAAAGAGAGTGCAATACTAAAGGGAACTGAGGTAACAACAGGTGCTGAATCTAAATATACTATTAATATAGGTGACAGGTTGGCCGCCGGGCAAAACACTGTCTACATAAATATTGAAGGAAGCAATGACGTTATAGTTGTTGCAGCAAAACTTCTGGAAAAGATCGACAAGGGTATAATTGATTTAAGAAATAAATGGGCATTTGAGTATGACATAGATGCGGTAGAAAGGATTAGAATACAGAGTGGTTCGAAAGAGCCTATAGTGTGTTCCCGGGCTGATCAGCACTGGTGGGTGACACAGCCGGTGTCGGACCGCGGTGATACTGCAAGAATTAGAGACATTCTCAGCGAATTGAAAAATTTAAAGATTGCTAAAGCCGATTATGTGTCAGATAAAGAAGAGGACATCGCCAGACACGGCCTGGATGAACCCAGGCTTACCATCAGTATAGGTTCTACAGAAGGGGATGCACAGAGCCTCCTCCTGGGACACGGCCTGGATGACAAGATTTATGCGAAACGCGACGACGAAAGCTCCATATTTTTTGTACACGATATAGTCCTTAGCGACCTTGATCTGGAAGGAAATGACCTGCGAGACAAGCAGTTATTGCGATTTGACTCAATAGGTACATATGGGATTGAAAAGGTTGAACTGGAATATCCTGATACAACCCTGACTATGGTAAAGACTGAACAGTATGACTGGATGATTACATCACCAACTGAAATCTTAGCGGACAGAGACACCATTAGAAAGTTCGTAGAAAAAATTAAGGATTTGCAGATACAGCTATATGAGGACGACAGCGGGAAAAACTTTGATAAATATGGGTTAGGCGATTCAAGTATAGGGGTTTCTGTCTTTAGAAAGATTGGAGAGGGTGAGACTGTAAAGTTTATGATTGGAGATTCTGATCCTGATGGCGGGTTGTGTTATGTAAGGAAGGACGGAGAAGATGCTGTTTATTCTGTACCTACAGATGAGTTCTATGACGTTGCTAAAGCCGGGTTTGTCGCTTTCAGGGACAAACTGGTTCTGGAATTTCCTAAAGAAAGTGCACAGGAGATTGCTATCGACAGGGATGGAAAAACATTCGTATGTAAGAAGAACGAAGATGGCCATATCCTGAAATGGAACATGACCAGCCCTGTTAATATGGAGGCTGATATAAATTCCGTAAATCAGGTGGTCTGGAATTTGTCATTTTTAGTGGTTAGTAAGATCATTTCCCTTTCCGCAGAAGACCTTGGTGTATATGGGCTTGACAGTCCAGTTCTGAAAGTATCTGTAACATATGAAGATTCTGGTAGTGTTTCAGGTGATATTGAAAAAGGTGACTTAACAAGGCCAAAGGAGAGGGTAACGAAGACACTTCTGGTCGGGGGAAAATTAGAACCTGAAAATGAAAAATCAAATTACTATGCAAAGTTTGCCGGTGAAGATATAATTTTCCAAATAGGATGGCCTGATGTCAGGGATTACAGTGTTGAGCTTGTAACAAAGACGCTGTTTAATCTTGACACTTCAGAAGTAAAGTCATTAAAGATAAAACTTCCTGAAAAGGAGATGTCTTTCCTGAGAAACAGTGATAATAAATGGGAAATGATGCTGCCTGAAAACAAGCTTTTAAAAGGAAATTTTGCAGACCGTATCGTATCTGCAATGAACTCATTAAAGGCTGTGTCTATCGTCCAGTATTCAAGTGATAATTTATCTGAATATGGACTTGATATGCCGCTATTCAGTGTTACAGTAAGCTCCGGAGATGGCGAAGACTCATTACTGGTAGGTAAAGAAGATGAGTCTAACTGTTTTGTTATGAGCAAGGCCACAAACTTTATCTACCTGATACGCAAAAATAAGATAAACGATATTATAGAAGAAAGTGTGTCAACTGATATTCAATAAAGGAAAAGTATTTAGCCGTAGGTTAATACAGGTAAATACTGGGGTTTTTCCGCAACTTTAGCTCACTTCAAACTTCCTGCCCGAACTGATTGGCAGGCGGGTAGGCACTTTTAACTTTTTATGACGCGAAAAAAACTTTCTAAAGCTTTATACTACACACATAAATAGTTTTTTTGTACAATCTTACTTATGGAATCAAAAGATATTAAAGATATTGCAGATGTCATCAAAGAAGAAAGCAAAATACTTTCCAACTTGATTGATGAAATGGGCAAGGTGATTGTAGGGCAAAAGCACCTGATAGAAAGGTTGTTAATAGGCATCCTGGCAAATGGCCATATCCTGTTGGAAGGTGTTCCCGGGTTGGCAAAGACACTGTCTGTTATGACGATGGCAAAAGCAATGAAAATAAAATACCAGAGGATTCAATTTACGCCTGATCTCCTGCCTGCAGATTTGATAGGAACGCTTATTTACAATCCTCGCAGCGGCGAATTTACCACAAAAAAGGGACCTCTTTTCTCTAATATTATTCTTGCTGACGAAATAAACAGGGCACCCGCAAAGGTACAAAGCGCACTTTTAGAGTCTATGCAGGAAAGGCAGGTAACGATTGGTAACAAAACCTTCAAACTTGATGACCCGTTTCTCGTATTGGCAACTCAAAATCCAATTGAACAGGAAGGCACATATCCTTTACCGGAAGCACAGGTAGATCGATTTATGTTAAAATTAAATATAGATTACCCAAGTAAAAGTGAAGAGCGCGAAATCCTGGAGAGAATGGCAGTAACAGAAACAAACATAAAGGTGAAATCGGTAATATCGCCGGGTGACATAAAGCGTTTACGTTCGGTAGTTGACCAGATTTATATCGATGATAAAATAAAAGATTACATAGTAGACCTGGTAATCGCTACCAGGGAACCGGGAAAATACAATCTTGACCTGGACGAGTTCATTGAGTATGGTGCATCGCCCAGAGCGACCATCTATCTAACCATTGCATCAAAGGCATATGCTTTCCTTAAAGGCAGGGGTTACGTTACTCCTCAGGATGTAAAGTCTATAGGAATGGATGTCTTGAGACATCGGGTAATCTTGACTTATGAAGCAGAAGCAGAAGAGATGACCCCTGAAAAAGTCATACAAAACATCTTTGATAATATAGAAGTACCATAATAACGCACAACAAAAGGCCGTCATTTTATTTATCCTGCCTGTCCCCGCCGATTGGATTAAACCTGGAGAAGATTATATGAAAAGCAAATGGCTGATCCTGCCAGCAATTTTTACATTAGTAATTATTCAAAACTGTACCACTACAGAGAAAGTTACTAAAGAGGTACAGGGATCTAAGACCGATCCGGTTGATAAAGAAATACATGACGATCTTCAGAGGCTTAAATCAATGCTTGGTTACAAATACGAGGACGCCCCAGCCACCACCACAGATACAAAAAGGAGTAGCCAGCCAATCGAGTTTGGATTAAGCGTGGCTCAGATACAGGAACAGTTTCCCGCTCCTGATAAATACGAATATGATCCCATGGTAAACAAGAAGGTAACCATGCTTGCAAGGGACACCGGAGGCGGGCGATTTACCTTCTTTTTTTATGAGGACAAACTATATAAGATTGTCATAGTAAGTAAATGGAGTAATTATACAATACAATTTGCTGAAGAAAACATTAAGAAAACTGAAGCAATTTTTATAGAAGGAAATGGCGAGCCGGATTTAGTAGAAGAAGACGAAGTACATAAAAAGATGGTGTGGTTAAATGGCGACGTTGAGGTGACACTTGAATTTCTAAGCTTGATGACGCATCAGGGGATGAGCAGGGTAATGTCTTTAATGTATGCAGACAGAAATATTGGTCTACTGGCAAAAGACTTTGAATCCTTCGAGTTATACAAAACCAGGGCGAAAGAGGTTATAGATCAGTAGTAAGAAGCTTATCGCACAAAATATTCTCTTTACGTCCCCGCCTAACAGACTGGCGGGCAGGTCTGCGGTTGACAGAAATGTTGCCATCCGGCTAAGCAAATTACCATTGGCTGCCGGCATACCATTCAGACCATGGCTCCCACTCTACATATTTTCCACCATCTGACAGCCAATATTGTTCACCCTCTCTCCATCGCGAACTTGATAAAAAGTCTGTAGTTCTTTCCTGTGTCTGCTTTACCTTTGCATAAAAGTAACAATCTACCTGATGGAAGTTGATGTTTTTCTTGTCTTTTACCACTGTAAGCTCGAGGTCGTCCATTGTGACAGAATTTGATGCTACCTTTTGCTCGTCAACAACGACTTCGTATGTCATTACCTCTTTTACCCTGACAGTAACACCTCTGGGTTTTGGGTCTGGAATAACTATTTTATTTGGATACGGCTCAAATGACTGATGATGGGTTTCCGATGGTTTTTTAATATAATCTGCCGCCTGTACCTTAGTAAGTCCACCGATTGTAAAATTTAATAAAACAAACACAAACAAAGTTGCCGTCGGGATTATCAATCTTTTAAGTATATTTAACATAATTTCACCTTCCTTTTTCTAAAAAAATACATATTTTTACGGACATTCTTTAAAGCCGGATAAACATCAATTTTACATTAAAAATAATATTTGTCAATATACTGAAGAAAATGGTGTTCACAAGAGGAAATCAGGCAGGTATTTATAGATATATTTGTGATATTATTGGACGTTCCCTGATATCCTTTTTGATACTTTTTTTCAACCTTTCCAACCTCCAGGTGTAGATCGAAAGGAGCAAAGTAGTTTTCCCAATTTCCCATATCCGGCGGGAGTAGAAGAGGAGCGGATTCTCGAGAGGCATACCCCACCGTCTCTGGCAGCGTACTTTTTTCCTGAAGGCACCGCATTGAAAAGGATGGGCGTTTTCGTATTTGATACCGAACTGGCAGGTCAATAACCTCCAGATCAATCTTGATGGACTGATCCCGTCACGGTTGGCCCGGCGAAGCACTTTTTCGACATGCTTCGGAGAGTAGAAAATGTCCCACGCTTTCCTGAACACCCCCTCCCACTCCTCCCGGGTCATTTTGGGGTGTTTTATTGTCGCGTGTTCCGAGTCGTATTTATTCATGTCCGACTCCATCCACTCCCCTCTCTGGAGGATTCCCTTGTGATCCATCGATCCGGGCAGGGGAACAAGCATAAAAAACATGAGAATGTCGATAGGCAGCTCTTGCTGGATTGTCCTGATATCATTTTCAATGGAACCGGGTGTGTCCTCCGGGAAGCCGAGGATATAGCCCGCCATTGTTACGACCCTGTTGCTCCGCCATATCATCAACATCTTACGGTATTCAGCAACATTGTTCTGCGTCTTATTAGCCGCCTTGAGGTTCTCCTTGTTAATACTCTCCATCCCGATAAAAACGGTGTTGCAGCCCGCCCGGGCCGCCTTGTCAATAAACCGGGGGATCTTGTGCGCATTGGCATCGATTTGCATGCCGAACTTCAACTTGAAGCTTTTCGTCTCTCTCAACTCTATCAGACGGTCAAAGATAGCCTCCCAGTTTCTATTCCTGGCAAAGTTATCGTCTGTAAAAAAGAAGTGGGGAGTCTTGCCCCCTTTCCGGGGGTAGGAGCGGACCATCCTCTCGACATCGTCGGCGGTACGGAATCGTGACGTCTGTCCCTGGATGTTGATGATGGTGCAGAAACTGCAATCGAAGGGGCACCCTCTACCGGTGTCTATATGAATGTTTGAGCTGAGGCTCTTTTCAATTATCTCCTGAGGCAAAAGCGGTGTCGGTTGACCACGAAGGTCCGGAAGATCATTGGCTACATTGTAAACAGGTTTAAGCTTCTGATGGTAGGCGTCAGAGAGGAGTTGGTCAAGGTGCCCCTCCGCCTCTCCTGAGAAGAGAGTGATACCCATGTCCAGGGCCTTCTGGGCATCCGGAGGGATTTCCGTCAGCACGGCGATGGCAGCGCTCACATGGAAGCCTCCGATGACAACGGGGATGCTGGCTTCCCGAAAGGAGCGGGCGATGTCTACAGACCTGGGAAACTGGTTGGTCTGAACTCCTACAAGGGCAATTACTCCCCGGTTTCCTTTTTGCCGAATTCTCCGGATTATCGCCGGTATAGGGATTACGGTGCTGTACTCGTCGTGAAGGTTCGCGATGATTTCGACATCTTCGCCCAGGATTTTCCTTTCAGCACTGTCGAGCGTGAGACTGTATAGACAGGAAAGGGAATTGGAGATACTGAAGGACCTCCACCACTGGATTACGTAACCGTCGTTATCGTAGTGGGAGGGTTTAATAAGCTCAACAAAGAACTTATCTTTTCCACTCTTAAAACTGTTTTTCATGAATTACCTTAGGCCGCAATCAAGATATTTAACAACAAGAATTTTCTCATATTTAAAACCTCAAGTCTAAAAGGATAAAATACCATATTAGAAATCGTAAAGATAATGATTATAAACTCAGGAAGAAATCAGGCAAGTATTTTCTTAATCAGACTTCGACGTGAGTGGATTCGGCAAGCTCACCACCATAGAGTTGGAAACAAGCACACCCCTAAACCAACTAATGACATAACCATCCTCATCGTATCTGGAAGGTTTTATCAAAATAATATGAAATCGCTTCATCTATATTTCTCCGGTTCATTAATCTTATCAAATATTCCTCGGCCAATACATTATGACAAAGACACCAATAAGGCATATTATACCGCCAATCAGATCATACCTGTCAGGAACTGTTTTGTCTATTTTCCATCCCCACAGGATCGACATAACTACGAATACTCCACCATAGGCAGCGTAAACCCTGCCAAAATGGGCCGGCTGAAGAGTTGGGATTATTCCATAAAGCACCAGAACTACCCCTCCCAATATACCAACCCAGATACTATTCCCTTTTCGCAGCCACAGCCAGACAAGGTATCCACCGCCTATTTCACAAAGCCCGGCAAGTATAAACAGTATGATCGACTTAGTAATTAACATTGTATATTGATAAATCTAATCTCGGCTTCAGCTTGATCTCTAAATCAAACCTTTGTATTCACTCATAAGCTGTTGCGTAATCTTTCCCGGAATTGTCTTTCCTATTTGATATTCTTCAATCATTGAAACAGGCATTATCTCCATCAATGAGTTGGTAATAAATACTTCATCTGCTTTGATTAATGTCTCTATCTTGAAACATTCTTCTCTGGCAGGGATACCACTATTCTGACAGATATCAAGTACCGTACTCCTCGTTATCCCCGGTAATATGTTGGTATCAAGTGATGGGGTAACAACACTCCCGTCCTTGACCATAAAGATATTACTGACTATGCACTCGGCTACATATCCGTCTGTATTGAGGACAAGTGAATCATGTACCGATCTCTCCCTTGCCTCTTCCTTCAATAGAATACTTGTCAGGAGATTAGTTGTCTTGTGACGGCAGATCGGACTCGTCGTACTCCTCCTCTGTTTTGAGACACACAGTGACATACCCTCTTTATACAACTGTTCATCATATGGTGTAAACGGTTTGACCTGTATCAGGATCGTCGACCTGAGGCCAACACTCATTTGAAGCCCACTGCCGTCTTCACCCCTTGAAAGTGTAATCCTGATATAAGCATCCCGAACACTGTTTTTCTCAAGCAGTTTCGTTATACTCTCACTAATTTCTGTATTTGTATATGCGGGAAAGATCTTGAGTTTCTCTGCAGAACTACGCATGCGCTCCAGATGTTCAGTAAGTTTAAAAGGTTCGCCTTTGTACGAACGAAGCGTCTCAAAGATGCCGTCTCCGTAAAGGAACCCTCTGTCTCCCGGCGAGATTGATCCCTCAGTAATGGGAATTATCTTGCCATTTAAGAAAATGTCATTAGTCATTAGTGCCTTGTCCTCGGCGTCTTTTGTCCGGGGAAATTTGTGAAATCCGTGTCTGTCAATCGTCAGTCGTCAATATTCAATATTAACCAAGCGTCTCTATTAATGCTCTGGCTTTATGCAATGTTTCTTCATACTCGTCTTCCGGGTTTGAGTCAGCAACGATCCCACCGCCAACCTGAAAGTAGATATGATCATCTTTTACCAGAAATGTTCTTATGGCAATGTTAAGATCAATGTTTCCATTAAAGCTCAAATATCCCATTGCGCCAGTGTATACACTGCGCTTGGTAGGTTCTAATTCATCAATGATCTGCATAGCCCTTACTTTGGGAGCACCGGTTATTGAACCGCCGGGAAATGCGGCCTTTAACAAGTCGACAGAATCATACCGTGAATGAAGCTCTCCTTCGATTGTTGCAACAAGATGATAGACGGTAGGGTGTTCTTCCAGTTCTTTCTTCCCGGTTACCTTGACTGTATTATATTTACACACTCGTCCAAGGTCGTTCCGTTCAAGGTCTACAATCATTGCCAGCTCAGCATCGTCTTTCTCACTTGAGAGTAAATCCTCCTTCATTTCTGCATTTATGTTTTCATCTTTATATCTGGGGCGGGTGCCCTTGATCGGCTTTGTCTGGATATTTCGCACTATGCTGCCACTATGTTTGTTGGTACTGTCTAACGTGCTTCGCAGTGATAAGAACCTTTCCGGGGATGAACTGATTACGTGTTTATTATCAAACCTCAAATAACTTGAAAATGGCGCCGGATTAATCATTCTTAATCTCTTATATATCTCGTAAGGTGATGCCTCTATCTGAGTTTGAAATCTCTGTGAAAGATTTACCTGATAAATATCACCTGCATTGATATATTGTTTTGCGCATTCCACAGCCCTTAAATAATTTTCTTTAGAGAAATTACTTATGATCTTTCGCTTTATCATGCTCCCGCTAAACCTTGATTCTTCTTCATGAGGTATATTCCATCTGTTACTAATCATCCTTAATACCTGATCAATTCTTTTCTCTGTACTTTTACTGGAATAAGGATTAATATCGACAGCCATTAAGTAACACTTGTTCTTAAGATGGTCAAAGCCAATAACCGTGTCATAAAAGCTGAAGCACATTTCCGGGAATTCAATGTCATCGATTGTTGTATCAGGGAGCTTTTCTATGAAGTGGCATAGATCATAAGCAAAGTATCCAACGGCGCCACACGTAAATGGAATAGAATCAAAACTATTATCCATATGGAACTTGCTCAACAAGGTTTTTAGTTCATCGAGAGGGTTCCCGGTTTTCCTGGTAATATTATGACGGGTTTGCATCAATATATTATTGCCTTTTGACATAACGGTAAGAAAGGGATCATACCCAATAAATGAGTATCTTCCTGTCTCTTTGTTTCTAGCAGCACTATCAAGGAAAAAGCTTTTCTGGTGTGCCTGGGTATATCGAAAGACCTTTAGCAGGTTGGTGTCAGGGTCTAATTCTCTGACTATGAATTTCTTTTTTGTTCTGTTTATAAAGTTTGCCATAAGATAATTTTCTACTTAAAAATAATGTATTATATAATTTGTTATTTAATATAATATAGAAGCGTTAAGCAAGCATTTTTCAAATTTATCAGTAACTTATTTATATAAAATAAAAGAACATGCTTATCCGTCTTATTTTATTGTTCACGGTTCTTCCCTTAATGGAGTTGTATCTTTTGATAAAGGTAGGAGGATACCTGGGAGCCTCTCCAACTATAATGATCGTGCTCATAACAGGTGTAATAGGGGGTTTACTTGCCAGAAGCCAGGGTCTGAGTGTTCAAAGACAGATAAGGATGGATTTGCAGAATGGAGTTATCCCGACAGACAGTCTAATTGATGGGTTGTTTATTTTGATTGCCGGTGCTCTATTAATAACACCGGGAATGATAACGGATGTATTTGGTTTCTTCTTAATGGTTCCGGGATTTAGAGGTTGGTTGAAGAAGAGGCTGAAAGGCTACTTCAAGCGTAAGCTTGAATCCGGACAATTTCAATTTCGCTCCAACTATCATTCAGTAGATTGGAAAAAGGATGATGATTTCTGACTGCAGGCCGGCAATTTAGATTTTACTTTGAGTGCAACTGAGGGTCTCCATCTGACGGGATTGTTTCTTGTTCAAACTCAGCGCCAACTGCGGAAAAGAATTTCTTTCTGATGGCGTCAGAAGTTACCTTCAAGAGAGATGCCCTGTCATTTGCATCGCTGAGTATTCCAAGATTGATGGAACCGGCTGCCATTGTAGCATGGCCGCCACTATTTAATTCACCAAATGCACTCTGCAGGATTAATCCCAGATTAATTCTTGTATCCATGCTTCTTGCAGATAACTGGACCTTGTCATCATTAATTCCGAATACAAGTACAGTATTTACGCCCTCCAACTGCAACATCATCTCCGCCGCCTGTGGCAGGGCGTCTCTGTCACTGATAAATTCTACAAATGATACAAGGTATGACCCCCTGATTCTTTTGTTTTTGATTGCCCTTCCGAGAATATCCAGGGTCTCCAGCCTCATGGGAGGAAACTCCAACTGGCTCATAACAGTTGTATCTACCAGTGGAGTAAGATATCCTGCAGCTTCAAAATCATCAGGAGTGGTATTTCTGGTAAACTCTTTTGTGTCCGTTCGAATACCATATAATAATGCTGTTGCAAGTGACACATCCGGTTTTATGTTTAACTGACGAATATATTTTGTCATCATTGTGGCGGTAGCGCCTATTTCAGGTTGGATATCAACAAAATCTCCTTTGACCGAACTGATATCTATCTGGTGATGATCAAATATTAAATTTGGAGTGACCTCTAAAGGTAAAATATTATTCTTTGATGGAATCGATGCCTCTATTAATGCAATCTTACCGGCAGACCTCACCGCCTTCATTACTTCTTCACGTGTTTTTATATTTATCAGATCTATATCCAGCAGATTAACCAGCGCCCTGTTTTTCTGGTGACTGATACTGCCTCCATAATAGATACTGCTCTCTACATCACAGAATTTACATATACGTTTCAAAGTAAGCCCTGAAGCTATAGCATCCGGATCAGGATTGTCCTGTAGGAAAATCGCCACTTCCTTGTCGTTTGACTCTTTAATAACGCTGACTAATGTGGAAGCAGAATGCTCCATTTCGACAGTTTTAAAAGCGGACAGGATTTC
>Ga0187833_10003909_pt1 | contig 14778 bp, 8 predicted proteins | sample ETNtaG_37_FD_167968 | JGI IMG/M metagenome (GOLD analysis project Ga0187833, IMG submission 167968) | Marine microbial and viral communities from oxygen minimum zone, Eastern Pacific Ocean - ETNP2014_SV_400_PacBio MetaG (Illumina Assembly) | ecosystem: Environmental > Aquatic > Marine > Hypoxic... | reverse complement strand
AGAGCAGAATACGGAGATCGCCCAGTACTTATGGGATGAGGAGCAGAGTTCGGAAATAGCCCAGTACCTGTGGGATGAAGAGCAGACCACGGAGATCGTTCAGTACCTATGGGATGAGGAGCAGAGTTCGGTACTAGCTCAGTACCTGTGGGATGAAGAGCAGACCACGGAGATCGCCCAGTACCTATGGGATGAGGAGCAGAGTTCGGAACTAGCCCAGTACCTGTGGGATGAAGAGCAGACCACGGAGATCGTTCAGTACCTATGGGATGAGGAGCAGAGTTCGGAAATAGCCCAGTACCTTTGGGATGAAGAGCAGAGTTCGGAAATTGCCCAGTACCTGCGGGATGAGGAGCAGAGTTCAGAAATAGCGCAATACCTTTGGGATGAAGAGCAGACTACAGAGGTTGCCCAGTACCTGTGGGGTAATGAAAACAGGAGGCAACAAAACGAGTTTTGGACCAGTGCAGAAGCCACTGTTCATCTGGCGATGCTGGGCGAAAAACTTTCAGGCCTTGGTATTGAAGAAACCAGGGATTTTATCCTGGTGGGTCCAGACCTGGCGCGCATGAAGGTTCACCTGGCAGCTCTTAATGCCGAGGTGTCTGAAGAAGCTGAATACATCAATGTTCTAAAGGTAAAGTTGACCGAAAGGCAACTGGCGGGACTTTCAGGAGAGATAGTAACTTCGGTTGTTCCGGACGCGACTGTTCAAACTGCAGCAATTCAGTATTCAGCCAAGGGAGACCCCGAACTGGTGGTCTCAGGCAATAAGGTGAAATGGACTGTCTATAACATGGGGAGGAGGTTGCTCACTTACAGCAGCCTGGAAGTGGATTGGCCCATCGAAAATGGGAAGCTAAAAGAGGTGACCATCGATGGTGAGATTGTCTATGCGGGGGAAGTAGAGGCTGCCACTCAAATATCGGTCAGGGAAACGGTAGCAAAGGTTTTGAAACGTGAAAGCAGCAATATAGAGTTTACCTTTACTGAGGATGCCCAAGATCTCCCTGATGATTACCTGGTAACAGTCTCCTTTGAGGAGGGGTTGAGTATTGACTATGCGTACTCGTCCAGCCTGCTTATGCAGGGGAGAAGGCGCGATACCTTCTTCCCGACCTTGATAGATGCGGACATGCTGCATAGGCAGGGTGTGACAGGAAAGGGCGTTGGTGTAGCCATCATTGATACGGGCGCTTGGACCAACAAGGTGATTTCGAAAGATACATCCGGGAACGACCGGATTGTGGGGAGCTATGATGCGATTCAAGGCTTTTCTCCGGAGGATATGCGAGATAAGAATGGGCACGGGACACATATTGCCAGTGTTATTGCCTCCTCTAGGAAAACAATCGATAGCGAAGGGAACGACACCGGTAGCTATCATGGTGTAGCACCTGACGCAAACCTTGTCATCGTAAGAGCATTTAATGACGAGGGCCAGGGGAGTTACATGGATGTTATCCATGCGATAGATTATGTAATCGCCAATAAGGATGTGCTGAATATTCGTGTTCTGAATATGTCATTCAGTGGCACTCCTAAGTCGCATTATTGGCAGGACCCGCTCAACCTTGCTGTGATGGCTGCCTGGAGAGAAGGGATCGTTGTGATTGTCTCTGCAGGGAATAGTGGTCCACTGCCGATGACTGTTGGTGTGCCAGGTAATGTGCCATATGTCGTCACGGTTGGTGCGATGACAGATCACTATAGTCCTGACGATGCGAGTGATGACTACTTAACAACATTTTCATCAGCTGGCCCAACATTTGAAGGTTTTATCAAGCCTGAAATTACAGCGCCAGGTGGGCACATCATGGGAGTAATGAAACAAAACTCCCTGATAGCCAACGAACATCCACAGTTTCATGATGGATTTAGCTATTTCCTGATGTCCGGGACTTCGCAGGCATCTGCGGTAGCCAGCGGAGTGGCCGCATTAATTTTACAAAATGACCCGTCTCTGTCACCCGATGACGTCAAATGTCGCTTGATGGCTTCCGCACGAGCGGCAGTCAAAGAAGATGGAACACTTACGTATAGTGTATTTCAACAGGGTGCTGGGCTAATTAACGCATATGATGCTGTGAGTAGTGAGTCTGTTGGTTGTGTTAATCAAGGTTTGAATCTCGACAGGGATCTAGCTGATGTAGAGCACTACCAAGGACCGGCTGCGATAGATGAAAGTGGTAATATCGGCTTATCCACAACCTCTGGTTTTGCCTGGGAGGTGGGTGACATATCGAATTCTGGTTCGCTCTGGGAGCAGGGAAGTCTCTGGGAGCAAGGAAGTCTCTGGGAGCAGGGAAGTCTCTGGGAGCAGGGAAGTCTCTGGGAGCAGGGAAGTCTCTGGGAGCAGGGAAGCCTCTGGGAGCAGGGAAGTCTCTGGGAGCAGGGAAGTCTCTGGGAGCAAGGAAGCCTCTGGGAACAAGGTAGCGTTTGGTCTTCATCCAACTTCGGTGTGATGTCTGTAAACCAATGGGTTGAGCAGGAATAAATATACCCATGGATACCCTCTTTCCTTTGGTTTGGTTGAAGGTCATGCAGGTACGCACTGCGTACAAATCTGGTAGATGTCATGGTCTTCGACAGCGTCAGACTTTCCAGCTGGTTCTTTGTTCATTGCTTCTTGTGTTTGCGGGATTTAACTTCGCTAGTAACAGATTAGCTGACCAAAGAGATATTTTCTTTGACCGGCTAGGAACTGCTGATGGTTTATCCCAGAGTAGTATCACGGCCATTACCCAGGACCAGAGTGGCTTTATTTGGATTGGTACTCAGGAAGGATTGAACCGGTACGATGGGTACGGATTTCAGACCTTCTATCACAAAGAAGGAGATGCTGGGTCTCTTTCTCACGAGTATATTCGATCTCTTTTGTCTGATTCACAAGGTCGGATTTGGGTCGGAACAAATGAAGGCTTGAATATTTTTGATGAAGCATCCAAATCTTTTTCTTCCTTTAATCTGAACTCGGGTGACCTTGAGGCTGTTATCACAGTTTACGATTTGCTTGAAGATAGAGATGGAAACATTTGGGTTGGGACAAACCTAGGTTTGTCTAGGTTGTCAAGGAACGGGCAACTGACAAATCTTCGACACCAGATTGCTGATGGCCAGAGTCTTGGGAAAGGAAATGTTCGCACACTATTTCAGTCTAGTGACGGTGCAATTTGGGTAGGAACCGAGCAGGGAGGACTGAACAAAATTGACTCCGATACTGGAGAGATCATGCGCTTCGAGCATGATCCAAACAACGTCGGCAGCCTCTCTAATAACTTTGTACGAGATATTATAGAAGATGATGAAGGCAAACTTTGGATTGCGACCTATAGAGGAGGGGTGTCGATTTTTGATCCTGAGCAGGTCAGTTTTAGGCGGATGTCTTTTGATCAAGACAACGGGAACACTCTTGGTTCAAATCGAGTACGCACACTACTTAAGGATGAGAATGGTGATATTTGGCTTGGTACTAATGGTGGTCTAAATCTGTGGCACGCCTCTAGTGGTGATTTTTTCAGGTATGTTAATGACGTTACAAATGTGCGCAGCGTTAGCAACAATACTATTTTTAGTCTTTTTCAGGATCGTGGAGGAGTCATATGGGTTGGTACATTTGATGGTGTAAATAAGTGGAATGGCAAGATCCAAACCTTTCCCCATTTCAGGCAAAGTAGTGACCCATCCTCATTGGCGAGTAATTCAACCACTTCATTTGCTGAAGCGCCAAACCACGATGTGTGGATTGGCACCGTTTCTGGCGTGACACGCTGGAGCGCGACGGAAGGTGCATTTAGAACATTCTCAGTGGATAAATTCGACCTAGCAGCCAACCGCGTTATGTCACTAATTAGCAGTAACGATGAGCTTTGGGTGGGTACCATGGCTGGTGGAATTAATGTTATTAGTGATGAGGAAATTGTCGCGATTCTAAAAAATGACCCTGATGATAAGCGCAGTATCTCTTCGAATGCCATCAGTAGGATGTACCAAGATAACGAAGGACGCATATGGGCAGCAACATATGGGGGTGGTGTAAATCTATATTTGGGGGAGGGGAAATTTAGGCGTTTCCCAGATGCAAGCAATCCTCGGGGGGCATTCAGTGATCTGAGGACTTTAGATATTGTCAGAGCATCTGACGATACATTTTGGATCGCAACATATGGTGGTGGAGTTGTAGTTTTGGACTCGACAAACGGTGATGCTCTGAGCTTACGTCACAACCCTGATGATCGGACAAGTTTATCAAGTGATAATGTTATCTCGTTACTGCGGACTGAAGATACAATTTGGGTAGGTACCAGAAACCGAGGGCTGAATCGCTATAACCCTGGTGATGGTAAATTTAGGCGGTACACGAAGAGTCAAGGACTATTAAGCGATTCAGTCTACGGCATGCTAGAGGATGCAGAAGGGAATATCTGGATCAGTGGCGGCAAGGGGCTATCTGTCCTTGACCCAAAGACGGATATTTTTCGACACTATGATTCCAGTCATGGGTTACAGGCTAACGACTTTAATAGCGGTGCGTACCTGAAGTTGTCGGATGGCAGTTTTATATTTGGTGGTAACAATGGTTTCAATGCATTTGACCCAGTTCGGATAGGCAGAAATCAGTACGTTCCACCGATCAGGCTTACCAGCTTCAGCAAATTCAACAAAGCGTTTGGCTTACCAGCGCCGATAGATAGGACTGATCTAATCGAGCTTGATTATTCAGATTTTGTTATCGGTTTTGAATTTTCAGCATTGGATTACACTGCACCGCAAAAAAATCAGTTCAAATACAAGCTAGAGGGATTTGACCCGGACTGGGTTGATTCAGCCGGCACGAGGCAGGTCACTTACACAAACCTTGATGCGGGTTCCTATTTGTTCAGGGTAAAGGGATCTAATAATGATGGTATTTGGAATGAGGAAGGGACACAGGTAAAACTCGTTGTTGCGCCGCCCCTATGGGCTACCTGGTGGGCTTATGTGATCTACCTGTTGCTATTTGTGTTCGCGCTTTATCAGCTGCTGCGAGCCAATGCTCTCCGCCAGAGAAGGGAAGCAGAGAAAGAATATAGTGACCGCCTGCAGCTATATATAGAGTCCTTGGAGGAAGCAACCGACTGTGTCCTGATTGCTGACAACAACGGCAAACTGCTTTATGCGAATAACGCCATACAGTCGATTCTCGGCCATACGCCAACGGAAGCGCTGGGTAGGCAGCTGGTTTCTGTCGTGTTTGAAAATGAAAGGGATGCCGAGCTTGCATCATCCGCTCTGGAGGAGCATGGGCGCTACCATGGTGAGGTCACTCACCAACCTGAAGGCGAGATGGAGCCACGGACGACTGACGTAACGATTGCCGCGGTTCGGGAATTGAGTGAGAAGGGTTCTGCCTACGTATCGATAGCGCGGGATATCACCAATAGAAAGAAAACCGAAGCTGAACTGCAAAACCATCGCCGGAATCTTGAGTATCTTGTCGCTGAAAGAACCAGAGCGCTTGAAATAGAAATCGTGGAGCATGAAGCAGCGGAAGATGATTTGGCGAATTCACTGCAAGAAAAAGAACTATTGCTAAAGGAAGTGCATCACCGGGTTAAGAATAATATGCAGGTTATATCAAGCCTGTTGAATATCCAGGCCGAAACGGCAGGAAATGATGACTTCACCGAATTGCTCGGGGCGAGTCAACAACGTATCAAGTCCATGTCTTTAATTCACGAGAACCTGTACCAGTCGGATAACCTGCTGGAGATTGATTTCGAAGACTACATCACGGTGTTAGCAAACAGCTTGTGCCGTTTCTATGCAGTACCGGGGGTCGATGTTCTGCTTGATATAAAGGTTGACAATGTTTCTTTGGATATTGAAACAGCGGTGCCCTGTGGGTTGATCATCAATGAAATTATTTCCAACTCCTTGAAGCATGCGTTTAAAGATCAAAAGGGAACCGGAACGATTTCGGTTAATTTTAGAACCAACGGGTGCAAGTATGTATTAGACATCAAGGACGATGGTAAGGGACTGCCAGCAGACTTTCGCTTAGAGGACTGTTCGTCGATGGGTATGGAGATTGTATCCATATTGACAGAGCAGCTGGACGGGAAAATTAAAGTAGATGGTACTAATGGTGCCGCCTTCACAATCAGTTTCGTAAGGAAAATCAAAAATGAAGCCTAAATCAATTCTCGTTGTTGAAGACGAAGTGCTTGTGGCTCGTGATATCAAATCACGACTTCTACGAATGGGTTACGAGGTCCCGGCAGTTGTAGGTAGGGGACGCGATGCCATCAGCGAAGCATTACGGATCCAACCCGATTTGATTTTGATGGATATTCATCTTCGTGATGAGATAGACGGAGTGGAAGCCGCTACACAGATTCACAAGCAGTATGACGTGCCGGTCATTTTCTGTACGGCCTATTCGAATGAGGAAACACTAGAGCGGGCTAAGATTTCTGAACCATACGGTTACGTGCTGAAGCCGTTTGACAACCGTGAGCTCGAGATCAATATTGAGATTGCCTTATATAAACATAGAGTTGAAACGGATCTGGCAGATACGCGACAGCGGCTCGATGCGACCTTGACCCATGTGAATGATGGCGTGATTGCTGCGGATGGGGAAGGTCAGATTTACGTATTCAATCCGATGGCGGAAAAAATCACTGGTTGCCGCCTGAAGGATGCTAGACATTCGACTTTGAGCAAGATCCTGCCATTACAGGCCTTCGAATCTGGCCAGGCAGCAATTGAGCTCAACAATTGGGATAACTTTAACTGCTGGGAAGATACATCCGGTGTTCGCCAGTATCTTATTCGTCAGGATGGTCAAAAAGTTCCTATTGAGATCAGTGTAAATTCTCTCAAGGACTCCAAATCAAATCTGATGGTTATTACTTTCCGTGACATCAGTCAACAGTTGAGCTATGAAGCGACGATTCAGAAAAATGCCTTTTTCGATAACCTAACTGAATTGCCCAACCGTTCACTCTTTATTGACCGGCTTGAAGGCTCCCTGAACCGGCGTAAGCGAGGCAGGCCGCAGCAATTTGCTGTGCTCTTCATGGATATCGATGGATTTGGTGCCATTAATGAAAACCTTGGTCATGAGCGAGGTGACCGTCTGATTCATGAAGTAGGAAGCAGGATCGACAAAACATCGCGTCCGGATGATACGGTGTCGAGATTTAGCAGCGATATTTTTGCGGTGTTGCTTGACCCTGTGGATGCTGCGAACGGTGCGATTCTGGCATGCCAGAGAATTCTGGATGAGGTGGAGAAACCCGTGACAATTGATGGGGCACCCGTGAGTGTTACTGTCAGTGTCGGAATCGTTCTTAACCATGGTAACTACAAGAACTCTGAAGAAGTAATCCGCGATGCCAATACTGCCCTGCAACGGGCGAAACTAGATGCTCAAGGCAGTTACATCCTGTTCGACAAAGAGATGCATCGGGACGTGAAGAAGTTCCTAGAACGCAAGAAGAGTATGCAACAGGCTATCCTGGATGGAGCGTTTGATGTCCACTACCAGCCAATCGTAGATGTTGAATCTGCAAGCCTCACTGGCATGGAGGCTCTTGTTCGCTGGCCACATCCAATCGAGGGGATGGTATCCCCTGAAGAATTCATTCCCATCGCGGAAGAGACCGGTCTCATCCTGCAACTGGGTGAGTGGGTATTGCGCTCCGTGTGCAAGCAAATAAAGCAATGGAATTGTGCGGGGATGAACAACTTTAGGGTGGCGGTAAATCTGTCTGCGCGGCAGTTTGAGAATAATATCCCGAGCCTGGTTTCTGAAATACTGGATGAAACAGAAATCTCTGCGGATTCACTTGGTCTGGAAATCACCGAGGGAGTCGCTATGAAGGATGTTGATCACAATATCCGCATGCTTGAGGAACTGAAGGATCTGGGCATTAGTATCAGCATTGATGACTTCGGCACTGGTTATTCATCTCTGGCATACCTGAAGCGGTTCCCATTGAATACCCTGAAGATTGATCGCTCTTTTATAAAGGATATTGCATACAGTACTGACGACAGGGAAATCACGAAAGCAATTATTGCCATGGGGCAGAATTTGAACTTGAAGGTACTCGCTGAAGGTGTAGAAACAGAAGATCAACTAGAGATACTCCGTCATAGTGGTTGCGACTATATTCAGAGGTATTACTACAGTCGCCCAATGCCTGCTGCCGATGTACTGCCCTTTCTGCAGGACAGGAATCTGGTTAACGCAGAGAACATGAAATTGATGGAGCCGGGCCTGGACCCAGTAGGTGTCGCTTTGTGAGTGAACCACCCTCGGACAGTGGTTCATCAGAGAACAATGGAACTGAACTGGTAAAGTCCGAGGCCCAAGAAAGGAATCTCACTTCTGTGATTATGGGTTCCGGTGACGCTCGTACGGTGCCGGGTTTTCAAGGCGATATCAGCGAGCCTATGCAAACAGACGAGAGGTCGAGTCTTGAGCAGCAGATCCAAGACGTACAGAAACTGGAAAACCTGGAGGTGATGGCAGGTGGCGTAGCCCATGATCTGAACAATATTCTAATGTCCATCCTGGGAAACGCGGACCTGGCGTTGAACGAACTCGCTCTATCCGCGCCAGCGCGACGGAATATTGAAGAGATAGGGAACGGTGCAAAATGAGCAGCCGAACTCGCCTCACAGATGTTGGCATATTCGGGTAAGGGTCAGTTCGTCATTGAAACAATTGACCTGAACATTTTCATCGAGGAGATGGCCTACCTTGTAGATGTTTCAATTTCGAAGAACATTGAGCTCAAATATCACTTCGCTGATAACCTGCCTACCTTTGATGGGGATGCAACTCAGGTTCGTCAGATCATTATGAATCTGATTCTCAACGCATCTGATGCTATTGGTCGTGAGAGTGGCTCTATCTCCCTCGTGACCGGCGTGATGCATTGTGATCGTGCCTATCTGGATGAGATTAGCAGGACGTTGGATTCCGGTGATCTCGTCAATGAAGGCACCTATGCCTATTTCGAGGTGACTGATACAGGTGTTGGTATGGATGCCGCTACCCTCGAGAGAATCTTCGATCCCTTTTTCACCACAAAGGCCAATGGACGCGGTCTGGGCATTGCGGGAGTACATGGAATTGTTCGTGGTCACAGGGGGGCAATAAGAATATCCAGCGAGTTGGGCACTGGTACGACGTTCAAAGTCCTTTTCCCTGTCAATGAATCAAATGAAAGTGAGCCAGCTAATATCGATCACGGTGGGTTAACGGTGCATGACTGGAGGGGAAGTGGGACCCTCTTGATCGTTGATGATGAGGAAACGGTTCGTACCGTTAGTAAGGCGATGGTTGGACACATGGAGTTTCAGGTATTGACCGCAGCCGATGGAAGCGAAGCCATTTCGATCTTAAGGCAACATACTGATGAGATTGTCTGTGTGTTACTAGATCTGTACATGCCGAACATGGATGGTGAACAGGCGTTCCATGAAATCGTAAAAATCAAGCCTGATATCAAAATCATTCTCAGCAGTGGCATTAACCTGTTGGATACCGCCATTAGTCTTGTCGGAAAACGTCCTGATGGTTACTTGCAGAAACCTTATGACCTGGAGAAACTGAAACAGGTGTTGATGACAACCCTCGATGGTGAGAGCATCGCAGCAGACGACTTTTGAGTCTGCTGACATGGGTGAACTAGTTAATGGCACATAGGCCCGCTCTGCTGCGCAATGCATATTTCTGGGCCATCATCATCCCCTTGTTACTTGGCTTACCCTTCCTAAACAAGCCCTTTCACATTGACGACGTGTCATTTTTGGCTGTTGCCCATCAGATTGTTGCTGAGCCCTTATATCCACATGGTCGCCCGGGAGAAGGGGGCAAACCCGATGGACTCTTCCAGATATCGAGTTCGCCTCTCATTAGCTATTACTATGCGATGATTCTGAGGCAGTTTGGTGATTCTGAGGTGATTCTTCATACGGGGATGCTGCTGTTCCTTGTGATATTCAGTTTAGCCACGGTGAGCCTGGCATTTCGCTTTACCGGCAATGGCTGGTGGCCGATGCTATTCCTGGCCTCGTCCCCTGCGGTTGTGGCTTCCAGTAATCTCATGATGGATATTCCTGCTGCTGCGCTTGCAACAGCGGCAGCAGCAATTTTTATCCATGGGAGCGATAGTAGAGATTGGAGGTTCGTACTGCTCGCAGGGTTAGTCGCTGGATTAGGCGTGCTAGCGAAATATTCAGCGATCGTCGTGTTCCCCCCCCTCGTACTTTATGCAGTATTCCGAAATCGGGTGGTATACATTCTCGGGCTTGCTACCGCCATTGTCCCAGTAGGTGCCTGGTTTGTTCAGAATCTCATGGTATACAAGATCACGCATGTTCAATACCTGATGGCGCTTGAGCCGCAAGCAACGACCTGGCTATATGATACGCTCAATGCACTGGTGATCATTGGTTCCTGCTCCTTCATCGCCATTGCCCTTGTGCCGGTTATGTTCGTAAAACGTTGTTGGCTACCGCTTTGCCTTGGTTCTGTCGGCGCTTTGCTGGCTTTATTTATCCTAGGGGTAGTCCAGGAAAAGACCCAGTATGCCATCTGGTGCGCCTTTGGACTTGTTACACTTGTTTTTGTCGGTTGGGGAGTCGCACCACCAACTTTGGCTGCCACCACCAGGGTAAGCAGGTATCCGCTAACAATATTCTCACCGCAGCAAAGAGATGATTTATTTCTGTTGTTCTGGTTAGTGTGCATTCTTCTGTTCAGTATTTTTCAGGTGTATTTTCAGGCTGTCCGGCATTTGATTCCGGCACTTGTCCCCTTAAATTTGCTGCTGTTCAGAACACGGGTGAGCAGACAGCTGGCCGAGGGTGACTTCGCCAAAGGATGTCTTGTGTTTGTTTTACTCCTGCAAACGGGTACTGCCCTTTGGGTCGGCAAAGCAGACTACGCCTACGCAGACAGCTATCGCTCGTTCGTTCAGGGCTTCACTGATGCGCAGGCAAATGATCCTGCCAAAATCTGGTTTGTTGGTGATTGGGGATTCTTGTACTACGCAGAACGCGCGGGATGGCGAAGGCTCAAGAAAGACGGGTCGGGGCCTACCCCAGGGGATCTGCTGGTTATACCTGACAAGGTTAGTCGTCGTCCTTACCCAAGTGGAACAAGGAGTAGCCTGGAACAGGTGTTCACCTACCCGAACCATTATCGATTGTTGACGATGGACCGTTTTACAGGGGCGAGCTTCTACGCGAGCGTTGGTTACAGAGCGCCATATTTTATTTCTGGTGAGTCTCTTGAGACGTTTCGCGTGTATCGGGTTTTATAGGCAGGTATCTGCGCTGTCAGTAGCGGTCATGAACCTGCATGAAAATACATGAACCGAGGAGCCGAAGGGATTTTAACCGTCGGGCTAACTGGACACGTCCTTCCTCTTTAGAATCTCCAGCCAATAGGGTGTTTCTGCTGACCCGGCCAGCCCAGACGTCCACGAGAAGCGAGTATCGTTTTTATAAATTTTGACCATGCCCAACCGTTCGTAATTAGTTACATACTGTTCAAACCAATCAAAGATGAGGCGGTGAGATGTGCTCGTCTGAAGCCACGAAGATCGTATATGGACATAGACCAGGTATGTCGGTCTGACGGTTTCGATATCCTTTATCATCTCCTGCTGCATGGTCAGGGCAAGCCCGTGTTTTTCCATCAGCGGGTACATGTAAATGTATCCACTGGCAGATTGAAGGCCGGTGTAGAAATAGATCTGTGGTTCTGAGCCGATTATCGCGATTCGGTCCTCTGGCTGGCTGTTCTGTTTAATAAATTGGGCAATTGCCAGTGATTCATTAAAAGGATTTGCGCCGTAGGTATAGACGCTGACCTGGGCGGGAGTCATTTGCCATAGAAAGTTGCGTTGGAGGGAGAGGGAAGAGGCGAGTGCGATGACGACCGACGTTACGGCTAAACCCTGTCGCAGTGATTTTCTTTTGTCGGCGACAGGTAAGCTGCCAATGTAGTCAACTGTCACGCCGACAAGCAGGGCAGCTGCGGGAAGAAGCATTACAAAATAGTGGGGGCGGAAAAAACCACCGGGACAGATAGCAAGAAAAGAGAAAAGTGAGAAACTGCCGATAAATATCCTTGATCCGCGACTATTCCTACTGGCGGCGAATGGCAGAGCAAGTGCCACGAGCACCCATAGCAAAGGTGAAACAGCCGTGATACGGGTCGCCCGGAGAATGAACGCATCCCATGCCTGGGTGGGAGAAACCTGGGATGTGTAGGTCCATGCGTACTCGACTGTCCAAAACCAGAACTTTTCGAAGACACCTGCCTTAAACAATAGTAGGCCGATTAGCAGGTATGGGATAGCTGCGCCGACTATTGTGAGTCCAACAGGTAGGTATAAGAGTGCTGGTTTCCTGTCAGTATTGTTGGATGCCCAATCTGCAACGACGACCACCAGTGCCCAGGCAATAAACAGTGAGCCGTGCTGCTTGATGACAAACCCCAGGCCAAAACAGAGCCCGGCAAGGAAAAAGTAAACCAGGCTGGTCCTGTTGAGCGCCAGGCGCAGAAGAATTGCACCTGTAATGACCGGCAGAATGACGAAATGCTCAGCATTGGCGAAGACCCCCTGTACGGGATGGCCAACGGAAAGCACGGCAAAGGCAGCTGCGGCGGATACTGCAGCAGTGGCACCAAGAAACAGTTTGCTGAGGAAAAAAACTGCCAGAATGGTTATCAGGTTCACGCAGAGAAGACCCATGTGAATTGCTTCATGGGTTTGGCCGAAGAGTGACAAGATCGCCGCGTATACCGCGTAAATGCCGGGAAGCTTCATGTTGTACAACAGTTGATACGGAGGAATCATTTGCAGGAGGAGCTGGCCGCCGTATGCGTACTCTCCTTCATCGCGCTCCAGAGGAACACCGATCAAGGCGTAGCGGGTCCCGAAAACCAGGAGCAGAATGCCAGCTAGCAATAGCCAGTGTATCCAACCAGTGGAGTCTCTAGACAATAAAATGTCGGGTCTCTTCACGATCGATGAGCGGAGTACAAGACTAACCTAGTAACGCTGTTCACAAAATGGCTCATTTTGACCCTGTCCGGGACCTGACAAAATCGTGGTCGGTTTTAGCACCATTCGCTTGTGTCTTAATTTTTTGTTAACTTTGCGCTTCAATTGTCTCTTGGAAGAGACGGAAATCTAGGTACAGAATTTGAACCTTTTCATCCCGGTGATCCTGCAAACGGGGTGTTAAAAGATAACAACAATGGATCTCTTGAGGATAAGAACATGGTAATGATGCGACAAGCGACGCTGGTAGCGCCCCGCGAAATTAGAATTGATGAGGCACCAAAGCCTGAAGTGGATGATGATAGTGTCATCATCCGTATTGAAGGGCTGGGCATCTGTGGCAGTAACCTCCACCTTTGGTATGGAGAGGGTTCGGCTGTGCCACTTGCCATGTTCCCGATGCCTGGCGCCCTGGGTCATGAACATGCCGGTGTAATCGAGGAAGTGGGGAAGAATATTACTAAGGTCAAGCCGGGAGATCGCGTTACCATTGATCCCTTTGAAAACGAAGCCTGCGGTGCCTGTGCCTATTGTAATATTGGTTATTTTCATCATTGTTCCAACCCGCTGAATTTTGGTATTGGCGGTTTTGCTGATTTTTTGAAAGCAAGTGAAAACGGGCTATACATCCTGCCGGACAATATCGAGACGCGGTCAGCTGCGGTCGTGGAACCAGCGGCCTGTTCGATCGCTGGGATTCGCCGCGCAGGTTTACCCGGCGGTGAAACCGTGGTCGTACTGGGGGCTGGTGTCCTGGGTTTGTCGGCTGCTGGAGCCGCAAAAGCACTGGGTGCGGGGAAGGTGATTTTACTTGCAAAACATGATTCCCAGGCACAATTGGCCGAACGTTTTGGTGCGGATGTTGTTGTTCGCAGCACAGAAGATGATGCGATGTCACAGATCATGGCGGCGACCGGTGGCGTAGGTGCAGACATGGTTGTTGAGACAGTGGGTGGCGCAGCGCCGACCCTCGATCAGGCAATGGATATCGTCAGACCGGCTGCCACGATCGTGGTTTTAGGTCTGTGGGATAATCTTTATCCACTGGATTCCTGGAAAGCAGTTCTGAAGGATGTAACCATGCATTTTTCTCTGACCCATGGTATGAAAGATAAGCGAACCGACTATGGCCTTTGCCTGGAGTGGATGTCGAACGGTATGGTGCCTGCACAGGATCTCTGTACACACTATCGCCCTCTCGATGATATACAGGCCGCCTTTGAACTGGCCGCAGACAAAACCCAGGGGGTCGTCAAGGTTGTACTTGAACCTTAGTTCTCGATAGACTCCAACCGGATATCAGTCAAAGGTCGACAGTGAAACTGTCGACCTTTGGACCTATGGTCAGCAAAATATTTGGTAGAAGTGCTATGTAAACTTATGTGCCAGGGGTTTTTTGCAGGCTAGTTGTCCGCTACTTCCTGTATTCGCCTAAGCTCAAATCCAGAGGCTTTGCTGATCGCAACCATGTCACCTTCTGTGTTTATTTGTTTCAACTTATTCTCGAATTTCACTTCTGCAGGTTCTATATAGTACCCTTGCGTTCCTTCTCCCACGTAAGTGCGATGGACATCGTCTCTGGCTACCATACCCATAGTCGAGCAGCCTTGAACCGCAAGCAGAATTACAGTAAGCGCCGACGAATCCCCATTCTACCAACCGAGACTGCGTCAACGTAACCTGTCCTCTTTTTCTGAGG
>Ga0187833_10003907_pt1 | contig 14779 bp, 15 predicted proteins | sample ETNtaG_37_FD_167968 | JGI IMG/M metagenome (GOLD analysis project Ga0187833, IMG submission 167968) | Marine microbial and viral communities from oxygen minimum zone, Eastern Pacific Ocean - ETNP2014_SV_400_PacBio MetaG (Illumina Assembly) | ecosystem: Environmental > Aquatic > Marine > Hypoxic... | reverse complement strand
TTGGGAGTTAGAAGGAAGTTAAGTTATTTCTAAATTAGATAGGTATATTTAAATAGAAAAAAGTTCCCTAGAAAGGTATGTTAGCTTTTTTGCCTGAAAAAAAGAGAAAAATCCTTTTAAGATATGCTTTTGTTAATGGGTTTTTTAGCGGAAATCTACAAGATAAAGAAGAATTCCTAAGAAGATTGAAAGATGCTGAGCCTAACTTAGCCAAGCAAGGAATTACTAAAGAGGATATCGGGATATTAAGGTTAAGAACAGGGATGCTGGATATTTCTCGTGGAGAGCTCATAAAATTTGTAAGAGAATTGGCACTATTTCCTCAACATTGGGATTATGTTGTGAATTTAAGAGACGACTGTTCAGGTTTCCTTCTACAAGGAAGGACAGAGTCTGTTAAGGAGGTTAGAATATATTTAAGCAGGTTAAGTTTCTTGATAAACGGAAAGTTTCAAGATGGGGAGAAAGAGAAGTTAGCTTTTTATCCCCTATGCTATCAGATAAATGAGCTGATTTCATTTTTTGATTATGTATATGATAACAGGAAAATTCTTTGGCCTGCTGATAAGCATGGAAGAAGAGAGACAATTATTGAAGAGCTTCTTGGACAATTGAGGTTATTAAGAAAAACACTTAAAGGCGTTAGGGGTGGATTATTAAAACAAGAAAAAGAGATAGGCAGATTATTTCAAAAAATAAAAAGACTTGAAGAAGATTATTTTGGAGAAAGATTAGTGCTTGAAATTAAAAAAAGAATTATATCAACTTTTGAGAAGGGTGGAAGGTATGTTCAAGGTGACGGGCAGATTAATGAAAGCATAGAAAGATTAGATTCAATAGTTAAGGGGGTTGCTATTAGTGCAGCTTCTTTGGGTTATGGTACGCAAAGGTTAAAACAAGAGATACAGAAACCTAAGAAAAGAATGTTATTAAGGATGGCAACAATTGCTTTGGCTGGTTTAATGCTGGTTTCTCCATTTATCCCAGAAGCCGTTGCTCAGAAGATTGGCGTAAAAACTGAGATTGTTGATGAGGATACAATTGCTCCGTCTTATGGGGATACTCTCCATGAAAAACGGATGGCTGAAAGGGAAGCGACTAAACTTCTCTTGATCAATTCTGATGACCCTGAAGAGATACTAGAGATAATAAGACAGCAGGATCCTGAATCTTATGAGAAAATTAAAACAACAAGAAGGGTTATTGAAAGGGATTTAAGATGGGGGTATGGAGATAAATTTTTACAATTACTTGCTCGAGCAACCAGGGTTTTATACAAAATTAATCCTTCTGGGATGTATAAGATTGATGTTGGATTTCATAAAACGGTATTAAGAGCCTTAGACTTTAGCATGAGTCATGGCGCTTATACACTTAAAGGAGAAGCTTGGGAGAAAGGAATTGAATTTGCATTAAAGCTTATGGAAGAAACAAAAAAACCAGACCTTTTTATTTTTATGGATGTGTTAGGCAATTTAGCTGAAACAATTCAAAAAATAGGATTGAATCAGGAATATTACAGAGAGTTTGTTAGAGACCCTGTTATCCTTAACAAGGTATTTGAGATTACTAGAGATGGCCACCTAAAAGGGCTTAATGTTGATAATGACTTTTTTGGGTTTTTAACAAGTTTGCATAGGGAGATGGGAGGAGTATCATCAGAAGATTTCTGTAAGTTAATGGATTTTTTATATTATAATTTTTATCTTGAGTTAGAGCATATTAATGTGGGCCTTGGAATGTATGGCCTTAAAGCTTTAAGATATTCTGTTCCTTGGCTTTATGGAGGTGATACTGATTATATCTTAAAGAGTTTATCCGAGGGAGTAAATCTTACATTAAAGCTTTCAAAAACATTAAGCAAAAGGGGTGAAAGACAGCTACAGATTGTTTTTAGCCAGATTGAATGGAGGGGCACTAGATTAACAGAAGAGTTTGTGGAGAAGATCCTAGAATTACATGCTAATTATGGAATCTTAATGTTTGCAAGGCTTCAAAAGAATGATGGCGATTTTGAGCTTATTGACCATCTTATTGAAAATGCAAGGAGTGTTGAATATCAAAGTAATAAACCAACGGCGCTGATTATTACAGTAAGGGAAGGGGGCCTTATATTTGATACTTTTGCTATGGGTAATTTTATTGAGAATGCACATACTCTTATGAAAGGGTATAATCTCATTATCCATGAAGTAGCATCAGATAGAGGGATTGTAGATGCATGTAAGATGACATTTGGAATCAAAGGGAAGAAAAAAATAGATGTTTTAGTATTTGCAGGGCATGGGGCTCGTGAAGGCAAAGGGATAGCTATTTCAAGCGGAGTTGGTGTTTTGGATACTATGAAATTGCCTGTAAAAAGAGATACAGTACAGCAGGGGATTGCAGTTGCTCAAAAAATGAAATATAAGTATGCAAGAACTGAAGATGAGCAGTATCTGGATTTTTCTGATGCAGATATATTGAAAGCTATAGGGAAGTTTATTGATGAGAATGCAAAAATAATACTTTATTCGTGTGAAACAGGAAAAGGCGGGCTTAAAGGAGAGAATATATTAAGATTTATTGCATCTATTCTGAGGGGAAGAACAGTTTATGGCCCTGGTAAAACAATCACAGGAGTTGATTATGTACTAGACCAAAAGGGAAAGGTATTGCGTATGATTTATTTCCATGAATCAGATGATAGATATAAGATTAAAACCCCTATTGAAACATATGAAGCGAGGATAGCTCCGTCTTCAAAATAAGAGTTTATAAACAGCAGATTCTTTGTTCTCAAACAACAAAATATAAAAAAGGACTCTGGTTTCTCGAGGATGGGTGGTAATAATGAATTCAGGATTAAAAGGAAAAACAGCGTTAATAACAGGCGCATCAAGAGGTATTGGAAAGGCTATTGCTATGGCGCTTGCTAAGAATGGATGCAACATAGCTATCAATGATATAGAGCCAGCTATGGATGAAGCAAAGAAGACTGTTGAGGAGATTAAGGCTCTTGGTGTAGATGCTGGAGCGTTTGCTGCGGATGTCTCTAAGTTTGATGACTGTAAAAAGATGGTTGAAGGAGTGCAGAAGAAGTTTTCCAAGGTAGATATCTTAGTAAATAATGCAGGGATTACAAAAGACAGAACATTGAAGAAGATGACACCTGAAGAGTGGAATGCTGTGATAAACATTAATCTGAATTCATTGTACAATGTGACCCATAATGTATTGCCTTTGATACCTGAAGGCGGCAGGGTTGTTAATATTTCTTCAGTAGCAGGGATATCAGGTAATTTTGGGCAGTGCAACTATGCTTCAACCAAAGCAGGGGTTATTGGCTTTACAAAGTCTCTTGCAAAAGAGGTTGGTAAGCTGAAAATCACTGTTAATGCTATTGCTCCTGGTTTTATTAAAAGCGCTATGACTGACAAGATTCCGGTTATGATGCTTGAGCAGATAATGGAATTGATTCCAATGAAAGAGCTGGGCCAGGTAGAAGATGTTGCGAATGCTATTCTGTTTTTAGCTTCTGAAAATGCAAGGTATATTTCCGGGCAGGTTTTAAGGGTTGACGGAGGTATCACTTTTTAAAATGGATTTTTCGCTTAGCAAAGAGCAAGAACTGGTGCAGAGAACAATAAGGGAAGTTGCTGAGAAAGAGATAAAGCCATACGCTGCTGAGGCTGACCAAAAAGGCATATTTCCTGAGAGGCAGATAAAAATACTGAGTAAATTAGGTATTATGGGGATGTCTATTCCTAAGAAGTATGGCGGTACAGGACTCGATAATGTTTCTCAGACAACTATAATGGAAGAAGTTTCTAAGGCATGTAATGCAACAGGCGTTACAATGGGGGCGCATACCTCACTTACATGCTATCCTTTAGTGAATGATGGTACTGAAGAGCAGAAAAAAAGGTTTTTGCCTAAACTTGCAACTGGTGAGTATTTAGGTGCTTTTGCGCTTACAGAACCTGCTGCTGGCTCTGATGCTGTCAATGTACAGACAACTGCTGTTTTAGATGGTGATGATTTTATTGTCAATGGGAATAAGATATTCATAACAAACGGCGGAAAAGCTGATTTGATTAATTTTGTTGTGACAACTGACAAAGCAAAAAGGCACAAAGGGTTAGGGATTCTTACTATAGAGACAGCAAAGGTAAAAGGAAGGGGGTTTAGTTTAGGAAAGAAGGAGGATAAGTTGGGGTTGTGCGGGTCTAATACCCAGGAGTTAGTATTTCAGGATATGAGGGTTCCCAAGGAGAATCTAGTTGGTGGAGCTTCTGCAGAAGGGTTTAAGATAGCGATGGGTGTTTTTAATTCCGGCAGAATAGGAATAGGTGTTCAAGGTGTAGGGATTGCACAGGCTGCTTTGGATGAGTGTCTTAAGTATGTACGGCAGAGAGACCAGTTTGGAAGGAAATTACATAAGTTTCAGGCTTTACAGTTTATGCTTTCTGATATGGCTACCAAGATAGATGCTGCAAGGCTCTTATGTTATAGGGCTGCATATTTGAAGGATCAAGGTAAAAGACACGTGAAAGAAGCTGCAATGGCTAAGTTATATGGTTCAGAGGTTGCAATGGAAGTTACAAGGAACGCAATACAGATTCATGGTGGTTATGGCTATATGAAGGATTATCCTCTGGAGAGGTTTTATAGAGATGCTAAGATCACTGAGATTTATGAAGGCACTTCTGAAATACAGAGATTAGTTATTGCTGCTGAATTGTTAGGGAGAGGGATTTGAATAATAAAATAAAAAATTACCATCATTACGAAAAAACCAATACGGAGAAAGCAATTAAGAAAAATATTATTAAAATAAATAATAAAAAACAAAATTAAAAAACTAACAAAAATGAACATAATAGTCTGTATTAAACAAGTACCAGGTACAACTGACATTAAGATAGATCCAAGTACAGGCAGGCTGAAGAGAGAAGGGGTTCCTTCTATTATCAATCCTGAGGATAAGAATGCTATTCAGGCTGCGCTGGACTTAAAGGGGAAGGGAAAGGTAACTGTAATGACTATGGGGCCTCCACAGGCTGAGGATGCTCTGCGAGAGGCTTTGGCAATTGGTGCTACCGAAGCTGTTCTTTTGTCTGATATGAAGTTTGCAGGCTCTGATACGTGGGCAACTGCGAATATCCTGGCTGCTGCTGTTAAGAAGATAGGGAAGTTTGACTTGATATTATGCGGAAGAGAGGCTATAGATGGGAATACTGCACAGGTTGGCCCTCAGCTGGCTGAGAATTTAGGATTGCCTCAGATTACTTATGTCCAGAAGATTGAATTAGATAATGGCAAGGTTAAGGTTGAGCGAGAATTAGAGGATGGATATGAAATTGTTGAAACAGAGCTGCCTGTGCTTTTGACTGTGATTAAAGAATTGAATGAGCCTTGTTATCCTTCACTAAATGGTATATATGAAGCTTTCCATAAAAGAGAAATAAAGGTTTTGACAAATAAAGATTTGAATGTTGATGAAGAAAGAATTGGGTTGGAAGCATCTCCAACCTTTGTTAAGAAGGTTTTTACTCCTGAGCCAAAAGGGCAAGGTACAATGTTAGAAGGCTCTGTTAAGGATATTGCCAAAGAATTGATTAAGAAATTAAAAGAAAAGGAGATAATACAAAAGTTTTAGTGATAAATATGACTAAAGTAAAATTAAATGATGCTTATCCAAATATTGAAATAGATTTAGGAATGGGAAATGTATTAAGAAAGGGTGAAACAAAGGATATTCCTGAATCTTACGAGTTAAAGCAGGCTATTGAGCTAGGGCATGTTGAGGTAGCTAAAGAAACTAAAAAATGGGATGGGAAAAATGCAAAAAAAGGCTCTGAAATATGGGTTTTTGCTGAACAGAGAAATAACAAGATATCAAGGGTTGTTCTTGAGTTGTTAGGTGCAGCAAGAGCTTTGTCAGAGAAACTGTCTGTAAATGTTGCAGCTGTTATATTATGTGAAAAGGATAATGGATTATCGAACGAATTAATAGCATATGGTGCTGACAAGGTTTATTTAGCTGAAGATGCAAGATTAAAGGATTATCAGACTGATGTTTATACAAAAGCGATTTCTGACCTGGTAAGTGAACATAAACCACAGATTGTGATTTATGGCGCGACACATATAGGCAGGGATTTGGCTCCAAGAATTTCCCAGCGCATCAGTACAGGCTTAACAGCAGATTGCACTTGCTTAGATATAGATGAGGATGACTTATTGGTGCAAACAAAGCCGGCGTTTGGCGGCAATATAATGGCCCAGATTAAATGCAAAACTAAACCTCAAATGTCAACTGTAAGGCCTGGTGTAATGAAGATGCTGCCTAACCATAAGAAAAGAAAAGGCAGCGTTGTTAAGATAAGACTAGAGATAGCTCAATCAAAAACAAAGGTTATAGATATAATAAAATCAGCCAAGAAAAGAGTTAATTTGGAAGAATCAGGGATTATTATTTCTGGCGGCAGGGGCCTATGTGAGAAGAAGAACTTTGAGATGATAGAAAAATTTGCGTCTTTGATCGGAGCAGAGGTTGGCGCTTCAAGGGCTGTTGTTGATGAAGGATGGATTAAAGAAGACCATCAAGTTGGACAGACAGGGAAAACTGTAAGGCCTAAGCTTTATATTGCCTGCGGCATATCCGGAGCAATACAGCACAGGGCAGGAATGCAGAATTCAGAGATGATTATAGCAATAAATAAAGACCCAAATGCAATGATTTTCCAGATAGCTGACTATGGTATTGTAGGGGATGTAAAAGAGGTTATTCCTGCTTTGATTAAAGCGATAGAGGGGGAGTAATATGATTTACCCTATAGGCAGATTAACTTTAATACAACTTGTACTTCTTTGGATTAAAAGGATAAATGGAAAAAATAATTTAAAAATAAATCATAGTTATATTGTTGCTGCTAATCATGCCAGTTTTGTTGATGATTTAATAGTGCCTTCTATAGTGGTATTGACTAAAGGAAGGTACATCCATATGTATGTTAATATGAAATTTTTTAAAAATTTCTTTCTTAGAAAATTTTTAGAATGGGGAAGGTCTATACCTGTTGATGTCTATAAATCAAAAGATGCAAAAAAAGTGAATAAAAACGCTTTTAACCTGGCAATAAAATGCCTCAAAAAAGGAGAGCTTGTTGGAATCTTTCCTGAAGGGCATCGTTCAATGGATGGAAAACTGCAGAAGGCAAGAGTAGGTATTGCGAAGCTGGCTTTAAATGCCAAAGTTCCAATTATACCCATTGGAATTATTGGTTCTGACAAGATTTTACCTAAAGGAAAAAGATTTCTAAGATTTAAAAGGTGTGTTGTAAATATAGGGAAGCCTATGTTTTTTGATAAGTATTATGGAAAGGAAAATAATAAAAAGGCATTAATAAAAGTAACAACAATGGTTATGGAAGAGATAGCAAGACTTTCAAAACAAAAGTATGAATTTTGATTAAAAATGGCTTACACCATAATAAAAAGAACTATATTTCCTTTGATAAGGTTATATATTAAAAAAATAAATGGAGTAGAAAATTTACCCGAAAGAAGTGGGTTTATTTTTGCAGCTAATCATGCTAGCTATATGGACCACTTTATACTTGGCGCAATAATGGTTTCAAAGTATAATCAAAAATTACATTTTTTGGCAAAAAAAGAGCATTTTGGAGATTCTTTTCAAAGGGCATGGCATAGGCATGTTGGAGCTATTCCGCTTGATAGGGAGATGGGTGGAAAAGGTGCATTGGCAACTGCTATAAGGTATTTAAGGAAAGGCAAGATTATAGGCATATATCCTGAGGGAACAAGGACTTTAACAGGTGCTCTACAAAGAGCAAAAACAGGCGTTGCTAGACTTGCATTAGCAGCAAGGGTGCCTGTTGTGCCGGTTGGGCTGATAGGGACGTTTCAGATGCTGCCTAAGGGAAAGATTATTCCAAGATTTAGAAGAGCTAGTGCAAATATAGGTGAGCCTATGTTTTTTGATAAGTATTATGGAAAGGAAAATAATAAAAAGGCATTGAGGTTAGTTACCACTGAGATAATGAAGGAGATTTCAAGATTATCTAAGCAAAGGTATGATCTATGAAAAAGATAACTATTGTTGGTGCTGGCTCATGGGGTACTACCCTAGCAGTACTTGTAGGAGAAAAGAAATATGATGTAACCATATGGGTAAGAGAGAAAGAGTTAGTTGAGATTATAAAGAAAGAAAAGGAGAATAAATGGTTTTTACCAGGAATAAATATTCCAGATAATGTTAAAGTGACTGATTCTTTACAATCCGCTGTTTCAGATGCTGAATTGATTATTATGGCTGTCCCTTCTCAATTCATTAGGGGTGTGGCAAAAGAGATTTCACAATATGTTAGTGAGCCGTTGGTTGTGGTAGATGTTGCAAAAGGCATTGAAGAAGGCACGTATAAAACAATGTCAGGGATTCTAGAGGACGAACTGCCAGACTTTGTGAAGATTGTTGCTTTGTCTGGACCAAACCATGCAGAAGAGGTAAGCAGGAAGATTCCCACAGCTACAGTTATTGCTTCAAAGGATAGGGGTTGTTTAGAAAAGGTAAAAGAAGTGCTTACAACAGATTATTTTAAGGTCTATCTGTATGATGATATGGTGGGGATTGAAATATGCGGTGCTATAAAGAACATAACTGCTATAGCGACAGGTGTTTGTGATGGTCTAGGCCTAGGGGACAATGCAAAAGGAAGCATAATTACCCTTGGCTTAACAGAGATGAATAGGTTTGGAAGGCATTTTGGAGCTAAGAGGGCAACCTGCTATGGCCTTGCTGGTGTTGGTGATTTAGTAGCAACTTGTAATTCTAAACACAGCAGAAACAGGTTTGTTGGCCAGAAACTTGCTGAAGGAAAATCATTTGAGGAAATAAAAGAAGAGATGCATGGAATGGTAGCTGAAGGGGTTAGGACTACAAAGGCAGTTCATGAGTTTGGTGAGAAGCATAAAATAAATCTGCCATTAACTAGTCAAACTTATAAAGTACTTTATGAGAAAAAAGAATTGAAAAAAGCAATAAAAGATTTGATTGAGTTGATTTGAATCATTAAATTTATATAGATAATCTGTTAATTCTTTAATTATGAAGAAAGTAATGAAAACAGCCCTTAGAGTTGCATTTTGTTTTATTAATGTTGCTACTCCTGCTGTGGCCCAACTTCAACAGGATGCGCATAAAACAATGAATCCTGCTATTGAAGAAAGAACTCAAAGAAAATTGAGAGAGATTAATGAACTTTTTGGGGCGATTGTTGATGCAGTGAAAGCAAAAGATTCTGACCTTCTTGACGAATTATTTATGGCTTTAAGCAGGGAATTTCTTGAACTTGCAAAAACAAAGGAGATGGAGGACATAGCACTTGATATACGCATGATACTCAATAAATTTATTCCTTTAATGGATAGGGTCGTAGGATTAACACAAAATGCTGAAGAGGGCTACGTAGATGTGCAAAGCTATGAAGCAGCTATTTCATTATTACTGAATTTAATCAGAGATTATGGATATTTTAGAGACAAATGCATTAATTTTGAGCATTACCAACATATTGAACCCCAATTTGCTGCGCTTGGACATGCTATCGGAATGTTTGCATTGGAATTTATTGAGCATATGCAAGAAACACTTGATGAGGAAGTAAATCAGTTTAGCCTTGAACAGATTCATTCTTTTTTCTATAATTTTTCTTATATTTATGATGCACTTTACAAGTATTTACCAAAAGAGTTACACGATAGGGTGAGGAGTGCCCGTTATAAATGGGGGATACATGAGCTTAAATCATTACAAAAAACAGCAAAAGAGAGGGACAAGTTTATTGCGTATTTAATCGGAAGGAATAGACCTAAGGATGAGCCCAGGATAAGAGAATTAAAACTTCATCTAAAAAAGCTTAATGCAATTATTGCAGAATTAAAAAGAAAAAAATAAGTTATTCCTCAGTAAAATCATCTACTGATTCTTTGAACTCAGTGTTGTTCTTGATTAAGCCCCTGTTTCTCATGTACTCTCTGGTGAGTATCCAGAAGAATAATCCCAGGCTTTTCTTCCCTTTGTTGTTGCATGGAATCACTAAATCAATGTTATTTGACTGATTGTTTGTGTCACACAGGGATATTACTGGGATTCCTACTTTAACTGCGTCTAAGATTGCGTTTTTATCCGGCCATGAATCAGTGACTAAAACAATTTTTGCTTCTCGGTAAATTTCTAATTGTGGGTTTGTTAACATTCCTGGAGGATATCTGCCAGCGAAAACCTTTGCTCCTGTTAATTTTCCAAACATCTTTACTGCTTTCCAGCCGTTTTCCCTTCTACTTACAATAAGAAGGTCTTCTGGTGCGTATTGCGCTAAGAAATGTCCTGCTACTTTGATTCTTTCATCTATCTTTTGAAGGTTTAATACGGATAAACCATCTGGCCTTGTCTTGTAGATAAACTGTTCCATGTATTTTGTCCTGAACTTTGTTCCTATATGTATTCCAGACTTTAGATATGTGTCCTGCGGAACTAAAAATTGTTCTTCTTCTGACATTATAATCAACTCCTCTGCAATTTTTATAGCCTCATGCAGCATTTGCGTTATAGGTATAGTCACCCATAAGCGTAGGCAATAGAAAAAGGGGGTTAAGAGGTGTTTATAAATGTGGCGGTTTTAAGGTATACTATCAATACGGAAAGATTACTACCATTACGAAAAATACCAATATGGAAAATATCACTAATTAAATAAAAAATAATAATTATAAAAAACTGATAAAATAAATAATAAAAAAAATCTAAAAACTCTCAAGAATTTCGTAAACAGGGCCTTGTTCTGTTAAAGTGCTTTTGATTAGTTTGAATTCATTGATTTCTATTTTCTTTTTTTCTACTTCTGTTGATTTTAGTTTTTCTATGAAGGCTTTTTTGTCTTTTACGAATTTGACTCTGCCTAATGTAATATGTGGGTGGAACTTGAAGTCTTTCTTGAAATTGAATTCTTTGAGTGAGTTTTCGATGGATTCCTGTAAGTTGATGACTTTGTCTTCTGGTTTGATACCTACCCAAACAACCCTGATGTAGTTTTCAGAAGGGAAAACGCCTATTTTGTCTAATTCGAAAGAGAATGGCTGGAATTTGATTTGTTTTAGTTTTTCCTTGATTATTTGGATTTTGTCTTCTTCTACTTCTCCTAAGAATTTCAGGGTTAAATGCATCTGTTCTTTTGTTAAATATTTGGTTTCAGCTAGGTCATTGCTTATGCTGTCCTGGGCTTTGGTTATGGTGCCTTTTACTCCTTCAGGTAGTTCTATAGCAACAAATAATCTCATAAAAATAAAATAGCGTGTAAAATATATAAGATTATCTATAGGAACAGACAATATTCATTGAATACTTGTTGTCTGTTCTTAATAAGTAAAGGGCATATTTATATTTAATAATTTGTGCCCATTACTATAAAAAAATAAGAAAAAATAAAAAATTAACTATTTATTCCTTTTTTTCTTCTTCACCAAAATCTTCTGTGTCTTGGGCTCCTTCAGAACTTTCTTCTGGAGCTTCTTCAGCAGGAGCTTCTGCTTCTGGAGCAGGTTGCTCTTCTTTTGGTGCAGGAGATCCTTCGCCTACTACTTCTGCAAATCCTACTCTTCGCAGGACCTTTGTCACTCGTACTTTTACTTCGTCTCCTTCTTTTGTGTTAGGTATAAACAACACAAAGCCTTTTTCTTTTGCTATTCCGTCGCCTTTCTCTCCTACTGCTTCTATCTTTACGTCTATCTCGTCTCCAACCTTAACTGGAGCTGTAAAACTTCTTTGTGGTCTGAAACCACCATCGCTTCTTCCATCCATGTTCTATTTCACCCTATTTATCTAATTTATATTCAGGAGATACGCCCATGATAGGACGTATTCCTATGGGTTAATGAGGTAATAAGTAGTATTTAAATATAGTGATTTGACTAAACAAGAAAAAAGAAAAATATTAGATATCTTTTAGGCCAGCTCCTTCAACGTAGAAATTACACTCGCCCTCAGGAAATGAGGGAGAATCTATCAGTTTAGCAACCCTAGAGCCTTTCTTTCCTTTTCTTAGGTAAAGCCTGAATGTTGATGCGTGTGCAACAATATGGCCACCAATAGCCTGTGTTGGATCACCAAAGAATGTGTCTGGTTTTGCCATGACCTGGTTTGTTACATAAACACATAGGTTGTTTGTTGACGCAACCCTTGACAAGTCTCTCATATGCCTATTGAGCTTTTGCTGCCTTTCAGCTAATGTGCCACGGCCAATAAACTCTGCTCTGAAGTGCGCTGTTAGGCTGTCAACAATAACAAGCCGTATATTTAACCCCTGGTCTTTTATTAAGCTTTCAACTTTCTCTGCCAATAACATCTGATGGTCAGAGTTATAGGCTCTTGCTATCTTTATGTTTGACAAAACCTTGTCTGGGTCTAATGATGCTCCTTTTGCCAGCTCGATTATTCTCTCTGGCCTGAAAGTATTTTCTGTGTCGATGTAAACAACCATTGCATCAGGATTCTGCTTTTGGACATTAACTGCCAGGATATGCCCTATCTGGGTTTTTCCAGAGCCAAACTCTCCAAAGCATTCTGTTATTGCTGCAGTTTCAAATCCTCCGCCAACTAAATCATTAAATGCTTTTGAGCCTGTTGGTATTCTTTCTACAAGCTCTCTTTTTTTAAGTAAATCAATTCCAGACTCAAATCCCATATCTAAAGAAGTTCTTGCAGTAGCTATCATCTTCTTAGCTGATGCCTGGCTCATTCCAGAAGCATCTATTAATTCTCCTGGTGTTGCGACTGCTATTGACATTATGTCTCTGTAGCCGACTGTCTCCAGTTTTTCTGCTGTTGCTGCTCCAACTCCTGGCAGATCAATTATGCCTATTTGCTCTTTTTTTAGCTCCTTTGGCTGTTCTTCAGGAATTTCCATTTGTTGTTCAACTTCAGGGATTGTTTCATTGTTTTTATTTTTTTTCATTATTACCACCTTTTTGTTTAGTTTAAATTAAAATAAAAAAAGAAGTTACATTACAACCCCTTCTTCTAGATTTGTTGTACTTTGTCCAATACTGGCTTCTTGCTTAAGAACAATGAACTCGAATGCTTTGTTCAAAACAAGGGCTGCTTTTGGTAAGTCGCCAACTCTTAAAGAATTCGTTGACTGCCAATTGTCTTCTTTGTCTTTGTATCGCCTATCTATGTTTATGGTCCTATACTCTGTTGGCTCTCCTGTTTTTCTTACTCCGTTGTTTTTCCATATTGTAGCACAGATTGCTCCAGTGCTAAACTTTTTTTCTGGCAATGATTTGCCAGTATCTTTACTTTCTTTATTCATCTCAAACACCTCTTCCTTATCGGGTTTTATTTCAAACTTCCCTTAGTTATGAGCTAAGCACGGGGCCTGCTCCAGGAAGTGAGGCGGCTGTTTTGCAACAACCTATATACTAGATGGGTGGGCTTGTTTATATACCTTACGCGGGCGCATGTCCAGTGGGTTGTGGGTAGGTTGGAATTGGTATAAAAGGAGAATTTGGGGGTTTTGGGGGTTATAAAGCTAATTTTGTTGTTTAGAATAATCAATGGGAGAATAGGTATTAAGCTAAAACCAAATTATCTTCTAAAAGAACTCGTTTTCTTCTGCTCCAGAAATCGTCTTTCTTCTTCAGGCCCCTTATTACCCGTGGAACTGAATCAATAACTTTTTCTAATCTTTGAGCGCTTGCATCGTTTGTTGGTTCAATATTTGTTAAATCGCCTTGAGGTATAATTCTTCTTATTGCTTTTCTTCCTGCATCAAGATAGTCGTCTTGCATTTCTCTGCCTTTTGGACGTTTAATTCCATAGAACAGACTAAAAAATAAATCAATATTTGCGATATTAGGATCTACTACTTCTGTGTCTTCTTCGCCTAAAATATGTACAGGAAAAGCGCCATTTCTGCCATAAATCCAGTAGTCCCATATCTCAGTGGGTAGAGCTTTTCTTCTTCCCCATTCTATGACTTTAAAATTATCTGGATCTACTAATGTTTCAATTTCTCCTGTTTGAAATCTTGCTGAGGGGTGTGTAAGATTTATGTTAGAGATTCCTAAGGGAGTTATCATTGTGCCAACCCTGTTTGATAAATTATCTGCTCCATATTCGCCTTCTGAGTTTCTTCCCATTTGAATAAGATTTTTTTCAGGATAGTATACATCAACACCCTTTTCTCTTGCCGCTCTGAATATTTGTGGAACTTTTCTTTTTAATCTCTTTTTATTCATTGTGCTTACTGATAATCTGATTACATATCTTTGTTCTACACATTTAAGAGCAAGTTCTTCTTTACCAGGCGGAACTGCAGTGCATGCTCCTGAATTCCAGGAATCATAATCTGTTAGTCTATCCCAAGCATACATAAAATCCTTGCCTCTGCTTTCCCAGTCTAAAGGATCATTATTACCACTCAGGTATGCTTCCCTTAAACTAAGCTGTTGTTGAAAATTTTCTGCAAAAAAATCTACAATCTCAACTGGAATAGATTCCTTTAAACCTTTTGGTACATTACAACCGCAAAAATAGCATCTGACCGAACAACCATAAGTTAGTTGGATTGTATGCACCTGCCCCATAGCAACATATAACTGTTCGCTGCTCATACGCCTCATTTGCTCGGCTAGAGGTGAATGTTCTTTTGGGGTTGGAATTTTATAAGCCATTTTTATCTAGAAATCAATAGTTTAATTTAGTTTCAATTATTCT
>Ga0187833_10003906_pt1 | contig 14781 bp, 17 predicted proteins | sample ETNtaG_37_FD_167968 | JGI IMG/M metagenome (GOLD analysis project Ga0187833, IMG submission 167968) | Marine microbial and viral communities from oxygen minimum zone, Eastern Pacific Ocean - ETNP2014_SV_400_PacBio MetaG (Illumina Assembly) | ecosystem: Environmental > Aquatic > Marine > Hypoxic... | reverse complement strand
CAAGATAAAATCATAGATAAAAAAGAGGAACTTGACAATATTGGGGTGGATAACTTATTTATCAATCAGGATTTGCACTTTTCGACCGCTACACGCCTCACTATTTCTCCGCCATTTATACCACACGCTTCTGATGGCAGGATGGACCGAAATGATGCCTTTTGCATGAGTGGGCCAAGAAATATCATGACCACAGTGATCACAACGCACACGCGCAAACCCGTTGTGCGGAATCCCGCAGTCAAGGTACCGCAACATCACCTGCCCGACATAGGGACGATAAAATCCGTATCTGCGCTCAAACCGGTCTTCGCAGACCTGCTCGAATATTTTAAAACGATTCTCCACGCACTGGTAATAGGGCGAGTTTTGAAGATTGTGTTGTCGATAAACCGATTCCGGCATCGGTACGGCACCTTTCTGAAAACGGGAGTTTTCAACATATCCTCAGGCAATAACCGTGCCGGAAGCAAAGATTCCACCAAAGCCGCCTGATGTTGTTTATAAGCAAAAGCAGACCACAATTTAGAGCTAAAAAACGCTTGAAATAGACTTAACATTTATTTATTCGTGAAAATTATGACAGGCTAGATATCTCCTGAAAAAAGAAGTTGGGTAATGAACAGGGTCAAAGGAATCGACACTAAACCGTGAAAACAACAGGGTCAGGTCTTGAAACTTGACAAATTTTTACGAAAGGTGTTATATTGAAGCCATCTTAAACCCTCAGCAAACAATTTCAGAGGAATGCTTATGGCCCGCCCGCTGCGAATTACCTACACTACTCCATTTTATCATGTTACTTCCTGAGGTAATGAGGGAAGAAATCTATTCAAGAGGAAGTTCGATAGGGGGGGGAAACTCTAGATCATATGGGTTAGGGGTCAAAATATTGAAATATTCATTAAAAATGTCAAGTTTCAAGACCTGACCCTGTTGTTTTGTGGGAGCTAGGATCACGATGATAAGACTGGCTACAGAGCTGCTCACACCGAGGCAATAGGTGCTGTGAGTCACCTCAACACCCTGACTCCAATATTGTTTGAAAAACAAAGGGAAGAATCCAGCCATGACTGTGGTCGCAAAGGCCGAGTTGGCCCAGTCGTACATGGTCCAGTAATAGGTGGCTCTGCGTTGGTTGGTCTGCATCTCGGTGTTTTCTGCCTGTCGGCAGTTGGGGTCAGCGAATCGAGCACTGTATATTAGCGTGTCTCCCCCGAGAAGGGCGAAGATAAAGAGTAGTGAGGTTTTTCGGGGAAGATCAACAACCGCGACCGGAATATTAAGCCATAAACGAAAGGACACGGTGCGAGGCTGGCGAATACAACCCAGGGTCGCCCGGGGATATATCCGCCGACTGGCCTGGCACATCCTAGGGATCCCACCTCATAATCGACACTGAAGGACCGTGCATCAATTGTGACGTCGGTCTATATAGTGTTCGGATCCGGGAGAGATTTCATGACGAACTATCACATGTCACCAGAAGAGTTTCGGGCCAATGGGCATGCGCTGATTGATTGGATCGCGCGCTACATGGAGAACGTCGAGCAGTACCCAGTCATGTCAACGGTCGAGCCCGGCACCATCCGAAAAAAGATGCCAGATACAGCACCAGAACAGCCCGAGTCCTTCAAAGCACTGCTGGACGACCTGGACAACGTCGTGATACCGGGCGTGACACACTGGCAGTCGCCGAACTGGTTTGCCTATTTCCCCGCGAACTCTTCTCCACCAGCAGTCCTTGGTGAACTGGCTGCAGCGGGCCTGGCTGTCCAGGGAATGCTCTGGTCGACCAGTCCAGCCGCTACAGAAATCGAGTCTGCTGTGCTGGATTGGCTGGTTGATCTCATGGCATTACCCCAAAGCTGGAAAATGTCAGGACGCGGCGGTGGCGTCATTCAAATGTCCGCTTCGGATTCGACACATACCGCACTGGTGGTAGCCCGCGAGCGCCACGATGAGCCCGTCGACCGGCTTGTGGTGTACGCCTCCACTCAGGCCCATTCATCAATCGAAAAGGGTGCCCGGGTGGCCGGGTATAAACACGTCAGGCTGGTTGATGTCGACGGAAAGCTTGCCCTGAACACAACCGCACTGGCGCAGGCGATAGAGCAAGACGTTGCCTCGGGTTTGACGCCCGTTTTTGTAGTGTCCGCCTTGGGAACAACGGGCACTGGCGCAGTAGATCCCATAGATGCGATTGGAGAGCTGGCTAGGCGTTACGGAATGTGGCATCACGTGGATGCGGCCTGGGCAGGTAATGCCATGATCTGTGCAGAACACCGTTTCCACCAGGGTACACTCAAGAACGTCGACAGTTACACCTTCAACCCCCACAAATGGCTGTTTACGAATTTCGACTGCAACGTGTTCTGGGTCGCCGATCGCAAACCGTTACTGGATGCGTTGAGTATCCTGCCGCCCTATCTTCGAAATAGAGCGTCTGATTCCGGGCAGGTTGTCGACTATCGCGACTGGCACGTGCCCCTGGGACGTCGGTTTCGAGCACTCAAACTGTGGTGGGTATTACGCAGCTACGGTGCGGAAGGACTCCGTCATCACATTCGCGAGCATATCCGTATGGCAAAAGAGTTGACACAGCGTTTAGAGGACGATGATCGTTTCAGGCTGGTTGCAGCAACAGATTTCGCACTGGTCAGTTTTAGACATGTTGACGGCGATGCAGCCACTCAGGGCATTGCTGACGCGATCAATCTTTCTGGCGGGGCGATGGTCACGACTTCACGAATCAATGATCAGACTTTCGTGCGTGTCTCGATCGGCCAAACACGAACCGAGCAGCGCCATGTCGATGAACTGTGGAAGATGATTTGTGACTTTGCCTGAATAACAGGGTACATCTTGTGAAGGTTTGGCGCTCTAGTGAAAACAACAGGGTCAGGTCTTGAAACTTGACAGGCATCACGACAAGAGACCATAGGATTCGTTATAATTTTAGCTACACATAAAAAGGATCAAACATGGCTCGTCCCTTGAGAATAAGCTATCCGGGAACATTTTATCATGTTACTTCCTGAGGTAATGAGGGAAGGAATCTATTCAAGAGGAAGTGCGACAGGAAGGAAAAAACTCGAGATCATATAGGTTAGAGGTCAGAATATTGAAATATTCATTAAAAATGTCAAGATTCAAGACCTGACCCTGTTGTTTTCGTTGGAACTTGCAAAGTCAAGGCTCGGTGAGTTTGTCCAACGCTCGGAGTGGGTCGTGTCCGACTTCAGAGCGAAGCCCACAACGGTTATCAGACCGGACTCATTCGACGTCGTGATCGGTGGTCCTAAGACAAATGCCACATGGCAGGGCGGTGTACCGAAAGACCGAAAACAATTTTATTGAGAGAACAATATGGGAAAAATGAGACTGATTAACAGACGAGTCTTCTGTAAATTTCTGATTGGCACCATAGTTGCTCCCAGATTGCATGCCGGGCAAAATCAACCTTTGCAAATCACTCAAGGAAGAAAACAGTTAATTCAAAAGGAAGGAAACGACATTTTAGTATTGTATTACTCACTAAGGGGGATACCGAGATAATGGCCAATCGACATTTCAGCTACTGCTGCATGATACAGATAAGAACATTCTCTTTGATAGCCACGGCCATTTACCCAAGCCATTCGGTTGGAGGCTAATTCGGGGCTAAGCCGTAAATTGTTGCCCCTGACGGGAGTGGCCTTCATCGTGTTTATGGATGGACACAAATACAGATATTTAAGGAGGTATGACGTATGGATTCAACGGGTAAGGTCGCTGTTGGCATAGGGGCAGGATCAGGCATTGGCAAGCAGACAGCACTTGCCCTGTTGGAAAGCGGCTATTCTGTTTCCCTTGCTGGATGTCGATTGAAGCTTTTAGAAACGACCGCCAGGGAGGCAGGAGCAGATAATTCAAGTGCGTTGGTTGTGCCCACGGATGTAACGAAACCTAACTCGGTGCGAGATTTGTTCGCCAAGACGAAGGACATTTTTGGCAGGCTCGACCTTTTATTTAACAATGCGGGTACCGGTGCCACCCATTCCTTTGGAAGACATGTCCTGCGAGCAATGGAAAACCGTCGTTGACACCAACCTGACCGGTGCATTTTTGTGCACACAGGAAGCGTTTAGGATAATGAAAAGTCAGCACCCCCGGGGTGGGCGCATTATCAATAACGGTTCCATCTCTGCACACACACCGCGCCTTGATTCTGCGCCCTACACGGCTACCAAACATGCAATCACAGGTCTTACAAAGTCGACCTCACTCGATGGCCGCAAGTACGATATTGCCTGCGGTCAAATCGACATTGGAAACGCAGCCACGGAGATGACAAAAAGTATGAAAGCAGGCGTTCCGCAGGCCGATGGTTCCATCGCGGTTGAGCCGACAATGGATTTGGATCATGTTGCAAGTGCCGTGGTGTATATGGCGAGCCTTCCGCTAGAGGCCAACGTCCAATTCCTAACAATCATAGCGACTAAAATGCCTTACATCGAGCGGGGATGAAAAGCGCCCAACCGCCTGGATCAACTAAGGCGGCAAAATTCGTGTGTCCTTCAAGGCAGGAGCTCGCAGGGCTATTTGTTCTATATTTTAAAATACAGCCGTTTATATCGGTAAAGTCTATTATTACTCGAAAAGAGAGAGTGAAAAATGGATATTATGCAAATCTGCTGATTTTCATGTTCTGGTAAAGATAAAAAAACAGGTTAATCCGATCGTTAGATTTAAAGAAAAAATAAATGCCATACTGACTTGGATTGTTGGGACAAGAGCATTAAAGGCATCAAAGGAATTTACAAAACTTGTTCCCAGTATAATAGTGGTTACCGGATATGGCTTGTCATTTTACTTCATGACCCTGGTGCTGCGGACTATACCTATAGGAATCACGCATGCGGTTTGGTCTGGCACCGGTATTGTTTTAATTGTGGTTGCCGGTACAATTATTTATAAGCAAATCCCCGATATACCGGCAATCATCGGTATGGTGTTGATTATATTGGGAGTGGCTGTTATTCATTTTTTTATAAAAAAACCGTTCATCATTAAATTTGATGAACTCGTAAAAAGATCATATTGCTCTCTAAATGACCATTTTGGGGCGTTTAGATAGGTGATACTAAATTTCAAGAACTCATCGTAACCTCCTCACACAGCTTGAAATGCTTAACGTACCACCTATCAAAACGCTTTATCCTAAAATGCTCAAAGTCGTTCGCAAATGACTTTTTACGAGACTGTCAAATTTGACAAATCAAATTAACTCGAACTGCAAATTCCACTGCACTGCATTTGTAGTCGTTTATTTGCATTGTTGGACCGACGGAAAATCAACTATGCACATTTATAAGATCGACCAATGGAGGCATCCTCACCGGTTCAATATTGTCAATAGAATCGGTGAGAGAAACACGAACCGAGTGATTGCTTTGACCGCAGTCACAATGGTTGTGGAAATTGTTGCGGGTCTGGCTTACGGGTCCATGGCCCTGCTGGCAGATGGCTGGCATATGGCTACGCATGTCGCAGCACTTGCCATCACCGTCATGGCATACCGATATGCAAAAATCCATTCTGAAGACCCGAGCTTCAGTTTCGGTACAGGTAAAGTCGTTGTCCTTGGCGGTTTCGCCAGTGCCGTTGCCCTTGCCGTGGTCGCCTTGCTGATGGCCATTGAGTCAATTCAAAGACTCCTTGATCCCCGTGCCATCCAATTTAATCAGGCAATTTTTGTCGCTTTCATTGGTTTTGCCGTAAATATCATAAGCGCTTTTCTTTTGCATTCACGAGCGCATAAACATGTCTCGAATGAGCCGCACCACAATATCGACCACAATCTTAAAGCCGCTTATTTTCACGTTATGGCCGATGCATTAACTTCTTTCCTTGCAATCATCGCCTTGTTTTCCGGTAAGCTCTATGGGTTGAACTGGATGGACTCGATTATGGGGATTGTCGGAGGCGTTTTTATCGCAAGATGGTCTTTGGGTTTGCTAAAGGACACTTCATCAATTCTGCTGGATCGCAATACAGATCCGGAAATTGTGAGGCGGATCCGATCCATTGTAGAATCAGATTCCGATAATCGTATTTCAGATCTGCACATATGGTCCCTCGGCTCAAACAGACATGCCGCAATCATTTCCATTGTCACTCATTTTCCCAAGCCGGTCGAACATTATAAGAACTTGCTCGCAGAATACAGTGAATTGGCCCATGTAACCGTGGAGACCCATCACTGCATGGATGAACCCTGTTTAGATTTTAAAGAAGAAAAAAACAGCTGACCCGCCGCTTGAGCGGACCTTCAGTGGGCAACGCTTACAGACCGACGCGGGTTGCTGCTGGTTTGTGTGATGCAATGTGGAGTCGCGGCCCTATGAATGAGTGGGATGTTGATGCCGGAGTGCTGCAAGGATGTGACAATGTTTCTTTCTACACTGTGGCACTTGCCACATCCATCCTAATATTTACATTTTTCAGCAAATTTGAAACGATTTACAAAATTAAAAATGTTCCGCCCTATTTATTCTTAACCGGTTTTATAAGCGCATTTATCGGTTTGGGTATAACTTTTCTTATTCCAAAAATTGGAGCAAGAAAACTGTTCATACTCTCAATAGCCGGCCAAATAGCAATGGCAATTATTGCACGTCATTTCAGCACATTAAAATCTCCACAAGACCCAATAACATTTAGAAAAATTATTGGTGCCATTCTTTTGTTTTCCGAAGCTTAAGTTTCTGTTATTTAAGCAACAGGCGGCCCGTCGTCGAATCGAAGGTGTAAAACTTGTTCGAGAAGTTGGGAGAATCAAAGTGGATTTTAAACCGATCAACCTACAAGAAAAATTAGGCAAATTTACTGATCACTGGTCACCCAAAATCATAGCCCAAATTAACGATTATCATTTGAGGATAGTGAAACTTCAAGGCGACTTCGTTTGGCACATGCATGATGATACGGATGAAATGTTTCTAGCGATTGATGGAGAGATGGAAATCGTGTTCCGTGACGGGAAGGTTGTTCTGAAACCGGGAGAGTTGTTTGTTGTTCCAAAAGGGGTTGAGCACAAGCCTTTCGCCAAAAATGAATGTAATGTTTTGCTTTTCGAACCTGCAGGTACGATTAATACCGGTGATGTCGGCGGCGAAATGACCGCAGAGGAAGATATTTGGATATGAAGCTTCAGAATTCTGCTCGCTTCCAAATGACGCCGTTATACCGCTTATGAAGGGGGGAATTATCTAGTATGATATTAGAACGCATCAAAGAAGGCATTATCATAGGTGACGGGGGGATCATATTTGAGTTGGAACGGAGAGGTTAGGTAAGCGCAGGTCCTTTTACCCCGGAAGCGGTTATAGAACATCCTGAAGCTGTCAAGCAACTTCAGACGGATTTTGCTCGCGCAGGTGCCGACGTTCTTCAGGCATGTGCCTATTATGCCCATAAAGAAAAAATAGAAGGATATCGACATGGAAAGCGCATTGGAGGATATCAATAAAAATACCGTTCTAATTGCAAGGGAAATTGCCGATGAATATGGCATTATGGCGGCTGGCAACCTATGTAACACGTGGGTTTATGATCTACAAGATGCTTCCACGCATACAGAGACAAGAGAGCGGTTTGAAGCGCAGATTCAGTACCAGACAGATTATGGAACAGATTTTTTTATTGCTGAAACGGTCGTATATCTCGGAGAGGCAAAAATTGCCCTGGAAGCAATAAAAACTACAGGCAAACCTTTCATGATAACGCTCGGTTCGAAAAGGGATACTGTCACTTTGGACGGAATAAGAATGGAAGAAGCTTTTAAAGTGCTGGAAGATTCAGGAGCAGATATTGTTGGTTTAAACTGTTTCAGAGATCCTGAGAGGATGCTGCCGCTTGCCCAAAGTGTAAGAAAAAATGTTTCCTGTTATGTCGCAACCCAGCCGGTGGCATTCAGATGCACGGATGACAAACCGTACTTCCAGATTCAGGAATCCGAAGGTCAGCTAGCCTTTCCAACAGCGCTTGATCCCTTTCTTCTGACAGGAAAAGAAATGCCATCCTATGCGATACAGGCAGAAGAGATGGGAATGAATTATATAGGTTCCTGCTGCGGTACCACTCCCCATCACATCCGGGCCATGTCCGAGGCTTTGGGGAGAACCGTACCGAACAGCAAATACTCTCCCGAGATTCATCTTCATACCATTATCGGAGATGAAGAGCATATAAAAGAGAAAGATGAGCGCATATTATATGAACAACACTATGGAAAAATATAGATTTAATTTTTCAACCAGAACAGATAAAAGACCACGGGGTTTGTATGATGATTAAAGACACCGAAAAGAATTGCCGTATGTCGGCGCTGCTCCCGAACACGGGGGCTTCCGATCGCTGTCGTTCTTACGGACACGCGTACTTGAGAGCTTGGCTGGTAGTTGAGCAAAAGGTCGGAACATGAAATGGCATAGCTTGAGCAAAAAAGTTTTGGGTGGTAAGGTCATAGAGCGCGGGGAGGCACGGGCTCTGCTGGAATCTTCCGACGATGAATTGTTCGAGGTTCTACAGGCCTCCTTTGAAGTCCGTCGTCATTACTTCGGTCGGGATGTTCGCCTACACGTTATTCGTAATGTGAAGAGCGGTAATTGTAGCGAGGATTGCGGCTTTTGCAGTCAAGCTGCTAAGACAAACAGCAGGATCCCGCGTTACACGGTGCAGACTGTGGAAGAGATAGTCGAGGGAGCGCGTGAGGCACACCGCATGAAGGCAGTGCGGTATTGTATAGTTGCCAGCGGTCGTACCACGCCGGCTGAAGAGATAAAGCTGATTTGTGAAGCTGTCCAACAGATTAAACGGGAAATCCCGATCATGACTTGCACATCCCTTGGCCTAATTGGCCTCAAAGAAGCCGAACAGCTCAAAAAAGCCGGGTTGGATCGTTACAACCACAATCTTGAGACTTCAGAGCGGTTTTTTCCTTCAATCTGCACCACCCATCGATACGTGGACCGATTGAGTACTGCGAAAGCGTTGAAAAAAGCGGGCTTAGAACTATGTTGCGGCGGAATCATCGGTCAGGGTGAATCGTTGGAGGACAGGATCGATCTCGCCTTTGCCCTGCGTGAATTGAAAGCCGATTCTATCCCCTTGAACTTCCTCGACCCGAGGCCGGGAAGCAGGTTTGAAACTTGCAAACGTATTCAACCTGCAGAGGCTCTCCGTAGCCTGGCGATGTTCAGGCTCGTCAATCCCGACCATGAAATCCGGGCTGCCGGCGGCAGAGAAGCATGCCTGGGCGCCATGCAGGTTCTTGCACTGTTTGTGGCTGATTCGATGTTCACCATAGGCTATTTAACTACTGAAGGGCAAGGATATCAGACAGATATCGCAATGATACAGGCAGCAGGGTTTCGGGTAACAGACGTGACAGACGTCGGTTGAAGATTGGAAAAACTATGAGGCAATTTTTCAAAGAAAGTCCGAGGCAAAATAAAAGCAGCCGATTTAAATACTGTCCACAGTGTGGTTCTTCTTTAGCAACGAATCATAGAAAAGCTGAAAACAAAATAAAATGCAACAATTGTGATTTTATCCAATACAGTAATCCACTACCCTGCGTGAGTGTTATTATTAAGGATGACGATGGGCGCGTTCTTATCGGTAGGCGCATAACAGGGAAAAAGTTATGGTGCTTGCCCTGTGGATTTGTTGAAGCTGGTGAAAACTTTCTGAATGCAGGACACAGAGAAGTTAAAGAAGAGACCGGCCTAGAGGTCCAGTTTGAACAGATAGTGAACGTCGTTTCCAATGAATTCTCATCTTTTGAAAGTATTGTGATCGTGCTGGAGGCAAAAATAATTGGCGGGTCTCCAACTGCCGGTGATGATATCACGGAACTGAAATGGATACAGAGCCAGGATTGTTTTGAAGAATTCGAGTTCACAGCAGATAAACACATAACCGAAAAACACTTCTCCGGGCATTTATCGGGAATTTTGATCGACCGACGTTACGAAACAAAAGGTATCTGAAACACAAGGTGGAGAATATGAATTGTCTTTTGATGAAAGACCAAAGTTGAAATGGGAGGCATCGTACCTTGCTGATTGAAAAATTTATTAAAAAAGGCAACAAATTTTTAGGCTGTAAATATCCAATCATGTGCGGTGCCATGACGTGGGTTAGTGATCCCAACTTGGTCAGTGCTGTCGGTAACGCTGGAGGCTTTGGGCTTTTAGCAGGTGGGAACGCACCGGTAGAGGTTTTGGAAAAGGAAATAATTGCAACCGGAAAAATGAGTGGTCATCCATTTGGAGTAAACCTTATCACCCTCGCGCCAGGTTATGAAAGTCAGTTGGATCTGGTCTGCAAAATGAATTGTAAAGTTGTGGCATTTGCAGGAGGTATTCCGAAAAAAAGAGCAATTCATCGGGTCAAAGAATCCGGAGCGAATGCGATTTGTTTTGCCCCGACTGCACCGGTTGCACTCAAACTGATTGAACGCGGGGCAGACGCACTGATTCTCGAAGGTTCAGAAGCCGGTGGCCACATCGGGCCGGTTGCATTGTCCATATTGATCCAACAAATCCTTTTTCAAGTCGACAGTGTTCCTATCTTTATCGCCGGCGGTATTGCGACCGGACGCATGATGGCGTCTGTTTTGATGATGGGAGCGGCAGGGATTCAGATGGGAACTCGTTTTGTAATGTCAGAAGAGTGTATTGCGCATCCAAAGTTCAAGGAAGTTTTCCGAAAGGCGAATGCCCGCGATGCAGTTGCAACGCCACATTTTGATAGTCGACTTTCTGCCATCCCTGTCCGAGCGTTGAAAAACGAAGGAACAATTGAATTCGCTAAGCTCCAACTTGAATTGTTGAATAGATTGGATAACCAGCTCATCGATCGCCAAAAAGCCCAGTTTGAAGTGGAGGAGTTCTGGGTCGGTGCACTACGCAAAGCAGTTATTGACGGAGATGTCAGTAAAGGTTCCCTAATGGCAGGACAGTCTGTGGGGTTGGTTGATGAAATCCAATCTCTCAAACAAATCATTGATGAAATGATTGAGGATGCAGAGTCAGAGCTGCAGCGACTGAAAAGCATTTTGGTGGATAAATAGGGCGAATAAGAAGCTCCGGTGAATTGCGCTCAATTTTGCAGACAGTAAAGGGAGGATCATTTGGATCACGGTTGACAATCGATCATACATTTTTTACTCTATTGCTGACTTAAGTCAATAAATTGCTCCTAATTGTACTGTTAAAGACCGGTGGGCTTCACAAAAATTAGCTTTTGTGAGCATCACGCGCATTTTCTGTTCCGGATAGAAATTTCTGATGTTTTCACCAACCGGATCGGTGAAATAGACCCTGCCCGTTCAATCTCTTTTCTCAATGCCTTGGGCATCACTAAAGGAACCAAGGTCAAAATCGTTTCCAGAAGAGGCTATACGATCTTCACCCGGTATTTGAATTTTGGTTGTCCGAAGCCGCTTGGGACTTGTTGTCGCATCATTGCAATACAATATGTTGTGACTCATCTCCAGTGCCTACACAACTCTGTTTTTCCGGTGATCTGTTTTCAAAAAGCGAATTCTTATCCTTTTATCCTTTGCCAAGGCATTGAGAAAGGGCTCGATCCTCCTGACTTCGGAGGTTGAAGATATCCTGCTTACCTATGGTTGGCCTGGAAACGTACGCGAGGTTCGTAACATGATGGAGCGTGCGGTGATCCTTTGCGAAGGGAGCGAAGTTACGGTTTCTCAGCTGCCGGGGGAGATCCAATCATCAGGTTTTGTGCGTGAGCAGACAAATAAGGGTTTCGGGACCATGCCCCCCCTTGCTGAAATGGAGTGTCGATATATATTACACGTTGTACGCAACAGTGAAGGCAACTTGTCGAAGGCTGCCTGGACTCTCGGAATATCCAGAAATACACTCAAGGCCAAACTCCGCAAACCGAAGAATGCGCCTTCAGACGCTTCCGTGATATAACCCACCATTACCCAGTGATTGGTTTTCACCGTAAAGTCCCAGAATACACAGAGGTCTTTTTTTTGTGATAATTGGTCAGAAATTGATCGGCAATTGTAACACTTTGAAAATTCATCTGTTATTCTCGCAAACCACAGAGTTTCCTGGTCTTGTTATCAATTTCTGACCAATTATCATTCACTTCCAAGGCCTAAGCCCCATCAAGTCGATAAGGTTTATCTGTTAGGGAGTGATAGCCCAGACCCGTGGGTGAACATCAGTGGAACCTTCACCCGAAAAATGAAAACTATCTCCCAGCATACTAGTCAGATTAAAAATATTACTGAAATAGAAAAGTAAATTAGTGGTTGGAATAGTCATTTGGGTAAAAGCAATGGCAATACCTTCTCGCTAACCGCCAACACCTCCGTCCGGTGGAAGTGGCCGGGCCCGATATAACAGCTTACCGGGCACTGCTTTACGAGGGAGGTGCATCATGAGCGAGAAAGACAAACCAACCGTTTTGCTGGAATACTATTTTAAGAAATTAAGGCTTCCCACCATTCCCAGGGAATATGCCCCTATGGCTTCAGTTTGTCAAAAAGATCGGGTTGCCTTCCCGACCTATCTGCTTCCCCTGACCGAAAGAGAGTTGCTAGACCGGGAAAAACGCGCCGCCGAAAGACGGGTCAAGGATGCTAACTTTCCTGTGTTGAAGACCATCGATACATTCGATTTTAAGGCCCAACCTTCCATCAACGAGCAACTGGTTCGAGAGTTGATGCAGGGCGAATACATCGATAAAAGGAAAAACGTTTCGCTTATCGGAAACTCCGGAACCGGTTAAACCCATCTGGCTAGCGCTTTAGCTTTTTTGGCCTGTGCCCACGGCCGAAAAGTACGCTTTCATACCGTCACCGGACTGATTACCGCGTTAGTGGAATGTCGGGAAGAAAGACAGATGCAACGGCTGAAAAAACAGCTGCAGCGGCTTCACCTGCTCGTCCTGGATGAGCTGGGATATGTTCCCTTTTCCAAAGCAGGGTCCGAACTGCTCTTCGAGGTGATTAACCGGGCCTGTGAACAGCACAGCCTCATGGTGACTTCGAACCTGCCTTTTGAGCAATGGACAGAAATTTTTGGCTCAGAGCGCCTCACCGGTGCCCTTTTGGGCAGGCTCACTCACAGGTGTCACATACTGGAGGCTAATGGCGAAAGCTACCGGCTACGCCAAGTTAAAAACCGATCCGAACACCGATCGCCACAAAAACAGGTTCCAAAACAAAAATACCCTTAAAATTAAAGAAAGGAGGTTCTTGACAATTAATAGTCAGATCGTTTATCCATGAATCAGGTGTTATACTATTCGACCGCCACCGGTCTCATTTTTCCTCCGCCCTTTACAACGGGAATGGAACCTGTGCGAGTAAATTTCAATAATGGTAATCCTATTATTGTCCCCCAGGACCAGCTCCAAAATAAAAGAGGCCAGTACTATTTCGACGAGGCGATTACTCTAAATGAAGGAGAGATATTTATATCACCATTTGATCTAAATGTTGAGCATGGAGAAATTGAGCAAACACAGAAACCAATGATTCGTTTCGCAACACCTGTCTTTGATCAATGGGGCGGGAAGCGAGGGATAATGCTGGTGATATCTTTCAGATGAGCCAGCTCAACCGGGAGGCAGCCACGGCAATATTGGCAACCGGTTTCGATGCTTGCACCGATATAAGCGAATTCGGGCTGCTCGGTCACTTGCGTGAAATGGCAGCGGGCAGCGGCTTCGGCACACGCGTTAACTGGAATGCTGTGCCGGTATTAGACGCGGTCTGGGAACTGGTGAGGCAAGATTGCATTCCGGATGGAACGCAGAACAATCTGGACTATTTGACGGGCTTTGTGGAATGGGGCGAGAATGTGCCCGAGGAGGCGCAAATCGTGCTGTGTGATGCGCAGACATCCGGCGGCCTGTTGATGGCTGTGCCGCCGGATAAAGTCGCTGCACTGCAGGCGGCGCTGGCGCAAACGCCGTCACCGGGTGAAGTGATTGGGGAAATCATACCTGCACCAGAAGGACAGATTCAGGTGATAGCGTGAAACGTGGAATTACGTATTAGGACATTCTAGGAGGCAAAACATGACTGACACACCGAAAAACTACCTGTTCGTCATCAACGACGGACCCTACGGGAACGAGCGCCCGTATAACGCGCTACGCATGGCGCTCGAATTGGTCAAGCGCCCGCAGGCCAGCGTGCGCATGTTCCTGATTGGCGATGGGGTCAACTGCGCCATCGCCAATCAGCGGACACCCGATGGCTATTACAACATCGGACGCATGCTGCGCTCAATCGCCCGCCGGGGCGAAGTGGCCACTTGAGGGACGTGCGCGAAGGCCCGCGGGTTCGGGTCTGAAATGGCAGTCGAAGAGTTGATTATCGAGAACGTGCAGCACGGCAGCATGGACCTTCTCGGCGAGTGGACGCTGGCGGCCGATGAGGTACTGGTCTTCTGAAACACAGCGATGGGCGCTGTCACGGCAATAGAAAATCGCACTCGAGCATGTGGACGATCGAGCTAGGTGGGCCGCCGACGGCTGTAGATGACCACACCTGGGACCGCCGCGCGCCTAGATGCGACGCGTGTATGCAACGGCTGCGGCGACTGCCTGCCCGCTTGCCCTCATGCGGCCATCGCCATGGGGGACGTTTACCCGACAAGCAATCGCGTTGCTTGGAAATAGAATAGAGGCAAACGCGCCGGAAAACTCAAAACGCGTACTTGCGCTGACAGGTGAAAC
>Ga0187833_10003902_pt1 | contig 14792 bp, 14 predicted proteins | sample ETNtaG_37_FD_167968 | JGI IMG/M metagenome (GOLD analysis project Ga0187833, IMG submission 167968) | Marine microbial and viral communities from oxygen minimum zone, Eastern Pacific Ocean - ETNP2014_SV_400_PacBio MetaG (Illumina Assembly) | ecosystem: Environmental > Aquatic > Marine > Hypoxic... | reverse complement strand
GTTAACCATGGATTTGCGTAAATAGCCTTCATTGTAGCCCTGGCGTACTCCCTCGTTAACGGCTTCATACAAGTCACCACCAGTGATATGGGCATCCTGACCTAATTCCAGGTAGACCACCGCCACCCCACAGTCCTGGCATATGGCTTGCTCCTCTTCTTGAGCTAGTTTAGCATTATCTAGAATCCGGTTTAAAGTTTGCTGGCCTAAGGGTGATTCCTCATTATTACGTCCTCGCTTAAGAGCGCTCAGGACATCCTCGGGAAGGAAAAAATTTGCTTCCTGACAGAGGCGAGAGACCGCCTTGGTTACTTCTTGAGCTTCAAGGTTCCTCACTTTGGCTGGGCTCCTTTTATAGAGGCTGTTGACTAATCTCCGGGCGCCGGCGGGATATAGACCTCCTTCATTAGAAGAGCGATTGTTTCTCTGGCTTCCTTGACCATCTTCTCCGCCTGCTTGGTTAACTCTTCACGGCTCGCTTTGATTCTGGCTCCAACATCTTTAGCTTCCCACGGTCAGATTTCCGGGATGGGATTGGCACAAGCAAACACTATCGCGTTTTTGGCCATACCTTTGACCTATTCCGGCAGGATTATCCCCGGTCTTGGTTTGGCTAGCGATACGCAGATATTGGCTCCCTCTAGTGCCTCAGTGATGCCGCCGCTTCTTTTCTCCGGGTTGGTTTTCTGGCATAGCTCCCACTTGTATGGGTTCTCCTTTTGTTGTTCCTCAAGGTCAGTTCTATCGGTATTGAGGATAGCTTTGCTATCTACAACTATAGTGTTGGCTGGCTTAAAGCCGTCAGCAAAGAGTATCCTCAGGACAGCCGCATTGGCGGCGCCGATGCCGATAACAGCCAGTTTGGCATCCTCCTTTTTCTTCCCCACAATCTCTAAGGCATTAATTAGCCCGGTCAGAGTAACGGTGGCTGTTCCCTGCTGGTCGTCATGCCACATTGGAATTTGTGCTTCAGCTCTTAGTCGGTCGAGAATATAAAAATATTTGGGGCTGGAGATGTCCTCCAGGTTGATGCTACCGAAGGAAGGTTGCAGCCATTTCACTGCCTGGATAATTTCCTCAGAGTCTTTAGTATCCAAGCATATCAGTACGGTATCCACCCCGCTCCGGTATTTGAAGGGTAGCGCCTTGCTTTCCATTACCGGCATACCGGCTTCAGGCCCGACGTCCTCCAACTCTAAGACTCGACTGCCGTCAGAGACCACGGCTACTGTATTCCACTTGTTGGTATATTCATAGACCTTTTCCTTGTCGGCCTGTATTGCCCTACAGAGAGCAGCTACGCCTGGCGTATACCAGATAGCAAAGTCATTGAAGTCACACACTCTGCATTTAGGTAAAGCCTGTATTTTCCCCCGATAAAACGGATGCAGCCTCATAGTATCCTCTGCCGGCTTACGTGCTTTAGCTAGAAGCTCTTCTTTAGCCACTCTCGTTGACATGGCTCACCTCCTAAAGCAAGTATTTACGGGTTGAGTCTACGATACTAAACCATCGGACTGCCTCAATTAATCACCCTCGGCTATCAATTTTCTGAGCGCGATTATCATTTCCGGCCCATCGATTTCCATGGGGCATCTTACCTTGCAGCGGCCGCAGGTCAGACAGGTGTAAGCTATCGCTGCCGCCTTCTCCATGTTTCGTGTAATCATCGCCGTCCAGACGGCGCCCATGCAGGTGAAATATTTATCCCCGAAGTGCCCCGCGGTTACAGCAAAAACGGGACATTCATATAAGCACCCGCCACATCTCAGGCAATGCAGTGCCTGGCTCAATACGGGGTGCTTGGCTAATTCAGTCCTCCCGTCGTCCAGGAAGATGACATGGAACTCTTTTGGACCGTGGGCGCCGTAGGTAGTTACTTTCTCAATGTCACCGGTTTTGCTCGGGCCGGATACCATGCTGACATAGGATGGGACAGTGTAATTGGCATATCTCCAAGTTACCTCGGCAACCTTGTAGGCATCACCCAGGGTCGGTACTAATTTCTCCATACCCACCAGGGCAATGTGAACCGGCGGTGCCCCGGTAGCCAGACGAATATTTCCCTCATTCTCGATAAGGAATAAAGTCCCCGTGTCAGCCGCCACCACATTTGAGCCGCTCATCCCAACGTCCGCCTCAAAGAATTTCTCTCTTAGTAGCTTTTTGGCGGTGGCTACCATTCTTTCAATATCATCCGGCGGGAGTTCTTCACCCGTGATCCGAGAGAAAAGCTGGGCAACATCCTCCCTGGGTACGTGAATTGACGGCGAGACGAGGTGCATTGGTCTTGACCCCAGTTTTTGAATGATAAACTCACCCAGGTCGGTTTCATAAACCTCATTACCATGTTCTTCCAGATATTCTCGCAATTCAATCTCTTCACTGGTCAGGCTCTTACCTTTAACAATTAGCTTATCTTTACCTACCAGTTCCCCGATGATTTTTAATGCCTCAGCCGCTGTTTTTGCGATATGGGCTTTCCCTTTGTTAAACTCGATAGCTTCACACGCCTGCTGGGTAAGTTTCTCCATCTCGCTGATAGCTTTCGCTTTTATTTCTCTAACTTCCTCCGCCATCTTAATGGTATGAGGGAATCTCTCTAAAGCACTGTTAGTATTCCCCCTGTAGCTGTCAATGGCTCGAGATAAAGCCAGCCTTATCCGCTCATTATGGGCGGCATCCATTAGTTCCTTCTTGTATTCGGTAAAAACGGACATCCTACTTATGCCTCCATAGCCATAGCCACGATTTGAGTCAGGTCGAGAACTTCCACTCCTTTGACTTTCAGCTCTTTGATGCCGGTTTTCAACTGCATAATACACCCCGGGCAGTGGGTGACAATAATCTCTGCCCCGGTATCAACCAGCTCCTTAGCCCGATTCACTGCCAAAATCTGGCTTAACTCGGGAAAGACTGCCTCAAATCCTCCTCCCCCACCGCAACATGTTGCCCATTCGCCATTGGTCCACTCAGTTTCTATAAGCTCGATACCATTGATGGCTCTTAGTATTCGGCGCGGTTCCTCTACCAGTCCCAGGTAACGTACTAGCTGACAGGGGTCATGATAGGTAACTTTGACGTCTCTGGGGAAGCGCAGCTTTAGGGACGAGATACTCCCTGAGACGACCTCGCAGAAATGTTTGACTTCTAAGCTGTCTCCGGTGACATTGCTGGGGATTAGGTTGCTTAGAGCGTGGGTGCACGAGGGAATAATACTAATAATGCTCTTTACCCCGCTGGATCTTAGCCTGTCATATACCCCTTGAGCATGCGTGGTGAATTCCTTGTGTAATCCGATATAGTACAGGAGTCCCCCGCAGCATGGCTCATTTTCAGCCAGGTAACCAACCTTCACTCCAAGATTGCTCAGCACCTTAACCGCATCCCTCAGCGGCAGGGCATCAGCGTTACTGCTCTTGGTCATCACCTTGCGGTATATTCCGGCAGCATCAATTCCGAGCTTCTTCTGAAAACCGGCAAGGCTCATGGTCAGTTCGGTGCTGACGGCGCTTCTATCTACCCTTCGTATCAGGGACATCATGGATTCCAGTTCGTCGGCGTACTGATATCCGCATCCGGCGAAAAATATGGTCTCTGTATCTTTAGGGAGATTGAGGTCTTTAGCCCATCTGGCGCCGGCTGCCTTGGAGGCACCTAATATATTATCCTTGGACGTAATGTTATCGGCGAGGTAAGTTAAACCGGGAGGAATCAACTTATTCTCCTTCCTGCATTTCGGCTGTCTTTATCTAAGCAGTAATTTGGCGATATTGATGGGTTTCTCAGTGTTACCGCCTGTTTCGCCCAGCCGAACCATATCCTTAAGTTAAAATTAGAAGTTGACGGAATACCCTGAAACTTGTGTATCTCTAACGTCAAATTCTTATTCCAGTTACTTTCATAGTAACCCCAGGGCGGAGATACGTCAAGCGGAAGAGTAACTACTTAATCCGTGGATTCTACGAGGAACTCCACCCGTCATTGCGAGGAGCGTAGCGACGAAGCAATCCGTCTGTGGCGGAACGGTCTCGTCCTTCTGCTGAATCCTTCCAGTGAAGGACTCGCAATGACAGACATAGTATCTCTCCTAAGAAAATCTGCGGATTCGGATTAAAGTAACCAGCCGAGAGATAGACTGGGGCTGCCTTGACTAGCGGGTCAGGTGCCTTTATACTTGGCTATTGTTTAATAATAGATAAAAGGAAGGTATACACTACTATGGAATCGGTTAACGTGCTCGTCACCGCTGCGATAGGCGACCAATGCATACAGCAAATTGGTAGCGTCAGCCCCAAGATAAGGGTGACGAATGTTTCAGATTTATCCCGTGCTGAACGAGGAGGAGATTCCATCTCCAAAGAGAAACTTGATGCCCTGTTGGCTGAGGCTGAGGTGCTCTTTAGCTTCAGACTTCCCCGAAATGTCATTGCTCGGTCTCCCAAGTTAAAATGGATTCAGGTGATGTCGGCTGGGGTAGACAGGTTTTTAGATGCTGAGATGGTCGAAAGTCCGGCGATACTGACTAATATAAGTGGCGTTCATGCTACTCCAATCGGTGAATTCGTTCTTGAGCTAATGCTGATGTTTGTCAAACAGGCACCTTTATGCTTCCAATTGAAGCAAGAGAAGCAATGGGGACGGTTTACGGCAACGGTGTTGCGCTCTAAAACGGTGGGAATAGTGGGGATGGGTAGTATCGGACGGGAGGTGGCACGCTTGTCTAAGGCCTTTGGCATGAGGGTGTTAGCTACCCGTAGGTCGGCTAAGCGAGTAGGGCGGGCAAGGTATGTTGACGTAGTGTTTCCACTGGAGCAGCTACAGCAGTTACTCGCCGAGAGTGATTTTGTGGTGCTCGCTTTGCCTTTTACTCCCGAAACCAATAAGTTTTTTGGTGAAGAAGAGCTTCGGGCTATGAGGTCTACCGCTTATCTGATTAACATCGCCAGGGGTGGTGTCGTGGATGAGGAGGTATTAATTCGTGCCCTCGATGAGTATTGGATTGCTGGAGCAGGCTTAGACGTCTTTGCTACCGAACCCTTACCCACTGATAGCCGGCTGTGGGAACTTCCCAATGTAATTCTTAGCCCTCACGTTTCTGGTGGCATGGAAGACTACACTATAGAAGCTACTGAGCTGTTCTCCGAGAACCTGAGGCGCTATCTGGATGGAAAGAGGCTGCTCAACGTGGTAGACAAGAAGAAGGGATATTAGAGGCTTAGGCAGATACTACTTGAAGAACAGCCTTAAAGTCTGAGCCACATTTACCAGTATAGCTTGCTCTGGGAAGAGCATTCTTTGTTCTGGAATATAAAAAAAGGGCAATAGCAACGACGCTAGCTCAATTGCATGTGCTAACTACTTTCTATCACGATATGGCGACATTAATAGTGAAGCGCTTAAGCGATACTCCAGATGACAGTCTGATATCTAATGTATCCAACTTCACCAGTTCTGCTCTCTGGCTCTGGCTTTCTGATGGCGCAAAGACACCTTCTTGGTCGCTTTCCGGCTGAAATAGGGGTGGGAGATTATAGCGGCCTTAGCCTTTTCCTATTCTGAACATCTTGGTCCCGCACGTCGGACATACGCCTTGAGTCGCTGGCTTGCCATTCTTCATAGTTATACTCTTGGCGTCTTTCATTTCCCTCTTAGTACGGCATTTCATACAATACGCTTCCATTTTCTACCTCCTTTATTTAGGTATGACTCATTTAAGTATGAATGGTAAACAATTCTTTCCTGAATGTCAATACCCTGACGGGCATAAAAGCCCACCAAAAAAAGTTTCCCCCCACTTGATTTCGTTTTGAGGACAGTAATTAGGTTGACATAAACGGGCAGTGAAGAGATGTCGGGTGAAGAAAAGCATGATTCTATAAGATTAGAACATTAGAAAAGGCTGATATGAAGAAAAGGCTGATATGATGGTTTAATACGGATGAGATTAAATTCATAACCCACTGGGCTGTCTTTGTAAAATTGGTGATTTTAGCGTATAATTAGCTTAATAGGTTTAGTTTAGGTTATTACAAACTTCTTATAGCCCCTCGTAATTCTATTAAGTATTGGATGACCCGAACTCCGACTAAGATTCCGAGGAGAGGAGGTCATCCAATGGATTTTCAGGACAAGTCTATCCAATGTTCCGATTGTGGAGTCACCTTCAGCGTCGGAGAACAGGAGTTCTTCCAATCTAAAGGCTTTACCCTAAAGGCTTTACCAATGAGCCTAAGCGTTGTGCAGTATGTCGTCGAGCCAACAAGGCACAGCACTCCAATAGTGAAAACTACGGCAACAGCTCTAAGTGGTAAATGCTTGTTGTCTTCTACCTGCCCAGCTAATACTGGTCTGTGCGTCTCTCACTAGAGCGAGGTAACTGAACAAGACTATGAATTATCGTCATGACATAAGAAATATTGCTATTATCGCCCATGTAGACCATGGCAAGACTACCCTGGTAGACGCTATGCTCAAGCAGAGTAAGGTGTTCCGGGACAATCAGGTGGTCGGTGAACTGATAATGGACAGTAATGCCCTTGAGCGCGAAAGAGGGATTACCATTATGTCCAAAAATACAGCCGTGCTCTATAAAGAGGTCAAAATTAATATCATTGATACGCCGGGGCACGCCGATTTCAGCGGAGAGGTAGAACGCATCATCAGTATGGCTGACGGTTGTCTGCTTCTGGTGGACTCTGTCGAAGGCCCCATGCCCCAGACCAAGTTCGTATTACGCCAGGCTATGGCAAAGGGTCTGAAAGCCATCGTGGTCATCAATAAAATAGACCGGGACAATTCACGGATAGCGGATGTAATCCGTCTCACCCAGGACCTGTTCCTGGAATTAGCTACCAGTGTTGACCAGCTTGACTTCCAATTATTATATGCTAATGCCAGGGAAGGTATCGCCGTAAGCGAACTGGGGATGAAAGGCAAGGATATCTTTCCTCTCCTTGATTGCATATTGGAAAAAGTTCCTCCGCCTCAAACTAAGAGCGGTCCGTTTCAAATGCTGGTTTCTAACTTGGACTACGACAGCCACAAAGGTAGAATAGCCATCGGCAGAATCTGGAGGGGCGGAGTTGCTTCTCGTGATTCCGTAGCCGTTTTAAGTTCTGATGGTACGGTAACCCCCTATGAAATCGGTGAGCTGTTTACCTATCTCGGTCTCAAACGTATGAAAGTAGAGGAAGCCGAGGCTGGTGATATAGTGGCTGTGACTGGTCTGGAAGAAGTCAGTATTGGCGATACCATTGCCAGTTTGGACCTGCCTGAAGCTCTACCACGTATTGAGATTAGCGAACCGACGATTGAGATGACCTTCGGAGTAAATGTATCACCGTTCAGCGGCCGTGAGGGGCGTTTTTCTACTACCCGCCAGTTGCGGGCACGGCTCCATAGGGAACTGGCAACTAATCTCAGTCTCCGCGTCCAGGATACGGATAGCCCTGACACTTTTCTGGTAAAAGGCAGCGGAGAATTGCATCTGGCTATCCTGATTGAGACAATGCGCCGTGAGGGTTATGAATTTGAGGTATCCAAGCCGGAGGCTATCACCAAGATAGTTGATGGTAACCTTACGGAACCCGTGGAGACTCTTACTATTGATACCAAAGGTGAATACGTTGGGATTCTAACCGAGATACTGAGTAAGCGGCAGGCTCAGCTTTCCGATATGCGTAATGATGGGCATGATAACATACGCTTGGAATTTCATATCCCGACAAAAGGACTTATTGGTTTTCGCAGCGCTTTTCTTACCGCTACCCGCGGTGACAGCATTATGAATACTATTTTTCTCGGCTATGAACCATGGCGGGGAACAATCGCCACGACTCGTGGCGGCGTTCTGGTGGCATCGAAGCCGGGTATTGCTGTTACCTATGGTCTTAATAACGCTCAGGAAAGAGGTAATACCTTCATCGAACCGGGAACCCCGGTCTACGAAGGTATGATAGTGGGAATGCACGCACGGCTGCAGGACATACCTGTCAACGTCTGTAAAGAAAAGCAGAAAACCAATATACGTGCTTCTAGTTCCGACACTGCCGTGAAGCTGACTCCTCCTATTATATTCAGCCTGGAGCAAGCCATTGATTTTATCAATGATGATGAACTGGTAGAGGTTACTCCCGAGAATATCAGGCTGAGGAAGAAGCTCTTGACTCATACACAGAGGTTGAGCAACACAACTTCTCTACGGCGAAGCGTAAAGGCATAGGCACAAGCCTATTGGTGGAGACGGGGGAGAGTCGGACTTCATCTCAAACAATTTTGGGAATTGTCTGAGATGACTATTGGGTCCCTTTTTGGGAGGCAGACCACTATAGAAGGCTATGAACTGCTGGCTATCTTTATCGCGGCTGGCAATAATTGGTGATAAGGGGCAATACCTGATACATATCTAACAGAGCACTAATTGGCTACATAGCCTTGGGCAGTGAGGAAATCACGGACGTCTGAGGGACTCGTGAACATCCTGGAACCTATCGCATCTATGGCATCGATGACATCGTCGCTGGCGTCGTCTGTTTCAGCTAAAGCCATGACATCGGCTCGTGCAATCCGTCCATCTATACTAAAGATATTGTCAATGTAGCCAGAGATAGCATCCCATCTCACTGTCGCCATACTCTTGTCTCCTTTTTTTTGAATTACCGACTTGATACCTTGTGTATTGTATCAGAATTCATTCTCGATGCAAAATAGGTGTAAGCGTCCCTAACATATTGGACTTTATTCACCAGTTTCCGGAAAGTCTAAAGAAGAAACGGTTTCAGCTATGACTTCCTGATACAGGGAGGGAGAACCATTAATGTGTATCCTAAAATGAATACGGCTACAGTACTCCAGGGGTGTTTAAGAGGGGCGTCAGCCCCTCTTCTCAATAACCTCCCCCTTTGGCAAAGGGGGATACAGGGGGTTTTAAATCCCTCTCAATCTCCCCCTGTTTAAGCCAGGTCTTGGAGAGTTTTGGGGAGAGGGGGACACAGGGAGTGAGATTGACAATAACTAAGCTTGCTAAACAGCCCAAACAATAGTAAAATTTATTCAATAAGGTAACGAATCTATTACGGGGGAAGGAGGAAGACATGGAAACGGGAACATGGAAACTTAAAACCGGGCTGGCTCAGATGCTGAAGGGTGGGGTAATCATGGACGTCGTCACCGCTGAGCACGCTAAAATTGCCGAGGATGCCGGTGCCTGCGCCGTGATGGCCTTGGAGAGAGTCCCGGCCGATATCCGGGCGGCTGGTGGTGTTGCCCGCATGTCTGACCCAACAGTCATTGAAGCTATTATAAAAACGGTCTCTATCCCGGTGATGGCTAAGTGCCGTATCGGTCATTTCGCTGAAGCTCAGGTTCTGCAGGCTCTTGGCGTGGACTATATTGACGAATCGGAAGTGCTTACGATGGCAGATGACCAGAATCATGTCTGGAAACACGATTTCACAGTGCCGTTTGTCTGCGGTTGCCGAAACTTGGCGGAAGCCCTGCGCCGCATCGGTGAGGGAGCCGCCATGATAAGAACCAAGGGAGAAGCTGGCTCCGGTGACATCATCGAGGCAGTCAAGCACATGCGGGCCGTTATGGATGAAATCCGGCGATTACAGAATATGCCCCAGGACGAACTGATGACAGCCGCCAGGGATATGAGCGCTCCTTTTGAACTGGTGGAACAGGTACACAAGGAAGGAAGACTGCCGGTGGTCAACTTTGCCGCCGGTGGGGTGGCGACTCCAGCCGATGCTTCCCTGATGATGCAGCTTGGAGCCGATGGCATTTTTGTCGGCTCCGGTATCTTTAAATCCGGCAATCCCAGTGACAGGGCTAAAGCCATTGTTAAAGCCACCACCCACTATCAGGACGCGGCAATTATCGCCGAGGTCTCCAAAAATCTGGGAGAAGCGATGGTCGGCATTAATGTCACACAACTCAAACCGGAGGAAATGTTAGCCTCCAGGGGATGGTAATCTGAGAAGAGCCGCTTTGGAGCGCAGGAAAGGTAACATGAAAATAGGTGTCCTTGCCTCGCAGGGAGCCTTCGCTGAGCATATAGCTATGCTGCACCAATTGGGAGTAGACGCCGTGCCCGTCCGCCTGCCTCAAGAGCTTGATGGCTTGGACGGGCTAATTATTCCCGGGGGAGAAAGCACCAGCATCAGTAAGCTCATGCTTGACTACAATCTGGTAAACGAGATAAAAAATCTGGCTGAGAATGGGCTGCCGATATTTGGCACCTGTGCTGGTATGATAATGCTGGCTAACAAGGTTCCGGATTCCCGTGTAGAACCGCTGGAGTTAATGAAAATAGGAGTTAGACGTAACGCTTTCGGCCGGCAAAAGGAAAGCTTTGAGACTGACATAAACATACCGGTACTGGGAGAGAAGCCTTTTCCGGCTGTATTCATCCGGGCGCCAGCCATTGAGCAATCAAACAGTGATGTAGAGATACTGGCTAAGTTGCACGATGGTACCATCGTCGCTGCCAGGCAAGGCAAGCTGCTGGCTTCCGCCTTTCACCCTGAATTGACTGACGACCTGAGGTTTCATCAATACTTTCTCGATATTGTGGCTGAAGGACGGTAAATTCAGGAGAAACTTTATCTAAAGAGACTGAAATAATGGACAGAAACGAATTAGCCCAAGAGATATTTGATACTTCTCACTTAGAGGGTAGTTTTACATTGCGTTCCGGCCAGGTATCAAGCGAATACTTTGACAAATATTTGTTTGAATCTAATCCCGAGCTGCTAACAGAGATTGCTAATCAACTATCAGAACTTATACCGGAAGGAACGGAGGTGCTGGCCGGGCTTGAAATGGGTGGTATACCCATCGCCACCGCTCTCTCGCTGAAAACGGGCATCCCTGCCATACTCGTCAGGAAAAAGGCAAAAGACTACGGCACCGCCAAGCTGGCTGAAGGCGCCGCTTTCAACGGTAAGAAGGTGTGTGTTATTGAAGATGTGGTAACCACCGGCGGGCAGGTGGTGATGAGCTCAAATGACCTGAAAGCCCGTGGGGCTGAAATTGAATATGTGATATGTGTTATCGAACGTGATATTGAGGGCAGGGAGAACCTGAAAAAAGAAGGACTGGAACTGCTTTCATTATTCACGATGGAAGAATTAAAATGAAGTGAAGTTTAACAACAGACGATTGCCACAACCTTCATGAGGGAGAGAAAGTTTTGCCACAAAAGGTAATAACAGATGACCTGGATGCGTTGCTTAATATTTTCCCGCCGCATATTCTCCAGCCATTACGCCGGCAAGAGGACAGCCGCGAATTACTGGAAGTCATCCTCGACCTGGGCCGTCCACCTGAAGCCCGCTTTCCCCAGCGAGAAATGATTCTCGACCCCAAGGAAGTCAGTGAGCAGGACATCGAGTATGTAGCCTCACGTATCGGTAGCTTTGGTGATGACAATCGGGCTGGAATAGAACGCACTTTACATCGTATCTCGGCTATCCGTAACCGGCAGGGGAACATTGTCGGGCTTACCTGCCGCGTTGGCAGAGCTGTCTTTGGCACCATCAAAGTTATCGAAGACCTTATCCAATCAGGGAAAAGCGTTCTGCTTTTAGGTCGCCCTGGGATAGGTAAAACCACCATGCTTCGTGAGGTTGCCAGAGTGCTGGCTGATGACTTTAGTAAACGGGTTATTATTGTCGATACCTCAAATGAAATCGCCGGTGATGGCGATATTCCCCACCCCGCCATCGGACACGCCCGGCGGATGCAGGTAACCACTCCTACCAGGCAACACGCCGTAATGATTGAAGCGGTAGAAAACCACATGCCTGAGGTAATCGTAATTGATGAAATCGGTACTGAGCTTGAAGCTCTGGCCGCCCGGACCATTGCTGAACGCGGCGTGCAGCTGGTTGGTACCGCCCACGGTAACACCCTGGAAAACCTGATGATGAACCCTACCCTGTCTGACCTTATTGGCGGTATTCAGAGCGTAACCCTGGGTGATGAAGAAGCCAAGCGGCGTGGTACCCAGAAATCCATACTGGAACGTATGTCATCCCCCACCTTTGATATTATCGTTGAAATTCAGGACCGGGATAAGGTAGCTATCCATCCTGACGTTGGTGAAGCGGTTGATGCTACCCTGCGTGGTCAACCCCCAGCTACTGAAATCCGCTGGCTGGATGAGGCGGGAGAGGTCAAAATAGAAAAGGCAGCGCCAGCCACTACTGCCAAGAAAACTGTCAGTAGTAAGCAACCGACTGAGGGAAATAATCGGCACAAGCTCTACCTCTTTGGCGTAAATCGGGGACGATTTGAGCAGATGACAAAGGAGATGGGGTTAGCTGTGGATGTAACCGATAACCTCAGCGCTGCCGAGCTGTTTATTACCTCCAAACACCACTACCGCCGCAAGCCGCAGAAAGTCAGAGAAGCGGAAGCGATTAGCCTGCCCATCTATGTTCTTAGAAGCAACACACCGACTCAAATCAGGCATTTCTTGAGTACTATCTACTCCCTGGGCGGCACAGTGGATGGCACCGACAGGGTAGACTCTTTCAAGGTAGCTCTTAAAGAAGCACAAGAAGCTATCAATCTGGTAATGAATGGCCAGGAAGAAGTAGAACTCAGCCCTCAGAGCAGCTACCTCCGCCGCTTGCAGCACCTTATCGCCGAAAGAAACGAACTCGCTTCCCAAAGCTCTGGCCAAGATCCCCGACGAAGGGTGAAGATTTATAAAGAATAGAGACCGATGCCAATTAGTGCTAGAGACTACGCTCGAGGTAAACACCCTCCTGCCTGCACCTGCAAAGAATGTATCGAAAGAAGACTAAGGAAACTAACAAGTCAAAATCCAAACAGGAGCAGGAGAGAGAGTTAACGAAGAATAAAACCCACTTCTCTGCATTCCACCATTTCTCCAGCCTTCCAAGCCATTGTAAGGAAGCCATTTCGTCGGATGTGGAGAAACATACCTCCAAGTGTGCATAAATTATTCCTAAGTCTCATAGTTATCGCTTGTCCCAATAGATATAGGTCGAAGAGGCTACATATTATTTACCCATCAGACCGACCCCGTCAGAGATACAATCATATCCTTGGTAGAAGTCGGGCTATGGCTCTGGATTGTAGCTGCTCTGAGGAGCCGAAAATATAGATATAGAAAACCTAGATTCAAATTAGTCTTAACAGTAGTAATAGCGATTACTTTGGTTTGTGCATTTGTAGGAATAGAGCCTCTGTCATCCTACAAAGACAGTGTTCTCGATTCAGTAAGCGATCATCTAGAGGAACAGCAGGCAGTAAGAGAGGCAGCAGAAGTAGCAAAAGTAGAGAAGTCTGCAGCAGAAGTAGCAGCTAGAATAAGGGCGGAAGCGTTAGCGAAAGCCGAGGCTGAAAGAAAAGCAGAAGCGGAGAGAATATTACAAAAGATACTTAGAGCCGAGAGACTAATATTTGAATTAGTAAATAAGGAGAGAATGCTGAATGGACTCATGCCCACCGAATGGGACGATAAACTGTATATACTTTCTAAAACACATACCCAAGCTATGTCTGATAAAGGACAACTCTTCCGTACACCAATGGATGCTCCCTATGGTGAAAACGCTTGGGGTGGCATAGGCTATAGTAACTACGCCTATGAAGAATTGGCAGGGGTCATAGTGGGTAGTTGGATGTCAAGTCCTCTCCACAGGGCTTGGATACTTCATGGGTCTCTAAAAACGTCCGTTGTAAGCAAAGTAGTTACTCCAAATAGTCAGTTTGCATCCTGGACTTTCTGGACAGGAGAAGCAGGAGAGAGTCTTAGGTAAATGGTGAAGGGTTGGTATATAATATAGGGCATGGCAAAGGGTAGGGTAACAAACGCCAAACAACGTGTTTCCCGCGAAACAGGGACCATCATTAAAGACTGGGGGGGCAGGCTCCCTATTGCTCTCATCTACCCAAATTCCTACTATATCGGCATGTCCAACCTGGGCATCCATGCTATCTATAGCCTGCTTAATAGCTACCCTGATATCGTCTGTGAAAGAGCCTTCTGGGAGAAAGAAAACAAGGCTCAGCAGCTATCAGCCCTATCGTTGGAATCTCAGCGGCCGCTTTCCGATTTTGCCGTGCTTGCTTTTTCCCTTAGCTACGAGCTTGATTACTTTAATGTTGCGAAGATTCTCAGAGCCAGTGGCATACCCCTGTATGCCACCGACCGTGATGAGAGGCATCCGCTGGTTATTGCCGGCGGCCCCTGTATCACCGCTAATCCTATGCCACTATCCTCATTCTTTGACTGCCTCTGTATCGGTGAGGCAGAGGCAATACTGCCGGTCATGCTGCCGGTACTAGCCGGAGGCATTGGAGGTAAACGTTATGAACTGTTGCAAGCGCTAGTCTCACTGCCTGGCGTCTACGTACCACAAACCTATGCTGGAACTCCGCTGGTTCGTCAGTGGGCAGCAAACTTGGACGACTTCTTGGTTCACTCAGCCATACTCACCCCCGATACCGAGTTGGGTAACCTTTACCTGATCGAGGTAGAGCGAGGCTGCTACTGGGGATGCCGCTTTTGTTTGGTAAGCAGTTGCTTCAGTCCGATGCGCTTTCGCTCGGTAGACAAGCTAATAACCCAGGCTGAAGAAGGGTTTCAATACCGGAAGCGCCTGGGGCTGGTAGGGCCGGCTGTTTCCGACCACCCTCGCTTTGAGGAGCTGCTAACCGGGCTACAGCAGATGGGGGCTGAATTCTCCATCAGCTCGCTCCGAATAAAACCTCTTTCCCCCGTAGCCTTGAGAGAAATGGCTAAAGGAGGA
>Ga0187833_10003900_pt1 | contig 14799 bp, 17 predicted proteins | sample ETNtaG_37_FD_167968 | JGI IMG/M metagenome (GOLD analysis project Ga0187833, IMG submission 167968) | Marine microbial and viral communities from oxygen minimum zone, Eastern Pacific Ocean - ETNP2014_SV_400_PacBio MetaG (Illumina Assembly) | ecosystem: Environmental > Aquatic > Marine > Hypoxic... | reverse complement strand
TCAGAGCATCCCAAGTCAGAGCATCCCGGTACTGCACATCCTAAGTAAAAGTATAGGAATTTCAATGCTTCGACTCCGCTCAGTATGACGTCATTCCGGGCGGAGTCGAGGAATTTAAGCTGCCAAAAGCTTAATTTAAAGTCTAATTATGTAAACACTGCGAATGAGTAATTAACTAAGGATAAGAAGACAAATGATGATATGCCGTATTTCTTTCATTATATTCCTGACTCTGGGCACCTTCAGTATAACTCAAACCACTGGTTCTGCCGGAACCTCTACTGTTCCTAATGTAGTCACTGCGGATATCGAGGCCGGCATACAACACTATATTGAGGAGAAAATGCGCTTAGGGGGTGGTTATTTTACACTTCCATTCGAAGAGAAAGAACTTAAACTTAAACTGGTTCGTGTTCATACCGAATACCTGGCAAACCTGGGCCCGCGTTACCACTTTGCCTGTGTGGATGTTGCGGACATTGAAGGGGATTTATATGATGTAGATTTCTTTCTTAAAGGTGACCCCGGTTCAATGACGGTTACTGAAACAACTGTCCACAAGATTAATGGTCAGCCTTTTTACACATGGGAACAAAAAGAAGACAAGACCTGGCAGCGGGTTGCAATTGAAGATGCATCCCGAAACCTTTTAGGGGTGCTCAACGGTCAGGACGAATTCGATTTTTTATACACGGTTGCATTGCCTGAAATAACGGAACCTGCTCGTATGTGGCTCCCCCTGCCGACTTCGGATGCCTTTCAAACGGTCGAGATAAGCTCCATGGAGATTCCCGGAAAAAGGCAAATCCTCAAAGACCAGAAATACGGCAACCAGGTTCTTCTAGTCAATCTCGATCGGGAAGACAGCAAAAAAAATGTCGAGCTTCTTTTCCATGTCCGAAGAATTGAAAAGGACGCTTATGCCGAACCTCAGTCAGCTCCGGAGGAATATTTAAGACCGAATCGTCTGGTGCCTCTCAATGAAGATTTCAAAAGCATTGCTGAGAAAGTTGTTAAAGGGAAGAATGGAGATCTCGTGCGTGCTCGAGCCTTGTACGACTACGTCATCGATAATATGCAATATATCAGAAACGGCGATGGCTGGGGTAATGGCGACGCCGTCTATGCCTGTAATGTAAAAACAGGAAACTGTACTGATTTTCACTCCTACTTCATTGCACTCTCGAGAAGCATCTCCATCCCGGCACGTTTTTCAATGGGAGCGGCAATCCCTTCCTCACGAAATGATGGAGGAATTCACGGTTATCATTGCGGTGCAGAGTTTTACGCGGAGGGAAAATGGTGGCCTGTTGACATCAGCGAAGCTGACAAGTACTCTAATCTGGCCAGTTATTATTTTGGCCGGCATCCGGCAAACCGAATTGAATTTAGCCGGGGACGTGATCTTGTCGTTGAACCGGGCCCGGTAACAGGGCCGATCAACTTTCTTGCACACCCGGTGCTTGAGATCGGCGGAAAACCTGCAAAGGTCAAAGCTAAGTTTTCATTTAATCGAAAGCTTGTCTGTAAATGATCTTGAAACATCTCCAATGATCTCTTAAGATGCCGTACCTTCCATCTTAGTTCAAACGATTACGACTCTTCAATAGCATCGGCCAAAACTACTACTTTGTTTTTTCTCACCTCTATAAAACCTCTTTCCATAGAAAATTTGACTTCTTTATCACCGGGTTCAGTAATTTTAAACGGGCCGGGTTCAAGAGTGGTGACAAGGGGACAATGATGTGCAAGGACACCCAGATACCCACTTGTACCATGGGCAACTATAGCAGTTACTTCATTAGTATATACTATCTTCTCAGGAGTGATAACATCTAAACTAAATGTATTTTCAGCCATAGCTCTCCATTAACTCCATTAATAAAAGGTTTAAAGTTTTTCAGTATCAATAAATGCATAGAACCGGCAGCAGATCTTCCCTACTTTCCTTCCATCTGTTTTGCCTTTTCCACAACCTCTTCTATACCGCCCACCATGTAGAAAGCCTGTTCCGGAAGATGATCGTGTTTACCATCAATTACTTCCTTAATCCCTCTCACGGTATCATCGATCTTAACATATTTACCTTTTATGCCCGTAAACTGTTCTGCCACAAAGAATGGCTGAGACAAGAATCTCTGTAATCTTCTGGCCCTGGCTACAGTCAGTTTATCCTCTTCCGACAACTCTTCCATACCCAATATGGCAATAAAGTCCTGCAAATCATTATAGCGCTGCAAAATCCTCTGCACTTCCCTGGCCGCTTCATAGTGTTCCTGCCCTACTATATGGGGGTCAAGAATACGAGAGGTTGACTGTAAAGGGTCAACTGCAGGATAAATGCCCATCTCTGCTATTTGCCTTGAGAGCCAGATGGTAGAGTCCAGATGCGGGAAGGTGGCAACAGGTGCAGGATCAGTGAAATCATCCGCAGGCACATAAATAGCCTGCATCGAAGTTATAGAACCTTTCTTAGTAGATGTAATCCTCTCCTGAAGATCTCCCATCTCATTGGCTAATGTAGGCTGATAACCAACTGCAGAAGGCATTCGTCCCAATAAAGCAGATACTTCTGAACCTGCCTGTACAAAACGAAAGATATTGTCAATGAACAGCAATACATCCTGCCCCTCAGAATCCCTGAAATACTCTGCCATGGTAAGTCCTGACAAGGCAACTCTCAATCTTGCACCCGGTGGTTCGTTCATCTGACCAAAGACAAGAACGGTTTTGTCCAGCACGCCGGATTCCTTCATTTCCAGCCAGAGGTCATTTCCCTCTCTCGTTCTTTCACCCACACCGGAAAAGACTGAGAATCCTCCATGTTCACTGGCGATACTTTTGATAAGCTCCATAATAAGAACGGTTTTCCCTACACCCGCACCGCCAAACAGACCAACCTTTCCACCTTTTGCAAAAGGAGCGAGCAGGTCAACAACCTTGAGGCCGGTCTCAAAAACCGTAGTTACCGCTTCCCTTTCCTCAAACGTAGGTGGAGGGCGATGAATCGGATAACGTTCCTTTGTTTTAACTTCTCCAATTGTATCTAACGGCTCACCTAACAGGTTGAATATTCTACCCAGAACTTCCGAGCCTACAGGCACTGATATTGGTTCACCTGTGTTAATAACTTCCATTCCCCTTACCAACCCGTCTGTGGGCGCCAGTGCAACACATCTGGCAGTATCATTACCTATATGTTGCGCCACCTCTGCAACGAGATTTATATTTCTTTTTTTATCCTCGATTTTTATGGCATTTCGAATGGGAGTAAGATTCCCCGGGGGAAACCTTACATCTACCACGGGACCTATTATTTGTACCACTTCCCCTTTCTTCAACGTAATTACCTCTCTTTCCTTACCATACAACTATATAAAATTATTAATTTATTTTGCTAATGCTTCAGAACCGGAAACAACTTCAAGCAGCTCCTTGGTGATAGCCTCCTGTCTGGCCCTGTTATATATTTGCGTAAGCTCGCCTATTATTTCTTCGGCATTTTCTGACGCTGCAATCATCGCAACTCTTCGTGCCGCGAATTCAGCCGTTAATGACTCAAATATTGCCTGACGTAACTGGGATTCTATATACTTGGGTAGAAGATTTGAAAAAATCTCCTCTGATGACGGTTCTAAAATGTAGCCTCCCATCATACTCTTTTTTTCTTCATTTTCTTCAGAGTCAGCATCAACACCTTCTATTGGCAACAGCCTCAATCCAGTATGTTCAGATTTCATTACGGTCTTGAATTTAGTAAAAAACAAGTGGACTTCATCAAAAATACCATCTTCAAAATCGTTTATGATCTTTGCGGCTATTTCCGTTATCTTGTTGTTACCAGTCTGCAATGATGAGCTTCCCAATGTCTCTACTGTTTCTGTATAATACTGCTCAATTGTATATGGTCTTGTCTGAAAATAATTATTGCCCTTTTTGCCAAACAAATGTAGTTTTAATTCTTTCTGAGAATTTTTACTGATAAATTTAAGTGTATGTTGAATAATGTTAGTATTATAAGCTCCGCACAGCCCCTTGTCTGAAGTAATCAGTATAACCATAATCTTTTTTACTTCTTCTTTTGAATTAAAGAAATGGGCTTTTTCCGGAGTTGATTCTGTTATATGACTCAGGATTTTAGTAATATTCTGTGCATATGGACGTGCGGCCAGGGCTCTGGCTTCAGCTTTTTTAAGTCTGTTAGCAGCAACCATCTCCATTGCACGCGTAATCTGCTGAATGTTTTTGATACTCTTGATTCTTCTTTTTATATCTCTTAAGCTGTCCATAATATTTTAGTCCGAAATAAACCTGGGTTCCTTCCGAAGGGGGGGATACTGCCCTGCTTCCCCGGACGTAAGGCGCCGAGGACTTTTCGCCCGCTTGAATGATTATCGTGCAGGCGAGTAAGGAGCTTATTTATATTCTTGTTTAAATTCTGTAATTGCCCTTTCCAGGTTCCTGGATGTATCTTCCTCGATTTTCTTCTTCTCTTTTATCACCGCGGCTATTCCTGAATGTTTATCTCTTATATGTTGCAGGAATTTCCCTTCAAAGTCTTTTAATTTCTCAGTTGGTATATCGTCAAGGTGGCCATTAATGGCAGCGAATATTATGATAACCTGTTCTTCCACAGGTGCCGGTTCATATTGCGGTTGTTTTAAGATTTCTATTAATTTTGTACCTCTGGTCAACTGTTCCTGAGTCGATTTGTCTAACTCTGAACCGAATTGAGCAAATGCCGCCAGTTCTCTGTGCTGTGCCAGATTGAGTCGTAGTGCCCCGGCAACCTTCTTCATTGCCGGAATCTGTGCATTTCCCCCTACTCTTGATACTGACAGACCGACACTTATCGCGGGACGAACCCCTGAATTAAACAAATCACCCTCAAGATAAATCTGTCCGTCTGTAATAGATATGACATTCGTAGGAATATAAGCCGCATAGTCTCCAGCCTGAGTTTCCACCACCGGAAGCGCTGTTAATGATCCGCCTCCAAGTTCATCATTTAATTTAGCCGCCCTCTCCAGCAAGCGGGAGTGGAGATTAAAGATGTCTCCCGGGAACGCCTCTCTGCCTGGAGGCCGCCTGAGCAGTAATGATACCTGCCTGTACGCAACGGCATGTTTATAAAGGTCATCATACATTATCACAGCATGTTTTCCTTTATCCCTGAAATATTCTCCCATTGCACAGCCTGAATAGGGGGCAATATATTGCATGGGTGCAGGGTCGCTGGCAGCGGCAACAACTACTATTGAATTCTCCATAACCCCATTGTCTTCCAGTGTCTTAATCACACCAGCAACCGTAGAAAGCTTCTGTCCAATTGCCACATAAATGCTGATAACTCCCGTATCCTTCTGGTTCAGGATTGTATCCACCAATATTGCCGTTTTACCTGTCTGCCTGTCACCTATTATCAATTCTCTCTGTCCCCGGCCTATTGGTATCATAGCATCAATAGCCTTTATCCCGGTCTGTAATGGTTCCTTTACGGGTTGTCTTTCAACAACATTTGGTGCGGTTCCTTCTATCGGTAAAGTTTTATCTGTAGCAATCGGCCCTTTACCATCCACCGGTTGGCCGAGTGCATTCACTACTCTTCCAAGCATTGCTTCGCCAACGGGAACCTCTACAATTCTCCCTGTTGTTTTTACCGTATCGCCCTCTTTTATATTCGAATCCGATCCCAGCAATACACAGCCGACATTATCTTCCTCCAGGTTAAGGGCTATGCCGAATATTCCACCCGGAAATTCTATCAATTCGTTTGACATGCAGTCGTCCAAACCGTAGATTCTGGCAACACCGTCTCCCACCTGGAGAACTGTGCCGACGCTCTCCATCTTTAATTTGTCTTCATACTTCTCGATTTCTCTCTTTATTATCGAAGCAACTTCATCTGGTCTTACAGTCATACCTGATATACCCCCACAAAAATGAAAACGCCCTTAAGCCAGGGCAGTTTTCAACAAATTTCTTTTTAGGTTTTTTAAGTGATTAATTACACTTCCGTCAATTATCTTATTTTCAATCCTGATAATCATTCCACCAATTATTTCCTTATTTACTTCCGCTTCTAACTCCACCTTCTTCATCGTCAGCTTTTCGATATTTCTCTTTAATTTGTCAAGCCTGGTTTCGGTTAACGGAAATGCCGTTTGAACTTTTACAGATACCACACCTCTTATTCGCCCTGCCACGCCTTTGAATACATCCGGCAGATAATTCAGTATCCTCTCTCTTCTCTTATCTACCAGGATATAGAGAAGGTTTCTAACCCACTTACTGGAACACTGATGACCAATGGTTTTGTTAATTATGTCTTTTTTGTCAGTTTTTGTGATTGATGGATGATACAGAATATCTCGAAATTCCTTGTTTGATTTCAAAAGCTCCTTAATACCTTCCAGATCTTTTTCTATATCATCAGCTCCGCCCCGTTTGCTGGCCACTTCAAACAACGCCTGTGCATAACCTGTTGCTAAGCTCTCTTCTGTCAAGACAGTTTCCCCACTCCCTTAATAACATCATCCACTAATTTTTCTGCCGTTCCGCGCTGAATTGATTGTTGAATTAATCTGGAAGACGAAAGAATTGTAAGATCAACAACCTGGTTTCTTATCTCTGCCAAAGCCTTCTTTCTTTCTATATCTATACCCAGTTGCGCCTTGGCCCTGTTATCTGCGGCGGCTTGATGACTCTCTTTAACTATTCCATCACTGATTTCCTTTGCCTTTACTACTGCAGCTTGAATCTTTCCTTCGGCTTCTTCTTCAGCTTTTATAACATTTCTCTGGTACTCTCCTTTCAGCCTTTCAGCATCTCCCCTTAACTTCTCTGCTTGATCAATGTCACCTTTTATCTTCTCTTGTCTGGCATCAAGTATTTCGGTTATTGATGGAAGGGCATACTTGTAAAGGATCACCATCAATATAATAAAAGATATCAGTGACCAAAAGGTTAGAGGAGTTAGATAGTGTAGATCGAATTGAGGCATTTTTCTCTCCTTTTAATTATATGGATATTGGAGAAATTAGTTTAACAATCTTAAATCACACAAAGATTTTTAAAACATGAAACAAGTATTACTATTATCCTCCCCTCATACCCATAATGATAAAGGCTATAACGAGACCATAAAGGGCAGTTGCTTCCACAAGGGCAAAACCTATCCACATATACTTACTTACCCTTGCCTCCGCCTCGGGTTGGCGAGTTACCGATTCTATCATCTTTCCAAAGATAAATCCTATTCCTACACCCGCACCTGCAAAACCTGCAGCAGCCATGCCCATGCCTATTAATGCACCTGCTGTACTATCCATAAACTACCTCCTTTCAACAAAATTTAATCAATTCACGAGTAGACTTCAATGCATCTTAATCGCCTCACCAATGTATACACACGTTAGAATGGTAAATATATAAGCCTGTATAAAAGCGATAAATAACTCTAACCCACTTAATGGCACAGTAACAAGGAAAGGTATAAAACCTATATACTTAAGTGATATAGCCATTGTGAAAAATACGATGAGTATGGTGTGTCCTGCTGTCATATTAGCAAACAATCTGACGGATAAAGAGAGTGGTCTTGCGAACATACTTACTATCTCAATGGGTACTATTAACGGTAAAATAAATTTCGGTACCCCTTCAGGTACAAATATCTTAAAGTATCTGAGTCTGTGTTTCATTAAGCCTACGATTTGACTTATTATGAACACTATTATTGCAAAGAGTGCAGTAACAATAATCTGGCTGGTTACTGTATAAGAACCAGGAATAATCCCAAGAAGATTGCAAAATAGGATAAAAAAGAATAACGTAGCAATGAAAGGGAAAAACCTGAGACCTTCTTTGCCCATATTTTCCACTACCATATTCTTTAAAAATTCAACACTTATTTCCACCAGGCTCTGTAGCCTGTTGGGTATCATCCTTCGCCCCCTAACTGCAAACATAAACAAGGCGGGGATCAGGATACATATAATCCACATCATTATTACCGCCTTATTTACAGAGATATCTATACCAAGAAACTTGATTTCTATCAGAGGATGAAGTTCAAAGTGTTCTAATGGATTGTGTTGTTTCAGTGTTAGACTCCTCTTGAAATATCTAGAAAATGCTATAACCTATCTTTTTGCTTCTTTTCATCTTCCTTAACATGCCTGTAAACATTATACAGTCCAACTGTAAAGCCAATAAGAAGCCCCAGCAAAATTAACCAAGGCTTTGTATGAAGAAATTTGTCTAGAAGATAGCCAGTCAAAGTTCCTAGGAATATGGCAACGATCAATCCAGTACTTATTCTTACAGCAAATCGCACCCCACTTTTAAAATTATCAGAACTTCCTACCATCTATTATATATCTCGGAAAGCTAGTTCCTATCCTGTTTTTACTAAATTTTGTATCTTAATTAAATTGAAATAAAAATCAAGATGAAAATAAGTAAAAAAACAAAGATAATGTCCCTATACGTGAACACCTGAGTGTATAAAACTACACGGATGAGATAATCAAGAATATTTCTTCCTTATTAAACACCGATTGAAGAGATAAACAGATTCTACGCAGATAGCGTAAAGAGTATGTGTACCCAACAAAATTCATTTGAGATTCGCGTCTTAGTATTTGATTTACAACAAGGAGCATGCTTGATAAGTCCCAGAAGTTACATGATTTACAATTGATACTTAATAATTCTAGAAGAATTAAGAGTTTTTGTCTTTGTTCATTACATGTTTTCGATATTGGAATGAAGGCGAAAATCCGTGTTACAAATTGCTCATTTCTTTATTAACCTCTTAAAATCTATTTGACAAATATATGTTTTTAAATTACTATCTGGTTTATGCTTGCAACTAAAATTATTCAGAGATATATCGATAAAGGGAAACTTATGAATGTATATCAGTTAAAAACAAGCTTAATTGGTAAAAGGGAAAATTTTATTGAGATAATAAGAGAAAAAAAGAAAGACGCATTAGGAGCTTTTATCAAAGTAATGTGGAAACTCGCTATAATCAAATTTGTGGCAGTGATGATTGCGTTCATAGTAATGATGGTATTTTTCTTCACACATTTAGATTGCTTTACACCAATAACGTTGCAGTTTTCGAAGTGGGTTTCTTCTTCACTTATAGGATTTTTTATATTAATTATGATTATAAAATTTGTAGCGATTTCAATAGGCTTAACCGTGACAATATTAACAGTAAAAAATACAACATTTAAGGATGTCCGACTAAGGCTTAAAGAAGCGTGCAAGCTACGATTGCAAGCCTTTTTAAGGAGAAAAGTACAGCCTCAAGCGAGTTAAGTGCATCCCGCCTGAATGAATGTCGGGGGGGGGCCGGCAAAAAGCGTGGTTTTGAAATTCCAAGACATTAAATTAATGGAATACTTCTACGCCATTAAAAAAAATGTCAAGTTTCTTTTATCGTTTACTATATTCTTTAATTCCTTAAAGACTTCATAACCTCGCAACTGGCTTCTATAGTTGCATCTATATCCTCTTCTCTATGAGCGGTTGAAACAAAAGCCGCCTCAAACTGAGAAGGAGCAAAATAAAACCCTCTTTCCAGCATTCCATGGAAGTAAGATGCGTATCGCTCCGTATCACACCTTTTAGCAGATTCATAATCAGTTACCTCATCCTCGCTAAAGAACGTGCAAAGCATTGAGCCGACTCGTGTATGATACGTGGGTATTCCCGCTTCTTCAGCAGATCTCTTCAAGCCTTCTGCCAGCCTTTTAGAGTTTCTTTCCAGTTTTTTATAAACGCTCTTCTTTTTCAGCTTCTCAAGAGTTGCAATACCGGAAGCCATTGCCATCGGATTTCCGGATAAAGTTCCCGCCTGATAGACCGGACCGGTTGGTGATATGCGATCCATTATTTCCGCCTTACCGCCATAGGCACCTACAGGTAAACCACCACCGATTACCTTGCCAAGTGTAGTCAAATCCGGAGTTACTTTTTGAAGTGCCTGTACGCCCCCGTGAGAAACCCTGAAACCTGTCATCACCTCATCAAAAATCAATACAATCCCATATTTATCAGCAATTTTCCTTAAACCCTTTAAATACCCTTTTTGTGGAGGTATCACGCCCATATTCCCCGCAACAGGCTCTAAAATTATGCAGGCAATATTTTCACCCTGTTTACTACAAACTTCTTTAACGGCATCAAGATTGTTAAAGGGTATGGTTACAGTATTTCGTACGTAATCCTGCGGGACTCCCGGGCTCGTGGGAACGCCTAACGTAGTAGCCCCCGAACCAGCCTGGACAAGAAGGCCGTCAACGTGCCCGTGATAACAGCCGTCAAATTTTATAACGATGTCTCTTTTGGTATATCCTCTGGCTAACCGTATAGCGCTCATTGTGGCTTCTGTACCCGAATTAACCATCCGAATCTTCTCAATTGAAGGCATCGCCTCTTTTACGAGTTGAGCCAGGTGCGTTTCCAGTTCAGTCGGAGCTCCGAAGCTTGTGCCTTTTTTAAGGATTTTTTTCAGGCTCTTTACAACTGACTTATCAAGGTGCCCTAAAATTAATGGACCCCAGGAAAGTACATAATCAACATATCTATTACCATCAATGTCATTGAGATAACAACCATGACCTGATTCTATAAATAGAGGATTACCTCCTACTGCTCCAAACGCCCTTACGGGGCTGTTTACACTGCCGGGAATGCTTTTTAAGGCTTCCCTGAATGCCTCTTTTGATTTATCTACAACCAACATATTAATAAAGTTCCGACCTATAAGCCTGTATCAAAAATTAATGAAAGGCATAAAATTTATCAATAATGGTTTTTGTTGTCAATAATAAACTGGTTTTTGATGGTTTTTATGGTTAATTTTAAAAAAAAGCTAAAGCAGCCACGAATTCTGCCGATATTATAGGTATGTTTTAATGGAGATTAAAATGTTTACGGCAATTCCTACAATGGAACCATCTGGCCATGGATCGGCCTTTTTCCCAACGGAAAAAGATGCGGACAGGGGTTCTACGTACGCTTTGCCCAAATTTCATTCAATATTTAATCAAAAATCTGACATAATCGAACTTTCCCCTACTGCCAGAGAAAAACTCGCGGGAAAATGAAGAGAAATCCACCAATGACCAGAAACTATCCAAAGAGGAACAAAAAGAAGTTAAAGAGTTAGAGAGAATTGACAGGCAGGTCAGGAGCCGCGAGCTAACTCACAGAGCTGTTGCCGGAAGCTACGCCAGGGGAAGTGTTTCCTTTGATTACGTGACAGGGCCTGATGGAAAGAAATATGCCAAAGAAGGTCATATCAATATAGATTCTCGCCCAGTACCCAATAATCCGGAAGCCACCATCCGTAAAGCCCGGGCTATTCGAAGTGTAGAACTATCCACAACCAATACTTCACCACAAAACCGAACAGTCTCTGCCGAAATAGCAAAAATAGAACGTGAAGCCCGCATGGAGCTAAAGACAGAATAGAGAAAAGTATTAGATGGTACAGCCAAAGTAGTCATTGAAGAGAGAACCATAGTACATCTCTCCTTTATGGCTTAATCCTGAACGGGCCCTGGCATTTTTATAAATCAAACTGTTAGCTCTACATCTGCACAACCACACTAACCCGCAGCGTATAGTTTTTTCATATCATCAAGCGTAACCGGCTTATAGTCCTCCGCATGACCGGCTGTACCAAACGCCTTCATCTCTTCTACAATCCACGTACGAACGGCGTCTCTTGCCGGGCCCATGTACTGCCTTGGGTCAAAAGCGGCCGGTTTTTCTGCAAAAACTTTACGGATAGCGGCAGTAATTGCCAGACGGCCATCAGTATCAATGTTGACTTTCCGCATACCTCTGCCTATGGCATCCTGAATCATTTCAGTTGGAACCCCGACAGCATTGGGTACTTTTCCGCCGTATTTATTGACTTCCTCGACCATATGTGCGGGCACAGAAGAACTTCCGTGCATTACGAGGCTGATTTCGGGGCACCGGGAATGTACGTCATTAACAATATCGAGTGCGAGTTTGATTTCAGTACCTGCAGGGAACTTGTATGCTCCGTGAGAAGTGCCGATAGCTATCGCCAATGCATCTATACCTGTCTGTTTAACGAATTCTTCTGCTTCATCAGGCTCGGTAAGGTGGACGCCTCCCGCTACTGTATCATCTTCAATGCCTCCCAGAGTGCCGATCTCACCTTCAACTGTTACTCCCGCTTTATGGGCGATTTCTACAGCTTCTTTTGTTATTGCAACATTATCATCGAAAGAACGAACCGGATGTGATCCTTTTTCGTCTTTAGTGCTGTAATCAAGGGAACCATCGATCATTACAGACGTAAAGCCAAGATTAATGCATTCTTTTACTGTCTCAATATCCGGTCCGTGGTCAAGGTGAAGGGACATTGGGATGTGGGGATACTTTTCCTCTGCCATATATCTTACCATAGCTGCCAATAGGCCTTTATCGGCATACTTAAGTGCATTCCTGCTTACCTGAATAATTACGGGAGAACTTGTCTCTGCTGCCGCGTCACAAATTGCCTGAAGCTGCTCCATATTATTAACATTAAAAGCGCCAACACCGTAACCACCTTTATTAGCTTCGTCGAGTATGAGTTTCATGGGTACAAGAGCCATCTTTCCCTCCTTTTAATTTGTTAATAGGAATAAGCTGAATAATAAAGTATTTTCAGGCATTATCTAACAGGTTTAATCAGCAGTCAATAGTTTTATTTTAACACTGATTTGTGCATTGGGCTATGGCATTCTCAGGACGTTGATTATCGAAGAGTTGATATTGATACGTTTTTTTGTCGAAATATTTCTGCCATATATCCCTGCATGTTAACTCTTTTGTAACATCAGGGTTTTTACATCCACAAACGTATGTCTCTATACCGTACCTTTCTGCTAACAATGTTATAGTCTTATACTGTTTCTTTCTGAAGTGTAAATTGAGAGCCTTGACCCGGGATTTGCCGGCAAGCAATTTCAGGTTAACATTATCGCAAAAAGCCTGTGAAATTTTCTTCAGGGCTTTTGTATGTCCCAGTGCCTCACGAATGTTTTTATATATGATTGGCCTTAGAAACAGATAATTAAGACCCACACTTTTTATGCCTGATTTATTTAATATCTTGAACAATGGTTCAAGATTATTATTAGAGTCTGTCAGTTCGGGTATCAACTGATCGAACTTTATCTCCGGAAGAATTCCTATACTAATCAAGGTGTTTATATTCTTTAATCTGGCCTTGGGTGTTGCTGCGTGCGGCTCGATCAGTTTCTGAAGTTGTCTGTTTAAGGTCGTTATACCAATATGTGCCTGTACGTTATTACTATGTGATTTAAACAGGGTAATAAATCTATCCGGGATTCTCCCCCTTGGTAAGAAAGCTTACGCCGATACCTCTCTCCAGTAAGAGAGCCATTAAACTATACGTAGTGTCTAAAACCTGTTTTACGGGTTGAAAGGCATCACAAGATAGGCTAAAGTATACAAAACCCGGTGCTTTCCTTTTACGGCTTAATTCGTGCTCTAGTTTTTCGGCCAGGTTGGTGTATAATATCACCGTCCCGTCACCGGGATAATTTGAATATCCTCTCGCATAGCAATACGAACAGAGATGCACACAGCCGGCGGTAGGATTAAGTGTGGGTGTATCATTGAGGCATTTTAGTGTCGATGGTGACAGGACGCTTGATTTTCGTTCTTGTAGAAGTAACTGCATATTTACGTTTACTATAAAATATATATTTACAAAAACCAATAAAATATTATGAGGGTTTTAACTGATTCTGTAGAAATATCCACGCGTGGACACACAGACATAATAGACATTACGCAACAGGTGGAACAAGTCTTGTGGGAATCAGAACTCAAGAACGGTAACCTTACTGTTTTTGTTTCGGGTTCTACGGCAGGAATCACATCTATTGAGTACGAGCCGGGATTACTGAAGGATTTGCCCGAGGCCTTTGAAAAACTTGCCCCTACCGGGGTTACATATCATCATGATGCGGCCTGGGGAGATGGCAATGGTTATGCCCACGTTCGTGCGGCCATGCTGGGGTCTTCATTCACGGTACCTTTTGATAATGGCAAACTCCTGCTGGGAACATGGCAGCAGATAGTTGTGATAGATTTTGATAATCGCCCACGAAAGCGTAATGTGGTGGTACAGATGATGGGAGAGTAGTTACTCTGCCTGCTCCAGAGACGATTGAAGCGGTACAGACAGTTTCCACTACGCTACAACTGTCTGTATGAACACAAACTCTAACTTTAAAGGTGGCACAAACAACGGGGGCAGGTCATAGATTTAATTAAAAGAAAAAATTGGTATTATTAACATTAGAACTGGTCGGGTGGAGTAGGTACATTCCTCAAACTATTTCTCATAAACGTTTTTACTCTTTCCAATAATCTTTATCATTGAACATAACAAGATGCTGTACTCTTATTTTTTTGTATTAAATTATTCATTTTATTCTTCATCAAGCTTATGTCAATTAAAAGTTTAACACCCCAAGCCGCAACCAGGTGTCAAACCTGAAACAAAACCCCTTGCGCTTTACATATCAGTAAGTTTATAATTTACACCTACATAACCATTTCCATAGGATATAAAATATGGCATTCTGCCAGCTTTATAGGGAACAAAAAATTAATACATCTTTAGAAGAAATGTGGGATTTCATTTCATCACCAGGAAGACTTAAAGAGATTACCCCAGATTACATGCGGTTTGATATTACCTCTAAACATATTCCTAAAAAA
>Ga0187833_10003899_pt1 | contig 14799 bp, 17 predicted proteins | sample ETNtaG_37_FD_167968 | JGI IMG/M metagenome (GOLD analysis project Ga0187833, IMG submission 167968) | Marine microbial and viral communities from oxygen minimum zone, Eastern Pacific Ocean - ETNP2014_SV_400_PacBio MetaG (Illumina Assembly) | ecosystem: Environmental > Aquatic > Marine > Hypoxic... | reverse complement strand
CTGGTACCGTGGCAAGGTCGATGGTGAAGTGGTGGAGCTTGCCATCCTTGGACACCTCTCCTCGGAGCTCGAGGGGGCGGGCGAACCACTGGTGCTTTTTGATCCCACCGTAGTACTGTGTGTCGAGGAACACGCCGTCGCCGTCGGTGTCGAAGATACCGCCTTCGGCACGCTTGACGTGGAGCTCGGGTTTGTCCATGTGCGCGTACGCTAAGTTCATTCCCTGCTCCAGGCCTTCTTCTCCGATGACGATGCCTGCGACGTTCCGGAAGTCCTCCGAGGCGATGTAGACCTTCTGGCCCACGAGCTCCTCGTACGAAGCGCCCTCCTTGACCTCCTCTCCCAGATCCTCGATGGACCGGAATCCGGCGGCCTCTAGACGGCGGACGGTCTCCCTTCCAGTCTCCCAGACGGTCTTTGATTCCTTCTGGAAATCGAGATAGTCGTTGACCATCTCGTCCATTTCACCTCGCTGGGCATCTGTGAGCTTGTCGATCGCGCGGGTCTTTTCTTCGGCCATGAGTTATCACCTATGAGTAGTAACGTTCTACTTGCATACTTATAGTGTTAAAGTCATATATAAATGTTTCTCCCGGGCAGGGGTGAATAGCGTCGATCGCTCGCATTCGGCAGGTATTTCCTGGGAAAAGTAGATGGTTCAGAGCACTCCGGGACACTTGCAGAGATGCGAGTGCCACCCCCAGGAGCTGGGTGTGGCAGGTAGGTGAGGTTGGGGTAAAAAGGAAAGAAGGGGGGAAAGGGGTACAGGGGATTTAAAAAGCCTTCTTTAGTGAGAAATAAATGTCGTCAAAGTAGCGCTTGTCGACGTTTATGAGCTCGTCCGAGCCGTCCTCGAGGAGCAACCGTAGCCTGCGGAAGTCCATGACTCCCTCGGATCCAATATCTATAATAGAGTCTCTGGGGAATGACTTCCATTGGGCGCTGAGGCGCTCGACGTGCTTAATATGAAGTTCGTCCGGCGTGATTACACAGCAAGGATTCCTGCCGACCACCTTGGCATTATCAAGGCACATCAAGTCGGCGGGTGTGAACATCGGGGTGCCCTCCGCCTTTGTTATCATCATGGAGTGACAACACCAAGGCGCATATATAAAAGACCCTGAAACTTACGGTTTTTTCACAGCAATTATCAGGATATCACTTGCTTAGAATCAGGTATAACGCCTAATAAATGTTCCATACGGTTCCAAAAAGAAATTACACCCGAATTAAACCGCATTGACGAAAATATTTGCTTAATCCTGATCAGATTCGCCCTGCTCATGCCACTTGAAGCCCGTCGATGCGATAGGGTGTGGGGCGAGCCTCCGAGCGAGCGGCCAATGTGTGCTGGTGCGTGGCATGTAATCCTTGCAACCACAGGCAGGACAGGCTTTAGTAACACACTCGGGGTGGAATTGCTTCTCGCATGAAGGGCATGTAACATAGTCGCGTTCTATATCACCATTGCATGCAGCGCATACGCCAGCATCATCGACCACGGTAAATGCCGCCCTAGGATCCAATTGCGCTCTCGACATCGCATCTGCCCTTGATCATAGCCTCCTCTTTTAGGGAGTGTCCTTCGTACGCGATGGACATGATCGCGCGATTGAAGAACGCACGTAGCTGCTTACCATGGACAGGGATGATTGCGCCCATCTCGTTCGCAAGCTCAGAAATGTTAACATTCCCGAGCGGGACACCGACCTTCTCGAACACCCATAAGTAATTGTTGATGTAGGCCTCAACATCGATCATGCCGACGGCGATGACCTCTCCGCCTAACACGGCCTTGCGAGCATCAATTGAGATGCCCCACTTACCAAGGTCGTCTATTTTGATGTCATCTCGTGGATTAATGAGTGGATCGAGGAGGTTGTACAGGAAAGGTTTCCCTCGGATCTTCTCTCGCATGAGAGATGCGATTTGTTCGAGCGCCTCGTTGTTGGCTTTCTTATCGGCCTCTGCGGGGAATGCAGCAATAACAAGTCCCTCTTCCAAATTGCGAATCACAAGGTCATCGTCCTCGAGAGCACTCATAACGACCTCCTCCCAAGCATTGCGGGGGGAGAGGAGTTCGGGAGTGGCTGCAACGAGGATTTGGTGTTGCACACCATCGCCTTCACCGTGGTGCACGATTCGGGGGAGTGTGAGTTCAAAACGACGCTTTGTGCCCATGCTCTCTATTATATCAGCGGTCTCGTCATCGTTCGCCCCCTGAGCGACATAGACTGCCACGGGGAGTTCGGAAGCCTCGCCCTCTGAAGGGAAACCGACCAACAAGGCGTTCGCAGGAATCCCTTTAGGGGGGGAGGTTAATGGCTCGAAAGTAACGGTGTAATCGTTAATGGTGCTCCCTGCATAGGAAATACCCCATAGTGTAGATACCTTCAGGCCGCTCTTCTCAAGTGAGCGGACAGACCGCTTCAGGTGACCCTCGAGATCGGGGAGATACCTGAAGACGGGGAACGGGATGTTTGCTAGCCCGGGGGTAACTCCTTTGGGCTTCTTGTCGGCCACCCTATTCGCCGATCTCGACGTTGGTACTGATGGCCTGGCCAGGCAGTCCCTTGTCGAACCGTGCCCTAAGTGCCCCCTTGGTCCCGTGTGTGTGGGTGAGGGTGCCGACGATGGTCTTGCCACCAGTGCTGGTCCAAGTGACCTTCTTACCTATGAAATCCTTGGCCTTATCCTTGGAGTCGATGCCCTTGACCTTCACGATGAACTGGTTGTTTTGTTGGGTGTGTCGTCCCATGCGGTAGTTCGCGATAGTTCCCTTCATTTTCTTGCCCCCTTGACGAACTGTGGGGTGAGGTCCACTACGGCCCGGGAGGGGAACTCCACTCCAACACGGATGATGCTGGTGCGGTGCTCCTTCTCTAAGGCGTTCAAGATGATCTGCACGAGGCCCTGGCCGATGACGGGTACGTGGTTGGAATTCTCGATGGTCTTGAAGAGAAGGCTGGGTTCGCTCTCCTTGAACTTACCCACCTCTAGCTTATCGTTCACCGAGGCCACCCACACGTGCTTGAGGTTCTTCTCAAGGTAGATGGCGATATAGACCTCTTTCTCGAACACCCAAGCATAGCCACGCTTCTTGCCGCCCTCGTAGAGCCAGAACACCTTGGCCGTGTTCTTCAGCTTGTCCTTGAGCTGACGTGCGCGTTCGCCCTTTTTGAGGAATGTGTCGGAGATATCCTCCATCTTTTTGCAGAAGTCCTCCACTTCCCGTTGGAACTGACCGATGTCATCGGGTGTGATCTTGGAGGCGGTCTCGTGCTCAATTTCCTTGTGGATAAGGAAAATCTTGTTGTATGTCTCGATATACTTGGCGTCGATGAGCCCCGGTTTGAGGAGGTGTTCCTCGATAGCATCCCCGATCTCCTTGGGGCGTGCAGGGGGCATATCAAGGGCCATGAGCGCTCCGTTGGCGGACCACGAAGCGGCCCGGAAAAGCCTCTCGGCGCTCCACTCCATGTATTTATCGACACGCTTGAGGTATGATTTGGACCCGTCCATCTGCTTCCACACCGCTTCGCGTGTGGGTCGGATGGCCCCTGAGAGCAGGAGCTTCTTGATGGGTTTGAAGAATCCGGAGTCGTACACGGGTACCCCCTCGCGTACGAAGTTGAAGAAAATTGCGTCTCCGTGGCGGATGTAGTCCCAGAACTCTGTTACGAGATGGAGCTGGATATGGAGCTTCTTATCCATCTGTGCAGCGATCTCGGAGAGCTTTCTATGGAGCTTCTCACGGATTTCCTGGGGCATTCCACCGCGCTCGACGGTATCATCGACGATGACAAGGACGTCGATGTCGCTCGTTGACTTGAAGTCACCACGGGCAAAAGAGCCGAACACGATGACAGCGCGGGTATACTGGCCGAATTTCTCTCGCACGATGCCGGTGAACCGCTTCACTACCTCAATTCGCTTCTTGACGGCGAGTTTCTTGAGGTTCTTGCGCGGTGTTACTGACCGCTTGGGCTCTTCCTTCTCTGCCATGGCGCTCCTCGGGTGCTAGAGCGTGTAGTTTTTTAAAGTATCCGGCTCGGTGGCGCTCGCCGTATGCGTGTTCGGGACCCAACCCGTTTTAAAGATTACACGCCTTCCCATCCTCACCTAACGAGCGGCAAAATCTGTGCCGGCAGACGTGAAAGGAGGATGCGAGTATGTCCATGAAAAAGCATGAGTTCGACAGGAAGCGGACCAAGTGGTTGCGTGAGAAACAGATCCTTATGGAGAGGGTCGTTCGCTTCCTTCGGGAGAATGCCGAGACCGTATACTCCGGTGAGGAGCTTGAGAAGAAGTTCGGTAAGTTCCTTAAGTTCGAATATGGGGTTCTGCTAAGGGATGCGAAAGTGGAGATGATGGAGGGCATGCCGTACTTCTACAGCCCTCTGCCCGATCTCAATCCTCGTCTTACTGTGGGGACGTGGGTTGAGCATGACTACTGCACATATGAGCATGGCTCGGACCGGTGTACCGTCTTGGGAAAGAGTGGCGTAATCAGCCGCATTGTGGAACCTGACCTCGACGCCGACGTGTTCGAACACCGGTACGAGGTGGACTTTGACAATACCATCCTCACACTCAAGAGCAACAACCTTCGTATCATGACCGAGTCCGAACGAGAGGGTGGGCCCCGATAGCCATCCTTGCAATCCCTGCACGAGGGGCGGACAGGGCTGCGCTTGTGGCCTCGGACCTCGGTTCGGCGCCCTACATCCTTATCATAGACACGGAAACGATGAGCGTGGATGCTGTTCGTAACCGGCCTGAAAGGGATGGCCGGGATCCCGGCGAACGGGCAGCCGAACTAATCATAGCTCGGAATGCGACGACTGTGCTCATGGGGGACGCGGATCCCCGGGCAGTAGCACTGCTCGAGTCGAGTGGCGCAGAGGTCCGACGAGGCCACAGTGGGACGGTGACGACGGTGCTCGAGCGGCAGGTGCCACGTAGTACCATCAGCGTGGACGAGTGTTTCTGTCCGAATTGTAGCTACGCTCACCGGCGCACAGGGGCACGACCCTGTTTCCAACGCAAATGCCCACAGTGCGGCAGTGCTATGGACCGGCGATGGATTACACCCTATAAGTGGGGCGCGTTCAATCCGGGACAATAGCTAAAAGCGGAGGGCGCAGCGCCCTCCATAGTATTAAATAGCTTAGCGTCCTCGCCCTCTCCCGATAACGAGAGCGGATGCCCATGGCCGAACAGAAGGTGCAGCTCAGATGTTATAGTTACATCGACATGTTGCAGCCGCAGTTCGCGTCGTACTTTGCCACAGTGGCCCGAGGCTACCTCCCAAAGGCGGGCCAGGCCGCCCTCTTTATCGAGATCGCTCCCGGGATGCCCATCAATCGGATCACTGACGTGGCCGTGAAGGCCACATCAGTCACTGTTGGCGAGCTCATCGTCGAGCGGTCCTTCGGATTCCTGGAGATTCACCATGACTCCCAGGCCGAAGTGATGCAGGCAGGCCAGGCAATCCTCGACTATCTGGGAATCGATGAGTCCGATAGGCTCAAGCCCAAGCTCGTCACCAACCAGATCATCAAACGGGTAAACGATTATCACTCCATGCTCATCAACCGCAGTACCAAGGGCATGATGCTCGTGCGGGACCAGTCTCTCTACATAGGTGAGACCGTCCCTGCAGGCTATGCTGCGTACGCTGCCAACGAGGCTGAAAAGGCGGCCGATATCAACATTATCAACGTGCGCGCCGTTGGACGTTTCGGACGGTACTATATCGGCGGGACCGAGTCAGAGGTCCAAGCAGCCATGCAGGCCGCAACCGTTGCGGTGAATTCTCTGGAAGGTAAGGAAGAGGAGCGAAAGAAATAGCCCACCCGGGCGCCGCCCCGGGGGATATAATTTAAAGGAATACGTCCGTTATACCTATCTCCCGAAGGGAGAACTGTTCACTGAAAGAGTATCGGAGGCGACCATAAATGGAAGGGAACATCGCACTCGGCATGATTGAAACACGGGGCCTTATAGGCTCTATCGAGGCCGCGGACGCCATGGTTAAGGCGGCACGGGTCAATCTCATTGGCAAGGAATTCATCGGTGGAGGCTATGTCACCGTGATGGTACGTGGTGATGTGGGAGCTGTGAAGGCTGCCGTCGACGCTGGCGCTGCTGCTGCTAAGCGCGTCGGTGAGCTCGTGTCTGTGCACGTCATACCTCGCCCCCACGGCGATGTGGAGTACATCCTCCCCAGTATCGACACGGCGGCCGAACATCCGGTCGTCAAGAAGAAATAGGGTCGCATCGTGAGACCGTCCCCGGTCATACCGGGGGCGGTCGGACCGGATACTTGGGAAGAGGGGTCGTCATCGTATGGACGCTGATGAGTTGATTGAGGAGATCACCAACGAGGTCCTCAAGCGTTTCGATCCTACTTTTATCCGTATCGAGGACCGCCGCATTCTTGTTGTGCTCCACACACCTGATAGGCATGTACCTCTTGCCCTGACACGGCTCCTGGAGGATGTCGGTCCGCCGAGTGATCGGGATATCCTGGTTACGCCTGAAGTGCGTTCTTACCTGGCAGGACTCGGTATCAACTGTCGGGATCATGCTCGCGACGTCTTCGAACCTGATGCCGTCCCCGGAATCCTCCATCGCCTCCATGAATATCGCATGGTGGTCGTCCCTGCTGTGAGCTTCCATACCGTGCGCGCCATCGCCGAGCTGCGGGACGAGGAGCCCTTCGTGCAACTTGTACTCCAAGCATTGCTACGGGGGTTGAAGGTAGTGATGCTCACCGATGCGCTCGTACCTGCCCAGCGTGAGGGCGCGTCCGTGGCCCCGGGTCTCACGGCCGCGGCCGAGGATAACTTAAAAAAGCTACTTGCCTACAACATCGTGCTCGTACGGCTCGATGAGATTGGGACGGCGGTAGCAGAGAAGAAAGTGCCTTCGTCCAAGGACCTCATCACTGAGCAAGACATCATTGACCTCAAGAACGGTGATGTGACCGGACTCAGGGTGCCCCCCAAGACGATCGTGACGCCGCTGGCGCGCGACAAGGCGAAGGAATTGGGCATCACAATCATCCGGGAATGATGCTCGGGATCCCGTGCGGGGAGAGGGGTAAGCGTCCATGGACGTATGCAAGATAATAGGCGACATCGTCAGCACACAAAAGGACCCTAAAGCAGAGGGTTTCAAGCTCCTTGTGGTCCAACAGTTGGACATGTTGACTCAACAACCCAAAGGATATACCCTCGTGGCAGCGGATACGGTCGGTGCCGGGATGGGCGAGGTCGTGCTTGTAGTGCGAGGGAGCTCTTCGCGCATGACACAGCTCACAAACGAGAAGCCCATCGACGCCGCCATCATGGGGATCATCGACTACATACATATCGACGGGGAGCGGGTGTACTCAAAGTACCCCGACCGCGACCTGGAGACCTAAGGGGATAGATCATGGAAGTCACCGAGGACCAGATATCAAACATCGTCGAGGTAGTGCTCAAGAACGTGCAGAACCAGCTGGGCGACATGCCTGCGGCACGCGCGGGATCCTCTCCCAAAGGCGAGGACGGAATCTTTGCTACCATCGAGGAAGCCGTCACGCACTCACTCGCGGCGCAGGAACAGTTCGTGGAAATGGAACTGTCCAAACGCGTCGATATCATCCGAGCCATCCGTGATGCTATGGAGGAAAGTGCCCGGACCTTGGCCGAGATGGCAGTTCGCGAAGTCGCGTTCGGTCGAATCGAGGACAAGATCAAGAAGAACCTGCTCGCGGCCAGGAAGGCCCCGGGCATCGAGGCACTACCGACCACCGCTTGGAGCGGTGACGACGGCCTCACTCTCGTGGAACGAGGTCCCTATGGTGTCATCGGTTCCATCACACCTACCACCAATCCCGTGGCCACCATCACGTCCAATGCCATATCAATGCTCGCGGGAGGCAACAGCGTCGTGTTCAATCCTCATCCAAGGTCCAAGGGCGTCACCAACCGTGCGATCCAGATCATAAACCAGGCAATCGTAGCAGCAGGGGGCCCGCCGAACCTTCTCTGTTCCGTCATCGAGCCGACCATCGAGACATCGAACGAGCTGATGAACCATCCAATGATCCGGATGCTGATGGTCACCGGAGGCCCCGGCGTGGTGGCCGTGGCCATGAAGACCGGTAAGAAGGTCGTGGCCGCAGGTCCGGGTAATCCACCAGTCATCGTGGACGATACCGCAAACATCCCCCGGGCCGCCAAGGACATCGTGGACGGGGCCAGCTTCGATAACAATGTGCTGTGCATCGCTGAGAAGGAGGTGTACTGTTTCGAGGACGTCACCGACCAGCTCAAGGAGGAGATGAAGAAGTACGGCGCCTATGAGATCAGCGGCAAGCAGATTGAGGACCTCATCTCCCTCGTGTTCGTGGACCCTGCTGGGGAACATCCCAAGATCAACACAAAATGGGTGGGTATCGACGCCTGGCGAATCCTCAGGGAGATCGATATACGCGTCAACGAGGACGTCCGGCTCATTATCGCCGAGGTTCCCGATGAACATTCCTTCGTCAATGCCGAGATGCTCATGCCCGTTCTACCGATCGTACGGGTGAATACCATCGAGGAAGCGCTGGAAAGGGCAAAGCGCGCCGAGCACGGTTTCCGCCACACGGCCTGCATGCACTCAGAGAGCGTCTCCAATATGAGCTACGTAGCACGCTACATTGACACCACAATCTTCGTCAAGAACGCCCCCTCCTATGCCGGGCTCGGCTTCGGTGGCGAGGGGCACGCCTCCCTGAGCATCGCTGGACCGACGGGGGAGGGCATCACAGGGCCTTTTGCCTTCACCCGCGAACGACGGTGCGTGCTCGCGGGATCCTTCCGCATCGTGTGAGTGAGTGAACCATGGCCAAGAAACCCATCGACGCTATCAGGGACGCAGGTATCGTAGGGGCCGGCGGAGCCGGTTTCCCTACCCATGTCAAGCTGTCGGCAAAGGTCGATACAGTAATCGTCAACGGCGCTGAGTGCGAACCCCTGCTCAAGGTGGACCAGCAGCTCACCGCCCTCCGAGCCGAGGAGGTGGTAGCGGGCCTGGAGATAGCTCTGGAGCTCACTGGTGCCGAGCGAGGCATCATCGCTCTCAAAGCGAAGTACAAGGCCGCCATCGAAGCGCTCACTCCCCTTATCGAGGGGAAGGACAACATCAGTATCGAGCTGCTGGGAAACTTCTACCCGGCGGGGGACGAGCAAGTGCTCGTGTACGAGATTCTGGGGCGCATCGTACCAGAGGGCGGTATCCCCTTGGAAGTGGGCGTCGTGGTCCAGAACGTGGGCACACTGATCAACATTGCCAAGGCCGTGAAGGACGACGCCCCCGTCACCTCCAGAGCGTTGACCGTCGCTGGCGCTGTGGCGGAACCCATGACGGTAGAGGTCCCTATTGGGACGTCCCTTCGCGAGCTCGTGGCCATAGCCGGGGGGCCCACTGACGAACCGTATGGCGTCATAGTGGGAGGCCCCATGATGGGGAAGGTCGAGACCGACCTTGACACGCCTATTGACAAGACGACCTCGGGGATCGTCGTCCTCCCGTCGGACCACCCGCTCATACTCAAGAAACAGGACGATATGTCCCGCAAGCTCAAGCTCGCCCGGGCCGCATGCATACGATGCAGTCTCTGCACACAGACCTGCCCGCGCAGCCTGTTGGGCCACCATCTATGGCCGGACCGGCTCATGCGTGCAATGGCCTATAATGTCACGTGCGATCCTTCCGACCTTACAAACGCATTCCTGTGTGTCGAATGTGGTGTCTGCACGACCTACGCTTGCCCCATGGGGCTGGACCCGTGCGCCATGAACCGGGAGATCAAGGCACGTCTGGCCAAGGAGGGATTGGACAATCCCCACCGGGCCAAGGAACTGACCCCGAACCAGTACCGCTCGACCCGCAAGATCCCGACCTACCGGCTCGTCGGCCGGCTTGGCCTGCTGGAGTACGATCGCGAGGCGCCTGTGCGAGCGGTCGACCACATTGTCCGCAAGGTGCGTATCCCGCTCAAGCAGCACATCGGCGCACCCGCCAAGACCACGGTGATCGTTGGCGATACCGTGAAGGAAGGGGATGTCATCGCCGAGATTCCTGATGGCTCTCTGGGAGCCCGAGTTCACGCGTCCATCGCCGGGCGCGTTACCAAGATACTCGACCACATAGAGATAACCGCGGAGGAGAAGTGATCATATGGTCCATGCTATCGGTCTTGTAGAAACCAACAACGTCGCCAAGGGCATCGAGTGCTGTGACGTGATGCTCAAGCGTTCGGATGTGGAGGCCATCGCCTCCTATCCCGTCTGTCCGGGGAAGTATATAATCCTCATCGCTGGCGAGGTGGCAGCAGTGAGTTCGTCAGTGGACGCGGGCAAGCTTCAGGCCCTGGATTCCCTGGTGGATGACTTCGTCATCCCGAACATACACCCCCAGGTGTTCCCTGCCATTCAGGCCACCACCGAGGTCGACGATCTCCAAGCATTGGGTGTCATCGAGACATTCTCGCTCTCATCCTGCATCGTGGCTGCCGACTTCGCCGTGAAGGCCGCGGACGTCACGCTCATCGAGATCCGTCTCGGGCGTGCCCTCGGAGGCAAGTCCTTCGTCACCCTGACTGGGGATACGGCCGCCGTTCGTTCGGCGGTCCAGGCCGGTGTGGAGTCCGTACGCGAGGATGGGCTCCTCCTCGACTACGTGGTCATCCCATCACCCCATCCCAAACTTCTTGAGTCCATCGTGTAATTCGGACAACTGAGGTGACACCGCGCTCATGGAGACACCGACAGGCTGGGGGGATGCCCTTGGAATGGTGGAGACGCGGGGTCTCGTTGGTGCCATTGAGGCTGCCGACGCCATGGTCAAGGCAGCACGGGTCTCTCTAGCGGGGCTCGAGCGTATTAGTGGTGGACTGGTGACGGTGATGGTGCGGGGTGACGTCGGGGCCGTGAAGGCTGCGGTCGACGCTGGAGCCGCTGCTGCCCAGAGGGTTGGTGAGCTCGTTGCAGTCCACGTGATCCCCCGTCCCGACGAACTGGTCGAGGGCGTTATTCCACATGGCCCGGGGGGGCGAGGGTAGATGCTCCTTGCCCGGGTCGTGGGCAACATCTGGGCTACTCAGAAGATACCTGTGCATGCGGACCAGAAGATCATGGTATGCGTCCCCGTCGACCTGAAGGGGAAATCCGAGGGCGACACATTCCTGGCCATCGACCGTGCTCAGGCGGGGATTGGGGATGTCGTGCTGATATCCCAAGAGGGTAAGTGCTGTAACATGCTCATCGGCCGCGAATGGGCGGCCTGCAACTCAGCTATCCTCGGGATAGTGGACTTAATCGAGACAGAGGAAGGATCAACACAGTTTGCGTGATTATGATGGACGACGAAGAACTAGCCAAAGTGGTGAGAGATGTTGTACTCTCGAAACTCCAGGAGAAACAGGCCCAAGACGCACTTTCGGCGTCCCCGGAAGATACGTCCCCTGAAGGGACCATCCCGCGTCATACCTATGCAGAAGCTGGTAATCCCCCCCTCATCGTGGCGGCAAATTGGAAGATGCACATGGACAAGCGATCTACAACTGAGTTCGCCCAGGCGTTCGATCCGCCTGCACGGGACGACCTCGGTGTTGTAATATGCCCGCCCTATTACCTACTATCCCTGCTCAAAGATGCCTTGGGTGACAAGCCCGTGGCAGTAGGTGCCCAGAACATGCACCCTGAGCCAAAGGGGCCCTTCACGGGCGAGCTATCCCCTCTCATGCTCGCTGATGCGGGCTGCTCGCATGTAATCCTCGGCCACTCCGAGCGCCGGAAAAACTTCGGTGAGACCTCTGAAAAGATCAATCCGAAGGTGGCCGCCGCCCTCGGTGCGGGACTTGCTCCAATCCTATGTGTGGGGGAGACGCTAGATCAAAGGGAAGATGGTGCGACCATGCGTGTGGTCACCAACCAACTCACCCTCAGCCTCAACCGTATATCCATCAACGAGGTGCGTCCCCTTATCATTGCTTACGAGCCGATGTGGGCCATCGGCACCGGACGGAACGCCACTCCTGAGCAGGCGCAAGAGGTCCATGCGCACATCAGAGAGGTGCTCAAGCAGCTTTATTCCTACAACGTTGCCCGGGACACACGCATCCTCTACGGTGGTTCGGTGAAGCCGGACAATGCTGGCGACCTGGCAATCCAGCCCGACGTGGACGGATTCCTTGTGGGCGGGGCCAGCCTCAAGCCAGACTCCTTCACCGAAATCATCCGCAACGCCCTGCGTGCGTTGGAGAAAGACGGCTCACAGGGGTGATGCCAGATGGACTTCACGAAGGACACTCGCGTAGCGATCGGCAGCGACCACGGTGGCTTCGAGCTCAAGGAGATCGTGAAGGACCACCTCCTGCGATTGGGTTATTGTGTAGTGGACCTCGGATGCCATTCTCCGGACCCGGTGGACTATCCCGACATAGCCTTCCTTGTCGCCAGTGCCATAGCGACCAACGACGACACGGCCGGTATTATGGTGGACGGTGTCGGTGTTGCTTCTGCCATGGTGGGCAACAAGGTGCCCGGCGTGCGGGCCGCGCCGGTGTACGACGTGTTCTCGGCCAGGTCCAGTCGTGAGCACAACGATGCTAACATGCTCACTCTTGGTGCTAGGGTCACAGGGCCTGGTTTGGCGTGCCTCGTCGCCGAGGAATGGCTTGTGACGCCCTTCGGTGGGGGACGACACGAACGGCGGGTGAACAAGATCCGGGACATCGAGGCCCGCTTCATCCGGAGGGTACCTCTGAAATAGTCCTACTAAATACAAAGAATTCGCCCTCATTTCTGAAATAACGTGTTTTATCTCCTCAAAGAACGTTCATTCCGTCATTTTTCATCTTTGGAAAGATCCAGGGCGGTAAAATTACGTATCTCGCTGCCTACGGGAATAATTCTGCGCAGCCTATTTATCCCGGGTCTACTATCGTATCCATTAACGGGCGTGCAGACCCCCGCCATATCAGTCGTGGTGGGACGCTCAATGCACGCGTGTAGGAGGTATGAACATGGGACGGATTTCAAATAGGCGGCGTATCCCGAGTATCGCGTTCGTGCGGTCACGACGTGGAGTGACCCCTGTCATTGCCATTATCCTGCTTCTGATGATGACAGTGGCCGCGGCGGGATCCGCTTATCTGTGGATCACGAAGATATCGAAGACGATCAGAGCTTCGGCAGAGAAGAACATAATGAATAGCTTTCGGACGGGCAAGATTGAGGTGATCTCGTCTTATGGATGTGAGGAGAACTGTACGAAGGACACCCGGGCATCTGGTGGGCCGAGAGGTGAATGTTCGGAGGAGCCGGGCACCATCCAGATGCTTAATGCTGACCGCTCTGGATTCTATGAAGACGGTGAAATCGGTTCTGAAGGGAAGACCCGTGGTCCCGCAGTTGACGTGGCTGCTCAAGTGGAGCGTCACGTGTGCCTGTTGATGCGTAATACTGGTGGGACCGTTCTCCGCATCACCGATCTGGGAACATCGCAGTTTACCTACGAGCTCCCCAATGCCCCAGAAAAGGGAGTGCGACCGCTCCTAAGCAGGGATGTGGCCGCTCTGTTCAGCATCGACGACCAGAAGGTCGCATGTCGGATTTCGGACATGGGTACCCTGGGTTCGTGCGGGCCCAATAAGAAGTCACTCAATGCGGGGGAGACCTTCGTCCTGAACTTCTATGGGACCTTCAAGGATGCCCAAGACCGGCGACGACGTTTCACTTACACCGATGCCAAGGACCAGCGTATCATCATTGGTCTAACCCTCCCAAGCGGGTCAAGGAATTCCCATCAAGTGGTGTAGGTCGGGGGCCAGGTATTCCCTGGCCCCCATAAGTCTTTACCTGAAAGATGGAATAATATTCTATTATAATTGAATTAAATTACTAATTTATCAATTTAAGAAGAATTATTCGTTGATACACGGATAAACGGGATATTATTAAGATTGGAAAGATTATACGGAAGAATAATGGTTATTGAGGCGAAATGCAAATAATCCGATGAGGGAAATGACCGCACGTGCAAAGGTTCAGGATAACGCCTTTAAACAATGAGCGCCCAAAGGCTAGTGGACGAACCCAGAACACGGAGATGTATACTATGAGAATCCGAATGAAGCGACTCATGCGGTCCAAGCGCGGTGTGACACCTGTCATTGCCATCATCCTGTTGCTCATGATGACGGTAGCAGCGGCAGGTGCGGCCTATCTCTGGATCACGAAGATCCAGAAGACGATTACCACACAGGCAGAGAAGCAGATCATGACCAGCTTCCAGCAGGGGACGCTGCAGGTCATCTCCGCGTATGCGTGTGAATCCAACTGCACCACTCTAGGTAACAGAGGCTGCGACGACAGGTCCAAGATCAATAACAATGTGCTCACTTACCACGGTGCAGCTCCAGAGTCGAAGTGGGGTGCAAACCTCACTAAGAGTGGATGTTCGCTTGGTGGGGCACTGTGCCTCCTTGTGCGCAACACCGGTAACACCGTGGTGCGCATGAGCGACCTCGGCTCCTCCCAGGTTGTCTACGAGCTCCCCGAGGCGCCCGAGCTCGGTGAGCGCCCGATGATGAGCAAGACCATCGGTGCGACCTTCAGCGGCAGCGGTGATGACATGTGCTGCAAGTTCTCCGAGATAGCCACCGAGGGCAAGTGCGGGGACCAGAAGTCCGTGGCCAGCCGCGAGACCTTTATCCTCAGCTTCTTCGGGAAGTTCAAGACCGCGAATGGC
>Ga0187833_10003898_pt1 | contig 14799 bp, 10 predicted proteins | sample ETNtaG_37_FD_167968 | JGI IMG/M metagenome (GOLD analysis project Ga0187833, IMG submission 167968) | Marine microbial and viral communities from oxygen minimum zone, Eastern Pacific Ocean - ETNP2014_SV_400_PacBio MetaG (Illumina Assembly) | ecosystem: Environmental > Aquatic > Marine > Hypoxic... | reverse complement strand
ACGGCGGCGGCACTGTTTCGCTGGCGATTGGCCCGGCCGGTGAAAACCGGGTGCGCATGGCGAGCGTGATGACCGGCAAGAAAAACACAGCTGGTCGCGGCGGCATGGGCGCGGTAATGGGCGCGAAGAACCTGAAAGCGGTGGCGGCGAACAGCCGCACGCGCATCCCGGTAGCCGACCGCGCAGCCATGCGAGTGGTGCGCCGCGAACAAACCGCGCATTTGAAGAAGTCGCGGGTTGTCGAGGTGCTGGGCAAGCTGGGCACTCCCTTCCTCTATCAGACCGGTAACCAGCTCGGTGCAGTCCGCACGCGCAACAGTCAGGACAATTACTTCGAGGACAGCCTCAATGCGGAGGAAATCGAGAAATACGTCGATAAGATGCTGGCGTGCACCTCGTGCGTGGTGGCTTGCCGCCACCGCAACACCCTCGGCGGGGAAGGGCCGGAGTACTCCACAATCGGACTGCTGGGCGCCAATCTGGGCATTGCGCCCACCGATCAGGTCATCACCCTCAACAATCTGGTCAACGACCTTGGCCTGGACGCCTCCTCAACCGGAACGATAATTGGCTGGGCGATGGAACTTTATCAGCGCGGGATTATCGGCGATGACCTGACCGAGGGCCGGCTGGATTGGGGCGATTATGAGCGCGTGCACGAATTGATACTGGATGTTGCGCACCGGCGCGGCTTTGGCGCGCTGCTGGCCGAGAGCACTCAGGCCGGGCGACTTCTCCCGCCCGAGGCACAGGATTACCTGATTGCAATAAAGGACCTGCCGCAATCGGACCCGCACGATGTGCGCTACATCAAGTCATTTGCGCTGGGCATCGCCGTCGCCAGCCGCGGCGCCGATCACCTGCGCAACCGACCCACGCTGGATATCCTGCGGCTTCCCGACGAGTTACGCCGGAAGATATTCGGTGTGGAGACAAACCCCGACCCCACCGCCTACGATGGCAAAGCTGAAATGGTGGCCTGGCACGATGACATCTACGCGGTTTCTGACTGCCTCGGCATATGCCGCTTTGTCACCCACGGTTTCAATAGCCCGCACCTGCTGGGCTATGAGCATTTCGGCGAGGCGGTGCGCGCCGGTACCGGCATGGATTTTGCCACGGAGGAGTTCCGCGCGGTCGGCGCGCGCGTCATCGATTTGGAGCGGCTGCTCAATCAGGAGTTTGGCCGCACGCGCGCAGATGATACCCTCCCGAAGCGTTACTTTGATGAGCCCATGCCGGGGCGGGTGAGCAAAGGTCACCGCATCGAGCGCGATAAATTCGAAACCATGCTGGATGAGTATTACGCGGCGCGGGGCTGGGATGGCGAGGGGCGTCTCTCGGAGCGGCGGCGGCAAGAACTGGAAATGTTGCTGCAGCAGGCCGGCGACGGTCTGCGCTCAGATTGAATTTTTTCCGGAGCGGCCGTGGCTAATCCGAGTGGGGCAGTGGCACCTTGTCGCGGTGGCCGAAAGCGACCGAGTTGTCTATGAAGTAGACGTGCGTCGGGGTCAGCGCGTACCAGGCCATGCGCTGAAAGGCGCGCGCCAGTTCGGCTGGCGCAGCGGCGAGATTTTTTAGCAGTGGGAATTTGGCCGCGAATCGGGCGCTGGCTGTGGCGCTTTCGGTGCGCGAAAGCATGACGGCAGCGCCATCAAGCTGCACGCCCTTTATCTCTCGCCAGTCATGGTAGTCCTCTTGGACCGTGGCCGCCACCTGCGGATTTGCGGCAATGTTGGCAGCATGGCGTGTAGTCGGCGCGGAGAGAAAGTTCAGCGTGAAACCCTCGTTCACGTAAAAAACGGCTGCGGCCCAGGGCCCATCCTCCCCTGCAGTGGCGAGAGTCATTACGTTATGCCCGCGCAGGTAGGCGAGGGATTTTTCGGTAACCGGGGCGCTCATGCGATTGCGAGGATCTCCGGGAGGTGCGAGAGGTTGGCGATTATGCGCGTCGGCCCCTCCGCCGAGAGCAAGGCCGAATCCCCTGCGCCCGAAAGGACCGCCACGCTGGCCATTCCCGCCGCGCGGCTGGCCTGAATGTCGAGCGGAGCATCACCGACATACACCGCCGCCTCTGGCGCTACTCCGAGTGCAGCCGCGCAGCGCAACAATCCCTCCGGGTCGGGCTTGCGCCGCTTCACGTCCTTTCCCGCGATAATCTCGCCGAAGTGGCGCAGCATGTTGGCCTGATGCAGCGGATGGAAAGAGCCGTTCGTCGATGCGGTCACGATGCCAAGGCGCAGGCCGCGAGCGCGCAATTCTCGCAGGCTCTCTCCTACGCCAGGGAAGACGCGCCCGTGTTCGCGCAGCACGTCCGGCCACATCCGTTCGGCGTCGGCGCGTACCTCAGCAATCAGCGCCTCGCGGTGGGGCGCGTCCGGCGGCAGAAGTATTTCCCAAAAAGACTGCTGCGTGATGAGGGCTTCGCGGATGGTAGTGGGGGGCACGGCGATACCGTGGGGCGCAGTCGCGCGGGAGATTAGGATGTGAAAAGCTGGCATCGAATCTACCAGCGTTCCGTCCACATCGAATATCACGGCGCGCGCGGCCAGTGGAGCGCTTGTTTCCAGGGATAGCATGTCACCATCCTGCAATGAGAGCCGCTCGCGGAGCGGTAGGGCGGCGATGATTTCGATTTGTTCTGCCGGGTATTGCGGTACATCCGGGTAGACAATCGCGCCCGGAAATCGATCGGCGATGCGCACCGGATAGCAGCGCGCGGAGCACCAATCGGGCTGCGGAGGGGTGATTGTCTGCCCGGGAGATGCCAGCAGCCGCGCCCAGTGCGATTGCGCCTCGGGCGTCTCCAGCGTCAAGTTGAGAGTGCCCGAGTGCGGCTCAATACCCATCTGTGCAATGAATTGCTCCCGCGCCCACTCGAGCTGCGTGAAACTTGCGCCTTCGCCGCTGCCGCTGCAGATGCGACCTTGAATAATCGTGCTGTTGTCACGCATGGCAACGGCATTATAGGCGGGTTTGGTACAGAGGGAAATGCGTCGTGTGCCGTGCCTCTTCGCGGCCCCCGCGTACGTGCCGAGATGGCCGCCGGCGGGCCCGCCGGGGATGGGCTAACCCTCGTAAGCCCTGTGAATCAGCTGCGCCTTCATCTCATAACGCGGCAATGCGCCCGGCGCGACCAGTTCCACTGCTGCGCTGAAGATCAACTTCTCGCGCAGAGTGGATTCTACCTCCGCTGTTAGGGTCTCCAGACCGGAGGTGGAATTGTTGTGCTCGACTCGGATTCTCAGCGGCGGCTCCACACGCGGACCAGGCTGCTCGAGCACAATCTGAATCTCGCCGGTGACGCGCGGGCGCAGACTCATCACCACATCCTTGATGGCGGAGGGGAAGACATTGACGCCGCGCAGGATGAGCATGTCATCGGTGCGTCCTACACAGCGCAGACGCACCCCGCTGCGCCCGCATGGGCAACCGTCTGTCCAAACCACGACATGATCACGGGTGCGGAAGCGCACCAACGGCACGCACTCGCGCTGCAAATGGGTGGCGACCAGTTCCCCTTTCGCCCCTTCGGTAAACTCGATTGGCTCTCCGCTGTCGGGATCAATTAATTCCAGCAGCAGCATGTCCGGCGCCAGGAAGTGCATGCCTGATTTTTCATCACATTCAGCGGCGTAAACCGGGATCAGGTCAGCGTTGCCGATGCCTTCGGTCAGCGTGCAGCCCCAATCGGCCTCGATACGCTGGCGGATGGCGGGCACGCCCGCGCCCGGCTCCGCGCCGCTCTGGATGCGCGTGATGCCCAGGCTATCCGGCGCAAGGCTCAGACGCTCACGCGCGTACTCCGCCAGATAGGTGGCATAGGAGGGTGTGCACAGGAGCATATTGGCGCGCGTGTCCTGAATCGCGCTCAACAGCCGGTCGGAAGCACCGGTGCCGACCGGAATAAAAGTCGCACCAATTTCCTCGATAGCATCGTGCAGCGGTAGCCCACCTACAAAGAAACTCATCCCGAAACCCATTGCCACCACGCTGTCGGGGCGCACCCCTTGCGACCAGTGGACCCGCGCCACGCTCTGAATCCAGCCGTCGCGGTCCGCGCGCGTGATGCCCACATAGCTGGGGCGACCGGTTGTGCCGGAGGAGGAGTGGATGCGGATAATGTCCTTGGGCTGGGCAGCGCAGTGTTCCCCCAGTGGGGGCGCTGTGGCTTGGCTAGCGCGCAATTCGTCCTTGTTCGTGAACGGAAAAGCGGTCAAGTCTTCCAGATGACGCACGTCGCCGGGCTTCACGCCGGCCGCGTCAAACTTTCGCCGGTAGAAAGGGGAACAAGCGTAGACGTAATCCAGTTGGCGCTGCAGGCGTTGCAGCTGTAGGCGGCGAATCTCCAACGCCGGCATGGCTTCAATTTCTGCATCGTAATAACGTGGGTATGGCATAGTTTCTCTCTATGATGTTTTGGCGATCGCCCGGCGTAAACCGGCTACCAGCGAGCGCAATTCCCGCGCTTCAATCTCATAGGGCAAATTGCCAGCAGTGGTGATCAAAGCACAGTTTAGATTTTGAAACAAGGGAACGGCGGCTACCGGCGGCGGAGTAGCTGCCAGCGCCACCCCGAAGGGGATGTCGGGCTGCGCTCCGCTATCTGGCAGCCCATTCAGAAAAGCGGCTGGCAGGCAGGGCAGTGCTCCCGGGGCGGCCAGGCGCTGCCAGCTCACGTTGGCGGGCTGCAGTTCCAGCAACACCGGTACCGCCTCGTGGAAACGAATGATGTTGCAGATGGTCCCCACAGTGTCTTGCCACTGGGACCCAGGCTCGCTATCTGCAGCGGGCAATTGTGTTTCAATCAGCAGAATCAGATCAGCGCCGGCCTGGCACGCAGCGCGGGCGGCTTGAAGTGTGGCGTCACCCGCCGCTGCCAGGGTTTCCGCCCCGGCAGGTACGGCTCCGGCAGTAGATGACATGGAAAGGTGTCCGACTGTACTCAGGGGACCGGGCAGCGCCACGGCGAGCGCTACCCGCCCGCGCAAGACAACCCGTAGCCGGTGAACCACCTCCAGCATGACCGGAACGCGGCCACGCTCGGCAATGTCGCCCAGTGGCGTCAATTCGGCGGGCGGGGCGGCGACTCGCGGCGGCCCCGCTTCCCAATCGAGAGTCGCCCCCAACGCTTCGGCGATCAGGGTTTGGTCTGCATAGCAGGCCAGCGCGTCGCAGTGCAGCGGTCCTTGCAGTTGGCGCAATCCGTTAGCGATTTTTGTCGGGTTGGAAAAGAACTGTCTCGGTGAAAGCCCGGCGACTCTGGCGGCCGCCGAAAAAACCAAGGGCATGAAAACCGGTTGGGGCGGGGCTTTGCCGTCCCGCGCAAGGGCTCTGACTGTATCTTGCACGCAGCCTCCTGGATGTGTCCAAGTAGGGACGCAGAGTGCTGTCGCAGATGCTGCGAAGGTCAGTGCGTGCGTCCCTACGACATTCTACATCCGCATGATAGGCTGCACAGCTTCGCCGCTGGGCCAGGCGCCGAACCAGGCCAGAATCTCATCCGGCGGTTTGAGCTGTTCCCATTCGGCCATGAATTCAGCATAGGGCTTGCCGCGCTGCCGACGGTTCTCGCGTTCTGATTCGCGCGCCTGCTGCGTCCTGGCAAGATCAACACCGTCGCCATTTTCCGAGAGGGCAACCTTGTAGACCTGTTCGGCGACCCAGGATGAGATCTTGTTGGCCTTGATATCGCCCAGCACGGATTGCGGATCGCGCTCGATGGAGTCGCCATAACCGGCCCCGCCGGTGGCGAAACTGAAGGTCATCACATCGCCATTGGCGACCGGGCGGGCGGCCCGTCCCATGAATTCCGAAGCCCAGTTGCCATCAATGGAGCGATTCTGCACGATGTCGTGCAGGTCCAGAGTTAGTGGATCCCCGCTCTGCATTTTCTCCAACACGTTTGCCTGAGAGATGCTCAAGCCAGGTACGGTGCAGGGCGCATAGCCACCGAAGAGCGGCTGCGGCGTTTGCACTTTGCTGTTGTCGGCAATCGAGGCGAAGAAGAGCACGGGTGGTTCATGATAGCCCACCCAGAGCTGCGTGGTGCCCACGCCGCCGCGACGCAGCCCGTGCCCGCAACTATCCTGCCAGTGTTGCGAAAACGGGATAAAGAGCGGAAACTCGTTTTCCATGGATTCGACATCGGGCGCGCGGCCATACACACACCAGGGGAAACCGAAGGCATCGATACCATCTTCCGTGGCGCGTCCGCCTTGGCCCTCCGTATTGATGGAATAGGCCAGCATGTCCGCGAAGGGCAAACCCCACTGCGAAAGCCCAGCGATGATCAGCGCGTTGCCCCCATTGCCGTGGGAAGCAGTGACCTGACGCCAGTCTCCGGTGGGGAAGATGGCTTTGGCAAAACAGTTGTGCACTGCGCTCATCGCACCGGTGGCGATCATCACCGCGTTGCTGGTGGCCGCCTTTGCATCCGGGTTCAGGCAAATGCCGGGCGGGAAGTTGAAATCGATAGGCGCGAAGGTGGCGCTGCTGATGGGCAGGTCGTGAAAGATGTACTCGTAGATGTAGTTGGAAACGTGACCTACGGCCGACTGGGCATGCGTGTTGTAGGAGGAGAGATTCTCCGGCGAGGTGCCGCTGAAATCGAAAGTCAGGTGGTCGCCTTTTTTGGTGATTGCCAGCGAGCAGGAACGCACCAACCCCTGATTCACGCCCACCGCGTCGCTGAAGTGCACGCTGCGGTAAGTGCCATCAGGCCATCCTGCGATACGGCTGCGCGCGCCCTGTTCGGCGGTCTCCATCATTTTGCGTAGCAGGCCAACCACAAAATCAGCACCTTTCCGATCACACATCTCGACCACGCGCTTGCGCGCCCGCTCACAGCCGGTTACGCGCGCTTTCAGGTCAATGATGAACACCTGCGGCGCGCGGATTCCGTAGACAGCGACTAGTTCCAGAATATCCTCACGCAAAACGCCGTTTTCACCAATTTTCATCGGTGGCATGTTCAGGCCTTCTTCAAAGCGTGAGGTGGCGCTAACCGGCATTCCACCCGGCTCGATAGCGCCGGTCTCGGTAGTGTGTACGGCCGCGCCAGCCCACCCTAGCAGCTTTCCATCATAGAAGATGGGCACGATAGCTACCTGGTCGGGATTGTGGATGCCACCATAGAGCGCATCGTTGGTGTACCAGATGTCGCCGTCCTTGATTCCGGGGTTCTCGCTATAGTGATTGATTATGTACTTGATCAGAATCGGCTGGATGATGGCATGCAGGTACGTGCCGCAGGAGGCGTTTGCCAGGTCTCCAGCAGCAGTGAAAAGCGCCACCATCGAATCGCCAGCGATGCCAATGGAACTGCGCGAGGAGCGCATGAAGACTTCCATGGCCTCGTCGAGCAGGTCGTTGGTGCGCTGCACGCCGACTTCATAATCGCCGGCGCCGACCATTGCGGCACATTCTTGTTCATGGATGCTGGCCTCCTCCGGCTTCAGCCAGCTAAGTTTTTCTTCTAGGGTTGGAATTGGCATGAGTTTTTCTCCTTTACTCCAACACACCCAGCTCGTGCTGGTTAATCGAGTAGATGCGGCCGGGCGGGATGACTATCGTGGTGTACGCTGTTTCCACCAGCCCGGGGCCCTCGATCACATTGCCGGGCTGCAGCGCATCGCCGTCATAGACTGGCGTATCTTTCAGGTCGCCTTTTTCCGGCCAGTAGGCCATACGTGTGCCGCGCGAAGCGTGGTCCGGGCTGGCTTCCTGCAGCGCGTGGGTTGGCAACTCCATTTTGGCAGTCGGGATGATTGCTTTCAGGACAAAGTTGTCCACGTACACGCCTCCGGCCGGGTTGACCACCAATTGACTGAATGTCTGCGCGTATTCACGCTCGAACTGGTCGTAGATGGCTTGCGCCTGCGCCTCGTCGTGGATGAACAACTCCGGCGAAGTCGCGCGCTTGACCTGCACCTGCCCGCCATAGAGCATGTCCAATTCGAGCTGGAAAATGGCTTGTTCGACATCGAAGCCCTCTCCGGCCAGGTCCAACTTCGCCGCTTCCATCAACTCGGTGACAGTTTTGTTAAACTGCTCCTGATCCACCACCAATTCCTGCGTGAAGGGCGCCATGAACATCATGCGATTAGAGGTCTCGTAGACGTGCATGTTGTCCATGATGGAAGAGCCATGCGCGCAGAACACCGGTGAGTATGGGAAGATGATGGCGCGGCTGATATCTTGCTGATATCCGGCCACATGCGTGGGGCCGCCGCCGCCCATCGCGAACAAGATGAAGTCATCGGGGTCATAGCCGCGCAAATGAACTTCTTTGCGGATGGCGGAGGCCATGTTGCCCTCTGCCACTTGGCGAATCAGCCAGGCAGCCTCGTGCAGGCTGCAACCCAACGGTTTGACAATTTGCTCTCTAATGACCTGTTCGGCTTTGGCTTTATCCAGTTTCATGTTGCCCCCGTAGTAGAAGTCGGGGTCAATGTAGCCCAGTACTACGTCCGCATCGGTGACGGTGGGTTTGCTTCCGCCCAGGTTGTAGCAGGCCGGGCCGGGGTCCGAACCGGCGCTTTGCGGTCCGACTTCCAGACGGTTGCCAAGCAGTTTGTTCACCCAGGCGATGGAGCCGCCGCCCGCGCCGATGGAAAGGGTCTGCAACATGGTGATGCCCACCATCCAGCGGTCGATGATCGGACGAAACTCGTAATTGCGAACGCTATCCTGTACGATCAAGCCGATGTCGAAACTGGTGCCGCCCACATCGGTGGTGACCACATTGTGGTAGCCCAGTTGCTTGGCGACATACTGCGCACCGATCAATCCAGCCACCGGGCCGCCGTTGTAGGTGCGGCTGGCGGTGGTCTTGAAAATTTCGGCGATGCCGCCGGTGTTGTGGATCATCTGAAAGGAACCGCCGTAACCTTTGTCGCGCAGTTTGTCCCACATCGCGGAGAGTTCGATTTGCATCGAGCGTTGCAGATACGCGTCCAGAGTGGCCGTCATGGTGCGCTCATACTCACCAAGTTTGCCTAACACCTGACTGGAGAGCACCACCGGCAGGTAACCAAGATGATATTCCTTGTATTCCTCGCGGATGATCTCTTTGATGCGCTGTTCGTGCGCTGAATTAATGAAACTCCACAGCAGCGAGACCACAAAACCACGCGCGCCGTTGGTCACCAACTGGCGCACTTTGGAACGCACGTCGGCTTCATCTAGCGGGCGTACAATGTTGCCGCGCGAGTCAATCCGCTCGCGCACGCCGACGATCAGGTCGGGGGAGATGATGGGTTTGGGTTTGGATTGCACCGCCAGATTGCGGCGTTCCGCCACGCGGGTGCCATCCACCCACTGCGCGCCGCGCCCAATCAGCGTAGCATCCTGATGCCCTTCCGTGGCGATCAACCCCAGCCGTGGCCCGCTGCGTTCAATCAAGCGATTCATGGCGATAGTGGTCGAATAGCGGATGATATCCGTTTCGCGCAGCAGTTCATCCGCGGAAACACCGGACGTCTTAGCGGCTTCTTCGATTACGTTCAGAAAACAGACCGAAAGGTCATAGGGGGTAGTCGGCGATTTGGCCGCCGTAATGCTGCCGTTGCGGCGCAAAACCAAGTCGGTGAAAGTCCCGCCGACATCAATATCAATGCTGCTCATGCTGGCGCCTCCAAATGTCCATCGCGGACGACTAGTTCCTGCCGCTGTAGGCGTCCCTTCAGGCTGTCGATATCAATCTCAATATCGTGGGTCAGGGGATGTCCCGGCGGCAGATATTCGGTCTCGATTTGCACCCCGCAATTGGGGCAATAGAATTCCACGATGCGGATCCACTCCGGATCGGGCGCGAAGGTGAAATCGCCCTCGATCAGCGGCTGATGCACTTCGCGCGGATCGCGGTTGTAGATCAGGCAGCCTTTTTTGTAATTCTCGCGCGCGCCAATCAACGTGTGGTCGCAGCGATTGCATCGCCACATTTCCGCGTTCAAATCCAGGTCAAGGCTCTCGGTCATGCGAATACGCATGTCTCCATTCTGAACAGTCATCTTAGCCTCCCTTCTTTGTCAAATGCCCATTGGCAAATTCATCTTTCTGCAACTGCCAGCCTGGCGCAACCAGATAAGTGGTGTTGTCGCCTTCGATAACGGCTGCGCCCGCAACAGTGTCACCGGCTGCCAGGCTGTCCCACGGACAAACACTGGCCTCGGCGCTGCTGCCATCCCAGATGGTGCTGCGACTGGTCGGGGTGGCAGTCCGCCCGCCCCCGGCTGCCGGGCGTGTAGCCACGCGTTCGCCAATCGCGTAGACAGCGCGCAGCCGCGCCATTTCGATCTGGCCGTCCACGCCGGATGCTTTCAGCGATTTGGCATCCAATGCCCCATTGAGAGCGACGGGTTTTGTGGCGACAGCGCCGTCCGGTTTGCAGGTGTCCAGTTCCAGCGTCAGTTGTACCTGCGCGGTATCGAGCCCTTCTCCCTCCATATCGCGCATGGCCTCCGCGCGCATGGCTATGAGCGCTTCGTTCAGTCTGGCAGTGCCACTCTTGTCCGCTTTGACCATTAGCGCGTGCTCGTAGACGTGCATGATGTCGGCTAGGGATGAGCCAAGCACGCTGAAGACTGCGCCCAGATCGAACACATAGGCGGAGGCCAGCCCGGCGCAGGCGGCCACGCTGGTGGCAAACATGCCGCCGTTGCCGCCGAAGGCAAATAGCGCGCAATCACTCGCTGCCAGCCCCGCCTGCGCGAGTCGGCTCTTGATGCTCTCCGCCAGCATGTCAGCGGCGCGGTTGACAATCTGGGTCGCAGCCGCTTCCACGCTAGCGCCCAGCGGCGCGGCGACATGCGCTTGGATCGCCTCGCGCGCGGCCTCGGCACTGAGAACACGTGCGCCGCCCAGGAAGTTATCCGGGTTTAGATAGCCCAACAACAGGGCTGCATCGGTGAGCGTGGCTTCCGTGCCACCCAGGTCGTAGCAAGCCGGGCCGGGGTAAGCACCCATGCTTTTTGGCCCCAGTTGCACTTGGCTGTTCGAATCCACACTGGCGACGCTGCCGCCGCCCAGGGCGATAGAGAAAACATCTGGCGCTGGCATTTTAAGCGGGATGTCGAACACTACCGGCGCGCGGTTCAGTGACGGTGTGCCGTCTGAAATCAGACTGACTTTGGCGGTGGTGCCGCCGATGTCAAGCGCGACCACATGCTGCAAACCGTAGCGCCGCGCGAATTCGGCGCTGGCATACAGCCCCATTGTGGGGCCAGACTCAATCGTATCGACTGCGCGGGTTTTTGCCACCCGCGCCACGCCGCCATTCTGGTGACCGATCAGAAGTTGGCGTTTCCAGCCATATTCGTCGCGCAGCCGGTCTTCGGCTTTGAAGAGCGTATCAGCCAGCGGTCCGTGCACATAAGCGTTGATCAAGGCGTAGTGCGTGCGCGTCATGTCGTCCGGGTGCTTGCAGATATCGCTGCCCGCCAGGGCCGGGACTGCGCCCAGAAAGTGGTCAGGGTATTGCTGCTCGATGACTGCTTTCATGCCTTGTTCATCGCTGGCGTCACTGAACGCCCCGGCCAGACTGATGCATACACGCCGCACACCACGTTCCAGCAGGCTTTTCACCAGTGTCAGCACTGCCTGTTGGTCAACCGGCTGCTTTAGACCGATGACGCTATCCTGCCCGAGCAATCCCAGCGCCGGGCTGCTGTCCTGGCCGTAGAGGCTGTGCTCGTTGCCTTCGCTAACGAAAAGCCCCAACCGCGGTCCGCTGCGTTCTGCCAGTACGTTGGTGGTAATAGTCGTAGACCAGCGGATGAGCTGCGTTTCCGCCAGCAGCGCGCCCAGATCATCAAATCCCAACTGATCTGCACCAGCTTGCAGACAATCCAGAAAACAAGCTGTGAGATCGTGGGGCGTGGTGTCCACCTTCACCGAGGCAAGTTGTTCGGCGTTGCCAAACAGCCCATCAGTAAGGGTGCCGCCCACATCGATATCAATCGTGTACATAGCGGGTCCAACCTCCTTTACTTGTGCTAAATGCAGCGAATGAAATAATGCAGCGTTTCTCAGATAGCTGAACGCTTACAGAATAGCTTGAGTGTATGGGAAAAGTAGACTGGAAATCAACGGCCTTAAGACGAATTAATGGCCGCTAATCAGGGGGGCTTGGGGGGCTTTGGACGTAGGACTAAAGCCCCAACTCATTTCCTTTCTCAACCTCATGAACATCAATCATCCGAGAAACCCAGACGAGGGATCAAATCCAACTGACGCGCGCGGCGAACAGCCTGGGTCCGGTTGCGCACATCAAGTTTGCTGAGGATGTTGCTGACATGCGCTTTGACCGTCTTTTCGGAAACCACTAATTCCTGAGCAATGGCACGATTTGGCCGACCTTTCGCCAGCAGACATAGAACCTCAGTTTCGCGTGGGGTCAAAGGAGAGAGAGAGTCGGAGGTTTCTGCGATTTGTTCGGCAGGGGCATCACGCCATGAATCAAGCAGTACTTGCGCTGCCTGGGGATGTAGAGGCGCTTCTCCACGATGTGCCTGCCGGATGGCGGCAATCAACTCGCTCGGCTCTACATCTTTGTGCAGGAATCCTGCTGCGCCGGCTTTCATTGCCTTGGTGACGTATGCGTCTTCGGGAAAACTGGTCAGGGCAATCACGCGTACCGTGGGCCAACGCGCCCGAATTTCTCGGGTGGCAGCCACCCCGTCCATCTTTGGCATGACCAGATCCATCAACACCACCTGCGGTCGAAGGGATTCCACTGCTTGCAGCGCCTCTCTTCCATTGGCGGCCTCGCCGACAACTTCCACCTCGCTTTTGTGACTGGCAATGCAGTGTTGCAGACCTACACGAACCATTGGGTGGTCGTCAACGATGAGAACGCGGATGTGTTCCATTTAGTGTCAATTCTTCACGATAGCGGAACGCAGGCATCTATTTGTAGACCGATGCTGGCGTCGGCGCGGACCCGGAAATCCCCACCCAATCCTGCCAGGCGCTCTCGCATAATGGAGAACCCCATTCCGCCCGACCGGGTTCGGCGCTTGCGGCTGCGGTGAGTGGGCCGTGGTTCCATCCCGATGCCGTTGTCTTTGACCACCAGCCTTATTTCCTTTGCAGAAAGATGTAATTCAATTTCGGCGCGGTGCGCGCGCGCGTGTTTGACCACATTGTGCAAAGCCTCTTGTGCTACTCGGAAAAGCGCTTCTTCCTGTTCCTGGGTCAAACGCTGGATACCATACTGACGCACTGTCACTTGCAACTGATGGCGCGTCTGAATGGCTTGCCCTAGCTTTCGCAATGCGGTGATAAGCCCCTCGCCTTCCAGGGCTGCCGGGCGCAGTTCATAAATCAGTGCGCGCATTTCCGTCAGCGTATCCCGGGCAGCCTGGTAGAGCAATTCGGCTGTCGGAGCGGCATCTTCTCCACCCTTAAGGTAGTTGCGGATGGCATCAGTCATCAGCACGATGGTGAACAATGATTGCGTGACCGAATCGTGTAGTTCCCGCGCCAATCTGTTGCGTTCATCAATCTGTGCCAAACGTTCGGCATGCTCATATAGTCTCGCGTTCTCAATGGCGATGGCCGCGTGCTTGGCAAAGAGTTCCAGCGCTGCTACATCCTGCGCCCCGAAAGTGCGCGTTGGGTCGTCGGTACCGATGGAGAACACCCCGTTTAATCGGTCTTGCCACCATATAGGCACACTCACAGCGGCTCTTATCTGGCGCATGTCTGAATCGTCAATAGGCAGGTTGACTTGCTCCCCGTAGTTGCCTACAATCACCGGCCGCTTGAGGGCGTAAACTTGGCCGCTTATCCCCACGCCTTCGGTAAAGTCGATGTCGAGAAGCGCCTCGGGAAGATTGTGTAGTGCCCGGTGGCGAATTGCATGGCGTTCTTCATCCACCAACCCGATTGCGCCCTGTTTTGCATGCAGCAGGTCGACTGCGCTGACGACCATCTTCTCCAGCAGTGTGGTCAGGTCAAGCTCGGCGCTCATGGCCTCGACAAGGTGGAGCAGCGTGGTCAAGCGTCGATTGTCGCTCCGCAGCGCCGCGAGTTCTTCATCGCGTTGCCTCAGGCTTTCGGGGTGTTCCATTAGCTACATTGCGTTCGCGTCTTGTACCCTCCGGGTGAGAAAGGGTCAATGCTGGTTTTCGGGGCGGTCAATGCTACGGCGACCCGCCGTCCAGAATGCTGCCTCCGACTTTTATGCGGGTGCATGTGCGTGACCCACGAGGGCCAACTCCGGGTTGACACTCTCGCCACGACATGATAAAAACCCGCCGCCGCATCCCTTTGTGCTCGCGATGCGGCATTGTAGCACGGCCAGGCGCAAGCGGACTTCTCTGTTTGTGCCAGGAGCCCTGAAAAGGAGAATGCCGATGCCTGAATCCATGGTAACTTTCAATGCCGAGGCCGCGGTGGGCTTCATCACGCTTAATCGCCCTCCAGCGAACAGTTTTGAAATCAGCTTCATACGCGAACTGAATGCGGCCATTGAAGCAGCGGACTGCGACAAAACGGTCAAGGCAGTCGTGGTGAAAAGTGCCTCGGAGAAGTTTTTTTCGGCCGGCGCTGATATCAAGGCCTTCCATGCCAACGATGTGGCCGCAAACGTGGATTTAATTCGCGTTTCCCACCAGACGCTCGATAAAATGGCCGCGAGCCAGAAAGTGTTCGTTGCCGCTATCAATGGGCACGCGCTTGGCGGCGGGCTCGAAGTTGCGCTGGCCTGCGACCTGCGCTTCGCCGCGGAGGGCAATTACACAATCGGGCTGCCGGAGGTCACTCTCGGGCTGCTGCCCGGGGCGGGGGGCACAC
>Ga0187833_10003896_pt1 | contig 14805 bp, 16 predicted proteins | sample ETNtaG_37_FD_167968 | JGI IMG/M metagenome (GOLD analysis project Ga0187833, IMG submission 167968) | Marine microbial and viral communities from oxygen minimum zone, Eastern Pacific Ocean - ETNP2014_SV_400_PacBio MetaG (Illumina Assembly) | ecosystem: Environmental > Aquatic > Marine > Hypoxic... | reverse complement strand
CTATTACCATGATTAAAGGCAATAAAATAATTGGCACTCCACTTGGAACAAACAGTTTTAAATAACCAAAACCATGTTTGATAAACCCAATTATAGTGACACCTATGAATATGAATGCTGCCAAAACAAAAGTAACTATTATGTGGCTAGTTACTGTAAATGAATAAGGAACCATTCCTAACATGTTGCAAAACAAAACAAACATGAATAATGAAAATATGAAAGAAAAATAAGGTTTAGCTTTTGAACCAGCGGTGTCACTAATCATTTTAGAAATAAACGAGTAACTTAATTCGGCAAGTAGCTGAATCTTGTTAGGAATTATCGAATTTTTTTTTGATCCAAAATTAAAAATTATCAGGATCGCAATAGAGCTAACAACCATAAACAAACCTGCATTTGTAAAAGATATATCTATTTCACCAAGTTTTATTTCGGGACCAATTCTATAAACATTAAATTGGTGCATTGGATTTGTTGCCATAAAATATAAATTTTTAAGTTTATTTTTGCATATTCTTTGCAGATTTGATCACGTTCATTATTCCAGCTATCACACCTACGAAAAAAAAAATTAAAATTAACCAAGGTTTAGTACCAAACCAATTGTCTAAAATAAACCCAATAATTGTCCCTACTGCAACTGCGGCGACAAGTTCAGTACTCAATTTAAATGCCGTTCCAAGATTTGATGTTGGTTTGTCATTTTCCTTTGAATTTTCCTTGTAAGCTTTATTTTTTGCAATTTCTAGGCGAGTTTTGAACGAGTCTTTAGGCATTTTTTAAGCAACCATACCTTCGGCTTTTTGTAAGTCGACTGCAACTAGCTGGCTTATTCCCTTTTCAGGCATAGTCACTCCATATAGTCTATCCATTTTCGACATAGTAAGAGCATGGTGAGTAACTATAATAAATTTTGTACTTGTAATTTTAGTTAATTCTTCTAGCAAGTTACAAAATCTAGTCACGTTTGCATCATCAAGCGGGGCATCAACCTCGTCGAGAACACAAATAGGAGACGGATTAGTTAAAAATACAGCAAAAATTAATGATAAAGCTGTTAAAGCTTGCTCCCCTCCAGATAGTAAAGTTATTGACTGCAATCTTTTTCCTGGTGGGCTTACAAGCATTTCAAGTCCAGCATCTAAAGGATCATCGGAATCTACTAATTCTAGTCTAGCATTTCCTCCGCTAAATAATTTTGTGTAAACTTCGTTAAATTTTCTATTCACTTTTTCAAAAGCTTCTAGTAGTTTCTCTCTTCCTTTTTGGTTTAGCTCAGCAATACTATCTTTTAATTTTACAATTGCCGTAACAAGATCTTGTCTATCTTGTTCCATTCTCTTTATCTCAGTTTCATATTTATCAGTTTCTTCATCTGCTCTTAAGTTTACTGAGCCCAATTTCTCTCTTTCTCTTTTTTTAGCATCCAACAACTCTTCTTGTGCTACTGTATCGGGGATTTCTTCATTATTTTCAAGGCCAGAAAATTCTAAAATATTATTTTCATTTAAGTTTAATTCAGTTTGAACTCTTTCAAGCAAATCATCTCTTCTTTTTTTTAATCCATCTATAGTGGCTCCTGAACTAGCTTTTCTTTCTCTAATTTGAATTGTATTTTCTTTAGTATTATTTAATTCAGTTTGTAAAGCAGAAATTTTATTATCTGTTTTTTCAATTACTATTTCGTTTTCTTGTTTTTCTTTTTCTGCCAATCTTAAGCTTTCTGAAATTTGACCTTTTTTTTCTGCTTGGGTTTGAGGTTGTTTTTCTAATTCCGTCAGTTTATTTAGAAGTTTATTTTTTCTTTCGCTTAATTGGTTAACCATTTTTTCTGAATTAGTTAATAAATTTTTCCAACTCTCGATTTCTATTTCAATTGTTTTAATTCTTTCATTTCTTTTAAGTGATTCTTGTTTAATACTTTGATTTTTACTATAGCTATCAGCATAAGCTTCTTGAAATTCTTTGATATTTTTGTTTTTAGAATTTATTTTAGAAATTTTACTATTATCTTCATCGCCAGCTATATTTTGTATTATAAATGATAAGTTAACTTGACATTTATCTAGCAATATTTGTGCATCATTTATTTTTTTTTCATCTATAAAATTTTTGGCTTTAATTATGTTATCTTTAACTTCATTAATAAAATTAATATTTTTCTTTAAATTTTCTGAATTAAAATCCTCTAGTATTATATCAACTTTTTCTTGTTCGTTCTTTAATTTAGCTTTTGCAATTTCCAGATCTTTATTAGAAAGATTTTCAGTTTCATAGTACTTTGAGTCTATTTCAATCAACTCATTCTTTTCCTCTTTAAGCCTTTTTTCATTTGAATTAGCATCAATTACTATGCTTTTTTCTCTGTCTATATCTTCATCTATAGTTTTAAGCGATGCTTTTATATTATCTATCTCTATTTTAATTCTTTCACTTTCTTCATCCAAACTTTGTAACTCAAGATTTAGTCTTTGAATTCTAGATAAATTTTCTATATTTTTTTCTCTAATTGGATCTACTTTTTCGCTTTCTATTTTAATTTGCTTTTCAAATTCTTCTATTTTCTCATTAAATTTTTTTACTTCATTTTCAGCATCTTTATTAATTTCATTTTCAAGATTTATCTCATAGTTAATATCTTTTAATCGCAAGTAATATAAACCAGCTTCAATTTTTTTGATCTCTTCAGAAATTAATTTATACTTAGTTGCATCCTCAGCTTGTTTTTGTAAATTTACTAGCTGTTTTTCTTGTTGCCTTCGTAATTCATCTGCACGTTTTAAATTGTTTTCAGCAGCTCCCAATCTAAGTTCCGCTTCATGCCTTCTTACGTGAAGACCAGCAATACCAGCAGCTTCTTCTAATATGGCTCTACGATCGACAGGTTTAGCTGTCACTAATGATCCAATTCTGCCTTGACTTATCAAAGAAGGAGAGTGAGCACCGGTTGATAAATCGGCAAAAAACATTTGAGCATCTTTTGCTCTTGCTTCTTTGTCATTAATGTAAAATTTTGAACCTTTGTCTTTTTCAATTTTTCTTCTTATTTGAATTTCGTTCAAATCTCTATACTGATGAGGGCCATCCTTATTTTCGTTTGTTAAAGTAATTGAAACTTCTGCAATATTTTTTGAAGGCTTATTGGAGGTTCCAGAAAAAATTACATCTTCCATACCAGATCCTCGCATACTTTTTGCTGAAGTTTCTCCCATACACCATCGGAGAGACTCTACTATATTTGATTTACCACAGCCGTTTGGCCCAACAATTCCCGTTAGCCCTTCTTCTATAAAGAAGTTAGTTTTTTCAGCAAAAGATTTAAATCCATTAAGTTGGATTTTTTTAAACTCCATGCACTAACTTATATCAGTTTTTCTAATGTTTTTTTTATATTATTATAGTTTAGCGGTTTATCAAACTTTTCATCATTAATTATTAAGGTTGGGGTGGCTTGTATATTGAACTTTTTTACACCACTGATTCGATCATTTAAAACATGATCTTCAATTTCTTTATCATTGATGCATTTATCAAAATCAATACCAATATTTTTTGAATTAACAAGATTCTTTAAATTTTTATTAATATCTTCAATTGTATTTCCTCGCACCCATTCTTTTTGGTTTTCATAAAGAAAATGTAAAATATTTGATTTTCCATCATTTTGGCAATGTGCAACTTTTGATGCGTTGAAAGCTGCTAAATCAAGTGGAAAATTTCTAAATTCAATTTTTACCAATCCTTTATCAATAAATTCTTTTTTAATATCTGGGTAAACATTTTTATGAAAATTTGCACAATGGCCACAAGTTAAAGATTCGTACATAATCAATTGAACTTTTGCATCAACATTTCCTTCATAAATAACTTTTATGTTTGTCTCTAAGCTTACTTTTTCTTTATTATCAACAACATTATCTACTTGTTGATCACATCCTGTTGAACTAAAAAATAATAATAGAGCTACTAAAAATATTTTTTTCATCTTTTTTTAAAAAGTTTATTTAGCTCAATTAATGAATTTTTAACTTTATCATTTTTAATACTAGAAATTTTTTCAATATATTCACTTTTTGTCACATCTTTATTATAATTTTCTTTTAATTTTTCTTGTTCACCTTCGAAAGTAATTAATTTTATTTTTTCAACAACATTGTAACCAAAGAAAGTATTTATTTTATCAATAATTAATTTTTTAGAATATTCTAAATCTACTTCATGGCCTCTTTTAACCATTATAGTTAAACAACTTCCTCCTAGTCGATTTGAATTCTTAAATGACTTGGGGTAGCAAACCTTAAACAATTCATTTCTCACTATGTATCTCCAATTATCCAAAACTTCTGAGTATATATGACCTTTTTTATTAATGATTTTTTTTATATTTTTGGGCAAAGTATCTTTGAAAGATCTTAATCCTTGAATGGTTTTAGTTCTTTGCTTAGTATTATATTTAAATTCCATATGAGAAACCAAAACATATCAAAAAAAATTCTACTTTGGTACGATAATAATAAGAGAGTATTGCCATGGAGAAATCGTACTTCTAAAAAACAAAAGCATTATTTTACACTTGTAAGTGAATTTATGTTGCAACAGACACAAGTTAAAACTGTGATTCCTTATTTTAATAATTTTATAAATAAAATTCCAAGTTTTAAAAAACTTGCAAATGTTGGCGATGCAAAACTAATGAAATGCTGGGAAGGACTTGGATATTACTCAAGAGCAAGAAATCTAAAAAAAACCGCAAAAAAAATCATTTTAGAATTTAATGGAGATTTACCAAATACTATTGAGAAGCTTAAAACACTTCCCGGAATAGGGGACTATACATCGAGAGCAATCATGGCAATCGCATTTAATAAACCAATCATACCCTTGGATGGTAATGTTGAAAGAGTATTGAAAAGAATATTTTATTTAAGAAATGACAGTGAAATTAACAAAAATAATATAATTAATAAAAAATCTTTTTTTGGAAAATCAAATAGATCAAGTGATTACGCTCAAGCTATTATGGAAATTGGGGCTTTAATTTGTAAACCTACAAACCCATCATGTTTTGAATGCCCAATTTCAAAAAATTGCAAATCATTTAAAAAAAACGATTTTGCATTAAAATCAAAAAATAAATTTAACAAAATAAAATATTTTGAAGCAAATATTTATCAAAATCAAAATAAATACTTGTTAATTAAAAACAGTAAATTTAAATTTTTAAAAAACTTATTAATTTTTCCAATGAAAGAAGTTGAAAAAAATAAATTTAGTACTTCTCTAAATAAAAAAATTAATATTAAAATTTCAAATATGGATATGAAAATTATTTTAAATAAAAAAAATAATTTTATTAAAATTAAAAACTGTTACTTATTGGACAAGAAAAATATTAAAAATCAAATTTTACCATCTTTTACAAAAAAAATTTTTAATTCTGTTTCAAACTATTCATGAAAAAAATAGCAATTATTGGAGTTGGCATTTCAGGATTGTTTATTGCAAATTCATTAAAAAATACGAAACCTATAAAAGATGATTATTATAAAAAAGAATAAGGAGATTAAACTCTGTAAATTAACGTTCTAAATTTAACTATTTTTCCTCTCATTTATCAAATCCAATAGTTACTTCTTTTAGAAATTTTATTTTGAAAGTATTAGTCAAAAATAATAAATTTTTTGATAATTATTTAGGAAAAATTTATAGAGATTAGATGTTAGATCTTAATCTTTGTCTTAATTCATCAATTGGTTTCAGAATATTTCCTGACTGATAATGCCAAAATGTCCATCCATTACAACTTTCTGACCCCAGTATTTTGGCTGCAACTTTATGAATTGATCCTTCAGATTCTTGATATTTAATACTTCCATCAACCATAATTTTTGCATTTATTTTTTTTTTTTGATCATAAATTTCAGTACCTGGTTTTAGTACTCCCATTTCAACAAGAGATCCAAAAGGAATTCTTGTTTTAGATCTATTGTTTTGTAGAGCATCTAAATAATCATCTTTTATAGGTTTCGTATTTTTTAATCTTTTATTAGTTGCAATAAAATATTTTTTATCTTTTTCAATTCCATAAAAAATTCTTCCAAGTTTTTTTGCAACCACTGCAGTTGTTCCTGATCCTATAAATGGATCTAACACAAAGTCATTTTTATTTGTTGATGCCAATAGTATTCTATAAAGTAATGATTCTGGTTTTTGTGTAGAATGAACTTTTTTTCCATTTTCTTTTAACCTTTCACTTCCGTTACAAATTGGCAAATTCCACGTTGATCTCATTTGAATATCATCATTTAAACACTTGAGAGATTGATAATTAAAAGTATATTTTGAATTTTTATTTTTTGAGGCCCAAATTAGAGTTTCATGAGCATTTGTAAATCTTGTTCCTCTAAAGTTTGGCATAGGATTATTTTTGTTCCAAACTACATCATTTAATATCCAAAATCCTAAATCTTGAATTTTGGCACCAACTCTAAAAATATTATGGTAGCTTCCGATAACCCATATACTTCCATTTTTTTTTAATATTCTTCTGCACTGTCTTAACCAATTTGTTGTAAAATCATCATATGTTTTAAAGCTTTCAAATTGATCCCACTTATCATTAACAGCATCCACTTTTGATCTGTCTGGCCTAATTAATTGATTTCTTAATTGTAAATTGTAAGGAGGATCAGCAAAAATAAGATCAAAACTTTCGTTGGGAATTTTCTTTAATTCCCTTAGACAGTTTCCGTTTATAATTTTATTTTTTAAATTTGAATTAATCATTTTTAAAAAAACAATTAGACTCCAGCCAGGAGTCTCGGTCAACCTATGATTGTATTAATTTGAGTCCTTTTGTGTCCGTTATTATTTATGACTCAATATATTGTAGACTGGTTGGAAGTTTTTACGATGATGTTTTGTGATTCCAAATTTTTTTATTGCCGCAATATGGTATTTGGTTCCATAGCCAGCATTTTTATCCCAAGAATATCTATTAAATTTTTTTGATATTTTAGCAATCAAACGATCTCTTGAAACTTTAGCAATAATTGAAGCTGCTGAAATTTCAGGAATTTTTTGATCTCCTTTGATTATACTTTTTAAACGATAATTGCTTATTATTGGAATTTTATTTCCATCAATTAGAACTAATTGTGGTTTCTTTTTTAGTTTTTTGATTGCTCTTTTCATAGCAAGCAAACTAGCATTTAAAATATTTATTTTTTCTATCTCAATTAAAGATGCAGAGCCAATTGCCCAAAAGGAATTTTTTTTGATATATTTTTCTAATATTTCACGATTTTTTTTAGATAACTTTTTTGAGTCTTTTAATTTTTTTTTATTTATTTTATTGTTTAATATTACTGCAGCTGAATAAACTGGTCCAATTAAACTTCCTCTTCCAACCTCATCTACACCGGCAATAATCTTTTTCATTAAAGGATGAAAAAATTGTAAATTATTAAACCAATAATTAGTCCTTTAATGAATGATAACCATAGCAACCCATAATCTGACATATTAAATTTTTTTTTCCACCAATTTATATATCTTTGATGTAATTCAATCATATTCAAAGCTTATATGTTTAAATCTAGTTTATCAATTTTTTTTCTTATTTCCTTTAAATCAGCCCAAGAATATTTTTTTTGATCTGCTTGTCTAAGTAAATATGCTGGGTGAAAAGTGATCATTGTAAGATAAGTTTTACTATTAATAATTACTTCCTTCCATACGCCTCTTTCTTTTGAAATTCTTATTTTAGATCCAAATAAAGATTCCATTGCAGTACTTCCCATTAAAACTAATATTTTTGGATCAATTATTGAAATGTGCTCTCTTAAAAAATTTGAATATCTTGTAATTTCCGCAGGTTCCGGTTTTCTATTATTTGGAGGTCTGTAATTAACCACATTTGTAATATAAACATCGTTTCTATCCATATTGATCGCTTTTAACATTTTATTTAACAGCATACCCGCATCTCCAACAAAAGGTTTGCCTTGTTCGTCCTCTTTCTGTCCCGGTCCTTCACCAACAATCATAATTGAACTTTTATAATTACCATCGCTAAATACTAATTGCGTTGCATGACTTTTAAGTTCACAATTGTCTATATTCGATATTTTTTCTATTAAATTATCTAATAATTTTGATTTATTCTCTACTTTTGGTTTAGTTTTGATTCTGTTTATTGGTTTATCACTAAAAACATATTCAATATTGTAGGAATTAATTAATTCGGTGTTTATTATGGCATTTTGATTTTTGTCATCTATGATCATAAAATAAAAATATGCGATTAAATTTATTAAAAATATCTTTCATTATAGTCGCTCTTTTATATCAAACTACAGCTTATTCTAAAGCAACAGATAAAAGCGAATTCAACCACAAGTATTTATCAAATTATTTTTCAGCTTTATTATCTTACGATAATCAAGACAATGATAGAGCTTTAGAGTTTTTTAATTCCTCAAAATATTTATTAAATAAACATGATAAATTTTTAAAGGAATATGTATTTTCTTTAGTTGTGGATGGACAGGTTTCTAAAGCTATAAAACAAATCAAATATTCAAAAGATGAAAACATTTCCAATTTTTTTGAAGCAAATCTTTTACTTGTATTAGATAGTTTAAATAATAAAGATTTTATAAAATCATCAGAACTTCTAGCCGATCTTAAAGTTTTTCAGGAAAATGGAACTTATGAATTTATCATTTATGAAATATTAAAAAGTTATAATAACTTATTTTTGAATGGAATAATTGAAAAACCAAATCAAAATTTTGGTAAATTAAGTTTAATTACAAGCACATTTCAAAATTGTTTTTTAAATTCAAATAAAACAAATTCACATTTTATTAATTTAATTAACTCGGAAAAGGGCAACTATTCAAGATATTTATTTTTTTATATAGCAAATTTAATTGAAAATAAAGATCATGACTTAGCAATTCAAATTGCTTCAACTATTGATCCTCTAGCAAGCAATCTGTTAATTGCACAAACAAAAAAATGGATAGATCAATCAAACTTTATAAAATTTAGAAAATATTTCTCTTGCAATAAAGAGACAGATATTTTGGGCGAGTTTTTTTTTCTAATTTCAAATTTATATTCTTCTCAAGAGGAATATGAAAAATCAAATTTTTATTTGAATATTTCAAATTATTTAAATCCAAAATTCTATTTTAATTTATTATTATTGGTAGAAGATTATATTATTAATAATAATTTTGATTTATCAAGAAAAGTATTAGAAAAATTCGATAAAAAAGACGAAATATATAATTGGTATAAAATAAAAAAGATAGCTCAAATAATAGCCAAGCAACAAAATAATGATCAATCTCTAAATTTTTTAGAGAATAAATTTCAAAAGTTCAAAAAACCTTCTACTAGAATTTTTTTTGATATGGCAAACATTTATAAAAGATATAAAAAATATAAAAAAGCTATTAAGTATTATTCAATTGTATTGTCTCAAATAGATAACAATTCTAATGCTTATGCAGATACGCTTTACAGAAGAGGGGGCAGTTATGAAAGACTTGGACATTATCAAGAATCAGATTCAGATTTGTTACAATCTTTAAAAATTACTCCTGAAGAACCTTATGTAATGAACTATCTTGCTTATAGCTGGCTTGAGAGAAATTATAAAATCGAAGAAGCTATTCAAATGCTTGAAAGAGCATATGAACAAAAAAAAAATGATCCCTATATAATTGATTCAATTGGCTGGGGCTACTATCTAATTGGGGATTATGTGAATGCTGAAAAATATTTGAATCAAGCAGTGCAATTGATGCCAGACGATCCTATAGTAAAGGATCATTACGGAGATGTTCTTTGGAAATTAGATAGGAAATTACAAGCTAAATATTTTTGGGAAAGTGTTTTAAATTTTGAAACAACAGATGATGATATGAAAAAAAGTATACTTAAAAAGTTGCTTAAAGGTCTCAAAGAAACTTAATTAATGTCAACTTCTAAAATAAAGTCATATTCGAAAATTAATTTATCTTTAGGTGTGTTAGGTAAATTAAAATCTAAATTTTACAGAGTTGAAAGTTTAGTATCATTCATTGATTTATATGATGAGATATCAATTCAAAAAGTTAATAAAAAAAAACATAAAGTAATTTTTTATGGCAAATTTTCAAAAAATATTCCAAATGAAAATACTATTTCAAAGCTTTTAAAGTTGTTAGATAAACAAAATGTTTTAAAAAATAAGAAATATTTAATTAAAATTAAAAAAAATATTCCTTTAAAATCAGGAATGGGAGGTGGTTCTATGAACGCCTCTTCCATATTAAAATATTTTATTAATAAAAATAAAGTATTTTTAAATGCTGCTCAAATTATAAAAATAGCAAATAAAATTGGCTCCGATGTCATTCTTGGTATTGAAAAAAAAAATTCAATATTACGAGGAAATGGCAAACTATATAGATTTAATAAGAAAATTGGACTATATACAGTAATTATAAAACCAAATTTTGGGTGTTCAACTGAAAAAATTTATAATAATATTAAATCATTTTCAAAACCATCTCTTAATAAAAACATAAATAAATTGTTTAAAGTTGATCAAATTATCAATTTAAAAAATGATTTAGAAAAAGTTGCTTTTAAAAAATATCCAATTCTCCTAAATATTAAACAAAATATGTTAAATCTACCAAAAATTAAATTCGTTCGCATGACTGGGTCTGGTTCAAGTTTAGTGGCATATTTTAATTCAAAAAAGGCCTCATTAAATGCGGCTAAATTATTAAAAAGAAAATATAAAAACTATTGGTGTATTTTATCTAAAACTATATAAAGCTTTTTTTTTGTGTTATACGAAATTAATTTTGGGGCGTAGCCAAGTGGTAAGGCAGCGGTTTTTGGTACCGCCATTCCTAGGTTCGAATCCTAGCGCCCCAGCCATATATGATAGTTTTTATAAATAAATTTCTAAATAATGATAGAAACTCAAGTGCGTTTTATTCCGTATTTAAAAAATTAAAAAAAAATACTGAGGTAGAAAAAATTTTTAATTCAATTTCAGAACTTTCAGAAAAAAGCGAAGTACGTTATGTAGGCGGGTGTATAAGAAAAATTATTAAACAGGAACAAGTGGATGATATTGATCTCGCAACTAATATTGAGCCAAAAAAAGTTATTGAAATACTAAAAAAAAATAAAATTGATTTTTATGAAACTGGCATAGAACACGGAACTATTACTGCGCAAATTAAAAATAAAAAATTTGAAATTACATCTTTAAGAAAAGATATTTCAACAGATGGGAGACATGCAAAAGTAGAGTTTTCGGATAATTGGTATGAAGACGCATCTAGAAGAGATTTCACATTTAACTCAATTTATGCTGATCTAAATGGAAATTTATATGATCCATTTAATGGTAAGAAAGATTTAGAAATTGGAGAAGTTAAATTTATTGGAGATGCAGACAAACGAATAAAAGAAGATTACTTAAGAATATTAAGATACATTAGGTTTTTTCTAAATTATAGCAAAGTTAAACATAATGGTGAAATTAAAAAAATAATAAGACAAAACATTAATGGTTTATCTAATATATCATCAGATAGATTGCTTGATGAATTACGAAAGCTAGTACTTTCAAATAGCTTTTTAAAACTACCCAAAGATTCATTTTGTTTAGAAATTATAAAACTTGTATTTCCGCAGTTAAAAAATATTTATTTGATTAAAAATCTAAATGGATACGCAAAAAAAAACATAGAAGCACAAGATTTTATATTTTTGATTTCTTTAATGATAATTGATGAAACAGATAATAGTGATTATTTTTTGTATAAATTTAATATTTCGAACGAATATAAAAAAAGAATTAGATTTTTAAAAAATATATTTTCAAAACCTTTAGACAAAAAAATATTTTCTGAAAAAAATCTATGGAAAATACTTTATTATAATAATAACAATCTTCTAAATGATTTAATTAACTTTCAAATATATAGATCTAAAAAGATAGATAAAAAATTAATAAAATTAAAGAAATTTTTCAGTTCTCAATTACCTCCAAAATTTGATGCAAAAACAAAATCATTGATGAAAAAATTCAATTTGAAAGAGGGTAAAGAACTTGGACAAAAAATTAAAGAAATAGAGATGTTTTGGATCAATAACTCTTTTAAAATTACAGATAAACAGATTGAGAAAATAATAAAAGGTTAAGCAAATTCAACATAATCAATATCAAATTCAATATATTTAACATCGTCAATTTCAAAATTTTTTACTCCAGAAGGAGTTATAATTTCAACTGAGTCTTTTTTATTTTTACCAATCAACCCTTTTCCAATAGGTGATTTATAGTAAATCAAATTTTGTTTTAAATCAGCTTCTGTTTTACCAACAATGTGGTAATAAATTTTTTCACCAGTATCTAAATTTTGCAGAAATACTGTTGAACCAAAAATTACTTTCCCATCATTATTGATTTTTGTTACATCAATCACATTTGCTCTTGCTATGAGATCTTCAATTTCTTGAATCTTTCCTTCGTTTAGCGATTGCTGTTCTTTAGCCGCATGATATTCGGCATTTTCTTTTAAGTCTCCGTGTGATCTTGCTTCAGTAATGGCCGCAACTATTTTTGGCCGTTTTTTTTCTTTTAAGAAAACTAATTCTTTTTTTAATTTTTCCAAACCTTTTATAGTTATAGGTTCTTTTTCCATAATTTTATTTCCATTTTGCAGTTGGCGGAAGTGACATTAAAATTGCTTCTATATTTCCATCCGTTTGTAATCCAAATTTTGTTCCTCTATCATAAAGTAAATTATATTCAACATATCTGCCTCGTTTCACATATTGAATTTCTTTATCTTTCTTTGACCATTTTTTTTTATTTTTTCTTTCAATAACTTCTTGAATTATTTTTTTAAAAGTAATTCCAACATCTCTTATAAACGAAAAGTCTTTTTCCCAATTGTTCTTTTTATAATCAAAAAATATCCCTCCAATTCCTCTATGTTCTTTTCTGTGTGGTAAATAAAAATATTCATCACACCATTTTTTGTATTTTTTATAATAATTTTTATTGTGCCTATCACAACATTTTTTTAATTCATTATGGAACCAGTTCTTTAATTTTGCATCTTTAATACATGGTGTTATATCTATTCCACCACCAAACCATCCATGAGAAGTATAAATATATCTTGTATTAAAATGCATTGATGGAACATGCGGATTTTTCATGTGCATTACTATTGATATACCGGAAGCCCAAAAACTTGGATTTAGATTAGTTCCAGGAATTTTACTTCTGAATTTTTTAGAAAACTTTCCATAAACTTCAGAAAAATTTACGCCAACTTTTTCAAATATTTTTCCTTCCTTTATAATTCTATACTCTCCACCGCCTGCGTCTTTTTTTTTGTCTCGTTTCCATTCGGTTATAATAAATTTTTTTTTTCCTTCTAATTCTTCAATGTCTTGACAGATCATGTCTTGTAAAATTTTAAACCAATTTTTTACTAGTTTTTTTTTTATTTCAGTGTTCATTTAAATCCAATTTATCTGTCTTAAATTTTCTGCAAGTACAATCGCTACAGAGGTAGATAGATTCAAAGATCTTTTGTTTATAATCATTGGAATTTTTAGTTTTTCATTTACAAGTTTGTGTACATGATCTGGCACTCCTGCGCTTTCTCTTCCAAAGAGAATAGTATCATTATTTTTATAATTAAAATCGGTATATGATTTTATTGCTTTAGTAGTTACTAAAATTACTCTCTCATTTTTTTTCGACTCAAAGAACTCCTTGTAACTTTTATAAAACTTAATTTTATTTTCATCAATATAATCCATAACAACTCTTTTGAATCTTTTGTCAGAGAACAAAAATCCACATGGTTCGATAATTTCTAAATATACTCCAAGACAAGAACATGTCCTTATAATTGAAGCTGTATTTTGAGGTATATCTGGCTCGTATAATGCAATTTTAGGGCATATATTGCCTCCTTCATGTGTCATTGTTTCCATAGAAAAAAAACTTTTTTATTAATATTAAATCATATATTGAAACATAAAAAATAAATTAAATTATCGATGTCAGATCAAAATAAAACAAAAAGAAGAGACTTTATTTTTACCGCATCATATACCTTGGGAGCAGTAGGGGTTGGAGCAGCGGTTTGGCCATTAATTGATCAAATGAATCCTGATGCTTCAGTAAAAGCGCTTTCTAGTACAGAAGTTAATGTAAGTGAAGTACAACCAGGTCAATCAATAACTGTATTGTGGAGGGGCAAACCTGTTTTTATTAAAAGAAGAACAGAAGAAGAAATAGCTAAAGCAAGACATGTTGATCTTAAAGAATTAAAGCATCCAGAAAAAGATGAGGACCGGGTAAAAAATCCTGAATGGCTTGTGATGTTAGGTATATGTACTCATTTGGGGTGCGTTCCTTTAGGCAACAAAGGTGAATATGATGGATGGTTTTGCCCATGCCATGGTTCTCATTATGATACCTCTGGAAGAATTAGAAAGGGCCCTGCACCGACTAATTTAGAAGTACCAAAATATGAGTTTGTTGATAGCAATACAATTAAAATCGGTTAATACATATTTATGAGCGATCACGATTACACACCTAAATCAAAATTTGGAAAATGGTTTAATGATAGATTGCCATTATTAACTCTTAAATCACACTTAACAGATTATCCAACTCCCCAAAATTTAAATTATTGGTGGACCTTCGGAGCTATATTAACTTTTTGTTTAATTGCTCAAATTATTACT
>Ga0187833_10003895_pt1 | contig 14807 bp, 18 predicted proteins | sample ETNtaG_37_FD_167968 | JGI IMG/M metagenome (GOLD analysis project Ga0187833, IMG submission 167968) | Marine microbial and viral communities from oxygen minimum zone, Eastern Pacific Ocean - ETNP2014_SV_400_PacBio MetaG (Illumina Assembly) | ecosystem: Environmental > Aquatic > Marine > Hypoxic... | reverse complement strand
CATTGGGCGGGATCCTGCTCCTTGCCGGTGGCGGTGTGGCGTTCATGATGCAAAAGGAAGCGGCCCGCAAGGCCACCATGAAGGCCAACCTGCAGAAGGCCATGACATCCTACAGTGGTGGTCAACAACAGAGCCAACAGAAGTGGGGCAGCGGCGGCTACCAGTAGGATGTGTGCATTGAGCGAGCGACCGTGGGGATCTCGGACGGACCGTGTTCCTTAGGGACGTCGGTAATCCCCATCCGCGCACGTCTTCATCGATCCCCTCCCGCTCATACCAGGGGTGCCCGCTGGCGGGGGATAAGGGAAAAAAAGGGGTAGAGGTGATGAGCCCCTACCCGGCACCCAGGGATGATCCGTGTACGAAAAATTCTACCGAGCAGCCTTTGCGCACACGTCCCACTGTTCGAGCATGGAGCCCGCACGAGTGGCGAGGAACTCCACGGAACGGCGGGTGAGGCTCAGTGACTGAAGCCTGTCCCATCGGGTGGTCTCCAGGTTCTTGGAGACCTTCTCGATGGAGAGGTTAGTAGGCCAAACCACGAACCGGAACCCCAGGTTCTCCTTGATGGGCACGTAGTACGTGGTCAGCGGCCGCACCTTCACGGCCTCTTCCTGCTCGAAGACCTCATCGGTCTTAATGTCGCTTTCTGTGTTGGCATTTTCCTTGTCAGCCATAAATTCACACCGATCGGGATTATATCGTCCGTGAACTAAATGGATTCGTGACGACCGGCAAGGGGGAAAAAGGCAACGCGGTCCTTGAGGAAATCTTATAAATTGAACCGTTCCACACCACCAACCAAACCAATGAACGATGACGGAATTTATTCCGAGGAAGGTTGAATGAAATGGCAGCGATTCATGTGAAGTATGATACGCCCAAAGAGCTCGCCGACAAGGCCCTTGAGGCCATTGAGGTCGCCAAGACCTCCGGTAAGCTCAAGAAGGGCAGCAATGAGGCCACGAAGGTCATCGAACGCAAGCAGGCGAGCCTCGTGGTCATCGCCGAAGACGTCACGCCCCCCGAGGTCGTGGCCCACCTCCCCCCCCTCTGTGAGGAGAAGGAGGTACCCTATGTATATGTCCAGAGCAAAGTGGAACTGGGCGCCGCGGCCGGCATCGACGTACCCTCGGCGGCCATCGCCATCACAAAGCCTGGCAATGCCAAGCCCATTATCGAGGAGATCCAGGCCAAGGTCGCCGAGCTCCTGAAGAATAAGTAGGGGAGCGCCGTGGCACGAGGTGCTGAAAAGAAGGAAGAGGCGAAATCGGCTGCATCCGACCTGGGAACACCCGCTCGGGTGGTCGAGATCATGGGACGCACCGGCGTTCGTGGTGAGGTCATCCAGGTCCGATGCGAGGTTCTCGTCGGGCGCGACCAAGGTAAGATCATCGTACGCAACATCAGAGGGCCCATCAGGACGGGCGACATACTGATGCTTATGGAAACAACCATGCAGGCATCAAAGTTGTCAGCGAGGTAGGAGCACTATGGACTGCAGCTTCTGTGGAAAAGAAATCGAGCCCGGTTCGGGGATGATGTTCGTCAAGGACGACGGTACTATCCTGTACTTCTGCTCGAGCAAGTGCGACAACAACCTCCTGAACCTCTCTAGGGTTCCCCGCCGGGTCAAGTGGACCGAGCAGGGGCAGAAGAAAAAGCCCTGAACGCCGCGGCATCGACCGCGGCTTCCCCCGGGAGTAGACAGCGTTGCGCCAACCGATAGTCTCCGTGCTCGGCCATGTGGACCATGGTAAGACGAGCATCTTGGACTGGATCAGGAAGACATCGGTAGCTGGCCGTGAGTCTGGTGGTATCACTCAGCATATAGGTGCCACCTGTGTACCCCTCGACGTCGTAGAGTCATATTGTAAGGGGCTCATGAAGGGGGACACTTGCCTGAGCATCCCGGGATTGCTATTCATCGACACTCCGGGCCACCACGCGTTCACGAGCCTCCGCAAGCGCGGTGGTGCTCTCTCCGATTTTGCTCTACTTGTCGTTGATCTCAATGACGGGTTCCGGCCCCAGACCATCGAGTCGCTGACCATTCTCCGTCAATCGAAGACACCCTTCCTCGTGGCCGCCAACAAGGTGGACATGATCCATGGATGGAAGAAAGGGGATACCACCTGCATCACAGAGAGCCTGAAGCAGCAGTCGAAGGACGTCGTGGATAAGCTCGAGGAGCGGATTTATACGCTCGTAGGCCAGCTCTCGGAGCAGGGATTCGAGGGAGAGCGGTTTGACCGGATCGCCGACTTTGCCAAGCAGGTGTCCATCGTTCCGGTCTCTGCAAAGACCGGGGAAGGTATCGGCGAGCTCCTCATGGTGCTGTCCGGGCTCACTCAGCAATTCCTCAAGGAGGGCCTCGCGGTGGACGTGAGCGCCCCTGGCAAGGGCACCATCCTCGAAGTGAAGGAGGAGCGGGGTCTGGGCACGACCCTCGATGTCATCCTCTACGATGGTACCATCAAGGAGGGTGATACGATCATCGTAGGCTCGCTTGGACCACCCATCGTGGCCCGTGTGCGTGCCCTGCTCAACCCCAAACCCCTCGACGAGATCCGCGATCCGAGGGACAAGTTCGACTCGGTCAAGGAGGTGCAGGCGGCAGCCGGCATCAAGATCGCGGCACCTGGCCTCGAGAACGCTATGGCAGGTACGACCCTGACCGTGGCAAAGAACAAGAAGGAGGTCAAGCGGCTCGTCCAGGCAGCTACGCAAGAGGTGAGCGACGTCCTCGTTGAACAGAACGTCAACGGTATCGTCATCAAGGCCGATACGCTGGGCGCCCTGGAGGCCCTCGTGGGCATGCTCAAAGCCCTTGAGATCCCGATCAGCCGGGCTGATGTGGGACGTGTCACCAAGCGCGATGTGCTCAAGGCCGAACAAGTGGGCAAGACCGACCGTTACCGCGGCATCGTGCTCGGATTCAACACATCGGTCCTTCCCGATGCCGAAGATCTATCCAGAAACAAGAATGTACCGGTGTTCAACAACACCGTCATCTACCGGCTCCTCGAGGATTACGACGAGTGGACCACTACTGAAAGGGCAAAGGAGAAGGAGGAGCTACTCTCCAACGTGGTGCGGGCCGGCAAGGTCCACGTGCTCCGTGGCTACGTGTTCAGGCAGTGCAAGCCGGCCGTGGTAGGTGTGGAGATCCTCGGCGGCCTCGTCAAGCCCGGGTATCCCCTCATGACCCTGAAAGGCGATTGTGTGGGGCGTATCAAGGGTGTACAGGACAAAGGTGAAAACGTGCGGAAAGCCGATGAGGGTATGCAGGTCGCGCTCTCCATCGACTCCGCAAAGGTAGGAAAAGACTTCGATGAGGACGATATTCTCCTCACCGATATCCCGGAGCCCGATTACAGAACAATTAAAAAGATATTGGAAGTTATCCGGGGAAGTGAGAAGGCGGCGCTTCAGCAGATCGTCGATATAAAGCGCACTCGCAATCCGTTGTGGGCGCTCGGATAGGGATGATGATAATGGTGTTCAAAGTAACGATATCGGATATCAAGGGAGGCAAGTGCTACCAGAAGGAACTCTCTGGGGATGAGATGAAAAGCCTCATCGGAAAGAGAATAGGTGAGACCTTCCGGGGCGAAGTCCTCGGTCTCACCGGTTACGAGCTCATGATCACAGGTGGCTCAGATAGGCAAGGCTTCGCCATGCGTAAGGATGTCGAAGGTGCAGCTCGTAAGAAGGTGCTCCTCGCCGGACCGCCCGGCTACCGACCGACATCCGATGGTATTCGGCGGCGTAAGAGTGTGCGTGGGAACACGATCTCGGACGCCATCCTACAGATCAACACCAAGGTAGTCAAGGCTGGGAAGAAGAAGCTCGAGAGCTCCTTCGCTGGCGATGATGGAGGGGCCGAGAAGGCCGAGTGAAGACATGTCCCCCAATCCAGTCTCACAACCTGAGGTCAATATCGGACTCGTCGGTCACATCGACCACGGAAAGACAACGCTCACTAAAGCGCTCAGTGGAGTATGGGCTGACACCCACTCCGAGGAGCTCAAACGCGGTATCACGATCAAGCTCGGCTACGCCAACACATCCTTCTACAAGTGCCCCAAGGAGAAGGGCCCTAAAGCTTTCACCACCCTCAATCGGTGTGTTGCGTGCGGTGGCGAGGCAAAGCTCCAGCGGGCCGTATCCTTCGTTGACTCTCCGGGTCACGAGACCCTCATGGCCACCATGCTCTGTGGCGCTGCTATCATGGACGGTGCGCTGCTAGTGGTCGCAGCCAACGAGGAGTGTCCCCAGCCCCAGACGAAGGAGCACCTCATGGCGCTGGACATAGTCGGCGTCAAAAAAATCGTCGTGGTCCAGAACAAGGTCGATCTGGTCTCCCGTGAGCAGGTCCAAGAAAACTATGAACAGATCGTCCAATTCCTCGGAGAGGAACGGGCTAAGACAACTCCCATCATCCCGATCTCCGCTCAGCATAGTATCAACGTGGACGCCTTGATCCAGGCCATCGAGACTATCATCCCGACACCCAAGCGGGACCCGTCCGCTGACCCGCGTATGCACGTCGCGCGCTCTTTCGATGTCAACCGACCGGGAAAGCATCCCTCCAAGCTCGTGGGTGGCGTCCTCGGCGGTGCTCTCGTTCAAGGCAAGCTCAAGATCGGGGACGAGATCGAGATCCGGCCAGGAATCAGGCATAAGGTCGAGAACAAGGACGTTTGGGAACCGTTGCACACGACCGTCACGACCATCACGACAGGGGATAAGGCCACAAAAGAGGTGACCCCCGGCGGATCGTTCGGTATCGGTACGTCCCTGGACCCATCGCTCTCCAAGGCGGACTCGCTCTCGGGCAACCTCGTTGGCTTCCCCGGCAAGCTGCCCCCGGTCCTCTCGACGCTCGACATGGACGTCACTCTCCTCGAACGCGTGGTGGGATCCAAGGAAGAGATCGCTGTGGAACCCATCTCACCCAAGGAGCTGTTCATGATCAACGTAGGTTCGGCCACTACCGTCGGTGTGGTAGTCGACAAACACAAGGACCACGTGCGTGTGGCGCTCAAGCGCCCCGTATGCGCGCTGGAGGGTGAGCGTGCCTCGCTCTCGCGGCGGTTCGGGGCTAGGTGGCGATTGATCGGGTACGGTGTCATCTAATGATGTACGCTCTCGATACGAATTTCCTGATGATCCCACATAACTTTGGTGTGGACGTCCTGACCGAGCTCACTCGCCTCAATCCCAGTGCTGAGACGGTCACCGTCCCCGCTGTCATGGACGAGTTGCGGGCACTGGCAACCGCTGGCCGTGGCCGAGACAACCTCGCGGCCGAGGTCGGGCTCAAGCTTGTAGATTTAGGGGTCGCCGTGCTTCCATTCACCGCTCCGGGATCGACGGACGACATTCTCGTCGCCCTTTCCCAGGAGGAAGGGGCCGTAGTGTGTACACAGGACAAAGAGCTCAAGCAGCGTCTCGCCGAGCTTAGACGCCCCGTTGTGGTACTCCGCAACCGTAGTCATCTTGAGGAGGTGAGCGCATGAGCAACCCCTGGATCACCATCCCGCCTGGACCGGATCCGCCAGAAATCATCAACGTCGTGGTCGAAGTACCCCGCGGGGGACGTAACAAGTACGAGATGGTCTCTGACAAGGGACAAGTGTACTACCAGCTCACTACGGTACTCTCTGCCCCCGTCTTCCACAACGGCGATTACGGGATCATACCGCAGACGATCTTTGACAACGGGGAGCCCCTCGACTGTCTGGTCGTCACCAACGAACCGACATTTCCCGGGTGCGTCATCGAGTCGCGCCCTATAGCGATACTTGAAATGATCACAGGTGAGCAACGCTCGGACACGGTGCTGGCCGTGCCAGTCCGCGACCGAACGCTCGCTGATATCAAACGACTTGACGACCTGCCAACCAACCTCCCTAAGGAGATCGCCCGGTACTTCAGTCTCCAGAGCGAACTCGCCGGGGACGTCACCACTGAGGTGCTAGGATGGCGGGATGCGGTGACCGCTCGCAAGGTCATCGCACATTCGATGCGGCTGTTCGATAAGAAGGTGCGGCCGAAACTGGAGATTCGATAGGAGGGTATAATCATGTATAAACTGGTCTCGATGCGCGACAGCGTCCGGGTGGATCCATCGCTCCTGGGCAAGAAGCCCATGGAAGCGGTAGATGTGTCCCTGCGCAAGGCATATGAGGGCCTCATGGACCGTCAGGTCGGTGTTGTGCTCTGTATCACCAAGGTAGAGAGCGTTGGCGAGGGGAAGATCATCCCCGGTGACGCTGGCGTCTACTACGACACAGTGTTCGAGATGCTCATCTACCGACCCGAGCTCCACGAAGTGGTCGAGGGCACTATCATCGAGATCGTGGACTTCGGTGCGTTCATCCGCCTCGGGCCCATCGACGGCCTCGTCCACATCTCGCAGATCACCGATGATTATATCTCGTACAGTAAGGACGGTGTTCTCATGGGCCGCGAGAGCAAGCGCGTACTCAAGAGCGGCGACAAGGTCAGGGCACGCATCATCACCGTGTCCTACAAGCACAGCCAGTCCGCCAAGGTCGGTCTGACCATGCGCCAGCCCGGTCTTGGCAAGATCGATTGGGCTGGCGAGGAGGAAGGAGGTGTTGTCCTTGCCTGAGAAGGTCTGCCGCTCCTGCCGCCGCATCGTACTGAAGGACAAGTGCCCCATTTGCGGGGGCGACTCCTTCACGACTACATGGACCGGGGTGGCACACATCCTGGACGCGAATGATTCCATCATTGCTACCGAGATGGGAGTCGATATCCCCGGAAAGTACGCACTGCGCGTACGATAATATTTACATACGGAGTGAATTTACATGGAAGTTGAAATCGTTGAGAAGAACGAGAACCTCCTGCTCGCGCGCACCGAGGTGCGCTTCCGCATCGACCACAAGACTGCCGCCACCCCGCCCATCGGCGAGGTGCGAGCCCAATTGGCATCGGCCCTGAAGGCGAAGAAGGAGCTCTTGATCGTCAACCGGTACGAGACAACCTTCGGCATCGACTCCTGTGAGGGCAATGCCTCGGTCTACAAGGACGCTGGTGTGCTCGCAAAAGTGGAGACCAAGGCCACGCTGAGGAAGAACGGCCTCATCAAGGGCGAAGAGAAGGCCGAGGAAAAGAAGGAAGAGGCGCCAAAGGAAGAGAAGGCCGAGGAAAAGAAGGAAGAGGCGCCAAAGGAAGAGAAGACCGAGGATAAGAAGGAAGAGGCGCCAAAGGAGAAGAAGGCCAAGGTAAAGAAGGAAAAGGCGCCAAAGGAGAAGAAGGCCGAGGGAAAGAAGGAAAAGGCGCCAAAGGAGAAGAAGGCCGAGGGAAAGAAGGAAAAGGCACCTAAGGAGGAGAAAGCCTGATGGTAAGCTCCGATGGTACTCCCAACGCCGCCTATTCCCTTGACGGTGAGAAGCTGAAGCGGAACAACAAGCCCTGCCCGCGGTGCGGGGACGGCGTCTTCCTGGCCAAGCACGCGGACCGCTTCCACTGCGGCCGCTGCGGCTACACAGAGTACGGGAAGAAATAGCTCCTCATCCCACTGTGCGGGATTGTCCGGTAAGTCGTTCTCCCCAGTTCTCACGCTATTGACATGACGATTTCTGCCCCGGTCCCTTGGAACCGGATAAGCGGGTCCCGACTAGATAAGCTCCACGCGTTCCTTGTGCTTCTCATGCTCGTGGAGATGGTCCTCTACCGCGGGTAGATGGACGAGCACCTCCTCCCGCCTGGGGGAGATCTTCGTCTTGCCCGGCAGAGGTATGCTTGGAAGGATGATGTCGAAGTCGATCTCATCGAACTCCTTCTTGTGCTCCTTTGCGAATGCGATGGCCTCGGAGAGGTTCGCGAAAGCCTTGGTCTCTTTATCCAACACCACATTGACGCTGTGGATATATCCTTCCACCTTATGGTGGATGTCAAGGTGATCCTTCTCACCGATGGCCTTAAGACGGCTGTCCCAGAACTCTACATCACCCTCGGGCTCGATGACCGCAAAGCCGCTGTACTCCTTTTCCTTCTTTGTCCAGGACCAGTTGATATAGAGTTCTCGGAGCGAGCGGTCGTCATTGATGAGCTCCTGGATGACGAAGTCGCAGTCACCGGTTATCTTCTCGGCCTCGTAGCCTTCACCGATAGTAGCGGTGACGAGGGACTCGCCGTCCCATGTGATGTCCTCGGAGCTTGACATACCGGCGGCAGACGGGAACAATCTTTTAATGTCTTCCCCTTCGACTCGGATGCGTGATCCTTGGTATCGAGTCAACGGCCCATACGTTCGGGTGTGGCGTTTGCCATGAGCGTACGCTCCTCTCCAACATCATGGACACGTTCAAACCCCCCGTCGGTGGCATCCGCCCCAGCGATGCTGCGGAGCACCATGCACAGGTGGCCGCCAAGGTGGTCACGGAGGCATTGGAGACCGCGGGGACGAGTGCTAGCGAACTTGACGCTGTTGCCTACGCCCGTGGACCGGGACTCGGCCCTTGCCTCGCTGCGGGGCTCGTGACGGCGCGGACACTGGCCATCCGTCATGGTATCCCACTGGTCCCAGTGAACCACTGCATCGCTCACATCGAGGTGGGGCGGCTGGCATGTGACATCGACGATCCCGTGACTCTTTATGTGAGCGGCGGCAACACCCAGGTCATCGCCTATGAAGAGCATCGTTACCGCGTGTTCGGCGAGACACTGGACATCCCCATCGGCAACCTATTCGACCAGTTCTGTCGGTATGGTGGTCTCCCTCACCCAGGTGGTCCGGCGGTAGAGCGGATGGCCCGGGAGGCAGCCGAGGCGGGTGCGGACCTCATCGAGCTCCCGTACGTGGTCAAGGGTATGGACCTCTCCTACTCGGGCATCCTCTCCGACATCAAGCGGCGGCTCGCCGACGGTGCGGACATGAAAGCGCTGTGCATGGCCGTCCAGGAGGTCTCCTTCGCCATGCTAACCGAGGTCACCGAGCGTGCAATGGCCCACACCCAAAAGCAGGACGCTCTCCTCGTGGGCGGTGTTGCGGCCAATAAGCGCCTCTTCGAGATGGTGGCCACCATGGCCCATGAGCGTGGAGGTGACGCCTACGTGGTGCCCCGGGAGTATGCCGGTGACAACGGTACCATGATCGCCCTCGTTGGCGAGCAGATGTACGAGACCGGTATCAAGGAAGGCATCGAGGAGTCCTTCACAACCCAGCGCTTCCGCACCGACGAAGTAGATGTCACCTGGATCGGAGATAGCTCATAAGAGCGGCTGGTCTTGATCCTCAGACCTTGTTAAGGTTCCGCACAAGGGTATCGAGCCGGCTGGCCAGATCGAAGCCCCGTGTCGAGAGGATCACGAGCTTGAGGCGCCCCTTACGCTCGAACTTGACCAGACCGAGCTTGTTCATCTCGCCAAGCAGTTTGACCGTGTGCGAGTAGGTACAATCCACGTCCTTGGAAATCTGAGAGGCGTATGAGTCGCGCACGCTCTTATTGAGGCTGCGTTTTTTTAGAAGAAGAAGGATCTTGGCGGGCATCTCCTGGAGGAATAGATCGCGCATCTTGTCCTTGTCCTGAGCTCCCGTCTCGTGTTTCACCATTGTCATGGACCCTCTTGAACCGCGCGACCGCTTCAACCTTTTAAGTGTTTGGTTGCGTCTCACGCGAAGGTGTTATCATGCGGATCGCACTAATCCATTCAGACTTCCTCGAGTTCGAGGCCAAGAAGAAAACCAAGGTCGCAGAGGACATTCCTGACGATATGAAGCAGGGGCGCGTCGAGGAGGCCCTCGTGTGCTTTCTGGCCGTCGAGAAAGCGGACGAGGCGGATGTGGACGCTATCGCCCTGAAGGTCTCCAACGAGATCGTGGCCGTGGCCGAGCAGGTGAAGCCCGAGCGCATCGTGCTCTATCCCTATGTCCACTTCCTCTTCGGAGCCGATCCTGCCGGCCCCAACAAGTCGATCAAGATCCTAAAACGGATGGAGACCTTCTTACAAGCTGGTGGATGGGAGGTCCACCGCAGTCCCTTCGGCTGGTACAAGGGATTCACCATCAAGTGCAAGGGCCACCCTCTATCGGAGCTCACCCGTATAATCTACGCTGGCGAGGCGGGCGGGGCCCAGGAAGAGAAAGAGGTAGTCTCCCAGGCGCTCAAGGAGGAGGAGGAGGTCAAGCACACGCTCAACGTCCTAACACCAGACGGTTCCCTCCACCCTTCCGATTCATTCAACTACCAGAAATTCCCCGACCTGAAGCGGTTCTACAACTATGAGGTATCGGGCGTGCGCTCGGTGGACCGGATCCCACCGCACGTCACTCTCATGCAGCGGCTTGAGATCGCTGACTATGAGCCGGGCTCCGACCAGGGCAACATGCGCTGGTACCCCAAGGGCGAGCTGATCAAGAACCTACTCGAGGACCATATCACCAGTGTGACGGTGAACTACGGCGGTATGCCCGTCGAGACCCCCCTCATGTACGACTATCACCACCCTGCTCTGGAGAAGTACCTCAACCGGTTCCCGGCACGACAGTACACACTGATGTCCGGAACAAAGAAGTACTTCATGCGCTTCGCTGCTTGCTTCGGTCAGTTCCTCATGAAGCACAATATGAACATCACCTACCGCAACCTCCCGCTGCGGATGTATGAGCTCACCCGCTACTCCTTCCGACGCGAGCAGGCAGGCGAGCTCGTCGGGCTACGGCGCCTTAGGGCCTTCACCATGCCCGATATGCACACCGTATGCAAGGACATGGACCAGTCCAAGGCGGAGTTCTTCAACCAGTACAAGCTCTCCTGCGACATCATGGACGACCTCGGGCTCAACTATCAGGTAGTGTTCCGTGTCGTCAAGGACTTCTACGAGGATAATAAGGAGTGGGTCCAGGAGATGATCCGCATCATCGAGCGACCTGCCCTCATCGAGATCTGGGACAAGCGCTATGCTTACTTCGTCGTTAAGTTCGAGTTCAACTTCGTCGACGCCCTGGATAAGTGTTCGGCCCTCTCCACCGTGCAGATCGATGTCGAGAACTCCGAACGGTTCGGAATCAGTTACGTCGACGAGAAGGACTCCAAGCAGACACCGCTCCTCCTGCATTGCTCCATCTCCGGGGCAGTGGAGCGGGACATCTATGCTATGCTGGAAACCGCTCACATGACCGCCGAGAAGGGCGGGGTCGCCCAGCTGCCGGTATGGCTGGCGCCCACCCAGGTGCGTGTCATCCCGGTGGCGGAGCGACACAAGGAGGGTGCTGAGACCCTTGCAAGCAGCATCCGGAGCAAGGAAATCCGGGTCGACACCGACGACACCGACGAGACAGTAGGTAAGCGCATCCGCAACGCCGCGAAGGAGTGGATCCCCTACATCATCGTGTTCGGCGACAAGGAGGCCGAAGGCGGCGAGCTCGCGGTCCGAGTGCGCTCCACGAAAAAGCAGGAAGGACTCTCCGAGGACAGCCTGGTCTCCCGGATCAAGGAGGAGACGGCGGACAAACCGTTCAGGCACCTGTACCTCCCCATGAGGCTCTCGGTCCGTCCCACCTTCCGGTAGAACGGGTCCCATGGGACGATTGACCGTCGGTCTTCGGTACACCAAACCCAGTCGTTACACCCTCCCGGCGCTCGCCGGTGCACTGGAATGTGTGGACGGGATCGATATCGTCACGGTCGACGAGCCGCGCTCGGCCGAGGTCGACCTCCTAGCCTACTCGTTCACCACGCTCCGGGCGGACAAGGTCTATCGTGAGCTCGCCACGCTCCCGCGAGGTATGCGCACCATTGCAGGTGGCCCCCACCCTTCGGCCCGGCCCGCGGAGGCCCTGGAACACGGGTTCGATTGGGTGTGTGTGGGCGAGGGCGAGGATGCGCTAGGGCAGCTATCTCGAGCTCTCCGGGACGGCGTTCCGCCCGCGGGCATCCCAGGGATCTATGGACACGGGTATGAAGGGCAGTTCGATCCGGCTCCACCTGTGGACCTTGACGCCCATCCACCCATGAGCGAGCGCTTGCGTCTCTTCGCTCCCCTGGAGATCTCCCGCGGATGTCCCTTCGGGTGTGGGTACTGCCAGGTCACCTACCTGCTCGGCCGATGCGTACGCCACCGTTCTCTCGATTCCGTCGACCGGACGGCACGCTTATACGCACGCAACGGCAAGCCACGTATATGGTTCCTGGCCCCGAATTCGTTCGCCTATGGCTCGGACGGCAGGACACCTCGACCTGAAAAGCTTACCAAGCTCCTGGACACCGTACGTTCTCATGGCGTCGAACCCTACCTTGGCACCTTCCCCTCGGAGGTTCGACCGGACTTCGTCACGCCCGAGGTCTTGGACGTTGTCGCGGACCGAGTGGCCAACCGTAGGCTCTCGGTAGGAGCACAGTGCGGTTCGGATCGTTTATTGCGTACGATGGGGCGGGGCCACACGGCGGACCACGTGCGTCAGGCCCTTGACGTGGCGACAGACCATGGTTTTACATGCGACGTCGACATCCTGTTCGGCCTTCCAGGCGAGACGACTGAGGACGTCGAGCTCACCCTCGGCCTCATGGAAGAGGTGTTCAGACGGAACGGTCGCGCCCATGTCCATGTGTTCATGCCCCTACCCGGAACACCTTTCGAGAGTGAACCTGCCGGGACACTCGCTGACGGGACACGGAGCCGCCTCGGACGCTTGGCCAAGGATGGAAGGGTCACTGGTGCCTGGGGATGGCAGGAAGGGATCCTTTCAGCTAATGGCACGGGAGAATGATGAGCGGTCCTGCGTATCCGCTCACACCACTTGATGGGTAATCCTGAACCCGCTAGGGAGGTCCATACTGAGGATTAGTCGCTGTTCCTCAACGATCGAAAAGGACATCGGCCGTGATGCGCCAGCACCGTCCTCAAACTCCCCGTTGAATCCGATGATGAAGGTCTCCCTGGACTCGATGATTTTCTTCTCACCACAGGTACCCTCGGCGCTCATGGCCGAGAAGAGGCAGCATGTCAGATCTTCACCGAACGTCCCACTGATGTACTTGCCCATCAGCGGCCGGTCTCCCGCCTCGGGAGCGTCCGGAAGCTCGTAGACAACCAACGCCGAACCAAGATCGGACAGTCGGATGACCGTATTCCCCGTGTTCCGCACCAAGAAGCAGAGATTACCAAGGGTCTTACAGTCGGGGATGTCGTCCTCGCACTCGTACGCCGATACTATCTGGAGCGTACCATGCTGGAACGAGGACATGATCTGCTCCTCGGCCTCGGATGTTACCTCTTTCTGGACGCTCGCGATCCACATGTTGGCGATGATGGGCAGTACGAGTAACAAGAAGACCAGCCCTACGACCACAACTCCGACAACCTTGGTTATGACACCTGTCCAGGAACCCGACGGTCCCCCTGAGATCTTCGATTGTTCTGCACCGGGATAGGCGGGCCCGGCCTGCGACACCTGGGCACCACAGGTCGAGCAATTGAACGTGTCGGGAGAAACCTCGGTGTTGCAGTTCGGACATTTCGGCATGGCGAATCTCCTTCCCTGGTGCGAGGGATACGTACCCGGATAATTAATATCTACTTGACAACCGGGAGAGGTCCCATCGAGCTGATCATACAGGGAAACGGGCCGCCCTAACCGCAACCTATAAAAAGTCCCTCCCTAAAAAGGCTGACGTTGGCGGCCATAGCGGAGGGGTAACACCCGGTCCCATCTCGAACCCGGAAGTAAAGTCCTCCCGCGTTCCGTGTGGTACTGCCGTGATGGTGGGAAGCCCGGACCGTCGCCAACACTTTTTAACCCCCATCCGAGCACTTTATTACTATTTCCCAGCTGATATGTCCTGATGCTCCACATCGTCATTGCCGAGACCGAGCTCGAACTGGTCCCGGAGCGGTTGCACAAGGACACCGTCATCACGGCATCAGCGGAGCGTTCGGGGAACGAACCACGCCATATGCTACTTGAGTCGACACATCACCACCGAGCGACGTGGAAGCTCGACGATGGTCGACGACGGGGGCGACCCGACATCCTCCACTTCTGCCTGGTCACCGCCCTCCACTCGGTGGCCAACTCCAAGGACCACCTCAGGCTTCACGTGCACACGCGTCACGACAAAGTAATCTCCATCAACCGCTATACGCGCATCCCGAAGGACTACAATAGGTTCGCAGGGCTAATGCGTCAGCTCCTGATCGAGGGCGCCGTCCCTCCACAACAGCCTCTGCTGGAACTGGCGGATATGACACTTGATGAGCTCTTGGAACGGGAGAAACCGTCCAAGGTCTTCATCCTGTCCAAGAAAGGCAAGCGGATGTCGCCCCGGGTACTGGGGCGTCAGCTGGCCAAGGAAAAGCGGCCTATAGTGGTCATCGGTGGCTTCCCTCATGGGGAGTTCGATCGCAAGCACCGGGACGAGGAGAATGTCATCAGTATCTACGACTCCGGCCTCCCGGCATGGACGGTGCTATCCACCGTCCTCCACGCTTACGAGGACGCAAAGGGCCTGTTCACGGGGAAGAGCTGATGGGTCGGGGTGGAAGGAAGCCCCAATGGATGCGCCGGCTGGCCTCCGAGCGCATCGATATCCTGCTCGACCGTGCTAAAAGGACCGTGCGAGAGGCACCCGAGCTCGCCCGCCGATACGTGTGGCTGGCCCGTCGTATAGGTATGCGCTATCTTCTCCCCCTCGGAGCCCAGCGCAGACGCTCCGTCTGCACATCCTGCCATCTTCCGATGGTGCACGGCCAGACCGCCCGTGTCCGTGTGAAGCGGGGCAGGGTCGTACGGACGTGCTTGGGATGCGGCACCATTACACGATTAC
>Ga0187833_10003892_pt1 | contig 14821 bp, 13 predicted proteins | sample ETNtaG_37_FD_167968 | JGI IMG/M metagenome (GOLD analysis project Ga0187833, IMG submission 167968) | Marine microbial and viral communities from oxygen minimum zone, Eastern Pacific Ocean - ETNP2014_SV_400_PacBio MetaG (Illumina Assembly) | ecosystem: Environmental > Aquatic > Marine > Hypoxic... | reverse complement strand
CAAATATTTTTCACAATTGAAAAATTCTAAAAATATATTTTATATATTTTTTATAATTTTAGGTTGTAACTTGGTAATTTGGTTCAAAGCTGAAGGAATAGCTTATGCAACGATTTTAATTTTATTGATAAATTTTAGTAATCAGATCTCCAACAAAATTAAAGTTTATTCAAGTTTATTTTATTTTTTTTTAATTCTTTTCAAGATAGTCATCTATCAATATTATGATATGAATTTAAATGGACAACCCTTTTATAATTTAGATTATATGTCAAATTTGAACATTGAAATTATTTCGTATAAATTAAAAATTATTTTATCTTTTTTATTCTATTATGGCATTGGCAATATTTTTTTTATTTCGGGATTAATAATTTTATTAGCATTAAATATCCAAAAAAAGGTTGATAATTATACAAAACTAATAAATTATTATTTTATTTTTAATATTTTATTTATTTTTTGTGCATACGTATTAAGAGATTTTGAAATTGAATATTTTGCCAGAACTACCATGGAACGTATAATATTTACATCTTCAGGGTTTTATGCATTTTTGATTATCAATTTTTTCAGGAATATAAACAAAAATTATTTAAAATGATTACTCTGATAGATTAAAAATGGTAGCATAAAACGCACAATACTAGCAAATATAGCGGTGATGGAAAAAACTATTTCATTCTTAATCGATGTTATTGACAAATATTATCATCAGAAAAGAATTTTAAAGTTTTTAAAAAATTTTGACATCAAAATAATTTTAGATGTAGGAGCGCATAAAGGGGAGTTTCTTCAATCAATAAAAAAAATAATAAATTTTGAAAAAATTTATTCCTTTGAGCCACAAAAAGATATTTATCAAGTTCTTAATCTATTTACCAAAGAAGATAAAATATTTTGCTTCAACTTCGCTTTAGGAAAAAAAAATGAAATTAGAAATCTCAAAATAAGCAAAAAAACTTCAACAAGTACATTTTCCGAGATTAACGATTTTTCGTTATGGTACAAAATTAAGTCATTTATATTAAGTGGCTCAATTAAATCATCTTTTATTTCCGAAGAAAAAGTGCAAGTAATAAAACTAGACGATTTTTGTAGAGAAAATAAAATATCCAATATTGATCTTCTAAAAATTGATACTGAGGGCCATGAGAAAGACGTATTAGAAGGCGCAAAAAATTTGTTAAAGGAAAGAAAGATTAAATATATTCTTCTAGAAGTTCATTTGTCACAAATGTATAAAAACTACAGTATAAACGATTTAGAAAATCTTTTAGACAACTTCAATTTTAAATTATTAAAAAAATCTAGATTTCCTATCCTGTCTTTTGAAGACAGAATTTATGGTTTATTATAAAAAAAAACTTTTTAGTTTAATTTTTTAAATTTTCTTCTATAATTTGAAAAATATATTTAGCTATTGATTTGTTAGCTGGGGGTGAATAGTTGACTTTGTCCACGTAGGATAATTCTTTTTCATTATCTAAAGAAGCTGTAATATCAAAGATATTTTTCGTTTTTTTTAAGATCAAGTATTTTTTTTGATTTATTTTTTTTTCATTATCTTCAATAACAATATTTTTTGATATTTTTTTTAGATTCAAACCATGCAACCCAGAAAAAGGTTGTAAAAAGCTGTAACAATTTAAAGCAAATTTTTTACATATACCAATTCTTATATCAACATTATTTTGAAAAACTCTTAATAATTCTTCGTCATTATTTGTATCTTCTAAAATATCTTGGCGTTGAGAATCTTTACGAAATTTGAAAAATAACTCAACAACCTGAACTATCGGAAGCGTGGAAACAAAAATTGGAAAAGCATGCTTATATAAATTCCAATATTTTTGATGAAAAGATATATATATATGTTTAAGAAAAGAGGTTCCTAAAACATCTTTATTACCACCTTCGTTTACCCCATCTATAAAAAAAATAAAATCTCCAGATTCAAATCTTTTTTTTAATAAATGTTGTTGAAATAATATATTTTCTTGTGTTGAGAAATAACTTCCTCTACCAAAATTATAAACGCAATAATTATTTTCTGGAAATTCAATATCAAGTATATCTTTAAAAAATGAAGCAAATGTTTGTTCATCAGTAACGTTATAACCAAAAGTTGTTTCTCCTCCATAAAAAAAAAAACTTATATTACATGCGTCTCCATTATTAATTTTTCTCCCATTTTTTTTTGAAAAATTTACATAATTAAAATCTTTTCTTGGACTTTCAATGAGTCCAGTAAATTGTTCGTATTCATACATTCTGTCCGTTTGCCAAGTTTCGAGATACAAGATTAAACCTTCTTTTTCATTTAAATTTAAAACTTGAAGAACTTCATCTGAATAATGTTTATAATTATTAAGTTTATATTTTATTTTTAAGGGCCAAAAATAACCCAACAAAATATTTAGAATTATAAATGCAATAAAAGTATAGATAAAGAAATTTATGATTTTATTAAAAGTTTTCATGTTTTAGAATATATAAAACTGTTCAAATTTACTTTTTATTAGTCTATTCATAAAAAAATTAATATATATTATTTTATAAAAATTAATTTATGAATTGTCTATAGTACATATGAAATATTTTAATTCTAGCAATATTTAATTTGATGAATAAAAATTATTTAATATTTTTAAAATTAATCTTAAAAAAAAATACTTTATTAAGAGCTTTGCAGATTTATAAATGTTTAAATATTAATCTCTATGGTATTTCGCTAGAACTTGGAACAATTAGAAATAATAATAAAACTTTTTCAAATTTTGTAAATGGCAAATCAAAATTTCATTTTTCGAATAAAATTAGCAATAAAAAATCAAATATTTTTTATTCTGATTTAACAAAAAAAATAAAAGTTTCCACAAAAACTTACGATAATGTACTACTTTTTAACGTTCTAGAACATTTGCCTGAATATAAATTGGCCTTTTCAGAAATTTATAGAATTTTAAAAACAGGAGGTAACTTTATTGGATCAGTTCCTTTTATTTATCAAATACATGGCGCACCGAAAGATTATTATAGATTCAGCAAACAATTTTTTGAATTAAATTTGAAAAAGTATCGATTTAAAAAAATAAAAGTTAAATCTTTGGGGTTTGGTCCATTTATAGCTAGCTATTCGCTTTTACATTCTTACCTAAAATATTTGCCTTTTTTAAGCCAGATATGTTTGTTATTAGCTTTTATTTTGGATAGTTTTATACAGATTTTTGTTAAAACAAATCTTGAAGAGATATTTCCTATCGGTTATTTTTTTATTGCAAAAAAATAATTTAAAGTGAGTTTAAAATCATCTATGAGATAAATTTATTGTGATGAAAATTTTTTATTGGTCTCCCTTTATATCAAAAGTTGCAACTGTTTCTTCAGTAATTAGATCTGCTGAATCAATATTAAAATACGCGAAAAAAAGTAATAATATCAATGTAGCCATAATCGATGCTATTGGTGAATGGAAAATCTACAAAAAAATAATTAATCCAAAAATAGAAATCATAAATTTAAGTAACAATAATATTTTGGCGTATTTGCCAAAAGGTGGTTTTTTAAAAAGTCGGCTATCATATATATTAATTTTTATCCTATCTTTTTTTAAGTTGTTAAATTTAATTAATAAAGAAAAACCCAACTACATAATTACGCATTTACTCACATCACTTCCAATTTTTTTAACATTAATTATTAAAAATAATACTAAATTAATTCTTAGAATATCTGGATTGCCAAAATTAAATTTTTTTCGTTATGTTCTTTGGAAGATTTTTTCAAGAAATATATATATAGTTACATGTCCAACTATAGCAACTTACGAATATATTAAAAAAAAAAATATTTTTGATAAAAATAAAATTTTTCTATTAAGAGATCCAGTTATAAAAATTCATGAGTTTATAAAGAAAAAAAACGAGAAAGTTGAAGATTTAAAAATCGAGAAGAAAAACTTAATCGTTGCGATTGGAAGATTGACAAAACAGAAAAATTTTCTTTTGTTAATAAGAGCATTTAAAAAAATATTGATCAAATATTCCAATTATCACTTGCTTTTACTCGGCGAAGGCGAAGAAAAAAAAATATTAATAAAAGAAATAAAAAAATTACAAATAGAAAACAAAATATCTTTCTTGGGACATCAAGAAAATGTATATAAATATTTATTAAATTCTGACTGTTTTATATTGACATCTCTGTGGGAAGATCCAGGATTTACATTACTAGAAGCAGCTTTGAGCAATACATCAATAATATCAAGTAATTGTCCCAATGGTCCCAATGAAATTTTATCTGATGGACAAAACGGATTTCTATTTGAAAATAATAACTTATCGGATCTCTTAAATAAATTTGATGAATTTAAAAACTCAACTGAAAATGAGTTAAACAAAAAAAAATTATTAGCAAAAAAACAAATAAAAAAGTTTACTCAATTTGTTCATTTTAAATCATTAGAAAATATTATTAACTTGAACGAATAAAAAAAATTGATTAATAATATTTTTTTATCTTTAAATTTGAAATTAAACTTTAAATATTATTTATATTTATGACACTCATTATTTGTATATGCACTTATAATAGAAATGATAGTTTGATCAGATGTTTAAAAAGTATCAATAATTTACATGTAGTATTAAATATTAAAATTAAAATTGTTATTGTTGATAATTCAATTAAATATAATTCTTATAGGCCAGTTAATAAATTAAGAAAATCATATAAATATAAAATAATTCAATTGCATGAAAAAAGAAGAGGCGTTGTTTTTGCAAGAAATAAGTGTTTAAATAAATTAAGAAAAATAAATCCAAAATTTATATGTTTTTTCGATGACGATTGTATCGTTGATCGATTTTGGCTTAAAAATGTCTTCAAAATTATAAAATCTACTAAAGCCGAGATTGTTACTGGACCTCAACTTTCCTTAAAAAAAAGCTCATTAAATAAATCAAATTTGATCAACTATTCCCGTTTTTTTGAAAAAAAATATAAGGGAGATATTATACGAGTTAATTGGGCAGCAAGTAACAATGTTTTTTTAGTATACGATATTATAAAAAAACATAAATTAATTTTTGATAAAACTTTAAACAAATTTGGAATTGGTGAAGATCAATTATTTTTTTCAAAACTTAGTAGTTTTGGACACAAGATATATTGGAGCAAAACTATAAGAGTCTTTGAAGATATTCACGAACATAGATTAAATATAAATTGGTTAATTAGGAGAAGCTTCAGGCTGGGAGTTCTTGGACATTATATTAATATAAACATATATGGAAGATGGATGGGTTTTATAATTAATTATTTAATATGTATTTATTACTTTGTAAAAGCTTCTAGTATGATTTTTTTGTTTTTTAGCAGTAAATTTCAAGCTCAAATGTTAAATTATTTTTCCAGATTTTATGGAAGATTAATTGGTCCATTCATTTTAGAAAGAATAGATTTTTTTAGAAAATGAATATTAATTCTAGAAATATTAATATTATTTATCTATTTTTCCTTACTTGTTGGTTTTTATTTTATAACGTACAAATTGCTAAATCTACTAATTAGGTTTTTGCAAAAATGCATGGGCCAATGAAAGATTTATCCAAAAGATAGTTCCATTGAATGTTGAAAAAAAACCACCAGAAGGCAAGAATGGTATAAAAAATGCCACAACAAATAAAATCGATGATAAATGAGTTATATCACTAGTTTTACAATAGATTCTTAAACTATTAAATAAGATGTGACAGATTGTAAAGATGATAATTAAATAACCTATAATTCCTTGTTCAGATAATATTTCAAAATGAACTTGATGTGGGTGATTTGAACATCTTTCATGGGTATATTGAATTTTAGCATTAAAATATTTTTTATCATGACAAACATATCTAAATTTTGAATTTCCAATACCGAAAACTGGGTAATCTTTAAATATTTGCCAAGCAGTATCGTAATGTGCAAAATGTCTTATGTGGCCAAATCTTTCATAAATGGAGCCTTGACCATGTGATTGTATTCTCTTAAAAAATCCAATTTGTCTAAAGTATACATCTTTATATATTAAAGTTGGGAGGGCAATTCCAATAATAATAAATAAAAAAATATATTTTTTTTTTATATAGATGTGAGCATTATTAATTAATAATAAGATTATAGAAATAACAATTAGTCCTTTTACAAAATTTGATCTTTCACCTGACAAATAAATACAAAATATTGATAAACAAAAAAATATATTTGAAAATATTTTTTTTTGATTATTTTTGGCTGATTTAAATAAATAACCTGAAATTAAAAATGAAAAACCCAGAATAAATCCTCCAACAATTAGTTCGTCTTCGAAGAAACTTACAATTCTATGTGAAGATGGACTTTCAAAACCTAATAAATTAAAGCCAATAATACGCTCGAAGACAACATCAATTAAAACAATAAAAATTATTACAGTCCAATATAAAAATATTTTATTAAAAACTTTTTTTAGGTTGATAAAAAAATATTGAACTGCAAATAAGAAGATTACAAATCTTACAAAGCCTACCGATCTTATTATACTTTCTTTTTGGGGATAAACTTTTTGATTTGTAATGGAATCAAAGGTGCCTGTGGTGAAATTTGGCATACCTATTGTAATGATCTTTGCCGAAATAATTGAATTTATTATCAAATAAATCCAAATAAAAATAAAAAAATATAAATATTTATTTTTTATCCAAAGCCATTTTTTTTGATGATAACAAGTAAATATAAAAAATAAGTCAATAATTATTATGTTCAGATTTATTGCTGTATTACCCCATATTAATGATATTGGCAAGAAAGAGAAAAGGTAAATAATAAATTTTTCATCAAGATATGCTTTTTTAGAATTATTATAATTTATTTTGTTTGTATTGATTAGTGTCATTAATATTGGTTTAAGTTTATTTATAATTAATTATGTATATTATCTGTTTAAATTAATTTATGGGAAAAGCATTAAAAAAAAGAAAAATATTTATAGCGGGCCACAATGGGATGGTCGGATCTTCAATCTTAAGACACTTTAAAAATTTAGGTTTAAAGAAAATCATCACCCAGAGTAGGAAAAGACTAGATCTAACAAACTGGAATAAAGTTAATAAATTTTTAAAAAAAACAAGACCAGATATAGTAATTAATTGCGCAGGAAAGGTTGGGGGAATACTCGCAAATTTTACCTATCCAAAAGAGTTTTTGTTTGAAAATATTTACATTCAATTAAATTTGTTAGATGCATGTTTTAAAAATAAAGTAAAAATCTTTGTTAATCTTGGAAGTTCATGTATCTATCCAAAAAAATCAAAACAGCCTATTAAAGAAGATTATTTATTGTCAGGAAAATTGGAATTCACCAATGAAGCTTATGCAATTGCAAAAATTGTTGGACTAAAATCATGCGAATTTTATAATAGACAATTTAAAACAAATTACTTTACGTTAATGCCATGCAACCTGTATGGACCAAACGATAATTTTAACATTAGCAGTGGTCACTTTGTTCCTGGTTTAATTAAGAAATTTTATATGGCTAACCGAAAAAATATGAAAAATGTAGAAGTTTGGGGCACGGGTAGAGCAAAAAGAGAAATAATGTACGTAGATGATTTAGCATCTGCAATTTTTTTTATACTTAATAAAATTGATGAAAAAGATAAAAAAGTTTTAGACGTTTTGAAAAAAAATTCCCATATTAATATTGGGGTTAATAAAGAATATACCATTAAGCAATTTGCAAATATGATAGGTAAGCTATTTAATAAAAAAATTAATTTAAAATTTAATAAGTCATATCCCGACGGAACGCCTCGAAAACTTCTAGACAGTTCCGTCATGTATAGCATGGGTTGGAAACCGATTATATCAATTGAGAAAGGTCTTAGGAAAACCCTAGAATGGTATAAAAAAAATACAAAATAAGTTAACGATGTTGACAAAATCAATCTAATAATAAGAAGAACTCATTTTGAATCATTTTTGGCTAATAAATAGTCTACCTCACTTCACTAGCTTCACCAAAGGTGCATCTAATAAAGATCCTAAGTGGATTTAGGAATTGAAAACATCAGTTTAATCACCCTCTGCATCAGAAAAGATTGCCTCTACTCTTCTCTTTATACCCTGTTTTAGACAATTAGCCATGCTCAAAATATTTTAAAAAAATTGAAATTGATTCAATATGGGATAATCTACGAACATTAATCACGGGCCTTTAGCTCAATAGTAGAGTGTTCGCTTGACATGCGAAAGGTAGTTGGAGCGTAACCAACAAGGCCCACCATCAAATTATTTATCTATGGTCGGCTGATTCACCGATCCCTATCAAAGGATATATAATGTTTGCCAAATCATTTAAAAGCAAAACAGATGTAAAATGTTGAATAAATGAGACTGAGATAAAAATTAGAAAAATCTTTCTTTCAGAATTTTTTCATTTCAATTCTTTTTGTGCTCGCTAAATCGCAAAAATCGCAGAAAAATTTTACTTAATAAAAAGATTTCTTATAATTTGTTTGCATTTTATATTTATAAATATATAGATACATTGCCTGGTAATTATTGCGAAGGGGCAATACCCGATCCCATCCCGAACTCGGAAGTCAAGCCCTTCAGCGCCGATGGTACTTTGTCTTAAGGCATGGAAGAGTAGGACGTTGCCAGGCTGAATACAATTAAATTTATGAAAATTGCTAGCTCATTAAAGTCATTGAAAAAAAGAGATTTGGGTTCCAAATTAGTTAAAAGAAGAGGAAGGATTTATATAATCAACAAAAAAAATCCTAAATTTAAAGCTAGACAAAAATAGTTTCTATATTTCTTTTATAAATCATGAAAATTGGATCAATAAGTGGAAATTTAACTTCAGAGAAAAGAATTTCTTTAACTCCCGAAATATCAAAAAAATATTTAGATTTGGGTGTTGAGATTTTTATAAACAAAAGTTACGGTACTCATCTGGGCCTTCATGATAATGATTACAAAGAAAAGGGAGTTCAAATATTAAATAATATAGATGAAGTTATTAATAATTGTAATTCTTTACTACAAGTTAATTTACCAGAAATTAATTATATTGAAAAACTTAGAGAGAATACTTCATTAATAGGTGTTTTTAATCCTTATGACAATAAAGAAAAAATAGATCTATTATTAAAAAAAAAAATTGATATTTTTTCTTTAGACTTGCTCCCGAGAATAGCTAGAGCTCAGTCAATGGATGTTTTGTCTTCGCAAGCTAATTTGGCTGGCTATAAAGCAGTTATAGAATCTTTCGATGAGTTTGAAAAAGTTATTCCAATGATGATGACTGCCGCTGGAACTATACCTGCGGCAAAAGTTTTAGTAATTGGAGCTGGAGTAGCTGGTTTACAAGCAATTTCCACGGCAAAACGTCTTGGAGCAATAGTTTTTGCTACCGATGTAAGGCAGGCATCTAAGGAACAAGTAGAAAGTTTAGGAGGAAAATTTTTATCCGTTGAAGGAGCTGAAGACTTAGAAACTAAAGAAGGATATGCAAAAGAAACAGGCGAAGAGTTTAAATTAAAGCAACAAAAATTGTTAAGCGACACATTAAAAAAAATTGATATTGTTATTTGTACAGCTTTGATACCGGGCAAAAAAGCACCAAGAATAATAAATGAGGAAATGTTCAAAGATATACAAGCAGGATCAATCATTTTTGATTTGGCAGTAGAACAAGGAGGCAATTCAGCGTATTCTGAGATAGATAAAGTTGTAAATAAAAATGGGGTAAAAATAATTGGATATAAGAATATATTAAATAAATTGCCACTCTCTGCAACGAACTTATATTCTAAAAATTTATACAACTTTTTTTTAAACCTTTATGATAAAGAAAAGAAAAATCTAAGCATCAATTTAGAGGATGAAATTATTAACAAAACTCTTATAGAAAATAAAAATATTTAATTTATGGAAATAGATCCTTTTATTTTTAGACTTAGCATATTCGTGTTATCGATATTTGTAGGATATTATGTGGTTTGGAGCGTGACGCCATCTTTGCATACTCCATTAATGTCAGTAACAAATGCTATTTCCTCTGTAATAATTGTAGGCGCGATAGTTGCATCTTTAGCAGGTGGTAATAATTCAAATTTTGAAATCTCAAACATTATTGGTTTTTTTGCTATATTTCTTGCGTCAATTAATATTTTTGGAGGCTTTTTAGTAACTCAAAGAATGTTGCAAATGTACAAGAAAAAGAAAAAAAAATAAAGACATGTCACCAAACCTTGCAGCATTTTTGTACTTAACTTCAGGGGTATTATTTATTTTAGCTCTTCGCGGACTTTCATCACCTGAAACTTCAAGACAAGGAAACCTGTTTGGAATTTTTGGAATGATAATCGCAATCATCGTAACATTTTTGGTAGTTGGATTCTTTTCTAAAGAATTTATTTATGTGCTAATTTTTTTATCTATTGGAGGAATAATTGGATCAATCATAGCCTACAATATTCCCATGACCGCTATGCCACAATTAGTTGCGGGATTTCATAGCTTAGTGGGTCTCGCCGCCGTCTTGGTAGCAATATCCGCTTTCCTTGCACCAAATGTATTTAATTTGGGCACAGTCGGCAATATTAAAACTGCAAGCTTAATTGAAATGTCTTTAGGAGGTTCTATCGGAGCAATCACATTTTCTGGATCAGTTATTGCATTCTTAAAATTACAAGGAATTATGTCAGGTTCTCCGATTATTTTTAGGGGACAACATATGTTGAATGGATTAATTGGAATTTTGATAGTTGTTTCAATTATTTATCTTTGTATAAGTCAAATACCTCAAATATTTTGGATATTAATTTTAATTTCTTTTTTAGTAGGATTTCTATTAATCATTCCAATTGGTGGCGCAGATATGCCAGTTGTTATCTCGATGTTGAATTCATATTCTGGTTGGGCAGCGGCAGGCATAGGATTTACATTGGAAAATACAGCGTTAATAATAACGGGAGCTTTGGTAGGTTCCTCTGGAGCAATTCTTTCTTACATAATGTGTAAAGGAATGAACAGATCTTTCTTTAATGTGATACTTGGTGGATTTGGAGCAACAGATAATACAGAGAAAGATATTGAAAAAAAACCGGTTAAAAGTGGCAATGCTGAAGACGCAGCCTTTTTAATGAAAAATGCATCATCTATTATAATTGTACCTGGGTATGGTATGGCAGTTGCGCAAGCGCAACATGTTTTAAGAGAGATGGTTAATTCTTTAAAAAAAAATGGAATTAAAATCTCTTATGCAATTCATCCAGTTGCTGGAAGAATGCCAGGACATATGAACGTACTGCTTGCAGAAGCAAATGTTCCTTACGATGAAGTTTTTGAATTGGACGATATTAATAATGATTTTGCAAACACAGATGTAGCTTTTGTAATAGGAGCAAACGATGTAACTAATCCTGCGGCCAAAACTGATCCTAAAAGCCCAATTTACGGTATGCCTGTATTAGATGTAGAAAGGTGTAAATCGGTTTTATTTGTTAAAAGAAGTTTGTCCCCAGGATATGCCGGAATAGATAATGAGCTTTTTTATATGGATAACACTTTAATGTTATTTGGTGATGCAAAAAAAATGACAGAAGATATCGTAAAAAATTTAGATTAAATGACCATTAAAATTTATTGCGATACAGCTGATTACAAAATCATAAAAAAATACTCAAAATTTAATCTTGTCAAAGGTTTTACAACAAATCCCAGTTTGATGAGTCTTGCGGGAGTAAAAAATTATAAAAATTACTCAATAAAAATCTTAAAGATTTGTAAAAATAAGCCTATATCTCTTGAAGTATTTTCAGATGAAGTTGATTCAATGATACGGCAAGCTTATATAATTAACTCTTGGGGAAAAAATATTTATGTCAAAATACCCATTGTAAATACTCAAGGAAAATTTACTGGAAAAGCGATAAGAGAATTAAGCTCTAAGGGGGTAAAATTAAACATTACAGCAGTTTATACTTATGAACAGGTAGAAAAAGCCTTCCTTTCTTTGAATAAAAATACTAAATCTATTATTTCAATTTTTGCAGGCAGAATGGCTGATGTAGGAAAAGATCCAGTTCCTATATTCAGAAAAAGCGTTCAATTAACTAAAAAATGTAAGAATGTTGAAATTCTTTGGGCTAGCACTAGAGAAGCTTATAATTTTCTGCAAGCAAAAAACTTAGGATGTGAAATTATAACAATGCCGTCAAAAATAATAGAAAAAATTGAAAATTTTGGAAAAGATTTTAATACGTTAACTTTGGATACAGTCAAAGGTTTTTTTCAGGATAGCAAAAAATCAAAATTTAAAATTTAATATTTCAGTGGGAGATATTTCTAATTATTGTTTAATAATTTTATCAGCAGTATTAAATCCAATTCTTATCATTTGATCAATATCACCATAATAAAATTGTCCCTGTCGACCAATAGAAAAAAAGTTTTTAATTTTGGCAAAATATTCTTCAGTTTTTTTTAAGTGAACTTCGTAGTCTTTTCTGTAAATTGGATAAACACTTGGAACTTTAATTACTTTATAATTTATAATATCTGTTTTTTTTAGAAAATTATCTTTTTCTATTTCTTGAATACACATTGAAAAAATTTCTTCATCTGAAGAGTTCCATACATCCGATTTATAATGACAGGAAATTTCTACAGCCAATACATTTTCATTTTTTGGACTTAATTTTTCGCTAAAACAATTCATATCGGAAATTCTGTTATATGGTCTGTCAATAAAATAACAATATTGACAATCAAGTACGTTTTGCTTTTTTGTTATCAAATAGAGCAAAACAAGAGATAAGTATTCCAATTTTTTTGCAGATTGTGTTATTTTTGTTTCATGCAAAGGTTTGAGTTTTGTTATAACTTTATTCAGTGGTATAGTAGATATTACGAAATCACTGGAAAAAGTTTTGTCTTTAGTTTTTACGTTAAACAAATTATTTGAATTTAATATTATTTCACTGACCTCCTGAGACGTGTGGATTTCTCCACCATTATTTTTTACTTGTTTGCCTATTCTATTTGCAATTTCTCCATAGCCTTTTTTTGGATAATAACTAGGTAAACTTTCTCTTTGTACAAGTGAAAGCTTTCCAGGCTCTCGTTTTGAAAGTTCTAAATATTTATTTATTAAAAGATGTTTAAGCGTTCTAGCAAAATCTAATTTTTTACTTGAAGGTATTACTCTATGGGAAAGTTCGGCAGTTTCAATTTTCCAAAATTGTTCTGTATAGGGTTTAAAAAAATTTAGATAGAGATATTTTCCAAAATTATTTATTGCCCATTGTTTTACTGTTAAATTTTCATTTATTGTTTTTTTCACAAATAAAGAAGATATAGAAGTGCCAATGTATGATTTTGCAAAACTTATAGAACACATAATTGCAGATAAAATTCCCATTTGAACTAGAATACTTTTTGCAGATAATGGATAATCTACATATTTTCCTCTGAACATCATTTTTACACTTCTTTTTGAATATGGTATTTCACTCTGTTCGTTTTTAAATAAATCCATTACTTTATTAAAAATTTCTTTGTCTTCAGTGAAAAAAGAATGTGGTCCAATATCAAAAGAATAATTTTCTATTTTTATAGATTTCGCGAGACCACCTATTGATCTATCGGATTCTATTAGGTCTACTTTGTAACCTTTTTCAGAAAGTTTCCAAGCAGTGCTTAACCCAGTAATTCCACCGCCAACAATTATGATTTTTTTCATATTTTGCCTATTTATATATATATATTTATATATTGTAAGTTAAAAAAATTTTATTAAAAATTTATTATCAATTATTTTAAATGAAATTACCAAAAATTATTAATTTTGAAAAATTCACAAAAGCTAGTGGAAAACTATTGCCTATAACTTTTAATAATAAATTTCCTATTAAGGTCAAAAGAATTTTTATTATCTATGGAAAAAAAAAATATATAAGAGGCGATCATGCGCACAAAAAATGTTCTCAGATATTTCTTCCAATTGTGGGAAAAATAAAAATAAATATGAAATATAAAAAAACTGAAAAGAGTATAAATCTAAGCCATAGAGTTTCAAAAGCATTGTTAGTTCCGCCTAGAATTTGGAGTAGAGTTGAATTTTTAAATAATAACTCAGCAGTTTTAGTATTAACTGATTATGAGTATGATTATAGAGATTATATAGAAACGTATAAAGAATTTGTTGCATTTCAAAAAAGAAACAAATGAAAGTATTGATTACCGGCGCTTGCGGACATATTGGATCTTTTGTTGCAGAGAATATACATAAAATAAAGCGTATATCTAAAACCATCCTTGTAGACAATTTGAAATCTAATAGATTTAATTCTCTGTATAATTTTGAAAGAAAAAATAATTTAAGTTTTTTTTTAAGAGACTTAAATAATTCAAACACTTTAAATGATTTTCATAATGTTGATGTAATTATTCATTGTGCTTCAATGACTAATGCAGAAAAAAGTTTTGGAAAAGAAAAGGAAATGTACAAAAATAATTTAAATTGTCTTAAAACAGTAATGAAATATTGTAAAAATAAAAATACTAAACTTATTCATCTTTCATCAACCAGCGTGTATGGAAAACAAACTGATTTAGTCGATGAAAATTGTGAAAAAAAGTTTTTAAAACCCCAAAGTCCTTATGCTGAAATTAAACTAATTGAAGAAAAATTACTGAAGAAAAATTCAAATAAATTGAGATACAATACTTTCAGATTTGGAACTATAACGGGGGTTTCAAAAGGTATTAGATTTCACACAGC
>Ga0187833_10003891_pt1 | contig 14824 bp, 9 predicted proteins | sample ETNtaG_37_FD_167968 | JGI IMG/M metagenome (GOLD analysis project Ga0187833, IMG submission 167968) | Marine microbial and viral communities from oxygen minimum zone, Eastern Pacific Ocean - ETNP2014_SV_400_PacBio MetaG (Illumina Assembly) | ecosystem: Environmental > Aquatic > Marine > Hypoxic... | reverse complement strand
TGCTCAAAAAAAGATCTATAGAAATACTTACGAGTAATGATATTTAGTTTAGAAGTAGTAATAATATTAACGTAAAGCAGGCTTCCCTTAAGAACCGCAATTAAGATGAGTAATACGGCAACAATCTTCAGTCGGCCAACTAAATCTATACCAACAAACATTTCCATGATACAATTTAATGGGAAAGGAATTTTTGCCTGGTTCGTGGAGTCAACAAACATAGGGTAAATAAGAGAGATCCCCATCCCCTCTAATAACGCTGAACCAATCCCAGTAAGTATAATAGTAACACAAAGTATTTTATGGTTGGTAAGAAAATGAAAATGTTTCATTGTGTCTCTCTTATTGATTATTTTCTCAGTCATTCGAAAGCTCTACTAATATTCCAGAAACAGTCTTCCTGATTTCATCTCCATTAATGATTAGTATCGAGACTGTCAATTTTTATTAGTGAAGCAAGCTTGACACTCCTGAAGCTACAGTGGTTTTGTGAGAAATCACCAGTACGAACTTATGCTCCCTCTGTATCCAAACAAATAGGAACTGAACTACGCTTTTGAATAAAGCGGATGGTGTTAGCAACTTCAGAAACTGAGGTATGGGAAAGATTGATCCGAAAAAGCGTAACATTAAGTGCCTCTAATCGTTTGATAGTACGATTGTTCATGGAAGAGGGACCAAGTGTACAAAGCAGTTCAGTTTCCGGGCCTATTCTCTGGATCTGTCTTGTTTCGCAAATGGTCTGCTTTACCAATTTTCGAATTTTTTATAGTTAAATTTAAAGATGTTCAACAATGACTGGCTTCTGCTCGGATAATTGACTCATTGCTTGAAAAAAGATTCGGCGAACATTCACATAGGAACGAACAGGCGTTAACAACAACCAATTAGTAGAATAATGCAATAATTCCCTCTTCGCTTGCCATAATCCAACCCGACGCAATGAACGATTCCTGGCAATTGCTTGCATATTCTCAGGAACACGATTGATAAACTGAAAGGTTGCATGTAATGAAAATTTTGACGGAAACACCGAAAGTAATTCCATTTTTAAAGGAAGCAACAATGACATAAAAAATAAGATCCGCTCTATTGCAGAAGGTTGCCATAGCACACTAGAATATCCCATTTTAGATTTTGTTTTTGCAAGAAGTACATTTAAACGATACAAATCAAATCTACAAAATACGTCCGCATGCTTACGAGAAAGAGGCTTATTACTGAACCCCGTAACCTGTGCACTTTCCGGCCTATTCCACCACAGTTTCCCATTATATGTTGCTTCTAATAATGCATCATCCCATGGAACATCAATCCAATTACAAAGTTTTGTTAATATATCTTTAGGACATTTCACTAATTCCTCTAATTGCAATGCCCTAGATCGAGATTTATACTCAGGTATAATTGGAGATATCCCATGAATCGTATATGGATCTATATTTGCAATATATGTATCACGAAGAAAGATATTTAATTCAACCTCCGCTGTGGTATAACGTTTTGCAGGAGAGACTACTGCAAATCCACTCCAACGAGTTGAACCAATTTTATAGGTAGAGCCCAGTGTTTGGATCGGTTCTCGGAAGCAATGGATAAATCGTGTATCAGGAAAGTCCCTCGTAAGTTCAGTCGCAACAGTAGCTCTTGCCGTATGGTACGGATATAACATAACGTATTGATCTGCATCCAAGTTTAATGACCGGTCATATGACATTGCATACGCAACATATAGTGCTTGAAAAAACAGTTTTCTTGTAACCTTTTCTTTATAATCTAAGACTTCGGCAAGATTTTTAACAAATATATCACGTTCCACATATACGGTCTCATCACGATTGGGACCCATTTTATTTGTACCCCAAGGTGCATAACCATTAGGATCGAACCAATACTCATGTGTCTGGATAAATTCATTTGTTACATCATCGCGCTTCCTCTTAATATCTGTAGGCCAAAATCCATAAAAACTGATCATATATAGCGATGGAATAGCTAATATATTTGGATGATTATCCAACAAAGCATGAACAAACTTCGAACCACTTGAACCAAAATTCTGAATGGCGAGAACGCGTGTCAAGGATTTTGTAAATTGATGCATTCTTTTATCACATGAATTCAAGTAATAATTATTTTGAGTTAAGGTGCTTGCGTTCTTGAAAGATCAAGCACGATATCAACAACGCTTTTTCTCTCCTTCATATGGTATTTACACCGGAATACAGAAGGATCATAACTTCCATCTTCTTCAATCCAACCAATACCCTCTGACATACCAAACACCAGCTTAGGATTAGAAAAATAATAGCTGGAGACACCCATGAAACCGATCACAATAACTTCATTACAAGATGCTCTCACTTCTCTTAGCGCAGCTGAAGCGAAACTTGCCACGCATAAATAATTACAGGCAACTTCTCCAATAGCTTGATCGCACCCAACGATTTTAGCATCAACACCTTGTTCCCTCAAATAGTTCATCAATTGTACAGCCCATCCTCCATTATCTCCAAAATCTGGATGACGCCTCAAGTGGACATTAGTAGCATTTGTTTCACGGAATACCGTTTGAATATCGCGAGCGTATAAATGCAAGGTATCCTCTGGAATTAGAGAGTTTCCCTCCCAACCACTTAGCGGACATAAAACAGTTGTTTTATCCTCTGAGTTCACACGACAGCGGCATTTGTCCTGAGTCGGATATTGTGCCAAAAAGATATTGGGTGTCTTAAAAAGCCGTTTGTGTGCCTCCACTTCAAGTTCATCACAAAAAATATAACCATCTATTCGCCCTGAACCCATCTGCGTCATTTGATCATATGGTTCAAAGGTAAATCGTTTTCCAACCATCAAACATGGTAAAATAATTCTGTCAATCCAGTAGTGTTTGTACCTTCTAAGATAGACTCTGCACTTTCCAAAGGCCACTGCCATCAATCTCTTCAGAAAACCTGCAAAAGAGGCCGATTCTTCGAGTTTTTTGGCTAAATATTTCAAATATCTCTTTACGATTGAAACATTGCCTCTATACCCCATAATCTCAGCACCAACAACCTTTTTGCCTATGTCAAGTAAGTATTTATCCATTTTAGAACCTGCTAGCAATTGTTTCACAAGATATTGGTACCTTTGTAATAAATATGTTAATAAAGGCCAAAAAGCTACACACAAGCAATGTGTTGGCAAAGCACATTCTAATATGTACCTTGAATCAAGTTGCATCTCGTCCCTAGTTAACCAGACGTCAAAGTTATAAGAACGAAGCACTTTAACCTTTTTCCTCATATATAAATGAAATTTCAAACCACTCTTAGGATCAGGAACAAGATCATAGCATACGATTGTCCCATCCTCTTTCCAAGAAGAAAGGTTCCTCATTATAGTTGAAGGTGCTTTAACGCCCTCCAAAACGGTTAAGATAATAAAAATACTGAATTCTTCGGCCAATTTAGGTATGAACGATCCAAAGATCTGAATAAAGGTACGAGAATTACTCGATATTAAAATTTTCTTCTTCAACCTTATTTATCTGAATTTACCAAAGATTTAAAGTTGCTCATTTCTTCTGGTTCTATTTTGTACGAAGCCCAAACTATAGTATTTTAGGCAGGTATCGAACCTACGATTTCCAAAGAGTTTTCTGCCGGTTGGCATCCACTATTGAATAGGAATACGAATACTATCCAGATCATTGCAAGCGCAACCGACGGAGCCCGTAACCTTTTTGGATTGTTTCATTTTTTCATCTTGATCAAGTGCAAAAGCTTCTTTCTTATAAATTCCTGAAAGTTCATTAAAAATCTTCAATCCTTCCTCATCCTCTTTTTCTGCACGCTTGATATCCGGCCATAGCGACTTATCAAAATGAACATAGAGAGGAAAGGTTTTTAGTAAACCGTTTAACTCCGAAACAGAAAGTTGTGGCATATTTAAGGACGAATGGTGAAGGTCACAAACAATTAAGTTTTCCTTAATGTATCCTCGCTTTTCAGCAACAGCTCTTAAAGCTGTCCCGTGATATGGAACAAAACAACTAACCGTTAATGCATCATAGGCCGTAATTTGTCGATTCAATTCAATTGTTTCAAAAATAAGCTCTCGGTTTTCATCAGGAAAACCAATAATATTATTCAATGAAAATGGAATCTTGCCATTTGCAATAATTTCAAATTTTTCTAAGAGAGTTTTGTTTCCCAGTTTACGTAACAATTTCTTCGCACGAAACTCTTCATTACCACACTCCAGCCCAAACGACATTCGATAGCAATTGACGGCTTTTAACATTTTCAGGTTTTCTTGTGTCACATTCTCAGGCCGTGTGTTAAACCAAAAAGGGATTTTGAATTCTTCATAAATCTCACAAAATTTTTCAATTTCCTTTTTTGGCCGAGCAAGAAAGCTATCATCAACAAACATAAAAAAATCAGGGTTAACTTGTTCTATAACCTCAGTCAGATAGTCACGAAAACCTTCAAAAGGGGCCCTTCTGATAAAGGAGCCTAATCCGGCCTCCTTTGCCAATACTCTTTGCATAGGAGAGTTACAGTAGGCACATGTATATGGACATCCACGGTAAGATTCAATCGGTACGGATTTAAAAAACTTCCCCCCCATAGGACGATAAAAACGTGCATCTTCAAAAAGAGAGAAATCAGGAATAACCGATGTAAAATCAAAAAGGGGTCCACGTTTATTCTTAACAATTGAACCATCGTCTTTTTTAACCCAAACACCTTTGATATTATCACAAGGCAATCCTTTTCTAATTGCAAGAGATATATCCAGAATAATTTGTTCCCCTTCACCTAGTCCAATCATATCAATGCCTGGATAGGTCATAGCTAGCTCAGGAGCCGCGGTCACAAATACACCACCATGCAGAGTTGGAATCTCCTTACCACTAATTAATGAAAGGAGTTTGACCGTTTGAAAAAATGTATCCTCTACAATACTTGTCAGGATTAGATCAGGTTTGAACTCTTCTACTTTTGCTACGAAATCCTCATGTAAATTTATTTTGCTTTGAATTCCCAGATCTTCTTCATAAGAAAAAGGGCGGGATTGCATCATTTCCACCATATATTCTTCAGTGGATTTTGTTTGAAAAGTGACAGTATCTTCAATATCACTCTCGCTGTCTTCCAAACCTGCTCGTAGAGTGTTCATTTCATCACCTACTGAAAAACCATCTGTAGGAACTGTAGCTCCTTCACCCACATAAGGAGTAACATCAAAGATATCTACTTGATATCCTTCTTTCTTCAATAATGCAGTGAAAATTGCAAAAGATAAAGGCGGGGCCAGTAGCATAGATAGGTTTGGGTATACCATCAAAACCTTGAATTCATCTGCTGGTTTAAGAGTTGCCATTATTCTCCTATGCCGTTATCGATTCCATACCATCCCATCACCGATAAATATATCAAATGCTCCATATCTGTTCGTTCTGAAAGAACTTCCTTTCCTTCCAGATAATTCGTGACTGCTTTATCAAAATACTCAATATCAAAAAAATCAGGAGATAGTAGTTCTCGATAACCACGTTTTTCCATAATTGTTTTGTACTGAGGGGTAAATGCAGAACGATAATTCCACTCTGCAGCATGATTAAAATCCGGATCAACATCATAAAGGTAGGAGTGGGGACCCGTTTGTAGATGCAAAGGATAATCAATGTCATTCTCAAGCATCCATTTCAGGGGATATTTAGTTGGTCTCATTTCAAGACCACGCCCCCATGATTCCGGCATCGCCGCTAAGAATTCCTGAACACGGCTATCTCGAAACGGCAAGTTTATCTTGATACCAAACTCATCTTCTGTCATCTGCAGCGTTGCAACAGTTCCTCCATTCCAATGAAATGAATTATACAAATGAATACACCATGAATATAATGTTTCAGGATCTGCTGTTATCATTTCAGCAGCTTCATTGATATATGTAGCCTCCATCTCTTTACTGTACAAGGCCTGTCCTTGTTCCGTCAGAAAATTGTTATTCTTTAATGACCAAAGAGGGAAACGATTATCCCGAATGAATAGGCTCGCTAATAATTGACGTGTACAGCTCACTGGACCACTGGCTGGCTCATCAAAAAACCTTTCTCCTAATCGACCTCTTAAAAAGTTGTATACGCAATCATTGTTAAAACTGCCATCCCATATGGTTTTAAGGAAGGTAGGACCATAAAGATAGCTTGCCATTTTGTCGCTATATTCTCGGAACTCATGTACTGGATGATCTAAAACTGTCAACATTTGAGAAAACCCAAAGTTGTGTACGCCGTCACTTATTTCACCACAAAAGACCGATTCTCCATCATAGTTTGTGGCCACATAATCCGCCAGATCAAACCATTGATAACACGCCATACTAGTTGCCATCTGCGCCTTCATTAAGCGCCGAAAGCGTTCTGTAAGTTCAGGTCCTCTCTGGAAATAATCAAACTCGATTATTTCCAAATTGACACCAAAGTAATCCGCAATTTGCTGGGCACGTTTGATTTCAAACGAATTACATACACCCTTCTGTTCGGAAAAGTGCATCCTTCCGATCACAGCTCTTACTTTGTTTGGTCCGTGAAGCTCTACCAGACCTGCAAGTATGGCTGTGGAATCCCAACCAGAAGAAAGATAGACTATATTCCCATTAGGAGAAGATTGTTTTTCCAGAACGTCCAAAAAGAGATCCTTGTATTTTACATGGTGATCTTTTCCATAATCTTCTGTTGTTAGTATTTCCAGAGGAAGCTCACGGAAACTTAATTGATTGTTTTGCCAGCATGCAATCTCCCCAACACCAAGTCGCCTCACCCCCTCATATAGCGTATGTCTCTTTGCTGGTCTAAATCCATAAACATATAATGAATGCGCAACCGCCACCTGGTCATATTTTATAGTCTCATTCTTGAAGGGAAGCATATCCAAATCAGAAGCAAACACAGCACCTTCATCTATTTGCTGATAGTACATATCAATTTGGCCAAAACGATCACATGCGACCTCACAAGTTTCTCCATCTAATTTTATGAGAAGAAATCTACCCTCCAGCACAGTTGTACACGATTCTATAGACTGAGAGCATAACAATTCTTGGGCTGCGCCATGAGTGATATCCATTTTGTCTAATACATCTCTTCCACTACGTTTTCCGATAAGGCGCCCCACAAAAAATGCTCGATTAGGCCCATCATCTTTTATAAGCTTAACGTCTGAATCCCCCTGCACTAAACAGTCAGAAGCATTATGTAAACATTCTAATCCCTTTCTATTCTGATACTGCTCTACAAGGGCTTTTCCAACAACAATTCTAATTTTCATAATAGCAGCCAATCTGTCCCAGGATATTCCATATGTTCACTTTTCGTTAGATTCAGACTGTTAATTTGATGCTCCAATTCTTGGATTGTTTCTATTAGAAGGAGTGAAATCCTTTCGAATTAACCTAGCGGCAACTTTCTATACTCAGCGCAGACATATCTATGTAAACTGAGCTACCGTCTGGGCCAAAGAGTTGGCTTGCTGATGAGCATACTGCATGCTCTCAAAATTTGTTTTTAATTGAATCAAATAAGGCTGGATTGATTCTGCCACGGGACATAATCCTTCCTCATATCTGATACCATGCACAGGAAACTCCATTCCTATTAATGCCGGTTCAAGGTAGCTAAGACACCATGCCCCGTAAAACCTGTCACCACCATTATTTCGAAAAGCTTCGCGAAATTCCAACCAGGAAATTGATTTTTTGGTCACATCCAATTTCATAACAAACGTCCAATATGAATGTATAATACCATTAGGTGTCTTTTGCGAAATCAACCAGTCACATCCTTGAACAGCATCAGCATATAGTTTTGCGATCGCTATTCGTTTTTCCAGTAGTATTTCAATTTTTTCCATTTGAGCAAGAGCCATTGCGGCGCAAACTTCGGGCATACGAAAATTATACCCAACAAACTCATGTCGTTTAAAATCTGGACGTTGTATTTTTTCTTTAAAATTTTCGTTAGAGATCGGTTTTGCCGTAAGAGTTCTATACCCTAAATCAGCAAACTTTCTGAATTTTTCAGCAATCTTTTCATTATTTGTAATCGCTACTCCTCCATCACCAGTGGTAATATGCTTGCTTCGTTGAAAACTAAAGATTGATATATCACCAATTGTTCCCACAATTTCCCCTTTGTAACGTCCTAAAACACATTCGGCATTATCTTCTATTACTTTTAAGCCATACTGCCTGGCAATCTCCATAATTTTATCCATCTCAGGAGACAAACCATACAGGGAAACGGTGATGATCGCTTTTGTTTTCTTTGTAATTTTCCTCCGGATATCTTCAGGATCGATATTGAATGTGAGTGGATCCACATCCGCAAAAACCGGTATAGCTCCTACATATAAGGGCGCGAAAGCGGTGGCAATAAATGTCAGAGGAGGCACAATCACTTCATCACCAGGACCAATGCCCAACGCACCCATTGCCGCATGCAGTGCCGATGTTCCGGAATTTACAGCAATCGCATAATCGACTCTAAATTTTTCGGCAAATCTCGCTTCAAACGTTTTGGTAAACTCCCCGGTCAACCCACCTTCAATAGCCTGCTGTATATACTTTAATTCCTCTTCACCAACGCGCCACAATTTATCAGAAATCATTTTTTCCTCTTAGCAATTACCAAACCGTCAACCCCCCGTCAACCACAATATTCTGTCCCGTTACATAACAGGATTCGTCCGAAACAAGATATTCCAATGTACTTAATAGTTCAGTTTCTTTACCCATACGTCCCATAGGAACTTTCAACGAATACTTGCTGACAAACTCACTGTCCTGATGGTTGAATATCCCACCTGGAGAAATACAATTTACTCGAACATTATAAGGAGCCATGTATGCCGCAAAGTACTTGGTAAGATTAATTACTGCTGCCTTTGTTGCACCATAAATCTCAGGAGTTCTTCGATCTTCCTCGTTGTATATTCTCATGTCTCCTGCAACCACACCATAAATTGAACCGATATTCACAATACACCCTTTTTTTTGAGGTTTAAAAAACCGGTTAAATACGGCCTGAATCATTAGGATAGTGCCTTTTAAATTCGCTCCCATGACAAAATCTAATTCTTCTTCTGTTCTTTCTTCAAACGATGAAAAGACTGAAACACCAGCATTATTAACCAAGACATCAATATTCCCTTGTATCTTTTCTATAACAGAGGAAATCTCACGCTGAGACGTAATGTCTACCCTGAAATATTCAATTCTGGAGTTCTCAGTTTCCGGAAAAGCATCAAACCCTATAATACGATAATTCAATTCTAATAATCGGTTGATGTAAACTTTCCCTAATTGACTTTCCGATCCAGTAATTAATGCTACTTTCATTTTAGATTGTTAGTAAAAGTTTATTCAAACACTTATATATTTAAACTGACATCAATATCTTTACTGGTATATTTTACCGTTTTATGTTTATTGATGTCCATTACAGCAGGATTCTCTGCTATCCATGCCAGGATATCTGACATGGTAAATTCCGGTTTAATTGCATAAAAATGCTCAAACACACTGTTGAAAAACTGGAAATCTTCTTCATAATCCAATGTCATGCGTAAATCAGTACTGAACTGGTAAGGAGATTCAACGTAATTAACACTGAAATAGCGATCATTTTCGAGATAGTATTCCAAATATTCAGTATTCTCCGGAATATTAACCGTGTTAAGGATGGTTTTCAGTACGTTAAGACTAAAGACTTCAGAAGATGTACCATACGGCATATTCCTTGTGAATGTCACATCACAAGATTCATGGAGGTGGCTTTGTACTGCCTTATCGATCATTACTTCATCACGTAAAATATCATCACCAGTGATCCGAACAATATAATCGAGTCCATAATGAATAGCTGCTTCATAAAATCGCAATGATAGATTGTCAAGCGAACCCCTGAAAGAGAACACTCCCTCTCTCTCCGCAATATCAACAAGAATATCATCTGATTTGTCTGTTGAAGTTGCAAGGATAATATAATCCAAACTTTGACAACGTTTTATTCTTTTAATTAATAAAGCGATTGTTTCTTTGTCTTGAATCTTTTTTATTGCTTTATTAGGGAACCTTGCTGAAGTACAACGAGCAACAATAATTCCTCCCACTTTATTTTGCATATGAATAGTCCGCAAGGGAGTATTTTGTTTAATAGGAGTCTTGATTATTTTATTAACAAGCTGGAGACTGGACAAGGGAATCTTGTCATCAGCATATTTAGCAAACTGAATGTCCTCTACATTCATGACATGGTCTATTTCCAAATTGCGTGACACAACTGGAGTTTTTTTGAATTGGTGTCGGTAACTGATTTCCGCCGAATTTTGTCGTCCTATTTTAGTTAATAATGGAGCAAATGTTTTTACATGCCCTATAAACCGTTTAAATGTTTTTCCACCCAAAGCAGATTGATAATCTTCCCATTTGTCCTTACGGTCAACAGTCATGTGCTTTTCAATAACACAAGCACCTTTTGCCAATGCCATCAAAGGAAAGATTATCGCTTCTTCTAAGTCACCTGAAATATGGTCCGCACATCCTACTTTTACTCCAAAATTGTCTGAATATTTACTGATTAAATCTCCAATTTCTTCAATAGAGTGAGATTCTATTGGCGTTGGAAAAGTTTGAACTCCCGGCATCAAGATGATTTTACGTTGTAAACCCTTCTTTTTTAAATAATTAAGAAGATTCAATACCTCTATTCGATGAGCTCCTCCAACACCAATTATCAGAATTTTATTTTCAGAGGCTACTTTTTCAATGAAATGGCTATTGAGTAAATCCTCTGAATGGATTTTATACCCATCCACATCCAGTTTTCTTGATATTTCAAACCCAGCTACACCAAAAATATCAGCAAAGAATGTTAATCCCTTTTGACGAGCATAAGCCACCGATTGTTCCCATCCTTCTTCACCCAAGCAAACATCATTAAATAGTTGCCACTCAGGGTGATCTTCTTTTACTCGTTCAGTGGGAATAAAGATTTGAGACTTTATTATTGTAGCACCTGCATCAATAGCACTATCAACCAATTGCTTGAATTTACCCACATCCCCCTCATGTCCACAGGCAAACTCTGCAATTACACAACCATTTTCAGGAGTTAACTCTTCATAAGCAACCATTGTTCCTCCGTTATTTTTTTGAAAACAACTTTTCTAACCTTTCGATTCTATTCTTTTGTTGACTTGAAAGACTTCTAATAAAATCACCACGTCCATTCGCAACACCATATACTCTCGTCGGCTCCCAAACATTATCTACAATAATTTCATTTTCTCGACCAATTAGTCCCCCGGATACCAGATATTCCTCATATAGTACCCTACGTCCTAATCTTTGTTCCACAAGCCTTTCTGTAGCTTGTAGTTGGTGTATTAATCCTTCAAAAACAGCGCTAATGTCGAGACGATAAATGTTAAATTTGTTTTCTTCTGCTGCCTTAATAGCTTCAGGATAAAGTGTCCCTTTGCCTACATCTACGATAATCGCACGTTTTCGCAATCTTTTTATCATTTCCTTTGTAATTACTGGAATACCTTGAGTTGTGCCTATTAATATTTCCGCTCCTTTAGCGGCAACATCATTATCCGTCGTACAAACTACTTTTGACGTTGTATATTTAGGTTTTATATAATTTAATACCTGAGTAATAGCCTCCAATATTTCCTTATTTCTTCTAGTAATAGTTATATTGGCTCCTCTTTCAACCAGTTTCAGTGCTAATTTAGCACCTAAATTACCTGCCCCTAAGATGGTTATCTTTCTTCCACCGATACCTTTGATTGATTTTCTTGTTAATTGTGCTAACAGCGTATCAACTGCCTCCACGGACAAATCATTCCCTTTATACACCCAAAGAGTTGATTTTTTTACTGATTCACGTACAGAACGCTCTACATTAGAAGGCTCTCCAGTCAAGGACATTTCATCAGGAATCTTTTTTTCAGAGTCAACCAAAATGTAATGTACTTTTCCATCGATTGCTTTAGCAATTTCAATCGCTTGTTTTTCACTGTACACAATAACTCCGCCTATGATTACTACAGAGGTATCCCTGATAGGTGTAAAATAGAGACTATTATCATCAATTTTAGCTGTATTGCCTATTGAAAACCCTGTTAATTTTCCTTCAATGTCAGCAATTTTCAAGATTTCTTTAACAATCTTTTGCGTTTGTACAATATAATTCATTAGATAACCTGCCAAGTAATAGGATAATCTTCCTCTATATCTTTGGTAGCAACTCTCCCTACCACAATATCCAGGTATTTAGGCAGCAAACCTCCACCTGGACCTTTAATAGTCACCATCTCTTTTGCAATGGTTTGCCCTGCCTTGATATAGCAAGCAGCATATAGGCTCTTCCGCTGAGTATTCAATGTGTCATATTCGTCAGGTTGAATTCTCTTTATTCCATCTCCAAGTACAGCAGGCACTCTTTTCGCAATTTCAACTAACGTAGCAAATTCGTCCGGCTCAGACGACAAAATATGGTCGGGACCTTCAAAGGTTCTATCCAATGTAAAATGGCGTTCAATTAAATTAGCTCCTATCGCGATAGCTGTATGAGAGGCAAATAATCCAAATGAATGATCAGACAAGCCAACAGGAATCTCAAATAACTGCTGTAAGTTAAGAATAACGTTCAAGTTCATTTCCTCAGGTGTTGCGGGGTAAGATGAATTACAGTGTAATAGCATCATGTTTTGATTGCCCTCTTGCCTGACTGCCTCAATCGCTTCTTCAACTTGACCTAAAGTAGACATACCGGTAGAAATAATAATTGGCTTCCCTGTCTTTGCGACATGCCTTATCAATGGAATGTTAACAATATCCATTGATGCAATCTTGTAAAGATTTACCCCTAAGCTTTCCAGAAAATCGACGCTTTCATCATCGAAAGGAGTTGAAAATATCTCTATTCCCTTTGCCTTTGCCTTTGCATACGCGAAGAGCTCCTCTTGTTCTTCAAAGGGCATTGCAAGCCGCTCAAACATATCAAAGAGAGTTTCCTCCAGGCCAATTATGGTTTCTGCATATTTGACGGCTTTTATCTTTTTCGAAAGTCGACTTTCTGCTTTAAATGTCTGGAACTTGACAGCATCACACCCCACTTCAATAGCCGCATCCACTAATTGCTTTGCCAACTTTAAGCTTCCATTATGATTAAGACCAGCTTCTGCAATAATATATGCAGGCTCTCCCTTTCCTACTTTACGATTATTAATTGTAACGGCTTTATTAAGAACACATTGAGGTGTTTGGCGAATTACCTGGGTATACGAAGAGTCTTTCTCACATAAAATGGTAACTGTGTCAAAGGCCTTGTGAAACAAAACCTGGCTGTCAGCGTAATTAAAATCTCCTCCGGTACCAACAGAATACAGTTGTTGAAACCTGGAAACAATAGAGCGGGTTTTGGCTAGTTCTTCCTGATAACCCATAAAATGTATTGGATATACAAAATCCTCCTTATTAAAACTGCAATCAATCACGTCTTCCTTTTTTGCCAACCCAACCCTGTCTACTTGTTCTGCAACATGTTGCATTAAGTCTTGTGAACTCATCTTATCAATTTCATCACCCTTGCTATAAGTAATCTCAGCAGTTAGATAAGTTTGCTCTTCAGGAGCAACAAATGGAGTGAGTTTTTTAGGTTCAGTAATTCGATTAAAATAAACATCTTCAGAACCGTAGTATAGCCAATGCATACCTTTAGGAAGGACAAAAGATCGTTGGTAGGCCAGGTAAACAGAACAAATTCCTCGAAAACTCAATTTGCTTTCATATCCAAAAAAGCTTGCTAGGCTGGTTATGGGCAAACTGGAGATCACATAATCTTCAGGCATGAGCACAACAGATTCTCGGTCCTGGAATTCAATCCTTCTCAGGTGATTGTCATCTGAAATAATATTCTTAACTTCTGAATCAAGAAAAATTTGTCCTCCCAGCTGTATGATATTGTCTCTGATTCTCTCATAAATACAGCCGGTACCATATTTTCCAACTGCATTCCATTGATTATGATAAAATGGAGTAACTTTTCGCCGAAATTCAATCCTTTTGGGAGCCCAATCCGGAGTCATTTCATCGGTAGAAATACCCCATATTTTTTCAGGATATGTCTGAAAAAACATTCTCCTTAAAGTAGGTCCTACCTGGGCCTCCATATATTCAGTGTAATTCTTTGCATTGGCTCTCTTTTCTGAATTTAACAAAGATACTTCATCAAGAATTTTCTTTTTCAAATCTGAGGGATAACGAGAAATACTCTCCCAGGAAAGTGGATAATCCCAATATTCATCAAAGTTTTTCCCACTCACATTCTTACACCAGAATTCCCCTTTAACAAAAAGGTCCCCAAACTCACCTTCCCAGAATTTAGCCAATTCGTTATCTGGTGTGTGATAAATGTGTGGACCGGTATCTACAAGAAGTTCACCCCATTTCCAGGTACGACACATACCACCAACGATATCCTCTTTCTCATAAATATCAACTGACCATCCATTCTCAATAAGTTTCCAGCCAGTGATCAATCCAATTGGCCCAGCCCCTAAAATAATCGCTCTTTTAGTTCCTGAATTCATATATAAAATTAGTTATTTATTATTTCTGAAGTGAAGCTGTTATGGATTGGTATATTGGCATAAAATCCTTGTGATAAGGTGACCGTTTATTTAAAAGAACTGGCAATGATAAATGTTTTGAAGGATAAAATGCAGATCGCAAGAAATTATAAGCGCTCTTCATACAAGGA
>Ga0187833_10003890_pt1 | contig 14824 bp, 10 predicted proteins | sample ETNtaG_37_FD_167968 | JGI IMG/M metagenome (GOLD analysis project Ga0187833, IMG submission 167968) | Marine microbial and viral communities from oxygen minimum zone, Eastern Pacific Ocean - ETNP2014_SV_400_PacBio MetaG (Illumina Assembly) | ecosystem: Environmental > Aquatic > Marine > Hypoxic... | reverse complement strand
ATTGGTTGCACCTTGATACTTGGTGGTGTTTTACTATCTCAACTTGCTCCAATTTATGAAAAATAGGTTATAAATAAACCACAGCCAATATAAATAAAGATAGTATTATTCTATAGATTACAAATACGTTTAAACTAAATTTTTTAATAAAATTTAGAAAAAGCACGATCGTAAAATATGAAAAAATAAAAGAAAATATAACAGCAATAATTGCTAAAAAATTAAGTTCAGCACTACCTTCCTTATAGATGTTGTAAATTCCAAGAAGACTAGCGGCACCTAATGTAGGTATTGATAGGAAAAAAGAAATTTTAGCTGAGTCAAACCTACTAAAACCTAATAATCTTCCCGATGTAATGGTAATACCAGATCTACTAACCCCAGGTATTAAAGCCAGAACTTGAAATAAACCTATGATGATCGCTGAGCTGTTAGTAAATTCTGTATCAATTTTTTTTGTGATTTCAAACCTATCACTAATATATAATAAGATACCAAATATTAAACTCATCCAACCAATAACTTCTAAGCTTCTTAGATGATTAATTAATTCAGTTTGGTAAAGAATATAACCAACAGGAATTATTGGGATGGTTCCCAATATAATTTTGATTAAAAAACTTTTATTCTGAATAAAATTGAATAAATCTTTTTTAAAATAAAATATAATCGCGATTAAAGATCCAAGATGTAAACTAATATCAATTAATAAGTTTTGATTGATGAATTTGTAATACTTGGAAAATAATACAAGATGAGCAGATGAGCTAACGGGTAAAAATTCAGAAATTCCCTGAATTAATGAAAGTATAAAAATTTCAATATTATCTAAAATCATTTGGATTGCAGATCAATAGCTTAAAATTGTGTTCAATTCTGTATTAAATTAACTGCATAACAGATATGCATAAATATCCAAAAAGGCTAAAAACAAAGGTTTTTTTATAAAATAGTCATATATATTGACCTAATATAGATATACTTTCATTAAATATGATTTATAAATTATAGCCAATATGACAGAGAAAATGCTTAAATTCGTTAAAATTGGTAAACAAACGCCACCTAAAAGAAAAGTTAATCAGAGAAAAGAAGATTTTAAAGAAATTTATGAGGAATTTATTATCCTTAAAGCAAAAGAACAATCTAGTAGATGTTCACAATGTGGAGTGCCTTTTTGTCAAATACATTGCCCACTACATAATAATATTCCTGATTGGCTAAAACTAACAGCAGAGGGAAGGTTAGAAGAGGCTTATGAATTATCTCAAAGTACAAATAATATGCCAGAGGTTTGTGGAAGAATTTGTCCACAAGATAGGCTTTGCGAAGGAAATTGTGTTATTGAAAAAGCTGGACACGGAACTGTAACCATTGGTTCAGTAGAAAAATATATTACAGAAACAGCTTGGAGCAATGGATGGATTAAACCCATCAGTGTGAAAAATAAAATTAATCAAAGTGTTGGAATTATTGGAGCAGGACCTGCTGGGTTAGCATGTGCAGAAGAATTAAGAAAACTAGGTTATAATATAATTATATATGATCGTTATGATAGACCAGGTGGACTTTTAATATATGGAATTCCTAATTTTAAATTAGAAAAATTTGTAGTAGAAAGAAGAACAAAATTATTAGCCAAAGGTGGAATAAAATTTATTCAAAACTTTGAGGTAGGAAGAGATGCAAGTCTAGATGAATTAAGAGATAAACATGATGCATTGCTAGTTGCTACAGGAGTTTATAAGCCAAGAGAAATAGAAATATCAGGAAATGACTTAGGAAATATTTTTCCAGCCATGGATTTCTTAATGGCTTCAAACCGAAAAGGTTTGGGTGATAAAGTAAAAAATTTTGATAATGGAATTTTAAATACAAAAGGTAAAGATGTTACAGTAATTGGAGGAGGAGACACTGCGATGGATTGTGTAAGAACTTCTATAAGACAAAATGCAAAATCAGTTAAATGTATATATAGAAGAGATAAAGAGAATATGCCGGGATCGGCTAGAGAAGTGTTAAATGCCGAAGAAGAAGGTGTAGAATTTATTTGGCAGTCTAATCCAAAACAATTTGTTGGCCATAATAAAATAGAAAAATTAATTGTAGATAAAATTAAACTTGGTAATCCAGATGAAACTGGAAGAAAAAAACCAGAAATAGTTCCAGGCGCTGAATTTGAAATAAAAACAGATTTAGTAATTAAAGCACTTGGATTTGATCCAGAAAATTTACCTCAATTATTTAATTGTTCTGACTTAGCAGTGACAAGATGGGGTACACTTAAAACTGATTTTAAAACAATGGAAACTAATATTTCAGGTGTTTTTGCAGCAGGAGATATAATAAGAGGTGCATCTTTAGTGGTATGGGCAATAAAAGATGGAAGAGATGCTGCCATTTCAATTAAAAAATATTTACAAAAAAAAATTAATCAAAAAACAAAAGCAGCATAAATTATGAAGCTTTATAAAAAAAATTTAAAAAAACTAATTCAAGGAAATGTTTATGATCCAAAAATGGAACATGATGCTTGTGGTGTTGGATTAGTTGCTTCAACAGATGGAAAAAAATCAAAAAAAATTGTAGAATATGGAATTGAAGCTTTAAAAGCTGTTTGGCACCGTGGAGCTGTGGATGCAGATGGTAAAACTGGAGATGGAGCTGGAATTCATGTTGAAATTCCTTCAGACTTTTTTATCGAAAAAATTGAAATTACTGGCCATAATTATGACAATTCTGAAATTTGTATTGGAATGGTTTTTTTGCCAAAAAATGATTATGTAGCGCAGGAAAAATCAAGATCAATAGTTGAAGCTGAACTCAAAGTAAATGATTTTTCTATATATGGATGGAGACAAGTTCCAGTAAATACAAAAGTTTTAGGTATTAGAGCTGAATTCACTAGGCCAGAAATTATGCAAGTTATTTTTAAGTCAAATAATAATAAATTAAAAAACAAAAATCTTGAAAGACAACTTTATTCTGTAAGAAAAAAAATTGAAAAACAAGCAATAGTCTCCCAGCTGAAAGATTTTTATATTTGTTCATTTAGTTCAAAATCAATAATTTATAAAGGTATGTTTCTAGCAGAAACAATGTCAGACTTTTATCCTGATTTAAAAGATGAAAGATTTATTTCAAGATTTGCTATTTTTCATCAAAGATATTCTACTAATACTTCACCTAGTTGGGAATTAGCACAACCATTTAGGGCTTTAGCTCACAATGGAGAAATAAATACTTTTAAAGGAAATTACAATTGGATGAAAGTTCATGAACAAGAAATGAATAGTAATTTATTTAATAATGCTGAAGATTTAATACCTGTAATAAATTCTGGTGATTCAGATTCAGCAGCTTTAGATAAAGTTTTTGAATTGCTTAATCGTTCAGGACAACCTGCTCCATTAGCTAAACTTATGTTAATTCCAGATGCTTGGTCTAAAAAAAATAAAACCTTACCAAAAAATCACCAACAACTTTTTAATTTTTTAAATAGTACAATGGAACCATGGGACGGTCCTGCTGCAATAGCAGCCACTGACAATGAATGGATAATTGCTGCTCAAGACAGAAATGGATTAAGACCCCTAAGATATACTATCACCAAAGATAAATTTTTATTTGCAGGATCTGAAACTGGAATGATTCCATTAGAAGAAGATCGAATTATATTTAAAGGTAGATTGGGACCTGGTAAAATAATAGGTGTACATTTGGATAAAGGGAAAATTTATGATAACAATGAAATAAAAAATTATCTTTCAAAAGAATATAAGCAATTTTATAATCAAATAGTTAATCTTGATAAAAAATTTCTAATCAAAAAAGAAAAACAATTTTTTTCAGGAGAAGAATTAAGAAAAAAACAATATGCCTTTGGATTAAGTATTGAAGATTTAGAATTAATTTTACATCCCATGGTAGAGGATTCTAAAGAAGCAACCGGATCTATGGGAGATGACACACCATTAGCAGTTTTATCAGATCGTTATAGGCCTCTTAGTCATTATTTTAGACAAAATTTCAGTCAAGTAACTAACCCTCCAATAGATTCTTTGAGAGAAAATAAGGTAATGAGTTTAAGAACTAGATTTGGAAATCTAGGAAATATTTTAAATTTTAATGATTTGTCTAAAGAAAATATATATGTTTTAGACAGTCCTATATTATCAAATTTCCAATTTGAGAAATTTAAAAACTATTTCAAGCAAAATTATAGAATTATAGAATGTACTTTTAATAAAAAAGAAACATTAAAAGTTGCTTTAGATAAAATTCGCTCTTTAGCAGAAATAACAGCAAGAGAAGGTGTTAAACAAATTATTTTGACAGATAAAACCATTGATGAAAATACATTAGCAATTCCAATGGTTTTGGCAGTTGGAGCGATCAATTCTTATCTTATTCAAAAAAGCCTAAGGGGTTTTGTTTCTCTCAATATCCAAACTGGAGATGTTTTAGATACACATTCCTATGCAACTTTACTAGGCGTTGGTGCAACAACAATTAATCCTTATTTAGCACTAGATACAATTTATCAAAGATTTGAAAAAAATTTATTCGGTAAGTATGACATAGAGGATTGTATCAAGAGATACATAAAATCAGTGAATAATGGATTGTTGAAAATTATGTCTAAAATGGGAATTTCAGTTTTAAGTTCTTATAGAGGTGGATGTAATTTTGAAACAGTGGGCTTAAGTAGAGCAATTGTTGCGGAATTTTTTCCTGGTATAGTTTCTAGAATTTCTGGAATTGGCTTAACTGGAATAGAAAAAAAAATTAGAGAAATACATACAAATGCATTTCAGGAAAATGTAAGTGTGTTACCAATTGGGGGATTATACAAGTATAGAAAAAATGGAGAAACACACCAATATCAAGGAAAATTAATACATATGCTTCAATACGCAGTTACAAATAACTCTTATGATACATATAAAAAATATACTCAAGAAATTTATGATCTTCCTCCAATAAGTCTTAGAGATTTAGTAGATTTTAGAAAAAGATATGTAAATAAACAAATAGATATATCAGAAGTAGAGCCTGCATCAGAAATATTACAAAGATTTGGAAGTGGAAGCATGTCTCATGGAGCATTATCTCAAGAAGCTCACGAAACATTGGCTATTGGAATGAATAGAATTAAAGGAGCATCATGTAGTGGTGAAGGAGGAGAGGATGCCAAGAGGGCTAAACCATTAGAAAATGGAGATAGTGCTAATTCAAGAGTAAAACAAATAGCATCAGCAAGGTTTGGAGTGACAATCGAATACTTAAATAATTGTAATGAAATTGAAATCAAAATTGCACAGGGTGCTAAACCGGGTGAAGGAGGACAATTACCAGGATTTAAAGTTACAAAGGATATAGCAAGATTAAGACATTCAACTCCTGGTGTAACATTAATTTCACCTCCTCCACATCATGATATTTATTCAATTGAAGATTTAGCACAGCTTATTTATGATTTAAAACAAATTAATCCAGAAGCAAGAATTGGAGTAAAGTTAGTTGCATCTACTGGGGTAGGAACAATTGCTGCAGGTGTGGCTAAAGCGAAAGCAGATATTATTTTAATTTCTGGACATTCTGGAGGTACTGGAGCTTCTCCACAAACAAGTGTTAAATATGTGGGTATACCTTGGGAAATGGGATTAACCGAGGTAAATCAAATACTTACATTAAATAATTTAAGACATCGAGTTACATTAAGAACGGATGGCGGTATTAAGACTGGCAGAGATGTTGTGATTGCGGCAATGATGGGAGCAGAGGAATTTGGAGTAGCGACTGCCTCACTTGTTGCAATGGGATGTATAATGGTAAGACAATGTCATTCAAATACCTGTCCTGTAGGGATTTGTACACAAAATGAAAAATTAAGAGAAAAATTTACTGGAACCCCTGAAAAAATAATTAACCTATTTACTTTCATTGCTGAAGAGGTTAGAGAAATTTTATCAAAATTAGGATTTAAATCTTTAAAGGATATTATTGGAAGAACTGATCTTTTAAGACAAGTAAGCAAAGGATCTTCAAATCTTGATGATCTTGATCTAAGCCCTTTATTTATTCAAGCTGATCCAGGTGAAAATAAAAGATACTGTGAAAACAAGAAAATAAATAAAGTTCCAGAAGCTTTGGATGAAAAAATTTATCAAGAAATTAAAGATAAATTAAACAAAAAAGAAAATATTTATATAAAGTATAATATAAAAAATACTCATAGAGCAGTCGGGACTAGACTTTCACATTATCTATATAAAAAATTTGGAGATAATAAATTGAAAGATAATTTTGTTCAAATAGAACTATTAGGTTCTGCAGGCCAATCATTTGGTGCTTTTTCTATTAAGGGGTTGAAATTAAAATTATATGGAGATGCAAACGATTATGTTGGAAAAGGTTTATCGGGAGGAATAATTACAATTATTCCTCCAAAAGAAAGTAATCTAATCAGTCATGAAAATACAATTATAGGAAATACAGTTTTATATGGAGCTACAACAGGAAAATTATTTGCAGCAGGTAAAGCAGGAGAAAGATTTGCGGTAAGAAATTCTGGAGCAATGTCAGTAATAGAGGGATGTGATTCAAATGGTTGTGAGTATATGACTGGAGGAATTGTAACAATTTTAGGAAAAGTTGGTGATAATTTTGCAGCAGGCATGACGGGTGGTATGGTTTTTATTTATGATCCATTTTCTGAATTTGATAAATATGTAAATCCAGAAACAGTTATTTGGCAAAAACCAGAAACCAAATATTGGATTGATCTTCTAAAAAATATAATAAAAGAATATTGTAATGAAACAAAATCAGCTATTGCCACTAAAATTTTAAATAATTTTAACGATGAAGTACACAATTTTCAACAAGTATGTCCAATTGAAATGCTAGAAAAACTCGAAAATCCAATCACTACAAAAACCATTAAAGCAGCAGGATAGCAGGAAAAAAATTAGGTTATTTAATGTTGTGGGAACTGCAATTTAGACTACAGATCCTTTAAAGAAGGGCTAAGAGAAATTTATAATCATTTGGTTTAATTCATTACATATTTTTTTTAAATTATGTTTTTTAGATAAACTGTGATCTCCACCTTTTATTATGAAGAGTTTTTTATAAGCATTAGGAAATATTTTTAATATTTTTTTTGAAAAGCTAATTGGAACTACTTCATCATTAGAACCATGAAACATAATTATGGGTATTTTTAAATTTATTTTTTTATTAAAAACTTTATTTTTTCTACCATCAAAAATAAGTTGTTTGGTCATTGGATAGATATAGTCGCCATGTTCTAAATTGTAAATTTTCTCTTTAAGTATAGTTTTTTTAATTTTTTTATTAAACTTTTTCCACATTAATCTTTCTAAAAATTCTGGAGCTGATCCAATTCCAATGAAACCCTTAACCTGCTTTTTAAAAATTTTTATTAGATTTAAAGCTATCCATGAACCCATACTTGATCCAACAATAATAAAATCTTTTTCTTTAAATTTAGCATTAATTAATTTATTTGCGTCTTTTGTCCATTTTGATATATTTCCATTTATAAATTTTCCATATGATTTTCCATGACCAGAATATTCTAAAGTTAAAAAATTAATTTTTTTTTTGTAACTAAATTTTGAGAATGTGATTGGTTTTTCACCTTCTATATCAGACATAAATCCATGCAAAAAAATTATGCATATTTTCGATGTTGATTTTGTAGATAAAAACCTAATTTTTTTTGTTTTAGAAATATTAAAATATTTATAACGTTTATATGACATAGGAGTTAATATATAAGATAGTTCTAATGAGTTCCAAAATGAAAATTTTACAAGTAATACCCAAACTTGGGTATGGGGGTGCTGAAACAGGATGTTATGATTTAGCTCATTATCTTCCAGAAAATGGATGTAAATCTTATATTATTACTAGTGGTGGTGAACTTTTAAAATTTGTTAATAAAGATAAAGTTAAAATAATTAGACTACCAGTTCATTCAAAAAATCCAATTATAATGTTGTTTAATGCCATAGTAATTTTTTTTATAATATGGTTTTTGAATATTTCTATAGTTCATGCCAGAAGTAGAGCACCAGCATGGTCATGTTTATTTGCTACAAGATTTACTAAATCAAAATTTGTTACAACTTTTCATGGAACCTATGATTTTACAAATTCATTAAAAAAATTTTATAATTCAGCTATGGTAAGATCTGATTTAGTTATAGGTGGTTCAAATTTTATTTTTGAACATATTTATCAAAATTATGGGGATTTTTTTAAAAATGATAAGCGAAAATTATTAGTTATATTTAGAGGTATTAATACAAATTTTTATAGTCAAAAAAGTATAAAAGAAAACAAATTACAAAATATAATTAAAGAATGGAATGTGGATAAAACAAAATTTGTAATTTTATTACCAGGTCGATTAACTCCTTGGAAAGGTCAAGAAGTATTTATTGAGGCTTTAAATATATTGAATCGACAAAATGACGTTAGATCTTTTTATGCTATTATAGTTGGAAGTGATCAAGGACGTAAGGTTTATTTTAAAAAACTAAAATCTTTAGTTGAAAGATATAGATTATATAAGAGTTTAATTTTTGTGCCACAGTTTAAAGAAATGCCAATAGCTTATCAAATTTCGGACTTAGTTGTTTCAGCTTCTACAAAACCTGAATCTTTTGGCAGAGTTTCAGTAGAAGCTCAATCTATGAAAAAACCTATAATTGCAAGCAATATAGGTGGTTCAAAAGAAACAATCATTAATGAGAAAACTGGTTTTTTCTTTGAAGCAGGAAGTGCTAATGCACTAGCGGAAAAATTAAAAGAAATAATAAATTTAGATCAAATGACATTGCAATCTATAGGAATTGAGGGTAGAAAAAATGTTCTAAAAAAATTTGATATTGACAGAATGTGTTTTACAACTTTTTCAGAATACAAAAAATTAGTAGAATAATTATTTAATGCCAAAAATAAAATTAGCAGATGGAAAATTAATTAACTTTAAAACTAACGTTAATGGTCTTCAGGTATCAGAGAAAATAAGTAAATCTTTGTCCAAGCAAGCACTGGTCATGAGCGTAGATGGTGTATTAAAAGATTTAACTTCAGAAATAGATAAAGATTCAGAAGTAATAATTTTTACTGCTAATGACAATAAAGGTTTAGAGGTTTTGCGCCATGACACTGCTCATATTTTAGCTATGGCTGTACAGGAACTATTTCCTGGAACACAAGTAACAATTGGACCAGTAATTGAGAATGGATTTTATTATGATTTTTCTAGAAAAGATCCTTTTACAGAAGATGATTTAAAAAAAATTGAATCAAGAATGAAACAAATTGTAGATAGAGATGAAATCACAAAAAAAGAAATTTGGAAAAGGGATAAAGCTATTAAGCACTTTAAGAAAATTGGAGAAAAATATAAAGCTGAAATAATCGAAAGTATTCCTGAAAAAGAAGAAATTTCAATTTATTACCATGGAGATTGGCATGATCTATGTAGAGGTCCTCATTTAACATCTACAGGAAAAATTGGTAAAGCTTTTAAACTCACAAAAGTCTCAGGAGCTTATTGGCGTGGAGACTCAAATAATGAAATGTTGCAAAGAATATACGGTACTTCTTGGAGCAATCAAAAGGATCTAGATTTATATTTACAAAGACTTGAAGAAGCTGAAAAAAGAGATCATAGAAAATTAGGTAAAGAAATGGACTTATTCCATTTTAGAGAAGAGAGTCCAGGCTCAGTATTTTGGCATGAAAAAGGCTGGAGTCTTTTTCAAAAATTAGTCACCTATATGAGGGGCAGACAAGACAATGCAGGATATAAAGAAATAAATACACCAGAAATTTTAGATAGGTCACTTTGGGAGAAATCTGGTCATTGGGAAAAGTATGGAGAATATATGTATACTTCTCAAACACCAGATGAGAAAATATTTGTAATAAAACCCATGAATTGTCCGGGTCATGTCCAAGTTTTTAATCAAGGGTTGAAAAGTTATAGAGATCTTCCTTTAAGATTGTCAGAATTTGGCAAAGTACACAGATATGAACCTTCGGGAGCCTTACATGGATTATTAAGAGTTAGAGCTTTCACACAAGATGATGCTCATATTTTTTGTACTGAAGATCAAATTACCGATGAGTGTCTAAGTGTAACAAGTTTAATATTAAAAATTTATAAAGATCTTGGTTTTACAGATGTACTACTACAATTTTCTGACAGACCTCAAAAAAGAGTGGGAGATGACAAGATTTGGGATAAAGCAGAATCTGCATTATTGAAAGCAATAAAACAGTCAAAGTTAAAATACGAAGTTAATAAAGGTGAAGGAGCATTTTATGGACCGAAAATTGATTTTGTACTTAGAGATAGTATTGGTCGCGATTGGCAATGTGGAACTTTACAAGTAGACTTAAATCTTCCTTTAAGGCTTGGCGCTTCTTATGTTGCTAGCGATGGATTAAAAAAAGTGCCAGTGATGCTTCATAGAGCATTATTTGGATCTTTAGAAAGATTTATTGGTATTTTAATTGAACATTATGCTGGAAAACTTCCTTTTTGGTTATCTCCTTTGCAAGCAGTAGTTTTACCTATTTCAGAAGATTTTGATGAATATGCAAAAAAAATCTATGAAGAATTTACAAAAGCCGGTATAAATTGTGCGGTGGATTTAAAAAACCAAAAATTAAATTATAAAATAAGAGAACATTCTCTAGCAAAAGTTCCTTTACTATTAGTTTGTGGAAAAAAAGAAGTTGACACTAACTCAATAACAATTAGAAGATTGGGTTCTGAAAAACAAGAAACTATGGATTTAAAAGAATCAATCAAAAAATTCTCATTACTCAATGCAGTATCTTTAAATTAAGTGGTAGATTTTAATAAAAATTATTTTCAAAGAAGAACTAAAGATCGTGGACCTAAATCGAATAATAGAATTAATGCTTTAGAAGTTCAAGTGATAAGCAGTGATGGAAAAAATCTAGGGGTATTGCAAACAAAAGAAGCAATACAGATTGCTAAAGACGAAGGGCTAGATTTAATAGAAATTTCTCCTAATGCAAAACCTCCAGTTTGCAAAATAATTGATATTGGAAAATATAAGTATGATTTACAAAAAAAAGCAAACAAAGCTAAAAAGAAACAAAAAGTGATTGAGCTTAAGGAAATTAAACTAAGACCAGTTACAGATGTACATGATTATAATTTTAAAATAAAAAATGCACAAAAATTTCTTACAAAAGGAGATAAAGTAAAATTTACAGTTAAATTTAAAGGAAGAGAACTTCAACATACTAACCTTGGAATGGATTTAATGAAAAGAATACAAGAGGATGTAAAAATAATAGGCAAGACAGATCAAGACCCAAAATTTGAAGGCAAACAAATAACAATGGTGATTCAGCCCTTATAATAATAGATTAAATTAGTTGTAAATTAATTGTATTGTTTGTATAACCCAGCCATTAATTTATGCCCAAACTTAAAACAAAAAGCTCAGCAAAAAAAAGATTTAAAATTACAGCAAGAGGAAAAGTTGTAATGCCCCAAGCAAATAAGAGACATGGCATGATTAAAAGAACAAATTCGCAAATTAGAAAACAAAGAGGCACAACAATTATGTCTAAACAGGATGCTAAAATAGTGAAATCCTATATGCCTTATAATTTAAGAGGATAATTATGGCTAGAGTAAGAAGAGGTGTGACAGGTCACGCAAAACACAAAAAAGTTTTAAGAGCAGTTAAAGGGTACTGGGGAAGAAGAAAAAATACTATTAGAGTAGCTAAGCAAGCTATGGAAAAAGCTATGCAATATGCTTACAGAGATAGAAAGACAAAAAAAAGAGAATTTCGTTCATTATGGATTCAAAGAATAAACGCTGGAGTAAGATCAGAGGGCATGACGTATTCTAAATTTATTAATGGTTTAAGTAAATCAGGGGTTAAATTAGATAGAAAAGTCTTAGCTGATTTAGCATATGATCATCCTGAGGCGTTTAAAACTATTGTAAAAAAAGTACAATCGACTCTTAACTAATCAAAGCGATTGCTTTATTCTACTATATTTAAGAATCATATAAATCATGAGTGATATACAAAGCTTAAGAACTGAATTTACAAAAAAAATTGAAGAAAAGTTTAATAAACAAGAACTTGATATTATTAAAACTGAGTTATTTGGAAAAAATGGAAAAATAACTTCATTGTTTAAAAAGCTTGGAACTTTACCAACAGATCAAAAAAAAAAATTTGCATCTAATCTAAACCTTTTAAAAGATGATCTAGCCTCCTTAATTAATAAAAAGTTTTCTGATTTAGAAATTGAGGAAATAAACAATAAGCTTAAAAACGAAAAAATAGATGTAACTTTACCAGGAAGAACTTACTTTACTGGTAAAATACATCCCGTTTCTCAAGTTATAGATGAAGTTACTTCAATTTTTTCAGAAATTGGTTTTACCGTTGAAGAGGGGCCAGATGTAGAAAATGAATATTATAATTTTTCTGCTCTAAATACTCCGGCAAATCATCCAGCTAGAGATATGCATGATACTTTTTATCTTGATAATTCTAAAGATTTACTTTTAAGGACACATACATCTCCCGTTCAAATTAGAACAATGTTAAAAAGTAAACCACCATTCAAAATAATTGCCCCCGGAAGAACTTACAGATGTGATAGTGATCAAACACACTCACCTATGTTTCACCAATTGGAAGGCTTACATATTGATCAAGAAATTAATATGGGACATCTCAAAGGATGTTTATATTATTTTGTTAAAAAATTTTTTGAAGTTGAAAAAGTAAAAATAAGATTTAGACCAAGCCACTTTCCCTTTACAGAACCTTCGGCAGAAGTAGATATTGGATATAAAATTGAAAATGGAAAAATAAAAATAGGAGAAGGTGATAAATGGTTAGAAATTCTTGGTTGCGGAATGGTGCATCCCAATGTTCTTAAAAATGCAAAAGTAGATTGTAAAAAATATCAAGGATATGCTTTTGGTGTTGGAATAGATCGTTTAGCTATGCTTAAATATGGAATTAATGATCTTAGATCTTTTTTTGAAAATGATATTAGATGGTTGGAGTTTTATGGATTTGATCCACTTGATGTTCCAACGAATTATAGAGGTTTAAGCAGATGATAACCTCTTTATCATGGTTAAAAAATCATTTATTTACAAAGGCAAACTTTAATCAAATAACTGAACGTTTAACTAAAATTGGCCTGGAAGTAGAAAATATAAATTCAACAAATGGTGATCTAGATAATTTTATTATTTGTAAAATTGTTAAATCTCAAAAACATCCAAACGCAGATAAACTGAAACTTTGCGATGTTAATGTTGGTAAAGGAAATTTAGTTAAAGTTGTTTGTGGAGCCCAAAATGCAAGAAATGGACTATTTACTGTTTATGCACCACCAGGAACATTCATTCCAAAAACTAAGATGAAACTAAAAATAGCAAAAATCAGAGGAATAGAATCTCATGGAATGTTGTGTTCAGGATATGAGCTTGATCAATCTTCAGATAAAGAAGGAATTATTGAATTAAATAATAGAGAAAAAAATATAGGTGACAAATATTTTAAAAACTCTAGCGAACAAACTATGGAAATTGCTATTACTCCTAACAGACCAGACTGTTTGGGGGTTAGAGGTATTGCAAGAGATTTGGCAGCATCTGGTTTAGGCCAATTAAAAAAACAGCTATCTATTAAAATAAATCAAAAATTTAAACAACCTATTAAGGTTTCAATAGGCAAAGAAAAGAACCAAGGATGTGCAATTTTTGGAAGTGTATATATAAGAAATGTTAAAAATAAAGAAAGTCCTGACTGGCTCAAAAAAAAAATTATATCTTTAGGTTTAAAGCCTATTTCTGCGATAGTAGATGCCACTAATTATGTGATGTTTGATTTAAATCGACCCTTACACGCTTATGATGCTAATAAAATTGATAAAGAAATCATAGTAAGAAATTCTAAGAAAGGTGAATTTTTTGAAGCACTGGATAACAAAAAATATACACTTCAAAATAACATGTGTGCAATCAGTGACAAATCAGGCGTCCTAGGTCTTGGTGGAATTATTGGAGGTACCAGATCTGGCACAGAGTTTTCAACTAAAAATATTTTATTGGAATCGGCTTATTTTTATCCCTCATCAATAAGAAAAACTTCTAAGATATTGAATATTGATACAGATGCTAAATATAGATTTGAAAGAGGCATAGATCCGGATTCTATTCGTTTAGGGTTAGAACTAGGAATGTGCATGATATTAGATATATGTGGAGGTGAAGCCAGCAAATTTTCAATTGTTGGCAAATTAAAAGATGAAAGAAAAGTAATTGACCTAGACCCAAAAAAATTTCTAAAAATTATTGGATTTTCGGTCACTGTTTCAGATATTAAAAAAATTTTATCCTCATTGGGATGTTTTATAAAAATGAGAAAAAATAATGTTAAAGTTCTACCACCTTCATGGAGACCCGATCTTAAAGAAGATATTGATCTTATTGAAGAGCTTGCAAGAATTAAAGGCTACGACAAAGTACCTTTAATAAATCCTGAAAAAGAAAATATTAAAGATACTTTAAATTATAAACAAAAACTTTTTCATTTTTCTCAGCGATCTGTAGCTTCAAAAGGTTTTAACGAAGCAGTTACATGGTCGTTTACAGATTCAAGAATAGATAATCTATTTTCAGAATTAAAAAATGAGATTAAACTGACTAATCCAATTTCTAATGATTTAAATGTGTTGAGATCATCTCTTT
>Ga0187833_10003887_pt1 | contig 14833 bp, 18 predicted proteins | sample ETNtaG_37_FD_167968 | JGI IMG/M metagenome (GOLD analysis project Ga0187833, IMG submission 167968) | Marine microbial and viral communities from oxygen minimum zone, Eastern Pacific Ocean - ETNP2014_SV_400_PacBio MetaG (Illumina Assembly) | ecosystem: Environmental > Aquatic > Marine > Hypoxic... | reverse complement strand
CTTTTGCTCTCTCAACAAAAGCAGATATAAGAAGAATATTAAGAGTATATCTTAGATGGAAGTTGGGAGATAATGATAATTTTAGAAAATTAACTAATTGGTTTGATACAAGAGTAAAAAGCCAAACACATAATTTTCTTTCTGAACAAGAAATAGAAAAATTGTACAAACATTCTAAAACAAATGCTGAAAGATTCTTTATTACTGTATTGTTTGATAGCGGTGTAAGAGCAGAAGAGTTTCATAATTTAAGATATGAAGATATAGAACTTCCAAAAGATAAAGATAGTTTTGTTAGAATAACAATTAAAACAGAATATAGTAAAACAGAAGGAAGAACTATTTCTTTGTATTGGAAATATAGTTTAGAAGCTGTTAGAGATTATATTCAAGATAGAGAGAAAGAAGGAATTAAATCTAATGAAGCTATTTTTAAAAATTCTTATGATAATATGAGGCAAGTTCTTCATAGATTAGGAAAAAAAGTTTTAGATAAATCTCTACATTATCATTTATTTAGACATTCTTCAGCGACTTATTATGCTCCTAAAATGAATAGACAACAATTATGTTATAGATATGGGTGGAAGTTTAGTTCTGATATGCCTGATATTTATATCTCAAGAGCTGGAATGGAAAATAAAGAACTTGATAATAAGTTTTCTTCTGTGGAAGTTGAAGATCTAAAAAGAAAACTTGAGAAACACGAACAAATGATTAAGATATTATTAGCAGAAGGTAAAAAATCTATGCTTCAGGTTGAAAAAAATTTAGGAAGAAAATGAATAAAAAATTTAGTATGAAAGAATGCAAAGAATTAACAAAAGAGTATGATCCCTCTGTGGATTATACAGACATTTTAGAATCAATTCTTATTCATAAAAAATTAATAGAAGAAAGTACAGAAGATTCTGATAAAAGGACAAAAATTCTTAATGATTTATATGAAGAAGTTCAAAAAGGTATTGCCATGTAAGAGAGAAATATTGGAAAAATGATAAAAAATAAAGTTAAAGAGATTTACGAATCTCTATCTGTAAATAAATACCCTCATGTGAAGAGAGTTCTAGCTTTTGCTGTAAAGATTGCTAAAGACCAAGGATTAAAAGGTAAGGATTTAGAATTAATAGAAATTATTGCGTTATTACATGATGTTGGATATAAAAAGCAGTTTGAAGTCGGTGGAAAAGATAAGCATGAGATTTATTCTGTAGAAGTCTGTAAAGAATTTTTAGAGAATACTGACTTTTCTAAAGAAGAAAAAGAAAAGATATATGAAACAATCAAAACTCATGGAGAGTTTGAGTCATGTAAAACGCAATTTCAGAAGATCTTATTTGATGCCGATAAGTTAGATAAAACAAGTATTGGAGAGATTATTAGAAAATCCATAATTATGCATGAAGGTTTTAATATGAATGATCAAGAAATATTTGAGAGACTCAATCAAAGAATGAATGAAAGAAAATTCCATTTTGATCTTTCAAAGAAGATTTCTAAGGAAAACTTAAAACCAATAAATGAGGCATTTAAAGATTATAAAGAATTCTTAAACTTTGCCGATGAAATTGAAAAAAACCTCAATATTTGAGTTTAAACCAGAACATTTAGAAGAATCTTTAGAAGATAAAGAGAAAAGAATAAACAATATTATTTCTGAATCATTAAAGAATTCAAGGAATCCTGTTTTATTATTTAGTGGAGGCTCTGATAGTTTGCTTTTATTATCTTTTTTATTAAAACATAAACCAGATATAAAAGTTTTATATGTAGATATGAAAATGAATTATCCTGATTTTGATAAACTATTTTTTGATAAAGTGAAACCTTTAATTAAGAATTTGATTTATAAACCAATTAATTTTTCTGAGGAAGAATTTGTTAGCAATTTTGGAATTCCTATTTATCCTGGTATTGAAGAAATGGGTTATGATTCTAGTAAGTTTAATGATTTGAATATAAATAATATGTGTAGTAAGTTAAAGAAAGATGTAACAGATAAAACTTTAGAAGAAATAAAGCCTGATTTAACTATTATGGGTTTTTTAGCATCTGATAAGCAAAAAAGATATGATAGAGCATTAAAAGGATATCTTCAGAAAGGGAAAGAGGAAAATTTATGCATTCCTATTGCAATGTTGAAGAAAGAGGAGGTTTTCAAATTACTTGATAAATTTGAATTTCCTTATGTTAAAGAAGTATATTTTAATAAAAATACAAATCAATTGTGCAAAGGAGACGGGGTTTGTTGGATGTGTTCTGCAAAGTGTTTTAGTGATCCTGTTTTAGGTAATTGGAATCTTATAAAGACAAATTATCCAAATTTATGGGAAAGATTGCTTAAGTACGGATTAAAAGAAAAGATACAAGAATTATTTGAAAAAACAAAAGATAAAAGGTTTGAGAAAGCTTTAAAAGAATATTTTTAGAAAATTATTTAAACTCCTCTATCTGTATAATTACAGAGATAAATAAAACACGACTCAGTGTTATCCAAAATTTCTTTATGCCCGGTCGGGGCGTATATTTTTAGTGCTACATTGATGCAAAAAGTGTATCCAGTGTATCCACTCATTTTTATATTCTGAATTCAAAATAAAGATATGGCAGAGAAGATTCAGATACATAATAGAAATGTAGAAGCACGATTGAAGAAGATGATAGAGTTGTTTATAAAATTAGAACAGAACAGACTGCTAAAATTGTTGCTATAATTGAAGTTAAGGCAAAAATAAGTACAACAATTGATGTTAAAACAGCAGAAATTGTTAATATTCAAAAACCTTGGTGGAGATTTTTGGCTAGTGGAGTTTAAATTATTTTAATAAATAATTAAGTAGTTGTTTACTTCTTAGATTGTATCAAAATACCTAAAATTATTGTTGTTGCAAATGCTCTTACTTCAGATATTATGAATAATACTAAATTCTTTAAGATAAATAAAGAAAACTTTAATTCGAATGGTTATCACGTAATCACAATTAATAATAGGGAAATTCCTATATTCTTTACTTCTATGCTTACACAACAAAGAGCGTTAGATAAGTATAGTAGAGAAAGATTAATATGGGAATAGAAAGAACCTTAATCTCAAAATAACCAGACAAAATAATTAATCATTATAATTTGGTTTTAAAACCCCTATTGCAAAGTGTTCAAAAGGAATAATCTCCTTTTCTGAAAGTTCAATATATCTTCCTTCTAAATTTTCTTCTACATATTTTTTAATTTCCTTTTGAGTATCTTTAAATTGTTTTTCACTTACTTTTTCGTTTTTAATTAATTCTTCCTTACTCCTCAAACTTTTTAAGTTTAAATTGTATTTCTCATTTAATCTTTTTATTAATAATTTTTTATTTAATACATGGCTGTCATAATTTCCGGCTATTTCTCTAATTCTATTTTTCCCTTTTCTTGTTGTTTTTCCTAAATAAATCGGAAAGAATTCTTTGTTTTCGTATATAGCATAAACTCCTTTAGAAGTTAGGGTTTTTAAATTATCAAAGGTTCTTAAATCAGAATTAAGAAGTTGTTTTAATTGTCCTTTTAATTTATTTATTTTTTTCTAGTTCCTCTTCAAATTCACCCTTTTTATAATAGCGCCTATCTTTACTTTTACCTTTTGAACGTTCTAACAAAAAAACATCATTAAAATTTTTTCCATTTTTATTTATTAATCTAATGGATAAGGAAATGTTTGTGATAAAGATAATTTAGAAATAATAGTATCTATTAATTTGTCGTTCTCTTTTGGAGTTAATTTTCCAATATTTTTCTCATAGAGTTCCATAGTTCCCATTATCTTAGACATAATATAATTTCTTTCTTTTTTTGTTAAGAGCCTATGGTTATTGTTTCTTTTAACCATGCCATCAATAATTTTATCTGATAATTCTAATTCTCTAATAAGTTCATCTTTTGTTAAATTTTGGTATGATTTTTTATTTTCCATCTTTTAAAGAATTTAACATCTCTTTTAATTCATTATTTTCTTCTACTAATTTTTTTATGTATTTTCGTATGCCTTCTAATATTTCTCCTTCTTCAATATTATTAGAAGTATCTTTCTCATTTTTTTCTATTAACTTACCCATTACTTCAAAAATGTTTTGTTTATCTGTCATTTTTAATTAGATATCTTTAAGTGTTTTTATTAAGTATTCTTAGTTTAATCATAATCTCTTCAAATAATTTTTTTATATTATTCTCAGTCATTTTATTTTGTGAATTGTTATAGATTGTCTCTCATTTTTTAATAAGTGTTTAGAAAGTGTATAAATTTGTTTCTTCATTTTCTCAATATCTTCTTCTAATTCTATAACTTTTCCAGACTCAACAGCTTTAATTACTTGTTTCTGTCCAATCTCTCCTCCAAATAAATGAGATTTAATATAAGTGTTTGCTTCTTTGCTTCCAAACTTCCACCCAAACCGATAATAAAAACCCCCAATATTCTCTGCTCCAAACTTTTGAATATAGAATGTTGCTGAACTATGTCTTAATTCATGTGGTTTTAATTCAAAACCTAAAACTTTTTTAGACATTTGTTTTATTATCTTTCTTGAGTTATCATATCCTATGGGAAATAAATAATCTTCTTTTTCTTTGGAAGGATGTTCTTTTAACCATCTGTTGATATATTTTGCAGTTAAAGGAACAGAAATATTTCTATCTGCTTCTTCTGTTTTTTGTCCTCTTAAATGGATCATATAGAATTTATTATCATTACTCTTTTTCATATCTTTTAGTCTTATATTTAGAGCTTCTTCAATTCTAGCTCCTGAATCAAACAAAAGCATAAATAAACATTTATTTCTAATTGAATTCTCTTGATTGATAATCTTTTCAACATCCTTAAGAGTAATAGCTTTCTTATCTGACTTCTTATAATCTTCTTTCATCCAGCTTATAGATTTTTTGTAACGAGTGTTATCTCTACTATTCCATGCCCAACCTAAATATCTCTTTATAGTCTTAACAAATTCATCTTTAGAGGCTTGAGCAAAAGGCATACCATTATCCTTCTTTATTTTATCTTCTTGTAAGTCTGTATAAAATTTAGTTGCTTCTTTCTCTGTAATTTTATCAATATCTTTCTTAAAATATTTATGAAGTTTAGTTAAAAATTGAAGATAACTTCCTATTCTTCTATCTTTAACTTTCTTTCCAGCTTTTCCTATTTTTAAATCAAGAATAAATTTATTGATATTTTCTTTTTCCTTATTACTCATAGAAGAAGAATTAATTCTCTTAATAGTTAGTTCTAAACTTTTACTTGATTGATGAATATCTCTGTATTCTTCCATAAATCATTAAAAAATGCCTTATTTATAAACATTCTGATTTTTTCGGATTAATATGTATCCTCCTACCCGGAGTCGAACCGGGTTCTCTCGGGTACTGCTTACTCAAGATTTCTTGACTTTTGGGGTTTCATTTAATTTCCCTAGATAGGAATATCCACCTTAGATAATATCTACAGCCAAGCGCTCTAAACCGGTGAGCTATAGGAGGTAAAATAAATAGAATTACTTAATTTTTAAAAGTTCTTATTCTTCTTCAACTTCCTTTTTACGTTGTTCTGCAACAAAAAAAGCTCTATTTGATTCTGATTCATGAATATCTCCATCTCTTTCATAAACAGCTGTTGCTGGAGGTAATGCAAATTTCCCGAGTATCCCTATTTTTGAGTAGATTATATATGAAATTATTCTTGTTTCTCCCTCTTCTAATTTTTCAAAATCCCATTCTATTCTCTTATTTTTTTCATTTATCCTCGAGGGCTCATCTCCCCCAAATCTCTCATAGATTTTCACTAAACTAGGAAGTCTGTCTACAATACTTACTCTTTCAATATATTTCTTAGCATTTATTATAATAGTGACTTTAAGTGCAAATTCCCCTCCCTTAGCCTTAACAAAAGAAACTTTTTTTCTTAGATTTATATGTGTTCCTGAAAATTGTTTTACTAATATAACTATTGTAACAATAAATAAAATTACAAACAAAGGAAATAACCAATTAGTCTTGACAATAATTTCTGATTTTTCCCCAGGTTTTATTTCCATACTCCAAGTATAATAGATATTAAATTTCTCTCTTTCAACAATATCCGGTTCAGGGTTAAAACTTGTAAATAATCTTGAAATAATATTCTTTTTTATTACTGTTTCTGATTTTGTAAGAACATTTCCCTTGTTTGTTTTTTCTATTATATTTGTATTAATAATAAACCCATAATCCTTTTTTGTAATTGTTACAATATCTTTTTCAATAAATTTTATGGTCCCCTCTATATCTGTTTTCTCATCTTCTACAACAACATTTGCTTTTAAAGTATAGAATCCAGCCATTAATTTCTTAAAATCATTTTTATTTAATTGTATATTAAGATTTTCTCTCTCATTTGGCCCAAGACTAAAATTTTCTTTAACATTAAAGAAAACAGAAGAGAATTCTACATTAACCTCGTCAAAATAAAAATTTTCTTTATTATGAATGTATATCTCTAAGGAATTTGATTCAGGATCAACTTCTCCTGAACCTATTTCAAATGCATCTTTTAAATCTATTATTTTGATTATTACTTCTTCATCTATTTTAGATGAATCTTGTCCCATAATACTATATTGAAAATTGTAAAATCCCCTATAATCAAAGTTTTCTCTAGGATAAACTATTAGTTGTATTTTTTCTGTTTCTCCTTCACTAATCTGAATAGTTCCAATAGGAAACATACTAAATCCCAATAGATTATCAAATCTAAAATTATCTGCTAATCCAAGATTAGTTATCTCCAGGTCATATACAGCTGGTTTATTAATTCCTGCAATTATAACTTCATTTGAATCTGGTTTCTCAACTTCTAAATTTATTGCTAAGACTGACGGGATAATTAATAATACCATAAATAGTAAGATAACTCTCTTTCTCATTTTCAAGATAAAAATAAATTATATATAAAGATTTGGGTATTCCACTAAATTAGTTATGATCTTTTGTTATTTCCATATATTAATCTAAATCTGTGTTGCAAACTATTTCTTGAATAATCTAAATGTTTAAAAGAAATATTATATTGCCTTTTAGGAGTAGGAGATGAGAATGTTAATGGCAGAATTTAGCAGAATTATTGAATACAACTATAAGAGGAAGGATTATGGGACTTTGGGAAGCTTAGTTAGCGATATCTATCAATTTTTACAAAATCATAAGAATATGGAAATACCTTGCCCCTATATTAATAAGGAGGTTGTAAAAGCAAAAGATTACTTTAAAGAATATTTCGGAAGGTTTGTAGTAAAAAATGAGATGTTACCTTATGACATTGATATAAAAGGGGCTTATATTAATAAAAGGGGAAGAAATGCTAATAAACCTATCTTGGAATTATCGGAGATAGATTTCTCTAAATTAGGAAATATACTTGAAAATGAGCCTAAGGAATTAATTAAATTAAAAGGGAGAGCGATTTACTCGGCAGATAAAGAGAAATTAGTTCAAACTATAACATCTAATAAATTTAGAAAGGGAAAATATGTTAGAAGGAGTACAGTTATATTAGTTCCGCATTTTAATTGTTCAGAGTATAATATTGATTTAGCAATAAGATCTGTTGATTCTATCTATGATAATAACACCTTTAAGATAAGTCGGAAATTAAGGAAACAAATTGATCAAATACTCCAAAAGCAAGTTAATGAAGCTGGAGAAGATCTAAAGGATATAGATAATTTAATATATCCTGTTGTTAAAAAAACATTAATCTCAAGAATAAAAAATGAAGTTCAAGGAATAACTTCTTGGAAAGATGCAGAAAAAATATATGAAAGATTAATCAGAAAATAATTACTAATTTAATCTTTTTCAAAGATTATAGGGGGATTTTGGTCTTATTTTTTCCCTTCTAAATCTAGATAAGCTTTGGTTTGTGCTAGAAATTCATCTCCTTCCTTAAAGATATCTTCCTTGAATTGATCTATTCTTGAAGAAATTACCCATCTTTCATAAATACTTCTTAAAAATTTTAAAAAGGCATTTGTTTCAAATCTCCCCTCATAATCTCTTATGAGATCTCCCTTAACTTTAATCTTTGCATTCCCCTTATTGGTTTCTACCTTCTTTCCATCCTGATTTATTTCTACTTTTTTTAAATTCCTTATAACAAATTCAATTACAAATTCAAATTTAAAATAATCAGTGACTTCTCTCTCTCCTATCCATTTAATATTTATCTCTTTTGTATCTCCCTCTAATTTTTCTTCATACTTATCTTCAAGAATATCTAATCCTGCTTCTTCTGTGAGCCAGGTATAACAGAAATTATAAAGATCTGAAAAGGGAAAGATTCCTGCATACTTTAGATTGCTTGAAAATACTGTTTCTTTTTCTGACATAATTTATCTCCTCTTTATAAAAGTAAAACCAAATTGTTATTTAAATATTTAACTAAAATTAATCATCTAGAACTTTTGCAAGAATCACAAACAAGCATACCATTAAACCTATATAATGTATCTTGATTTCCACATTCCTCACAAATTCCTTCATCTCTTACTTTTTTCTCTCTTGCTTTTTTAACTCTTTTTAGTTTTTTTACTTCTTCTCTAATTTGTGAGAATTCTTCTAATTCAGGGTAGACTTCAGGGTGGAAATTTAGAATATCTTTTATAGTAATTATTCCTACAAGTTTTTTTTCATGAATTACTGGAAGTTTTTCAAGTTTTAGTCTTTCCATTTTTCTCATTGCTTCTTCAATTGTATTAACCGGTTTAATTGTTGCCATTTTTCTAGGAGAAATATCAATTGCTCTTATTTTTGATAAATCCTTTTTTGATTTTTTAACTAATGCCCATAAGATATCTTTTTCAGATATAAATCCTACAAGTATTTTTTTATTAACAATAAGTAAGTTTCCCACTCTTTTTTTCACCATCTGTTTAGCACAATCTAGCAGATTTGTATCTGGTTTAATTATAAATGGTTCTCTTGTCATTACATCTGCAACTAATATTCTCTTCATAATCTTAGTATAATATCCTCACTTATAAATATTATTAAGAACTCAATAATGGCTTTTAATTATAACAATATTTAAATAATGGAAAATAGGAAAAGTTAATATGACAGATAAGCCTGTTATGCTTATGCCCGAAGATATTCAAAGAATCATGGGTAAAGATGCACAAAGAAATAATATCTTAGCTGCAAAGATGGTTTCTGAAGTTGTAAAAAGTACTCTTGGTCCAAAGGGAATGGATAAGATGCTTGTTTCTCAAACAAATGATATTATTGTTACAAATGATGGAGTAACTATTTTAGATGAAATGCAAATAGAACATCCTGCTGCAAAGATGATGGTTGAGATTGCAAAAACTCAAGATAATGAGGTTGGAGATGGTACAACAAGTGTTGTAATGATTGCAGGGAAACTCTTAGAAAATGCTGAAAGACTATTGGATAAGAAAATCCATCCAACAATTATTACAAAAGGATATAGAATTGCTGCAAATAAAGCCCAAGAGATATTAAATGAGATAGCATTAAAGATAACTCCTGATAATATTGATGTATTAAAGCAGATTGCAATGACTTCAATGACTGGAAAAGGAGCAGAAGATTCAAAAGAAGAATTTGCAGAGATTATTGTAAAAGCAGTAAAGCAAGTAGAAGATAATGGAGTTGTTGATTTAAATGATATTAAGATAGAAAAATTAAAAGGCGAAGGAATTAGAAATACAAAATTAATTTCAGGGATTGTTCTAGATAAAGAAAGAATTTCATATGATATGCCAAGAAAAGTACAAGATGCAAAAATAGCATTAATTGATTTTCCAATAGAATTAAAAAATCCTGAAATTGATACAAAGATTTCTGTTTCAACTCCTGAACAATTACAGAGTTTTATTAGCGGAGAAGAAACAATAATAAGAAATATTGTTAAGAAGATTAAAGAAAGTTCTGCAAATGTGGTTTTATGTCAAAAAGGGATTGATGAACTTGCACAATATTTATTGTCTAAGGAGAAAATTTATGCATGTAAAAGAGTTGCAAGAAGTGACATGGAGAAGATATCTAAAGCAACAGGAGGGAAAATTGTGAGTAACCTAGAAGAACTTAATTTATCTGAATTAGGAAATGCAGAAATAGTCGAGGAGATAAAACATGGGGAAGATAGTTTAACTTATATTAAGGGATGTCAGAATCCAAAAGCATTAACAATTTTAATCCATGGTGGGACAGATAATGTTATTGATGAAATTGAGAGAGCAATAAGAGATGGATTAGGGGTTGTTGCATCTTCCTTGAAAACAGGATTGGTTGTTCCAGGGGGAGGAGCAATTGAAATTGAACTTGCCAAGAGACTTAAGGATTTTGGGCAAACTTTAAGTGGAAGAGAACAATTAGCTGTTGAAGAGTTTGTTTCTTCCTTAGAATTTATCCCTGCAACACTTGCAGAAAATGCAGGAATTGATCCAATAGATGTTTTAACAGAATTAAAATCAAGACATGATTCAGGAGAAAAAAATGCAGGATTAAATTTATTTAATAATAAAATTGAGAATATGTTAGATGCAGAGATTATTGAACCCTTAAAAATTAAAAGTCAAGCAATAAGTTCTGCAAGCGAAGTTGCAATAATGATTTTAAGAATAGATGATGTTATAGCATCAACTGGGAAAAAGGGTGGTAATATGAATTCAATAGGAGGGATGCCTCCTGGAATGGGCGGATATTAAACAATCACCTGATTATTTATTCTTTCTTATGTTTTTGGATTGGGCCCATTTCAGGGTATTTCTTAACTAAACTAATTCCTTTTTCAATATATTCATTAAAATTTCTGCTTTTAAGAAATACTTTTTTTAATTTATTTTGCATATCAACTATGTGAGGATAATTATGATTTGTATAATATTTTGTATTCCAAGGCCACCATTTTTTAACATCTTTTGTTAAAGAAGTTAATGCAAATGCTGAAATTTCTGCAAGAGCCCAAACTTGCCCATCTGTTAATCCTTCTTCTTTGTAATTTCTTTTATAAATTTCAAAATAATGAGAAAGAATTAATTCATGTGCAGTAATTCTTCTCATAAAATAAGGATTTTCTTTCCAACCTCTTACAATTTTAGGTGCATCACCCCAATTTGAAATTCCTGAATGAATTACTGAAATAACACACTCATATTTTGGATAGAACCACTTGTATCCTGTTTCTTTTTCAATATATCTTGAAAATTCATTGTTAATTTCATTCCAAGATTTCTGATAGAGTTCTTTTGTTAGTTTAAGATATTTGTTAGAAGTCTTATATTGTTCTTCAATATAAGATATTACTTTTTTTGGAAAGCCCATAGCTTTAGCCATTTTAAAATCATATTTTTTATCTATTATGAATTCTACTTTCATTTCAATCTTAAGAATCAATCTAATTTAAATCTACCTAAACAATCACCTGATTATTTATTCTTTCTTTAATATCTTCAAAAATCAGAAGTGAAAGCAAAAACAAGAGAATATAATAAAGAATATTATTCAAAAAATAAAGCAAGAAGAAAAGAATATAATAAAGAATATTATCAAAAACCAGAAGTTAAAGCAAGAATAAGAGAACATAATAAAGAATATTATCTTAGAAAAAAAGGTAATTCTTCCAATAATAAAGAAGTTTAGAGAGAAATAAAAAACCTTCTAAATGGGACAGTAGTGTCCAGGGTGGAAGGGGAGAATCGAACTCCCGTTTCGCGGACCACAACCACGTATTCTAAACCACTGAATTACAACCACCATAATTTACTTTAGTTGAATATGGTATAAAAATATTCGCACAGCTAGAAAAATCTTCTTTATTATTGATGATGGGGACAACCCCATGTTTTAGCTGTCATATTAATATGATATATAGCGAGTTTTTAAGGCTTACCAAATTACTAACTTTTATATATTAAAGGTTAATTCTTAAACAATGAAACAAAAATATGAGCTTTTAGCCCCAGCAGGAAATTTTCCAATGTTAACAACTGCTATAAAAGCAGGAGCAAATGCAATTTATTTTGGATTACAGGAATTTAGTATGAGAGAATCTGCAAGAAATTTCAAAATTAATGATTTAAAGAATATAAAAAAAATCTGCGGGAAGAAAGTAAAAATGTATTTAACAATGAATACTATAATCTATGATAATGAAGTGGAAAAAGTTGAGAAAATCATAAAAGAAATCAAAGATAAGGTTGATGCTATTATTTGTTGGGATCTTTCAATAATACAACTTTGCAAGAAATACAAGATTCCTTTTCATATTTCAACTCAGGCTTCTGTTTCAAATACAGATACTGCAAAATTTTATAAGAAACTTGGTGCAAAAAGAATTGTTCTTGCAAGAGAATTAAATCTAAAACAAATTAGGGATATATCAAAAATAATTGATATTGAGTGTTTTATTCATGGAGCTTTGTGTAGTTCTATCTCGGGAAGATGTTTTACTTCACAATTTTTATTTAATTCTTCAGCTAATAGGGGAAAATGTTTACATCCTTGTAGAAGAAGTTATATTGTTAAGGATAATGAAGGAAATGAACTAAAAGTTGAAAACAACAAGATTTTTTCAGCTAAAGACCTTTGTACTTTGCCTTTTATTGAAAAACTAAAAAAAGCAGGAATTACAAGCTTTAAGATAGAAGGAAGAAATAGAGATCCAAGATATGTTGATATTGTCGTAAGAACTTATAGAAAAGCAATAGATAAAAAATTATCAAAAAAAGAAATTGAAAATTCTATAAATGAATTAAAAAAGATATATAATAAAGGTTTTTCATCCGGATTTTATTTGGGTGTTCCAACTTCTGATGATATTGCAAGAATAGAAAATAGTGCATCAATTGAAAAAAAACATTTTGTTGGAAAAATTACTCATTATTATCCAAAGATAAAGGTTGCAACAATTAAATTAGTATCAAACTTAAAGATTGGAGATGAAATTATTGTAATTGGAAAATCAACAGGCTTGGAGAAATCATTTATAAAACATATTGAAATAAATAGGAAATCAGTTAAAATTGGTAAAAAAGGTGAAGAAATAGGAATAAAACTTCCATTAGTTAGAAAAAATGACGAAGTTTATATTATAAAAAAATAATCACCTATTAAAATTATCAAGTAATCTAAAATATTCTTTCTTGTCAATTATTTTATCATTTTCCCCTAAACTTACTAATTCTGAGAATTTCAAGAAAGCAATTGGCTTATATCCTTGCTTTTTTAAGGAAACTAATGTAGGTAGATTTTCATCATCCCATCCAGAATATTTCCCTTTCTCAATATCTTCTTTCATTTTAGATGAAGATAACTCAAGATCCTTAAAATGCACTATTCCAATAAAGGTAGTATAAGGGACTTTTTTCCCTAGAACCTTGTAAATCATCTCTTGTCTTTTTGCATTATCTCTATGATCTTTCCCGCGAATAATATGAGTCATATTTAATTCAATATCATCAACAGTAACAGCTAAATTCATTAGTGGCCAAACTCTATATTTGTTTTTTTGTCTTGGATGTTTTGTTTCATTTATTCTTGCTAGAGGAAAATCCCTCATTGCAGGATTCTTATCTTTCATATTTGATTTAAACCTTAAAACAGCCTCCCCTTCCTTAAATTCACTTAACATCTTATTCCATCTTCCCATATTCTCCTTAACATTCAATCTTCTACAAGGGCAATTATTCTTTTGTTTAACAAATTCTCTAAAAGAATCTCCTGAACAAGTACAGATATAAGCTGAATTTTTTTTAATTAGTTTTTGGGCATATTTATAATATAATTCTATTCTATCTGATTGGATAATTATTTTTGAATCCTTAAATAACCATTTTGCATCTTTTTCAATTAATTTATAAGATTTTAAAAGGATATTATCTGGATTAGTGTCCTCAATTCTAACATAAAACTTTCCTCCATATTTTTCTACATAAAGAATATTTAGTCCTGCAACTAATGCATGTCCAATATGCAGGGGTCCTGAAGCAGATGGGGCAATCCTCATAATAACTCCTGATTTTTTAACATTAGGTAATTCTTCTAGTCCTTCTCTAACTTCTCTTTTACTAACTTTATTCTCTAGTTTTTCAAATTCTTTTTTCTGCTCTTCAGATGACATGGAATTAACTTCCTTGATTATCTTAGAAATATCTTTAATATATTTTTTTACCTCATTTTTCTTTAATCCTTCATTAAATAAGGAAGAAATAACTGGCCCTTGATTTGCTTTTCCACCATGGGATAATGCATTTTTTAATGCATATGCCAGAGTTTTCTGTGATAAGTTTTTCATAATTAATAAAGAGAAATAGTATTAATAAATTTATTTAAAAACCATTAACACCTGCTTTTTTTTCTAAAACTTCAGTTCTTTGTTGTAAATGGTAAATCTGGTTTGAAAGTTCTTCTAATTTAGTTGTAATATCCATAAATCTTTTTGTAAGTTTTTTTCTTTTATCTTCTGTACTCCCTGAGATATCCATATAGTCATTAGATTGTGTACTTGGAGTTGAATCTCCAAAAATACTAAAAGGAGTTACAGACGAAGTCTTTTCTTTATCTTCTCCTTGTATTTGAGAAGTCTCTTCTTGTTGTTTTCTATGTCCCTTAGTTAAATCAATTACTTTATCTTTTTTTCCAAATCCGAAAAATCTCATATATCCTATAAGAATAGGTTATTTATAAAATTAGTTATAATGGATTAGAAACATTTTTTAAATACTTAATTCTTTATTTTTTAATAAAAATGAGTGATATAAAAACAATATCAGAAATAATTGAGGAAGTTATCCCATATTAC
>Ga0187833_10003885_pt1 | contig 14844 bp, 9 predicted proteins | sample ETNtaG_37_FD_167968 | JGI IMG/M metagenome (GOLD analysis project Ga0187833, IMG submission 167968) | Marine microbial and viral communities from oxygen minimum zone, Eastern Pacific Ocean - ETNP2014_SV_400_PacBio MetaG (Illumina Assembly) | ecosystem: Environmental > Aquatic > Marine > Hypoxic... | reverse complement strand
CCGGGAGCCCATGGGTTATTAAACTTCGACCTAGCTCTCGGCAACATGGCCGCGGCGTGCCCCGTACCGGACCGATCGTACCTGTACAGAGCGCACGTCGTGCTGGTGCTCCTCATGCTCGCCATGGGGTGCAATAGCGGTCCTCCCGCTGGCGAGAGCGACGACCGTCTTGTCGTCGTGGTCACGCTCACTCCTCAGGTCGAGTTCGTTGAGAGGGTAGGTGGTGACCGCGTGCGCGTCGTCCTCATGGTCCCTCCTGGAGCTAGTCCCCACACATACGAACCTACACCATCGCAGATGCGGGAGCTCGCCTCGGCGAGCGCGTACTTCAAGGTGGGATCGGGCGTGGAGTTCGAGACCGCTTGGCTCGACAAGCTCCTGGGTGTCAATCCGTCGCTCCCCGTAATCGACGGGGCCGCGGGCATCGATCTAATTGGTGAGTCGCATGACGGAGATGAGCTCCGTCACCAAGCGGGCACCGATCCTCATGTCTGGCTCTCCCCGGTGAACTCCAAGCGCATGGTGGAGAACCTCGCAGCAGGCCTTGCAGAAGTGGACCCGGACGATTCAGGTAAATACCGCGCGAACGCGGGTGCGTACCTAACAGAGCTCGACGAGCTGGACACCTATGTCCGGCAGAGCTTCGAGGGGAAGACGGACCGGACCTTCCTGACCTACCACCCATCTTTCAGCTATCTGGCCCGCGAGTACGGCCTCGACCAGAGGGGGATCGAGCATGAGGGCAAGGAACCGACGCCCCAGGCGCTCCAACAAGCCATCGAGGACGCTCGGACGCACGATCTGGCCTTCGTCTTCGTGAACCCACAATTCTCGACCCGCCATGCCGAGACCGTGGCCAGGGAGTTCGATGGCACAACCCGTCCCCTGGATCCGCTCCCGCGAGCGTACGTCTCTGACATGCGAATCCTTGTAGACGCACTGGTCGAGGAGTTCTCCTGAGCGCCGCTAGCATGCGTCAGGTTTAAGAAGAGCAGCCCGGTCTCAGTGGCGGAGGCTCGGTGCCTCCAGGCACACCCGGTGACCGTCATGGTTGAGGAGAAGGTGATAGTCAGGCTCGATGGGGTGGACGTCTCCTTCGGTGGCAGCCAGGTGCTCGAGGGCGTCACGATCGACATCCACGAGAACGACTATATCGCGGTCCTCGGCCCTAATGGGGGTGGGAAGAGCACCCTGCTCAAGGTCATCCTGGGTCTCATCCCGCCCGATGCCGGCACGGTGGAGGTGTTCGGCACCTCGCCCGAGGAAGGGAGACGGCGGATCGGCTACCTCCCCCAGTACGCTCGGTTCGACCGGGAGTTCCCCATAACGGTGAACGAGGTCGTGCTCATGGGGCGATACCGCGGTCCTTTCAGCGGCTACACGACAATGGACCGCCAGAAGGTCACCAAAGCGCTCGATACCGTTGAGATGAGCGAGTATGGTGACCGGCAGATAGGAGCGCTCTCGGGAGGTCAGCTCCAGCGTGTGCTCCTTGCCCGGGCCCTTGCGCGGGAACCGGAGCTCCTGCTCCTGGACGAGCCCATGGCCAGCATCGATCCGGACATGCAGCGGTCCTTCTACGAGCTCATGGCCGAACTGCGTGACCGGATGGCCGTCGTGATGGTCACCCACGACATCGGTGTGATGTCCGAGGAGGTCGTGGAGGTCGCCTGCCTCAACCGGAAGCTCTTCCACCACGGGGACGCCGAGGGCGGAGCTGAGGGCCTGGAGGCGGCGTACGCCTGTCCGATCCAGCTCATCGACCACGGCCACCCTCACCGGGTGCTCAGGAGGCATTAGTGATGCTCGAGATACTCCAGTACGAGTTCATGCGCAACGCCCTGATGGCGAGCGTGCTCGTGAGCATCGCCTGCGGGGTGGTCGGCACCTACGTGGTCGTCAAACGCATCGTGTTCATCAGCGGCGGCATAGCCCACGCGGCGTTCGGCGGCATCGGCCTGGGCTATCTCCTTGGTGTCAGCCCCATTCTGACCGCCATACCCTTCAGCCTCGTCTCGGCAGTCGCCATCGGCGTTCTGGGTCACAGGGAACGCATCAGTGAGGACACCTCCATCGGGATCCTCTGGGCGATGGGCATGGCGTTGGGGATAATCTTCATCGGGCTGGCACCCGGGTACGCCCCGGACCTACTCAGCTACCTCTTCGGTAACATCCTCACCGTTCCGGTCACCGACCTGTACATGATGCTGGCGCTGGATATCGTGATCCTGGGGACCGTGGCAGTGTTCTACCAGGACTTCCTTGCCATCTCTTTCGACGAGGAGTTCGCCACGGTGTCGGGAGCCCCGTCACGCGCTCTGTACATGCTGCTCCTATGCCTTGTGGCCCTCAGTGTCGTCGTGCTCATCCGGGTCGTTGGTGTTATTCTCGTGGTCGCGCTACTGACCATGCCCGCTGCCATCAGCAGGCAGTTCACCTCACGCCTCGACCGGCTCATGGCTCTATCCGTCCTCGTGGGGATGGTGCTCACCGTGGCAGGCCTGTGGCTCTCGTTCGTGCTTGACCTGGCATCGGGCGCTACTATCGTCATGGTTCTCGGGACAGCGTTCCTGCTGACGTCATCATTGCACCGGCCATCGACGGCATGATACAAGGGTAGGACTCAAACAGAGGACATACCATCTTTGGTACGCTCGACGACAGTAGACCTGCATTCGCAGTCACAGTCGCGAGGAGTGAGCGTACACAGTTCCATGTCGATGCGTAGCTGACAGTCGGGCGAACAGCCCGTGCACAGCACCGTGAACCGGCATTGGCCGATCCCGATGGTGGTGTCGATGGAGGCGAACGCCGCGATGGCCGATGGGTCCGGTGGGGCGACAGGAGCCGTTGGTACGGGGAGCACCTGGAGCTGAGCGTCCACGATCTCATCGAGCCACACCCGGCCAGACCCGTCACGAGCGAACGCCCGCAGGACGTAGGTATCGGGGGCGACGGCGCGGACGGACTCGGTCCGGATGAGCCGCTCCTCGCCAGGGTTCAGTGCGCGGTTGCCTATGAGCGTCTCCTCCTTCGAGGTCACTGCACCGTGTTCCTTGGAGACGATTGTGGTCTCGATCCGTCCTGAGAAGGGCGTGGCGAGGGGATTCTTGATCCACACGGCCGCTGTCACATCCTCATCGTCCACAACGGTGTCCTGGACGCGACCGTCGGCGTTCATGAAGACCGCACGCATCACGGTAAGGACCAGCCTTCGGACCTGGACGAACGCGGAGGGATAGGACGGAGGACGCGTACCCAGTTGCTCAAGGCACCTTGCGGTCATCTCCGTCCCGCACGTACCCGGCACGATTCCCTGCTGTTTGAGGGTTCTGTCCAGGAGCACAGTCCCGTCGGGGCCGATGACCTTGACGTGGATGCTCACGACCGAGTCGAGATCGTCCTCCTCGGCTGTGAACGGGCCGGTGGTCAGCGGTCGGCTCGGTGCGCCCATGGTGAGCTTATAGAATGCCACCCCGTTCGCCACGGGCTCGCCAGCCTTCTCAAGAGAGACCGCCACAGCCACGGGCACCACGGCGGGTTCGATCACGACAGCACCGTTCACCGTCGTCCCCGGATAGGTCTCGGTGGTCCTCCCGCGTGGGCCGAGGAAGTATGCGTCCCGGACCGCGATGATGCCTGGAGGTACTACATGGGAGATGGGACCCCGTCCAGTGAGTGTGACCTCGCCCCGTTCGTCCACGACCTCGATGAACGCCTGGATCGAGACGTTTTCCCGTTCGAGCATGTAACTGATCCGGCCGAGGTCCAGTCCCTGACCGGGCGAGAGCCGCACCGGGCGTTCCTTGAGTAGCACGACCTCCTCACGGCAGATGCATCCCTCTTCTTTGCATGTGCACTGATCGATGATGACCAGATGCAAGCGCGCGGTCCCACGGACGATGATGCTACCTGTATTGTTCAGGATACCGCCGACGTCCACTTTGTCGCCCTTGCTGAATACTTGGTTGGGGGCGATCGGTGCATCGCTCCGGGTCACGAACGCACGGACCGTGCCGACGGGAGCGCCTGCGGAGCACGCCGCCTCGCATGCGGTCCCGTTCTCAGGATGGTCCTTGATGCATGCCTCGATGCAAGGAGCAGCCAAGGGGGAGCACTCGTCGAGACATGCGCGCTCCCCTGATCCAAGGCATGCTTCATTGCATGCAGGCACCACGTCGTCGCAGTGCGCTGTGCACATGTCAGCCCTCTCGTCCTTGAAGAGGTTCCTGCACAGCTCAGTACACGCGCCTGCACCTCCGGCTCCGAATGCCTGACAGGCATGTTCCAGGGGCAATTCCTCGAACTGGTACGTGCAGCAGAGCCCTGGCCATCGTCGGCACCAGTCGACAGTAACGCCGGTAACGAAGGGCCCTGCACACACCGGTCCACGGGGGATGCGACTTGGTTCGGCACCCACACCGAACGCCCGCTCACAGCACGCCAGCTCCCGTCCCCCGGCGGGGACTGCTGGACGGCAGCGCTGGGACGTGAGCAACCACCAGGAACCCACTTCGCAAACGCATACGCCAAGGTGGGGTTGGCAGTGGGAACGGTCGACCCCGGCGCACACACGACAGACCTCGGTGCACTCCAGGGGATTCGACCCCGCGCCTGCGAGCGCGGCCTTGACGTCGTACCGGTAGCACGACTCAGTGTCGATGAAAAGGTCCTCATCAACGTCGATGGTACCCAGATTATCGATGGCCCCGCGCTCACGCCATGTGTCTAGCCCTCTATCCTCGACCACGGTTGCAACCTCTCCAGTAGAGGCGCAGCGGCCGCGGTAGTTGCCACGGTATTCCACGTAGCTACCTTGTGACGTGGGTCCGAGACACCCGGCCGGGCCGCTCGTCCCCGCACAAGCGCCGCAGAGCCGGTGACCAGAACAGTACTCGTTCCAGAGACCGTCGCCGGGACCACCGCCAGTGACGGCGCGGATGTCGTACTCCGCACCCGTCTGCCATTCAGAGATGGAGATGTCTCGTACGAAACCCTCGCTCTGGAACAACCGTACGAAGCCCACGAGCTCGCTCTGGAATCCCTCTGATGTTGGGACGTCGCTGAGCAGGACCGCAAGCTCCCGGACTATGGCCTCCGCGGTGGCGTTCGAGCGATCGGCGAATCCCTGGGCGTGCTCGATCCGGAGCCGCTCAGCGAGCCGACGGAGGAGAACGGTGGTCTCGTCGATACGCGTGGCGAGCAGACGGATGTCCACAACGAGGCCAGTGAGCCGATTGGCCACAGTGCAGGGATCGACCGTCCCCTCACCGAGCACGGCCGAGCCCTCGACTGTGCACACGTCCTTGAGGTCGGCGACGTTCTGCTGGCACTCGTGCATCCCACCGGGGGATGGGATGGCGTTCCGCTTCCGACGGGTCACCAGGCTTGCCTGGGTCACCTGCGAACACTCGTGCTCATCGGGGAGACAACCGGTGACCATCCACGTTAAGTCGATGTAACCGTCCTGGCAGGTGAACGGCGGACCACAGCACTGGCGCTCGGTGCACGTTCCGGGCTCCGCGTTCATACGCATCGGAGTCCCCTCTTCCTGGATGATCTCCACAGGTTCCTCTTCCTTGCACAGGTTCTCGCAGGCTATGCAGTCGAGTACCCATCCCTGGTCGGTCGTTGTGAAGATGGTCCCGTCCCCGCACCACACTTCGCAGGCAGGGCAGTCAACGGTCCAAGCGTCGCCGACAGTCCTGATGGGCGATGTCCAGATCACGCCGCTGACCTGGTCCTCGTCGCAGGTGCTACAGTCGGTCACCCCGTCGATGGCGACCAGCTTGAGGTCCGACATCCATTGACAGGAGTTACGGCAGAGGAGGCAGTCGGCCACGGTCTCACCCTCAACGATCCCCGCCATCTGTGAATTCTCATCACACCACGTTGCGCAGGCCAGGCAGTCCATCCCATCCTCGTCGATTGGGCGCATCTCCCAAACGCGCTTGTACACGCACTGTGTGCAGTCCACGACCTCGGGCTCCTGTGCGGGCTCTTCCTCGGGGACAGGTACGCCCTCGCCCTCCACAGGCGGCTCGCACGTACGTGGCGAGCCCTCGGTCACGCATCCTTCGATGCCCAGATCGTCGGTCCCACTGCCGATGGTGCCAACGGGTGCATCGAACACATCGAGCTCACCGCCGGCATTGCACGCTGTCCTGTCATCGAGCGTAAGGCACTGGTCCGGGGGCACACCGGTGTCGAAGGGAGGGATGTCGAGGTCGATGTCCACGTCCACGAGACCACCCTCGTCCTCGTCAGCGATGATCCCGATATCCGCGTCCAAGTCGACCTCGTCACCCACCTCGATCCCCGCACCGGCTTCGACACCGACACCCGCGCCCGTGTCGACGCCCACCTCGCCCTCGACGGCAACGCCCACATCACCGCTCATCCCGACGTCCGCGTCCACATCGATACCGTCCTCGCCGATCGAGGCGCACACACTGATATCGACGAAGAGGCTGATATCGATGCAGATACCGATATCTAGGCCGAAGCCATCCCCATCGTCTCCCGGCCGTGGGAACACGCGGCCCAAATCGAGGCCGCCGCATGCAGCAGCGCTGGCTGCATCGGGCTCCTGAGGGCAGCTCGTCGCGCCCGTGGAGCTCCGGGCAGCGGCGTTCGGTGCGCCGAGACGGCACTCATGGCCGTAGACGCAGTCCAGAGTGAGACAGAGGGGACATGACTCCGCCAGCGGATCGGGGACCGAGTCCGCGGTGCACCAGGCGGACCGGGGGTCGTCAGGTGGGCAGAGAGTGGCGACGGCCTCCCGACAGACGTCAGGCCCGAAACCAGGGTCGGTGGCCACACCGGCGGGTGTAGGCGCCGTCGAGAGCCGACCACCACAGGAGCTATACTCCTTGGCCGCGAACTCCTGTACCGCATCCCGGCAGTTGCTGCACCACTGGTCGAACCCTAGTCTGATGGTATCAAGGTTTGTGGCGAGCGCGTCGTAGTACCTGGCGGCCCTTTCGAGGTCGCCCACGACGTCGTCGAGGTGCCCACGCATGTTGGCTGTCGTACGCTCCGGTGAGCAATCGGTGAGGGAAGGATCAAGGCGGGGGCCGTCACCACCGTCAACGCCCGGTGCCGGTAGCAACCGCGGGACGCAGATGTTCGAAGCGCCGTCGGGGACGCATACTCCCAGACCAAGTACGGGCAGAACGAGCAGAGTGACGAGGATGGCCGTCAGTGCTGTGTTCCTCATGCTCATCCTAGCATACCTCCGTAGACGTGATACCGATGTACTTGTCGCCCACTTTCATCAGGCCAAGGGGCTCGAGCTCGATGGTCAGCTCGTTCCGGCCCTCCGTGACCTCGTGGATGAATCCCGCGGACTCGACCTCCTGGTAGGGCACTCCCGCTTCGTTCCGAGACGGGACCGCCATGACCAGATAGCGCCCAGGGACCACGAATGGGATCTCAAATGCGCCGGATTCGTCCACTGACACGCGACGTCGGTCGAGCCGGGACGAGAGGGGTTGAAGGATGACCTCCACAGTGCCGGGGGTCGTCCCCTCCTGAGCTCCCAGGGGTACCGACGGGTCCTCACGCACGGTCATCAATGTCGAGCAGTACACACGACGTTTCTCCATCATCGAACCCGTGACCGTGCTGAAGGGCTTGAGTGTGATGAGGGAGCGGATGTTGTCGATGATCGTCACCTGCTCCACGTACTTGGCCAGGCTGAACTGGGCGTCAGGCTCGACGATGAGGGTGAGACGTCCGCATACCGTCCCCGTCTCCTGGAGACGTCCACCGCTATAGCGGTACTTGCACGAGTCGAGCCATACGGTACCTGCGTCCGAGTTGGTGATGGTGAGGTCGACCGAGCACGACCCATGGCACAGGTCGTCCACAGTCTCAGGTGCTGTCACCTCGACATCTACGGCATTGACGTCCTCGCCGAGGAGAAGGGGCATCATGTAGAACCTGAAGTCCAGCGGGCGGACCGCGAGGTTCTCGGTGGCCCCGATGGTCATCGAGGTCGGTTGGACGTCACGTATCGTGTAGCGCATGGGGAAGTTGATATCGTACTGGACGAAGAACCGGGATAGGCACAGCCCATCGCTCTGGGCCACAGCCGGGAACGGGACCGGGATGAGGCGGATCGTGTCGGTGCTCTCGTACGTCCCCTCACCCTGATTGGCCACGAAGGAGAACTCGACCTCTCGTGGATTGAGGTCCACGTCCCACTGGATGTGCTCGGAGGAGTATATGGGCGACTCGAGCACGCGCTTGAGCTCCAGCGACACTGCGAGCTGTGCGGTCTCGCGGAAGGGCGTCACCAGCTGGTTATAGGTGCTCAGTACGGTCTTACCTTCACACGGGATTGTGCGCAAGTCGCTACCAGGAGTGGCTATCCTGGGATCGTTCGTCATACCGTAGAGGAAGTTCTTCTCCATCCGGCGCTCCCTCGTGTAGTCACGCACATAGCGCTCGGCAAGGTCGCGCAATCGCTTGAGCCGGACGGGAAGGTTCATGGAGATGGGGATGCGGGACCGGGCCCGCGTCTCCCCTTGCACCTCGACGGGAAGCTCCATCTTGGCGAGGACGTTGTCGTCCACGAGCGTGATGCGCACCTCTGGGACCGCCAGCACTACCTTCCCCTCGAGTTCACGCCGGAGCACGGCCAGCTTCGTCTCAAGCCTGCGCTTCACCTCGTCGGCGTACATCTCCTGCATGGCCTTTACCGAGGGAAGGTTCACGACCTTGCCCCGATAGAACAGGTACGGTACCCCATAGTGGTTCAGGCGGGGCACGCTCTCAGCGATGTACCCGCCATGCGCTCCCATCTCGAAGGCCGCCTCGTACATGGAAGTGGCGAGAAGTGTGTCCACCTGTCGCTCGAGCTTGATGAGCATCTCCCGAGTTGACTCCGATGAGATTCGTCCGACCCTGACCTCACGTTCCGTCCGACCGCGATACAGGAAGACACCCACTATCAGCAGGACCACGAGGGCTATGGCGATCAGGCCCAGTAGGGTCATCTGGCCCCGTTGGCGTGCGATCCTCCGTCCCATCAGCACGACACCTCCTCCACGTTGTCCCAGTGGCCGGGATTGCCTTTGATGAGGACCGTTGTACTATCATGAGCGGACCTTCCGCTGTCAGCCAGGTTCACGACAAGTGGCAGAAGTGTATCGGGGGGCTCCGGCGGACATAGGCGTACTCCACTGATGTGGATCCGGGTGCCCTCAAGCGTGTTGATGATGTAGGTGATCATATCTGGCCTGATGGCGAGCTCGCCGAGCCGGATATCGAAGCTCTCCTTGGTGATGCCCTCCGCTCCATGGATACGAAGGTAGATGTCCAGTTCGAAGCCAAGGGTCGTAAGGACGTAGAACAGTGGTTTGTCCATCGTTCCGGGCTCGACCCTCTGGATCCGGAGCGAGAGCGGTGCACGGTCGGCCACGGAGAGCTGTGCGCGAAGTGTCCCCTTCCGTCCAAGATGCTCTACCGAGAGGACCGACCCATCCTTGTCATTTGGTATACCCCGCAAGGAGCCCACTACGGTCCAGATACCTCCCACATGGTCATACGTGGCAGTTACGGGATCGGCCATAAGGCCAGCAGCCGTGAGGGTGAACGCTCGTTGGGGGAGGTGGACGAGGTCACGCCCCTCGAGATCACGTACACGCACCATGAGCTCCAGGGGGCTCCCGATGCCCAGCTCGGCTCTGGAGAGCTGGGTGGGGGACATCCGCTCCATGAAGAGGATGATGCCGCTGTCGTCCTGGGGATACCAGACCTCGAAAGGAGAGCGGATAACGTGCCTGAAACCGTTGTGCTCGACGACAAGGTAGAGCTCGTGGGTTCCAGGCGAAAGATCGCCCGCGAACGTGGCGGTAAGGCTCCATGATCCGTCGAACAAAGCCTCGAATCCCGATGACCTGAGGTCGCTGAGGAACGCCTTACCAGTGACCGCGCCCTGCGTGACAACGGGCGAACCGTCGAAGAGCACGGAGCCCTTCCACGTGAGCGTTACTCCTTTCGCGAGGACGTCGGTCCTGGTATGGTTCACAGGAAGCTCCTTGATCCTGAACTGCAGGTTCGTTGCCTGGCACCCATCGGGCTGACAGCTCTCACCCTGGGAACAGGTGGCGACAGGGCTACCACTTCCAGAGAGACAGACGCAACGGTCGGTGCAGAGCTCGCCCTCCTCGACACAGGATAGGGAGTCGCTCCCCCGTCTCGCAATACATCTACCGCCCGGTTCTCTGACGATGACGTATGGGTCAGCGAGCTTGCGGGGACCGCAACCATCCGCCGTGCACGGGCTCCCGTACCTGCACACGTCCGTCGCCTCGTCATCTGCGAAGCATAGGCAGAAGGGCGTGGCAAGGGAGGACGGTGAGCACACGTCACCTTCCGCGATGCACGGGATGCGGAGCTCGTCGACGGGCAGGAATCCCTGGGCGCACAGTTCGTGACGGGCAGTCCGCATCGCGGGACGCCACTCCTTCACTTCGATGGGTGTGGCCACTACGGCCGTGAGGACCCCCTTCTTGAACACCTCGGTCCTGATGATGTACTTCCCGGGTGGCAGGGCGTCGTCGAGCTGGATATCGAAGGTCCCACATCCGAAGGTCGCTTCCTCGCTCACCTTGATGCCGTCCAGGTTGTATACGGCGGTTGTGCACCAGTCCCCCGGGGTGTCCACGTGGATGCGGGCCTTCTCCCCCGGTAGGAACGAACGCTTTTCCATGTGGATGACGGCCGTTTCCATTCCGGACGAGAGAATCTCGATGGTCGTCGCAACCGAGACCATCCTCCCACCGATAGTGGCGTCCACACGGACGATATACATCCCTGGTACCATGCCAGACGAGGTGCCTACGGGGATACGCTCACATTCAGTGAGCTCGAGCCGGTCCATCACATGCCCTCCCGCGTCCTCGAGGGTCACCACACACGACTCGACACGCCTTCCCAGCTCGATGGTGAAGCTCTCCCCTGCGACCACTGGATCTCGGTCAAGGAGCATGGAGAGATGGAACTCGACGGGACGGATGGTGATGGGGACCACCGCGCGCTTTATCGCCCCTATGTCAACGACCACTACCAAGAGCCGATGTTCGTTGTCGGGATCAAGGCCCACGGTGGGGATGAGTGTGTTCTGGCATCCGGGCAGAAGGCGTCGTTCCACGATCGTGGTGTCGTCGAGGACGGCGAGAACGCACAGGGCGCCTTCGAGACCGGGGAGACGTACGAGCTCGCCGGCCGGGACGGGATCCGGGGCCTGGATGTCCAGTTCCTCCGCAGTGGTGAGGTCCAGGGGGATGGTCGCTGTGAGCACGGCGTCCTGCACCCGCTCGACAGCTGTCGTGTGGGACGGATACCGAACGAGCAGGATGCGGGACATCTCCCCGAACCCGGTACCGAGGGAGAACTGGAGCGGTCGGATACGAGAGAGGAACACGAGCCGGTCCGGGCCCTCACCCTCAATGGATTGAATGGAAAGGTCGTGGAGCGCATCGATGTCGAAGATCACGTCCTCGCCCTCGGGCATGGTCACGACGTTAGGGATGCAGGATAACGCTTGTGGGATACGGCGGCAAGCGGCCTCGAGCGACTCACGGTCACGTGTCCGGCCGTCGCGCAGATGGAATACGACACTCGTGCGAGCACGGCCAAGGGACGTCAGGTCGACGCTCTCCTCGATATCGGTCTCTCCTGCAACGGAGAACTGGGCGAGGAGCAAGGACAGCGCTAGCAGACCAACCCACCACTCCCTCATAAGGACCACAAAAGATGTGAATGATAAAAATGGATATCCCGCGAGCAGACCCCGGTTCACTCCCGGGTTCGCTCGACGAGCTCGCGTAGCACCGCATCCAGGGAGCTCTCCTGGACCTCCACCCGCAGTTCGAAGGGATCGTACTCGTTGGTCTCGGTGGTCATGGCCATGGCACCTTTGCTAGCAGCATAGCCCTGGTATGTGTGGGAAAGTGAGCACTCGTTCTCCCTTATCGGATCCATGTGGCCGTCAGCAGCATCCAGCACGGCCTCGATGTAGCCGCGGTCCTCCTCCTTGGGCGGTGCCTCGTGGTTGAGGAGGAATCCGTGGAAGTTGGGGGACCACCCGAAGATGCGGTGGAGCACAGGCCATCGCTTGGAGAGGTAGCCGAGAGCCTTGAAGGGTCCGCGGTTGGCCGAGGTCTCGTGCAGGTCCATCGCTACGTCGATGGTGCCGTACTCGCTCTCCACGTGATCGGTGAACGACATCACGGCCCGTTCCTCGAGGGTGGCCCAGCCAGCCTCGCCGTACCCGTCGTTGAGGTACTGGTCGAGGGCGTTCGACTGGTCGGCCATCCAGTCGGAACAGGGGGGCCTCTTCTGGTAGCGGTCCACGTTCACGCAGGGGACCACCGCCAGGGCGATATGCTCCCGTGCCTCCTGGTACACCGGATCCTCCGAGGAAAGGTAGCCCTCTAGGAAATCCAGTGCGGCGGGTGGGCCTGCGGCCTCGCTGAAGTGCTGGCCGGCAACGACCATCATGGTCCCACGGACCTCGCCCGTGGGCCTGACCACGACTCCGGGGATGTCGTATCCCTTGGGGGAGGTGCCGGCGGGATCGACCGTGAGCACATCACTGTACTGACCACCGAGCTCTTCGAGCCGGTCCATAACCTCGGAATAGGTCACTGGAGCCACCTCTATCTCGGGCATGGTCACGGGCGGCCCCCCGGTGCGCATTTATACTTTTCCTTGCCGGGAGGGTGCGGATGGAGCCCCCGCGACCCTTGCTGGATGTTCCTGTTGACGCCGAGGGTGTCCTCGTCGAACGGCCGAACCGGTTCCTCGCGCTGGTCGACATCGACACGGACAGGGGCACCCTACCTAGCGAACGGGTACATGTCCACGATCCGGGGAGACTGCACGAGCTGCTCTATCCGGGCAACCGGTTGCTGGTGCGACGGGCCATATCTGAAAAGAGGAGCACTGCTTGGGACGTCATAGCCGCGCGCTACGGCGAGGAGTGGGTGCTCGTGCACTCGGGGCTCCACCGTGCCCTGGCTGAGCGCATCATTGGGGATATGGCCCTTTCGCCCTTCGGCCCGATTGCCGATGTCCATCCCGAGGTCACTGTCGGACGTCACCGTCTTGATTTCCGGATAACCCGTCCGGACGGCTCGGTCCTCTGGCTCGAAGTGAAGGGATGCACTCTCGCAGAGGATGGTGTTGCCCTCTTCCCGGACGCGCCCACGGTCCGCGGCCGGAAACACCTGGAGATATTGATGGGCCTGGCCGACCGTGGTGATTCTGCCGCGGTCATGGTCCTGGTGTTCCGACCCGACGCCCGTTCTTTTGCACCAAAGGCCGATACCGATCCGGCCTTTGCGGAGACGTTCTATCGAGCACTGGACGCAGGTGTGAAGGTCGTACCCATCGTTCTTGGTTACAGAGGTGGGACGATCGTCCACCTGCAACGCATCCCGGTGAGGGAACGCTAGTCCTGGTGACCTTCTTCAGGAGCGGTGCCGTCGTCGGGGCCATCCATCATCTCGAACGTCTCATCGAGCATGGCGTCCATCTCCTTCTTCTCCTTGATGAGCCGGATGAACTGCTTGAGCTGCTCCCTCTCGTCGGCCTTCAGCTCCAGCATGCGCTCCAGGTCGATGCCGTACTTATCGAGGTAACTGGTCTTGATGAACTCGCGACGCTCGGGCTGGAGACCGTCGTACTGGAATACGATGTCCATCATGAAGCTCTCGGCATGGAATAGGTCGTTCTCCTTGAGGTTCTCGAACACCATCGACGTGTTCTTCTGGAAGCGGTCCCATAATCGTTCTTTCCATCGTTCTTCCAGCTCGGCCTTGGCGTCCCTGGTGTGGATACGTTCAGGTCGGATCTTCATCTTGACCTCGCCTGCTATTATCTCCACTGACAAGGTCGACGCCTCCTCGGGCGTGTCCACTACACGGTGGATTGGGATACCGGTCAGGTCCTCGAACTTATCGATGTTGTATTGGTCCTTGCCTCGCAGGATATCGGCCATCCTACCGAGGTGCTCGGCCGCCAGATGGGCCTTCTTCCAGCCAATGAACCGTTTGAACGCTTTGGTCTCGGCGATCAGTCGGGAGAACTGGACCTTGGCTATGTCGCGACGGACATATCGCCAGAGCTCCTTGGCCCAGGGGGGATAAGCGGTGGAACGGGTCTCGAACTCGTGGCCCTGAGCGGGCATAAAGAAGTGGAAGAAGTCCTTCATCACTCCGAGGACGTATGAAAGCATCCGGCGATTTCACTGGAGGTGCGTGCTTATATGGTTATCCCCGGCGGTCAAAGCCATACCTCGACCGTGTCCCCCGACCTGTAGAGGTCCTTGATCCGGGATGTCGGGTCTGGCTCTTCTCCTTCGAGTGTGACGAACGGGTGAGCGCCCTGGTTGACAATCGGTGCGAGCCGCTCCTCAAGCTGTTTGAGGAGACTTGCCACAGTTGCATCGACCTTCAACTCCAAGTCCTCGTCTATCCAGGTGGTGACCTTCTGGCCGGCAACGAGCACCTCTCGCACAAGGATCCGTAGGCGCATAAGAAAAGGGACTCGGGGATAGAATAAATAGGTTGTGACAGTCCGCCATGCCACAACTCTTATAAGTCATCCGTCCCTGCTGGCAGCCGTGGGCCTCCCGCTACTTCGTCCGGTGTACGCACTGTACGAGCGTATGCTCGAGCGTGAGGTTCAGCGATTCCCACTACCCAAGCATATCGCCATCATCATGGACGGCAACCGCCGGTTCGGGACCGAGGTGGGTCTAGGGCTCAAGGGCCACGAGTATGGTGCCAAGAAGCTCCATAAGGTGCTCGAATGGTGCTGGGATCTGGG
>Ga0187833_10003884_pt1 | contig 14845 bp, 16 predicted proteins | sample ETNtaG_37_FD_167968 | JGI IMG/M metagenome (GOLD analysis project Ga0187833, IMG submission 167968) | Marine microbial and viral communities from oxygen minimum zone, Eastern Pacific Ocean - ETNP2014_SV_400_PacBio MetaG (Illumina Assembly) | ecosystem: Environmental > Aquatic > Marine > Hypoxic... | reverse complement strand
AGCGGTACGGATGATCTGCCCTAGGTTCTGGGGGTCCTCCACCTGGTCCAGCGCCAGCAGGCAGGCCGATCTTTCCCGGGAAAGATCCGGCAGGTGACCTGCGAGAACAGCACCGGAAAACTCGACTGCTACACCCTGGGAACGAACACCACCACACATTCTCAGGAAGTCCTGTTTTTGAAGGCGTTGGCAGGATGTATCACTTTTTTTGATCAGGTTCAATAATTCGTCAGATTTTTCAGCCCGGCCGTTTTTCTGCAGTTCTACCCGGCGGATCGAAAATCTCTCAGACGCCAGTACAGCAAAGGCATTGTTGATGCCAAAAATCCGGTGGACATTATGTTTTTGTTTTTTCATCTGCTTGTGATGCCAGAATTTTAGAGCCGCAGCAGGGCCTTTCAATGAAAAAAGTTAATGTCATTATAAATAAATTGTAATTTTCGCCCCCTTTTGGGGCCCATAGCTCAATTGGTTAGAGCAGCAGACTCATAATCTGTTGGTTCGGGGTTCGAGTCCCTGTGGGCCCACTCCTTAATTGAGATAGTTCACGAAGAAAAAACCTCCAATCCTGGGGGCTTTTTCTTTTGGACACCGATGGACACTAATGCACATCTTAACACATAGATATGGGTGCGGATTTTTCCCCATTCAATTATAGCCCCACATTCGTGGGGTTTTTTGTTTGTGGGAGGATGGGTAGATTTTGATATGGTTAGGTATATATCACTACTACTATTTATTGGGTTGGCTTTTTGGAGTTGTGATGACGAAAATGATAATAATGAAAATAATACTACTCTTTCAGGCTTAGATACTATCCCTCCTTCAATTCAAATATTATCTCCCTTGGATGCAGAAATCTTAACCGACAATACTATAGTTTTAACCGATAATACTATAATTGATGTTGATACATACGATAATGAATCATTAAGTCGAGTTGAATTTTTCATAAAAAAGACTTTCTCAATTTGCCCACCTTGGGTTTCATGTCCAGATTCTTTGGTTTACACCGATTCTGATACCCCATTTAGTTTTTATTGGGATATTTATGATTTTGAATGTGGGAGACATTCATTAAAAGCAATTGCTTACGATAACTCCAATAATTCATCATCTGCATTAAATAACTATATACTTGACCAAGTGATTAATATTCCTTGTGATATAACGACTTCATCAATCTCGGAAGAATCCCTTAATTATGCTGAATTTTTAGATCAGAAATGGGTTACAGATTGTCTAATTAAAGATAATCAGATACAGGGTGTAATGAAAAGTAATAAAGGTGTAACAATCACTTTTAACTCTGGTGGTCCTGATTTTTCCGGTTATGGAGGTTGTAATCATTATTGGGGAAATTTTAGTAATAAGAATGCACCAGATATTGGTTACCCCTTAAGTTTCGATATTGATGGTTGGACGAGAATGGGTTGTACAACACCGGAATGCCAAATGGATTAAGAACACTTATTTCTTACAAATTTAATGCCTAAAGTAAGGGCATATCATATACATGAAGAACAATTGGTAATGTTTGATAATAAAGGTAAGGAAATCCTTATATTTCATTTAGCAACGGATGAATAGAGCATTCAAACATCAAGCTCCGGTCACCCGGGGTTTTTTGTTTATAAAAATGCACCCACATTGGTGTGGATTTATATGTAATTTTCTGTATGAAGCATCTTGCTATGAAATTATTGTTTTTTATCGGTTACTTACTGATATTCATTCTGATTGGATGTGATTACCCCACTGATTCAGAAGCAGATTCCCAAGAGGATTTATTATTAAATCTGTATATGAACAATCCCAAGGTTGATGACGGTTCTTTGTATTTAGTTGATTACCCCAAAAAAGATTGTGATAGAATAAGTTTTCACGCATCTGTAAAATATTTCACTACACCTGCCACAAGCGTGTTTTGGACCTTACCTGTATGTGGACATACAGGTGCGTGTCCACTACTGTGTCCCACAAATCCGTCTATTTATTATTTTAGTTATTCAAAAGATGATGGCAGTGGAGAACAAATAATATACTTAAATGGAAATATGTTAAACGATACTCTAACGGTTATTGGATGCCTCAATGAAGATTACTGTAAATCATTAAAATTTATCGTTATGGAACGCTACTAATGATAAAGGTGCACCAGTATCATCAGGACTATACCTGTATACGATAGAGACTGTGCAGTATCGGCAAATGAAGAAGATGGTATTTCTAAAATAGATTTACCCTTTTCACAACATCAAGCCCCGGTCACCCGGGGTTTTTTGTTTGTGGGAGGATGGGTAGAGAAAATATTAGCAAATGAGTTATTTTTTCTTTTTATACGAAAATGGTGAAGGCTATTATGGTACCGATAGTACAGAAGCAGGAGAATACACATTTACCATTACTGCAAAATATATAAGAACTTATAGTGATTCAGTTACTGTCGATACAACAATAACAAAAACACTTAATATGGAAGAAGGTAATAGTTATACAATTATAGGCTATGCATCATATGGTGATTACAATTGGTCAGTTTCAGAATATTAACAAATGGTTTATGTACAAAATGCCCCACATTCGTGGGGTTTTTTGTTTGTGGGGGTGGAGGTAGATTCGTAAACAACCTGAAAATAAGTTTAATGCTTTAGATGGTCTATACTTTTCTTTAAGTATCCAATAATTTCCCTTTTGTTCTTTATTTGCTCTTTATCCAGCATTAGTGAAAACCCATCAGTTTCATAGTCTATTGTGCTTTTTTCTCCTTGATTTAAAATTAAATCCTGTACCTGAAAAGTTTTTATCGGGTGGGATTTCCCTTTGACTTTGATTTCATTAACGTATTTACAGTTTATATCTTTCCTGATAATATTATAGGTATTCTCTGAAATTAATATTTCATTTGGTTTTGCTGAACTTTCCAATCTTGAAGCAAGATTTACGCCATTACCTAAAACTGTGTAATCCAGCCTGTCTTTTGAACCAAAATTCCCAACTGTACAGACATCAGTATGGATTCCCATTCTCACATCCAATATTTCCGTAATTCCAAAAGATTTCCATTTCTTTCTTATTAATCTAAGTTTCTCCTGCATTTTTAATGCCATCGAAACACAGGAAATTGCATCCTCTCTAAGGCCTTTTGTAGTTGGATCACCAAAAAATATCATGATTGCATCACCAATATATTTATCGACAGTACCACCATAAGCAATTGCAATATCAGTCATCTCGGTTAAATAATGTGTAATGAACTCAGTTAATTTTTCAGGTTCCAATTTTTCTGTAATCGTTGTGAAACCTTTTATATCAGAAAAAAATACGGTTAGGTTTTTTCTATTGGTACTGATATTAACATCAAGTTCTCCAGTAAAAATTGAACTGTAAACTTGGGGAGAAAAGTACTTTGATAATTTCGCAAGGATCATCTCTTTATCTTTTGCATCAGTAATATCAGTACCATATAAAAGGAAAAAATCAAATTCAACTATTTCTACAACATTGAAATAGTACGTTCTTTCCCCAATTTCAATTTCCATATTTTCTATCAAATCTGAATGTCGGTTTTCTAAATTGTTCATGATATCATCAGGTATATTATCATTAATCACAATCTTCCAATTTTCAACTATATAATTAGATGCCTCATTGAAATATTGGAGCTGCCATTCCCTGCTGAATCGCATAACTGGGTTTGGGTTTTGATCTGGAAACTTATTTACTAGTTTATTGGCTGTTATATCGGATCCGTAAATAATGATAAAATCAAATTCTGGAACTGGAACCAAATAAACAAGATAAGATTTATTCCCAACTGTTATTTCACTATGGGTAATATCTTCCGTAATTGCAGTTTTTCCAATTAAATCAACTAAGGGACCTGAGATTAATTGTCCCAAAGCTAAATGATAGTGTTGTATAAATCTGGAGGAAGCATCATTAAAATAAGTTAACTTGCCTTCCTTATTTACTCTCATAACTGGGTTTGGGTTTTGATCTGGAAATTTATCTATAACTTTTTTTGCGGTAATATCGGAACCATATAGATTTATACAATTTATTTCTTCAATATACACTGCTTTTAGCAGATAAGTTTTATTCTTCGCAATTACTTCAAAGGTATTAATACTGTTATCTATTTTTAAAAATAAAAAATTATCTAATATTTTTTGATCCGGCTTTTCATCGAGTTTAATTTTCCATTCATCAACGATTTTATTGGAAGACTCATTATAATACATTAAAGCACCTTGTTCTGAAAAACGTAAAACCGGATTCGGGTTTTGATCAGGGAATTTTTCCAGTACTTTTATTAATTGACTATTTTTTTGTGACATAGGAAAAAATTTTGAGTAATATTTATTGCGAACTTGAAAATAACCATATGAAAGTAACGAGATTACATGTCAAAGTTAGAAAAAATTATTAGCCACATTTTTTCACAGAAATCATTGTTTATTCGACTTATTACATTTATTTGGGTCATAAGCTGCTCCTGGTTTTGGATCGGTGATCCAATAAAATCCCTAGAATTGTCCATATCTGTATTAATTGGATCCATGATCATTCAAGGTATCTTTGAATGGTTATATGAGTAGAATTCTTTAGATTTGATTAACAGGTAAATCATATGAAACTTGCTCATACTATGATACGTGTTAGAAACATGAATAAATCTCTCGAGTTTTATTGTGGATTTTTGGGATTAAAGGAAAAACGTCGCAAAGATTTAGGAGATGAAGCAACATTGGTATTTTTAAGCGATGACAGTGGAAATTACTTTTTAGAATTGACCTATAATAAGGATGGCAGAGATTATACGATTGGGAACCAATTTGGCCACCTTGCATTCCACGTTGATAATCTTGAAAAAGTTATATTTGAAGTAGAACAACAAGATTGGTGGTACCGAAAATCCAAGCCAATATCATCATCAAAATATATTTTTATTAAAGACCCGGATGGTTATGATATAGAGATCATAGAGAAACCTTTTAAAACCATTTAATCTATTTGTTATCAGCTTCGTTCTTAGCGGAGTTTTTTATTTGTGGGGTGATGGGTAGATTTGGATATGATTAGGTATATATTACTACTATTGTTGATTGGATTGATTTATTGGAGTTGTGAAAACACTAAAGAAGAAGAATCAACAATTATTATTTCTAAAGTCTTTGGTGGAAGTGATAGTGATTTTGGTAAATCCGTTCAACAAACCACAGATGGTGGATATATCATTACAGGATGGATAAATTCTTTCGAGAATGTTGAAAATAATGTCTGGTTAATCAAAACGGATTCAGAAGGAAACACAGAACCATACGGTGAATAGTAATATATAAAGATGAAAAACAACCTAATCATATCACTCCTAATTCTTTCAGTTGGGTTTTCCCAAAAAGAGTATGATATAAACCATGTTTTAGAAAAAAAAGGTGTATACATCAAAAAGTTTAGTGATGAAGAAGTGAATGGTAGTGCTTATCAAATGTTTGGTGATATGAAGATGGATTTAGGATATATAAAAAATGGGGAAAAAGAAGGATTATGGACTTGGTGGTTTGAAAATGGAGAAAAGAAGAATGAAGGAACTTTCAAGGATGGGAAAGAAAATGGATTACATAAATGGTGGTATGAGAATGGACATAAGAGTGAAGAGAGGACCTACAAGAATGGGAAAAAAGATGGATTATGGACCAAATGGTATGAGAATGGTCAGAAAGGTATTGAAGGGACTTACAAGGATGGGTTAGAATTTGGATTATGGACTTATTTCTATGAGAATGGTCAGAAACAAATTGAAGGAATTTATAAAGATTGGGAAAAAGTAGGTAAATGGACTTACTACAACGAAGATGGTTCAATAAAAGAAGTCAAAGAATACCCTTCCCCAAACTGAATTACACAAAGGTTCTATTTGTAGAACTTTTTTATACCTACCCGTATTCCCACTATCTCTGTTATATTTGATTAAGAAGAAAATGAAATATCATCCAAAACCACATAAGAAAACCGAAGATAAGAAATCCTATATAACAAAAATAAGAGAAGAAGAACAAAAGAAAATGGATAGGTTAAAAAAAACTAATGATAAGAAAAACGAAGACGATTCAGAAAAAGTAGATGATAATAGTCAATGACTGAAAAAGATTAGTTTATCATATATACATACCCTATTACAAAACTAAACCCCCCAACCCCACCCTCATCCGTGGGGTTTTTTGTTTGTGGGATTAGGTTGGACCCATAACCCGATGGGTCTTTCTAATTAGTGAATGTATCTTTAGTCAGGTCGTAGATATTATCGGCTAATGATTCAGTTTTTTCATAAATAAGAGTATGGACATCAGTAAGTGCTTGGTTGTAATAAAAACCTCCAACATTTTCTGTGAAAAAATCGAGTAAAAATTCAGCATCTAAACTGCCTATTTCCTGTTCAAGGTTTTCTTGAAACCATTCTTGAATGTCTTGGATAATTTTATCTTTATTTTTTCTCGGTATCTTTATCATATTAGGTTCCTATAACATTATAATGCTTAAGTAAAAATTATAGACATTCTATTCCCAGTGGTGGGTTTTTTGTTTATGGGAGGATGGGTAGATTTGGGCGTGATTAGATATATAACACTATTACTATTTATTGGGTTAGCTTGGGGGCAGACTAACAAACCTTTGTCCGTAAATAACCTTTCTTGGCTTACAGGTGCTTGGCAGGGTCCGATTGACGGGAATTTACTAGAAGAGACGTGGTTTTCCCCACGTGCAAGTACTATTGTCGCATTAGTGCGTTCGACCAACGAATTAGGTACCCAATTCGTAGAGATTATTCATATCGAAGAAGTTAACGGCACACTTGAACTGCAGTTGCAGCTCTTTGACAATTCGCTATCACCCGCTAGTCCTAAAGCACACAGTTTTGAGTTAACAAAGATTGACGAACGTTATGTTTCATTCAAAGGTATCAGTTCGAGTGCACACCGAACCCTTAGTTATGAACGTCCGCAAAGAGATGTGATTTATATTCGCTTTCAACCACAAGAAGGTGACGCAGTTGAAATTCGATTAACACCCAAATGATATTAGGTAGAAGGGAATAGGAGATTGTAAATGATTAACCGTTTCACAGCATTACTGTTGTTTATTATTACAATCCTATTTTCACAAGAATATAACTTGAACCATATTGTAGAACAGGATAGTAATTATACATTGTTAGAGCATTTGTAATATCTTCCATGGAAAATATTCTTAATGCAGATAATTCATCCTCTCGCACTCCTGACCCAGATGCGTCTGTAGAACAAGGAGCAATCAAACCTATCAAAGAAAGCATCGAGTCATTTTTTAAGCTATCAAAATACTGGATTGGGACCATTTAGGAGGACCATGAATCATTCCATTAAAACGTGGTTTATTCGGCAGAGCCTTGATCATTCCAAGCGAACCATCCGGATAATGGTATTATTGTCTCTGATTCTAATCACCGGATTAAGCGGCAATATTCTTTTTGTTACAAAATGGCTTGGAGAATGGATACTTCCCGAGGCAACGGCAGCCAGAATTTTTCATCCAGCGTACAGTGAGTTTGCTGATCAACTACCCCATTTAGTTATTGATGAAGACGTAATGAAATTGCTTCCGCAAACTATCGAAGAGCGGGTTACATGGGAAAATGTTAGAGCAGAGTTTGGCAGCACTGATATGGCTTTTATTGCCTTTGGGTTTCAGGGGAAATCTGTTTTTGACGAGAAATTGCTGGCATCTTTGTGGGATGCAAGCCGGGCCTTGGAAGAACTGCCGGAAATAGATGAAATCATGTCCATTTCAACAGCTGATCGGATGGACAGTGACGAAGGATTTCTCGAAATCAGCAGTCTCCAGCATTCTAGAAATTTGACTGCTGATGATGTACGGGATATTGAGCAATACCTTGGGAAACTCCCCAGCTTAAAGAAACGTATGGTGGGTCGTCATGGTGATTATGTAAATATTATGATAAAACCCCAAACAGACATAGATAATAACATCCTGCGGGACAAAATGGTGGATATTGCGGATCGATTTCTAAGTGATTACGAAATCCATTACGGCGGTATGCCCTATGTATTTGGGACTATTCCAGCGCTCATGCTGGAAGATGTCCTGATTCTGATGATACTTGGTATAGGGATTCTGCTTACTGTCTTGGCCGTGAACTTCCGTAGTTCAACCGCTGTGAAACTGGTATGGGGGGTGATTGTCATTTCCCTTTTGTCAATGATGGGTTTCATGAGTTGGGTCGTAACATTGACTGGTTCTGAAAAATTTCATTTTACCATGGTAAACTCCTCTATGCCGATTATTCTGCTTACAATCGCAGCAGCGGATGGCGTTCATATCCTGGCCAAATTCTTCCGGGAATTACGAAAACAAAAAGATGTAGAGTTGGCTGTCCGTGTAACCATGGACAGGCTATTGCTACCAGTATTCCTGACAAGCCTGACTACTATTGTCGCTTTTCTATCTTTGATCTTTGCTCCTATTGAACAGTTCACCGGTTATGGTTTCACCATTGCGCTCGGCATTACCTGGGCATGGCTTTTGTCATCACTATTTCTTCCTGCCATGATCGTTCGGCACGAATGGGACCTGAAGTCGAAGGCTGTAACACATCTAAGTGTCATTGAAAAAATAATAAGTGCCTATGGAAGAAATATTATCCGTTATCGAAAGGTTATTTTATCGCTTGGATCAGGTATAGTCATCATTGCGGCATTTGGGATACTATTAGTGGAAGTGGAAGTTGATTTTATAAAGTTTTTCAAACCGGGATCCGAAATCCGTGACAGTATTGATTTCATGAACCGGGAAATGACCGGTGTGATGGATATCGACATCAGGATCGAAGGGGATTTGAAATCTCCTGATGCCTTGAATAAAGTACAGGCCATTCAGAAGTTTGTTGACGCACATCCGAATGTATACTCAACATTCTCCATCGTGGATGTGATCAAGCAGATGCATCGGACAGTCATGGATGATGATCCGGAATTTGAGACTATCCCGGAATCGAGAGGTAAAGTGAATAATCTGTTCACGCTCTATAGTATGTCCGGAGACCCGGACGACTTCAGTTCGCTGGTAGATTATGACTATCAAACCGGACTGATAACAGCTCTCATGGGGAGTATTACCACATCGATGATTGTCGAGTTTATCCAGGATATAGAAAACACGATTCAGTCCATGACCGGGAATGGTATCAAGACAACCGTCACGGGAATGCTGGTCATCATGCGTGAGCTAGTTGATCTGGTCATTAGGTCGGCGTTTACCAGTATAGTAGTTTCAATTTTCATGATCTTTTTGATTTCCTGGATCTTTTTCCGGAAAGGGTTGTGGGCATTGCTCTCTGTCACGCCGCTTATCTCTGCAGTTATTATCAATTTTGGAATGATGGGACTGTTTGGTATGGAACTTTCCCATGTTACGGCCATTCTCTCCGCCATTATCATTGGAGTCGGTGTCGATTTTGCCCTGCACTATATTGCACAGTACCGTAATATTTCAAAAAGTGGGATCCCGTCTGATAAACTGACACGTGAAGTTGTAGAAGATGTAGGTTATCCCATTATCCTGGACGCGACTTCGAACCTGGGGTTTGGCGCTTTGTTATTTTCGGTCTTTGTCCCTGTTCAGTATATCGGCGGATTACTGATCTTTGCCATGGTTTCCACATCTGTAGGGACATTGACAATCCTGGCGGTTATCGCGGAATTGATGAAGAAAAAATTAACAGAAAACTAATTGGGAGAATTAACAGCGAAAAACCTAATACTGTCCGGAAAGATAATCCGCGGGTGGGGGAAAAAAGATCATCTGGGGTTTTGGAACAAAAATATAATAGGGATGTGGCCTTTTTACAAAATTAAGCCCCATCACTTGTCCTCCGTAACGAAGTGAAGGTGGAACGGGGAGGTGAACTAAAACCGGTGTGTTAAATAATATGTATTAAATTTGATTTTCTACTTTAACCGTTATCCCATTTTATGACATAGTAGTCAAATTGTAACAATCTAAGACAACATAGGATTTATTTATTGTAGTCTCTCCCATCTATTAAAAAAATATATGACCGCAATATCATAATTGGCATACTTATTGCCAATAATTATAAACGTGACCTGGTTTGGTAAACATAGCCACCGATTTCAATCGGTTGGGGGGCGGTTACATCTGCCCCCTTTTAATTAATTTATCTCTGGGAGGAGTAGCTTTGCAGGTGTTCATTGATTGATAAAAACATAGCTCAAAAAGGTAAAAAATGAAAACCAAGTTCTATTATTTTTTGTTTGTTGCGCTAATCATAATAATCGCAATCACAGCCGTAAATTAAATCCCTTCAATCTTAACGACGTCCGATAGTGGCAAGTTTTTAGTTTGTGAGGGCGGTGGTAGATTTGGATTGTGAATAGGCACCATTTAGCATTTTTATTCATTACAGTATCATTTTGCCTTATCATAATTGGATGTAATTCCCTACACATTCGTATATCAGCCGCGCCTCCAAAAAGGGCAATTGCTCAAGCCCCTCTAAAAAAGTCAATTCTTAAAGAACTTGATTGGAGTGGAAAAGAAATATTATTTGTAAAGATTGGTGATAATTACAAATCATTCAAAACCATAAATAGCAAATTTTCTTTATTGAACGAAAATGACCGTTTCATTAATTATTCCAAACTTGAAAACCAATATGGAAAAATATTGGGCAAGTTTTATCGCAATAGATCAGAGTATTTATTAATCCAAATGAATGATGGAAGAAATATAAAATATGCAAGAACAAATTGGGAATTGGCAGAAAACATCCCGCCTCCTTATTGTTGTTTTACCGATGAAATTGTTAAAATAAAAAAAATGATTGGGCAAACGATCTGGTTGAATAAAACAAAAGAGTTTTTATATCCATCCACCACTACATTTTTCACCTTTTCTAAAAAACCATTAGATAGATTTGATGAAGTAAAAATCATAGATATCTACCCGTACTACAATGGCGGTTTTGATAGACCATTATGGTTAATGATCAAATCAAAAGATGGCAAAGCGGGTTATGTGAAATATAATTATAAAGACAGATCAAAAGGATTTGTTGATAATTACTATTACACAACAGACCCATTTCCAAAAGAATGGGGTGATGAGACCATTGATATTGTAAAGAGCGGTAGAATAAGTGTAGGCATGACAGAAAGACAGGTTAGAATATCCTGGGGCAATCCATCGTATATAAATACAACAGTTACGCGACAGGGTAAAAGCGAACAATGGGTTTATAACAATTTCAAACCCGATTTAGTCTACATTAAAAATGGCAAAGTTGATTCAATACACAATTAAGCAGGAGGTAAATAAACAGAGCACTGCTTAAATAGATCACCCTTTTTACAGCATCAAGCCCTGCCGAAAAAACGTGATTAGCTACACTGCGCTATTACATCAAATCCCGCCGCAAGAAATAAGCATAAATTTCTCATTGCCTATTACTTTAAATAAAAGGAGACAATAGTGAATTATCATAAACAAACATATGATTTAGGGAATCTTCCTTATTGGTTGACCTTTGTCCGGGATGACATAAAATTAACTGCTCTTGGAATGGGTTTTGCTCGTTTACCTGCTGGGAAAGGATATACTTTTTCACACAAACATGAGTATCAGGAAGAAACCTATATTGTATTAAATGGTAAAGGAGTTATTTATCTGGATGGGGAACTTGTAGAATTATCACCTGGAGATGTGGTACGGGTGGATCCCGAGGTGTATCGCGCTCTGAAGGCTGATGATAAATTTGAATTGGTATGTTTGATTGTGGGAGCCTTGCCCGCTGAAGGTTACCCTAGACGGCAGAATAATCATGGTGCTCTTATAGATGACGGCATTCCTGACTGGGACACATTGCCTCCCTGGTGTAAGGGCAGCAAAAAAGTAATTGAACTAAATAAAAAAATCCGAGCCCAAAGAGAAGCAGGGAATAACTGATAGAATGATTATTTCATTATGTTTCCAGCTTTGTTTTTTGTTTGTGGGATGATTATTAGATTTTGATATGATCAACCGTACTTTACTAATTCTGTTGTTTATTGGATTGGCGTTTTGGAGTTGTGATGATAACCAACCAGAAAATATTCCAGAAACGAATTCCATCCATTTTGGCACCTATCTTTACGAGGACGAGGATTGTTCCGGCAGTGATATTCAATATGCCACATTCGACAGCGAAGGAATCACTTTTTTTGATTACCTTGGCGATAATTGCGATGACACGGTGGGATGCTACGCCGTGAACACTTATGAACTTTCGGAAATAACCCAGGATTCATTTCTCATTGTACCAGAAAGCGGTAGCGTAATTGTGGATGGCACTATCAATATTGATGGTGACAGCCTGATGACCCTGAGCTATACTACAAATAAAGGCACTAATGAATATATGTGGGAAAAATTCAGCGACGATGTATACTCCTTTACCCCCGCCTGTGACCAAGAATATGCATACACCAAGGATATAGCCGATATGTTGGTCTATGCAGTGAGCAATGATGGAAGCCTGCTTTGGAAACGGTATATCCACGGCGGGATCTGGGACCTGGCGTCCGCTGTCACTCCGCTGTCAGATGGCGGCTACATGGTCTATGGTATTTTTGATGGTATAGAATGGGGTGGCTGCTGTTACAATCTAAAGTGGGACGTGGGGGATATTGTGAAGCTAAATGGCGAAGGGCAGATAGAGTGGCGCAAAGAGATCGATTTCGCAGATGACGGAACGTCGTCCTGGTATAACTATATTGGAAAATCCCTAATTGAGACATCCAACGGCGATCTCGTGTTTATTGCTCCCATTAATGGTGGAGGCATCAATATTGTTATGATGGATGCAGGTGGAAATTTGATTTGGAGCCAAAACTATCCAGATCTTGGTTTCTGGAATTATAACGCTGAGATCATGGAAACGGAGGACGGGGATCTGGCAGTTATGGCGGGCTACACTGCTAGATTAACACTGCTGGATTATTTTTCAGGCAGCATTCTCAAAGAAGCAGAATATGATGGTTTAAAATATCCCCGGGCCATTGTGAATGTACTGGGTGATTTTGCTATTATAGGGAATGCCCCTGAGGGTGACGATGATTATTCACCAGTATATCTGCTGAAAGTATCCAGTGACGGCGATGAAATCTGGCGCAAGATCTGGTCTGAAGACTCAAACCGGCCCAGAACTGCCTTGGACCTAATCCATACTGCCGATAACGGTTTCCTCCTATTCTGTTATTCTGATCCACATCCATACGCAACTTTGATCAAGACCGATTCCGAAGGTAATGAGCTCTGGCGAAAAAAATACGATGACTACGTTGGCGGCAGCCAAGGCTGGATCCACCAGACGGAGGATGGCGGTTTTTTTATGGCATCAGGTTATGCCGTGACCAAACTGGACCAAAACTGTAATGTTATTTGGAATGCAGCAGCAGCATCTGGCTTTGATAAATATTTCAGCAACGGCATGGTATCGGGCATAAACCATAGCATGAAACCAATAGAAAATGGGGCAGTGATGGCCGGGTATGGGTCGCCTGACTGGGAATGAAATTGGTTTTTGTGAATCTTATTAATATTATTTTGATAGGAAGATTTGGATTTGACAGGTTGAAGAATTTTCCAGGGCGGGAGTACCGTGATTCCCCTTTGTTCAGGGCATCATCTTTATGAAGGTTATCGATGCCTGGATGCAACATCCATCAGAGCATTTTTTCACCTATCCTTATTTTGATTCCCTGAAAAGGTGGCTAAAACAGGGTTTTAAAAAGATCCCCCTTGAGGACACTCTTAGAGTGCTTGATTCTGCACAGGTAGAAAAAGCGCTTATTTCTGCCTGGCATGGTCCAGAAGGACCAATGATTTCCAATGAAGAAGTGCTGTCCATTACCATGAAATACCCGGATCGGTTTTTTGGTGTTGCCGCAGTGGATATCCGGGAAACAGAATCAGCCATATCCACGATAAGAAAGTATGTTCTGGAACATCATTTTAAAGCATTGCGGATTATTCAATGGCTTTGGGAGCTGCCCTGCACCCATTCTTACTACCAGCCCCTGCTGGAAGAATGTGCAAATCTTAATATTCCTGTCTGTCTGCAGGTTGGTCTCACCGGCCCCCTTAAAACATCGGAAACAGGACGACCGGGTTATATTGAAAGAATTGCCTTGGATCATCCCCAATTGAAAATAGTCTGCGGGCATATCGGTTATCCCTGGCATATGGAAATGATAGCCTACGCCACCAAATTTCCTAATGTCTACATCGATACATCAGCGTATAAATCTTCACGGTATCCTGCTGAACTGGTACAATATATCAACGCCCATGGGGCTTCGAAGGTCATGTTCGGCAGCAACTATCCCATGATTACACCCGGGGACTGCTTGCAGGACCTGGATTCCCTTGGGCTCCACGCGGAAAATCAGGAAATGTTTCTCTATAAAAATGCGGAAGCGGTATTCGGCCTATAACAGTTTGCAGCACGGTTTAATGTATGAAAAAACTATTGTTTGCATTATTTATTTCGATCACCTTTCTTGTCAGCCAAATGAAGCAACCTAGTTTAGATAATCATTCAGATAATAATAATGAATCCTTCATTGAAGTGCATCATGGGGAGCTTATTTTTTCCTGCAGATCAGCAGGGTTGGAAAATACCGGCGAAGCTGTTATACTGCTCCACGGCTTCCCGGAAACATCCCATATGTGGGTTAATCTATTGCATCAGCTATCCAACCGGGGTTACAGGGTTATCGCTCCCAAT
>Ga0187833_10003881_pt1 | contig 14856 bp, 15 predicted proteins | sample ETNtaG_37_FD_167968 | JGI IMG/M metagenome (GOLD analysis project Ga0187833, IMG submission 167968) | Marine microbial and viral communities from oxygen minimum zone, Eastern Pacific Ocean - ETNP2014_SV_400_PacBio MetaG (Illumina Assembly) | ecosystem: Environmental > Aquatic > Marine > Hypoxic... | reverse complement strand
AGCAATTCACTATGGAGCAATTCTTGTAGGTATAACACTTGTATTTTTTCTAACACATATTTTTAGACTTTTAAGATTCTTTCGTGAATCCATAGTTAGCGAGGTTGAAAAAAACATAATTTTTCGGTCTTTTTGTATTACTTTACCATTAATTGTATCACTTATTCATTATACTACTCTGTTTAAACCCGGTATTGTGCAATTGATGGCAGCCGCTATTGCGCTTCCTTATGCATTGAGAAAGAAAAAAGAGAAAAATAGGAGAATATTAAATCTACACCTCGCGAGTAATTAGGATACTAATCGCTTATTGATAGAAACCCATCGGAAATAATATCCGCTTTTCAAATTGTTAATTTTTGCAACACAATATTATATAATTAGTTTAAACTTATTCAGAGAAGCAATAAAATGTTAATAATATTTTCAGTATTAAATAATGAGGGGAGATTAGTAAAGATATGTTAGTTATAGTGGTGTTTTGAAAAGATGGATTTATGTTGTTAAAGTATTTTATTATTAAAATATCATATTAAAAATTTAGAGCGTGAGAAAGATAATAGTTTTTTCGGGTTTGGATTGTTCAGGAAAGTCAACCCAAATAGATTTTTTAGACAGAAAATTTGCTAAAAATAATCAAAGAAGTTTTGTATTCTGGTCAAGGGGAGGATACACTTCTGGATACCAAAAATTAAAAATTAAAGCTACATTCGTCTTAAAGGCAAAAGTAGTTATGAGAACTTTAAAAGGATAAAAGACTATTAGATAGAAAACTAATAGTCTTTTATATCTTAAAACCATGTCAGATCTATAAATGAGAGTGAAAATGAAGCATAATCTATTAATTTCCTTAAGCGGTATTGATGGTTCCGGTAAATCGACTCAAATAAAATTATTGCAAGAATACTATTCCAAACACCATCATAAATTTATTTATCTTTGGACTCGTGGTGGGTACACACCATATTTTAATTTACTCAAATCATTAATTCGAAAATTATCTGGGAAAAAACTACCTAATTCAGGAATTAGTTCCAAACGCGAAGAATATTTTAGTATACAATGGGTCCAAAAGGCATGGTTGAGATTTGCAATTCTTGATTTACTTTGGATCTATACATTTCGTATCAGAATATGGATGGCACAAAACAAGTTTGTTATTTGTGATAGGTATATTTGGGATACAATGATTGATTTTAAAATAATGTTCCCAACCCAAGATTTCGAAAAATGGTTTCTTTGGAAAATGTTAGTTTTATTTTCTCCGAAACCTAAATTGGAATTTTTACTAACAATACCCCTGAAATTCTCAGATGAGCGTTGTAAACAAAAGTTTGAACCTTTTCCGGATACTCCAGAGAGAAGAAAACGCCGTTATAAGCTTTATCAGGAAGCTGAAAAACTCAGCTATTGGAAGGTTATTGATTCTACACGCCCATTAGAAAAAGTTTTCGAAGATATTTTGAGATCGTTAAAATGATAAGATATAAAGAAAAACTCACAGATGTTGAAGAACTGCTAGTTCTTGCTTTAAAGGAAGAAAAAACCAATAAAGATAATCAAAAAATTAATTCATTTTATCAAAAGTATGGAGATGAAGTTATTTTTGAATCTGCAACTTATAACAAAATTTTACCAATGGTTGCCCATGGATTATTGGAATCAATTTCTGCAAAAGAATTGAATTCGAGATGGAAAAAAATTCACAGAGAGGCTAACAGTAAACTAACACTTTTTTTTGTTGAATTAGATCGTCTAGCAGCTATTTGCGATAAAAAATCTATACCTATTGTAGCTATTGAAAATGGAGGGGTTGCGCGAGGAGTACAAAAATGTCGAGGTTGCTTTGCTTCAAGCGATTTGGAAATCCTTGTTAATAGAGAAGATTTAAATATATTTGAGCAAATACTTTTGTCAGAAGGATATGAAAAAGAATCACGTGAACGATGTGCCTCAGAAGACCCTAACGAGTTGGACCGTGAAATTGTTGGATGGGATAACTACTGTAAGCTTCTTGAAGATGGGGTTGTATTTTGGCTTAATGTACAGTGGCGTCCTATTTTGCGCCGTTGGATTCCAATGGAGAAAGGTCTGAGTACTCAAGATCTAATAGCTCGTTCAATCCCAATCAGCGACCCTAACTCTTATGTGCGAATTTTGTCTCCAGAAGATAATCTTCTTGTTTGTGCTCTTCATGTGGCTAGTCATTCTTATGTGCGAGGTATTGGGTTACGTCTACAATTAGATGTTGACCGTCTTGTGCGTCATGTTCATATTGACTGGAGTATTTTTGTAGATCTTGTGAAAAAACATGTAGCGGCTGAACTTGTTTACCCATCATTGGCAATCCCGTATAGTCTTTTAGATACTGCGATTCCCAAACATGTTTTTGAAGTATTAATTCCTTCACAAAAAAAGTGTTCAAAAATATTAAGTCTTATTGCCCAGGCGAGAGTTTTGAATCGTACTGACCATAAATTTTCTCCCCTTCAGATTGTGAAACTTGAATTGGCTATAGCCAATGGTGGAATTATTAGTGGATTAAAACGAGTTTTTTTCCCTCCCGTATTATGGATTAAAGAAGGGTATAATTATAAAAATACTAATTCTGTTTTTCTCTCTTACATATATAGACTATTAAATCTTTCTAGTCGTCGCCAAGCCTAGTAATATTTTTCTACTAAAATACACTTGAAAATACAACAACTTTTAAAGAGAGAACCGTTTGGGGAAATCATTGAAAAAACACTTTCAAAATTTCTCTCGGATTATTACAAAGCCACCTACAAAGTAACTTGGAAAAAACATATTATTTTTCGAACTTCAAAAAGAGGACATTTAAATAATAAAAGTATATTTTATTGTAATCCTTATATAAACTTAATCTTTTCAGAAACCCCTGGGGAATTGGTTATAGATTTTATACGAGAGAACTACACTAACACGCCACTTTATTACAAGAGATTTCTCCAAAAAATATATATTAGATTAATAACGAATATAAAAATTGGGCGTTATTTATGTACACATTATGTAGAAATAAGTCCCTCTCTTCCTTCCTGTAAAAATATAGTGTTTCTGGGAGGAAATAACCGGATCAGAATGTTAGATCTTGAAGCAATGCTAACCTGGGATATTCTTAAGTGGAGATTTGATCAGAAATACATATTATCTGAGCTTGCCGTTAAGAATCAACCCGGTAGTTGGCCCTTTCCATATTTGCGATCAGTAGCTAAAGATGGTACTTGGTATAAATCAGAATATGTCCATGCAGTAAGCCTTAACCGACTAGACTATAAAAAAAACCATTTACCTTTTTTGGTAAGTTCACTTAAAACTTTGGAATCTTGGCTTGATCTATCAGTTCTGACTTCTAATTTTGAAACCTATGTAGGCAATATCACCAAGGAAATAATAAAATTAGTTGAAAATGCCCCACTTTTTAATGAAAATGATTCCATTATGATTCATAAATGGCTTGGTATTATTGGGAGGTCATTACAAAAACAAGAGAATTGCTTGAACATCTCCGTGGAATTAGCCAAAGGTCATGGAGATTTCCAAAGTGGGAATATTTTGGTGGATTCTACTGAAAACGTTTGGATAGTTGATTGGGAGCATAGTCAAATACGTCAATTTGCCTATGATTATTTTGTTTTTGCACTACAGTCCCGCTATCCAAAAGGATTGACCCGTCGTATACAAGAAGTTATTCAAAATGAAACTTATTTTGATAAGTTACTACCATATATTCCTCCTCGTTTGCAAAAAATGCTTGTAGTGAAAAGATTACGAGTGGTCTCACTATTATTGTTTTTACTTGAAGAACTTCTATGGAATATCCAAGAAAATACGAATTCCATGTTTACTTGTCAAAGCGGTAGCTGGTTATTATTACAAAAAGAGATGCCCCAAGCATTAAAACTGCTGGGAGATGCATGCTCCCAAAATGTAAATCGGAGGTAGTTCTGCATATTCTATTAGATGCAAGTAATTTAGGTGCAACTGGACCAGAAATATTGATCAAAAGTCTTATCTCTAAGTTAGGAACGTATGCATCAAAGGATATTATTACATTCTTGTTACCGTCAAATAAAATGAACGAAAACTGGGAAATACCTGATAACGTACAAGTGAAATATATTCGACGCATGCGAATACGTGAAATTAGTCGCATGTGGGATATCAATATTGGTCTATCTAGTATTTGCAAAAAAAGCAATGCTGATGTTTATTTAACTTTAGGTGATATAGGTCCTGTTACACTTCCTATTCCCCATATTATCTATCTTCACAACGCTTACCTAGTTTACTTAGAACCTGAATTAGTTAATATATTGCGACCATTAGAAAAAATAAAATTGAGATATCAGCGTTGGCATTTTAGTCGTTCAGTTAAAAAGGCACATGCAATTATTGTTCAGACTCCCGTTATTGCAAATAGATTGATAAAACTCTACAATGTAAATAAGAAAAATGTTCATATAATTCCGCCATCACTTCCTTCACATATGGCAAATCTTCAAAATTTAAAAGAAGGTAAAGGTCTACCAACAATAGATTCTATCCCAAAGTTAAGCTTCATCTTTCTAGCTACATATTATGCCCATAAGAATCATAGGATTCTTTTACCGTTATTTAAAGAGTTACGTAAGCGTAATTTAGAAAGCAAGGTGCATTTTTTTCTTACACTTGATGGTGATCGCCGCAGAGATGAAAAGAATCTTCTTAAGAAGTTAGAATTTGAAAATGACATGGTGACGAATTTAGGTCGCCTCAAACCAAAAGATGTGAGTTTAGCTTTACATTCTGCTGATGCACTCTTTATGCCGACACTTGTTGAAACTTTCGGTTTAATCTATTTGGAAGCACTTGCAGCAGGAAAACCTATTCTGACTTCAGATAGAGATTTTGCCCATTATATTTGTGGAGATTTAGCTTTATTCTATGACCCGATTGACCCTGTTTCAATTGCAGATGCTATTGAACGATTTATATCTGAAGTTTCAACTTTCCAATCGAGGGTGCATTCCAATAAGTGGGAGCGGATTAATTCAGTATCTTGGGAAAATGAACGCAATACCAAATCAATAATTCAGGTTTTGGCATCAGCAGCTAAATAGGCTTTTATAGTTTGATGAAAGACCCTTTTGTTACAATAATAGTTTTATGCTGGAATTCACTTGCAGATATCGCTGATTGTCTAAATTCAATTAATAATCAAACATATACTAATTTTAAAATAGTTATCATAGACAATTGTTCCACTGATGGGACAGTAAAATATATCCAGGAAAACTATCCTCACATTAAAGTTATTAAACTTTCAAAAAATTATGGATATCGACGTGGAAATTCCATTGGTATGAAATCAGTTAAAGGAGATTTTTTAGTCATTTGTAATGATGATATAAGGGTGCAGATGAATTGGTTAGATGAAATGGTAAGAGCCATGCATGATGATGTAGGTTTAGTGACCCCATTAATTTTATTTGATCAGGATCCTGAAATAGTTAATGCTGCAGGTAACACTCTTCATTACAGTGGAATGTGTGGCCCTAGAGGGAAAAATGATCTACGAGAAATGCATGAAGCCCCAATTACAGTTTCCGCTGTTTCAGGTTGTTGTTTTATGGTTCGAAGGGAACTTTTACATTCTTTAGGTTATTTTAGCACTGATTTTGATCGATTAGATGTTGGCTGGCATGCTTCTTTTGAAGAAGTTGATTTAGGATGGAGGGCAATGTTGAGAGGTTATCGCATTCAATATGCGCCCAAATCGGTAATGTATCATAAATACAAGCAACCTGAAATGTTCCATTCCCGTTTCGGCGCATATGAATGGGGACGTTATCTCATCATTCTTCGAAATTACAGCATATTCAGTTTATTGATGCTCTTCCCATTGCTGGTCTTTCAAGAAATCTGTGCATGGGGTTATGCGCTTTCAAAAGGTAAAGCCCATTTTTCTGCTAAATTAAATGTAATGAAGTGGCTTGTTACTCATCCTCAGGGTATATTGACTATGCGGGAATCTATCCAAAAAACACGATTAGTTTCTGATTATGATGTTGTCCGCCAACTAGATTCAATGCTTAGCTTATCAGGGGATGGTAAAAGGGGGAAACTTTCATTGGCTATAAATTATTTTTTCAAAACTGTTTCATTTGCCTATTTTCAAATATTTCTTGGTTTTTTACGCGTTGAATCTTTTTTAAATTCCAATAAGAATTACTAGAAATGTTATACAAATATTTTAAAATAATATTCGATTATATATTTAGCGCAATCGCTTTACTATTACTATCTCCACTTATTCTATTAACTGCCTTTTTAACTTTACTATTCATTGGCAAACCAATCTTTTTCAGTCAAGAGCGCCCCGGTTTGCATGGCAAGTCCTTTATTATGTATAAATTTAGAACAATGAATAATGATCGTGATAGTGATCAAAATTTATTGCCGGATAAAGAACGCTTAGGAAACTTTGGTAAATTATTGCGTAGTATCAGTATAGATGAATTGCCGACATTAATAAATATCTTGAAAGGGGAAATGAGTTTAGTAGGTCCGCGTCCATTACTTTTAAGATATTTAGATCGTTATAACCCCCAACAATCCCGGCGCCATGAAATAAAACCAGGAATAACCGGATTAGCACAGGTCAAAGGAAGAAATACCATTAGTTGGGATGAAAAATTTAGGTTGGACGTATGGTACGTAGATCATCTTTCATTTTGGTTAGATATCAAAATTCTTGGGATGACAATTGTAAAAGTTATTAATCGGGATGGGATAACACAGGTTGGACGCGAGACCATGGATGAGTTTTTTCAAGTAAAAAAATAAATATTTCAGTAGGAGAGAATAAAAATGAAAAAAATTATTATTATGGGAGCTGGTGCTTTTGGATCAGAAGCAGTATGGGTTCTTGAGGAGATGAATAAATCTAAAGGTAAATCTAACCAATGGGAAATCTTAGGTTATGTGGATGATAATACTTCATATAAAAATAAATTTTTTTATGATTACAAAAATCTGGGGCCACCTGAAAAAGTTGCAATTCAATATTCAAAGTATGAATTATGGTATTTTTGTGCCATTGGGAACAATAAGGTTAGAGAGGAAATAGTTCAGCGTTTTGATAAATTTGAGTGGAAAGCGGCTACTTTAATTCACCCTAGTGTGATCATTGCAAGAAATGTGTCAATTGGGATTGGGTCATATATAGGTGCGGGATCCATACTGTGTCCTAACGTTACTATCGGCAAACATGTAATAATCAATGTAAGAGCGGCAATTGGCCATGATTCCATTCTTGATAACTTTAGTCAGATAAATCCAGGAGCTCAGATTAATGGTGGCTGTAGAATAGGGCAAGGAGCCATGGTTGGCTCTAATGCTTCTATTCTTCCTGGGAAGTCAATTGGAAATAAAGCATCGGTAGGTGCTAACTCACAAGTTTTACGTAATGTTAAGGCTGGTTCAACAGTTAATGGTGTACCCGCCACAGTTCTTGCTCGATAACATTTATAATAAAAACAAATTTAATATCATTAAGGAGCGTATGTTATAATGAATGATGCATTAAAAAATGCTTTAGCTGAAGAAATGGAAGTAGATCCTATGGAATTAACAAGTGAAAAAGTATTAGAAGATATTGAAGCTTGGGACTCTGTTTTAGCACTAACAATAATGGTTATATTGGGAGATGAACTTGGAGCCCCAGTTACTCCAGGAGAAATGGCAAATTTGGTAACCTTTGGTGATATAGAATCTTTAGCTTCTTCGAAGATTCAGAATTAAGATACAATGCGTACAATTAATAAATGATAACATCTACAATAACGGCAATTTCTCATGCTTTGCCAACAAATGTTATAACACAAAAATCCCTGGAAAAAAGATTCGGGGTTAAAGCGGTCAAGTCTATAGAAAAAATGTCGGGCGTGCGACTTCGCCGCGTGGTTGCTTCTGGACAATGTGCATCCGATCTTGCATTTGCTGCTGCGAAAAGACTTATTGGACATCTTAAAATTGATAAAAACACCATTGATCTTTTGACATTTGCATCTCAAACTCCCGATTATCGAATTCCTGCTACTAGTTCGGTTTTACATGGAAGGCTAGGGCTATCAGAAAACTGTTGTACCTTTGATATAAATCAGGCTTGTAGCTCTTTTCTACAATCTTTGCAAGTTGCTCACTCCATGATAGTTTCCAAATCTGTTAAGTGCGCTCTAGTTTTAAACGGTGATGCTATTTCTACATTAATAAATCCAATGGATAGGGGTCTCGTACCACTACATGGAGATGGGGCAACTGCCGCATTAATTGAACCTTCTAAAACTACTACTGGCGGAGTTGAGTTTATTAAAATTGGTACTGATGGGACAAATTATAAAAGGTTGATGATCCCTGCTGGCGGGTCTAGAATGCCTTGTGATTCAAAAACTAGCGTTGAGAAAACTGACGACGATGGATGTATCAGAAATCTTGAACAATTGTTTATGGATGGCCCAGCTGTATTTCATTTTGCCATTTATAAGGTTACCGAGTTTTTAAAAACGGTCCTTAATGATAGGAATCTTTCTATAGATGACTTTGATACAGTTTTACTTCACCAAGCAAACAAGACAATGGTTGATTTAATTTATCGGTCATTGGCGATTCCTAAAAATAAGCGCTTTTATTATTTGGAAGAAGTTGGTAATAGTAGTGGTGCATCTTTACCTTCATTGTTATCACAGGCTTGGCGTGAAGGAATCATAAAACCAAGTACTCGTACTCTTCTGTGTGCGTTTGGCGGTGGTTTGTCTTGGGGGGTTGCTTCAATTAAGTGGCCAGATGACGCCAATGCGTTTGTACCAGGGATAGTAGATGTTCCATTTGAATCCAAGGATCGTTATGAATCGATTTGAAAGAAAACTTATTATGGTCGTAGGTGCAAGTTCTGGAATTGGGCTGGCAACTGCTCAAAGGCTCGCACGAGAAGGCGCAATAATTGTTGGGATAGGACGTGAAGTTGAACGGATTGAAAATGGAATAAATACACTCGAAGGAGATAGACATCACACAATTGTTGCGGATGTTAGTGATGAAGAGCAAATGGTGGAAATCACCAAAATTGGAAAAGAAAATGGTGGTTATTATGGAATGGTCTGTTGTGCAGGGCTACATGAAATGCGGCCTTTTACTTTACTGAAATCTAAAGACTTGATTTCCATTTTTAATTCTAATGTTCTCTCTGCTATAAATTGTTCAAAGGTAGTTGCAAAAGCACCAAGCCCGGATGGCGCAAGCATTGTATGGATATCTTCTATCTCTGCTATGAGAGGGACTGTAGGTTTTACATCATATTCCTCCGCAAAAGGCGCTTTGATTTCGGCAGCTAGAGTGGCTGCAACGGAATTAGCAAAAAAAAAAATTAGAGTTAATGTTATTGCAGCTGGAGTTGTGAAAACAGCAATGAGCGATGCGTGGATGGGATTGCTTTCTCAGGATCAGCGTGATGAAATTATTAGAAATCACATTCTTGGGCTTGGTGAACCGGAAGATGTGGCTGATACAGTTGTATTTTTACTTTCTTCTGATTCTCGTTGGATTACAGGTTCAACCATTGTCGTTGACGGTGGGTTATCGACTAGATAATAAATCATCAATTAGTTTATTATTTCAAATTATATCACCTTCATGAAAAAACGCATTTTTACCTTAAAGGATCAAAACGACTTTGCCAATATTTCTGGTGATTATAATCCTTTACATCTGGATTTTGTTTTTGCAAGAAGACTTTTATATGGGAGACCTATCGCTCATGGTATGCATGCTGTTTTATGGGCTCTTGATTCATGGTTGATTAATAAAAAGGAAAAAATCGCATTACGTGAGATCAAGATTGACTTTTTTGCGCCCATACCAGTTTTAGAGAGCGTGCGAAGTGAAATTTTGAAAGATGACCGTAATAACCAAGTCAAAATCAAGATAGATGTTAATGGCATTAAAGCTGTAATAATTAAAGTCTTTTTTTCTTCTGGAGATTTTCCTGTTCATGATGGTAGTAATATATTTAACCAACGTCATTCAACTAGGGGGGAATGTAAATCTATTCCTGTCAATTCTCTTAATGATATAGAAGGGACAGTTGACTTATATCTGAGTAGACCCAAATTTAAAAGAATGTTCCCCTCTCTCGATCTTTTTTCCTCACCTATTCAAATTTCTGAACTTATGGCAATAACAAGAATCGTTGGTATGGAATGCCCCGGAATGAATTCAATATTTTCTGGGATGTCCTTAATTTTTTCTGAACAAGTTAACTCAGTAAAGAAAATGAGTTTTTCTGTTTCAAAATTTGATGAACGATTTTCCTTATTACAATTAAAAATAAACGGTCCGGATACGACAGGTAAAATAATGGTGTTTTATCGCCCCTCGCCAAAACAACAGCCTAATTTCATTGATTTAAAGAAATATGTATCTAAAAATGAATTCTCAGATCGACGTGCAGTTGTTATTGGTGGATCACGTGGGCTCGGAGAAGTAACAGCCAAGCTGTTAGCTGCAGGAGGAGCTGAAGTTCAGGTTACTTATAATGTCGGTTCACAAGAGGCTCTTGATTTGGTTGAAGAAATTACTTCTAATGGCGGTACAGTGAGAGCTATTAAATTCGATGTGTTATCTCCCCCGCTAGATTTAAAAATGAGATTAGGGGAAGAATGGACACCTTCTCATCTGTATTATTTTGCATCGCCATTTATTTTTGATGGGATTCAAGGCATATTTTCTTCAAAGCTTTATGATAGGTTTTGTAATTATTATGTAAAAGGATTTGTCGATACAATTCAGGTTTTTAATAAAATTGGTAGCCGTTTAGAGGAGGTCTTTTATCCATCTTCAGTAGCCATTGATGAAATGCCGTTAGATATGGTAGAATATGTAGCATCGAAAATTAGCGGGGAAACCATTTGTGAGTTTTTGAATAGAAATGGAAAAACAACTAATTATTTTTTCACTAGATTACCAAGACTTGACACCGACCAAACTGCAACTTTATCTAAAGTTGAAAATTTAGATCCATTGCCTTATGTATTGGATATAATAAAAGGGGTTCACTCAAGTTAACCTATGACTAAGAGAAATTAAAGGGAATAAAATGAATACTATGATTGAACTACGAAATATTTTTAGAGAAATATTCGATGATGATTTAATGTCTATTTCGCAAGGAACTATGCGTAGCAATCTTGATGATTGGGATTCTATTTCTCATATTAAGCTCGTTTTAACTATTGAAGAAAAGTTTGAAATCAGGATGACTACGGATGAGGTAGCATCTATAAATTCTGTAAATGATTTTTTGGATATCATCAAAAAAAACAATTAGGCTAATATTTAGCAGATGATACTTATTAATAAAGATTTGGTTAATTATATTTGTATTGAACCTGACAAATCAAAAATTATTGATTCATTGCAGAAACTGTTGGTAAAAAATGGAAATTCTTTTGATGTCAAAAGTGCAGAAGCCTTTGACAATTCTATTGAATCGCTAATAGAAAAATATGATCAGCCTTTTAGTGATTGGATCATTTCATTAGGTGATTCAAAAAATAGGCTCCCTCTTTTTTTATATGCACGTTTAATGGTCAGAAAAGGAGATTATTCTAAGGCCATTAAGGCTATAGAGGCAGTTATTGGGTCTTCAGTAAATGTGGAACCACTTCTCCTTTTACATATAGTTCGACTTTTAGTTCGCACAAAACAATTCCTCCAAGCTACTGAATATTTGAAACAGGCATTGTCATTAAGACCTCCCTATTCTTTTTTGATAAAGTGTGAAAATTTACTTCAAAAGATAATTGACTCGAACAAATGGCAACCGCGACTTAATATTAGAATTGCTTTGTTAAGTAGTTCAACTACTTCTTTCCTAGCATCGGTTTTAAAAGCTTCTTGTTTTAGAGTTGGTATAGAAGCTGATGTATATGAAGGTCAACACGGTAATTATCAGCAAGATATCTTAAGTAGTGACTCAAAGTTATATAAGTTCAAACCTCAGGCGTTAATCATTGTTCTTAATAACCATGATTTGGCATTATCACCTTTGACAGAAGATAGTATTGCAAAGAATATTGCAAATGATTTAATTAATCTTTGGACAATTTTTCAAAAACGGAACCCCTGTCATTTAATCCAAGTTGGTTTTAGCCAACCTCAGTATGGCCCATTTGGGAATTTAGAGGATACACAACCTGGAGGACGTGCTAAAGTTGTAAATGCTGTTAATTCATTATTAACAGAGAATCTTCCATCTGGCGTTTCTTTCTGTGATATAAACAGAGTTGTAAATCATCTGGGTGAAAAATTTCATTCAGCAATCGATTGGTATTCCATGAAACAGTATCCAGGACTAGAAGCATTACCAGTATTGGCTGATCATCTCGTATCACATCTTCTCGCGGCATTTGGTTATTCTGCGAAAGTACTTGTACTTGATCTTGACAATACCTTATGGGGTGGTGTTATTGGCGAAGATGGTATTTCTGGCATTTCCCTTGGACCTCCATCACCTGAAGGAGAAGGTTACCTCGATTTACAACAATATATAAAAGATCTTAAAGAGCGGGGGGTCTTGTTAGCAGTTTGTTCTAAAAACAATCTTTCAGATGCAGAGTTGCCTTTTATAAAACACGACTCAACAATTCTAAAATTAGATGATTTTGTTGTATTTTGTGCAAACTGGAATGATAAAGCTTCAAATATTGCTGAAATAGCAAAGCAACTTTCTCTTGGTTTAGATAGTTTTGTTTTTCTAGATGATAATCCTTTGGAACGCAGTTGGGTCCGTTCTCGTTTACCTGATGTGACAGTTCCTGAATGTGGCAATAAGCCTTGGGATATGCTGGCGTCCTTGCGTCTTGGCAGGTACTTTGAAACTATTAATTTGACTACAGAGGATTTGCAACGACATAAGAGTTACAAATCAAATATTATACGTCAAAAATTTGAAAAAAAATCATCTACAGTTGAAGAATTTTTAATAGGTTTGGATATGGTTGTAGAAAGTGACCACGTTACGTCTTCCACCCTTAGTCGTGTTACTCAGTTGATAAATAAAACTAATCAGTTTAATTTAACGACACGACGCTATTCTGAAGAACAAGTAAGAGAGATGGCTGAAAGTCCAGATTGGTGGACGATGTGGTTTAAGCTTAAAGATAAATTTGGAAACCATGGATTAGTGGGGGTAATTCTTGCAAGTAAAAATGAAAGGAGCTGGTACATTGATACATGGCTTATGAGTTGTAGAGTGCTTGGTCGTAAAATGGAAGAATATATGTTATCTGAAGTGCTTCAAGCAGCTCTGAATGATGGGTCAAAAGAAGTACGAGGGGAGTATTTACATACTCTCAAAAATTCTTTAGTAAAAAATATGTATAAGAACCTTGGTTTTCATCAAAATAAAAATTCGAGTAATTACATATTTTCATTGGCAGATAAAGAAATACCGATTTGTAAATTTATCCGTAAATTATAATTATTGTTACATAAGTAAGTAATTAAAGGAAATTATCTGTGTCTAATACTTGTTCAATAAGTATGCCAAAATTTAGTGTCGGGATTGATTGTGAAGATATTCAGCGATGGCGAACTAAGTTAGCAAATCTTGGAACAGGTCCGCAGCAGAAACTTTTTACTAAAAGAGAACATCAATATTGTAATTCCTTCAATGATCCAGCTCCTCACTATGCTGTGAGATGGTGCGCTAAAGAAGCTTTATTAAAAGCCGCCGCGCCCTATTATAAATTGGATTTACGAAAAATTGAAGTTGCAAATAATAAAGATGGCACCCCCTATTTTATTATTAATGAACCAGGATTTAATAAACTTAATTTGATTGTCAGTGTAAGTCTGTCTCATAGCAGTAGCGTGGGTATGGCAGTAGCCATATTGACTAGCTCAATGCTTAATTCCTATAAAGAGTGAATTTATTATGAATAAGCGAATATATCTTTCTCCACCTGATGTAGGTGAAAAAGAAAAACTTTTTCTATTAGATGCTTTCAATTCTAATTGGATTGCACCTTTAGGTCCTTATGTAGATGACTTTGAACAAGATATATCGCATTATTTAAAAGTGAAAAATGCATGTGCGTTATCATCTGGGACTGCTGCCTTACATTTAGCATTAAGAATTATAGATGTAAATGAAGGTGATATTGTTAAAGCAAGTAATTCATCTTGTAGTTATGTTTTTTCTGTCTCCTCCAAAGATAAATTTGGAGACAATGGTATTATAGGAGTAATAATTCTGGTTATTAAAGGTAAAAAATGCCACATTGACACTTTATTATTGAGTTGCAGAGTGATAGGGCGAGAAATTGAAAAATCGATGGTTGCATTTATTGCAAAATTTTCCAAACAAATTCGAGTATCAGAATTGGTTGGTATATTCATCCAAACAAAAAAAAATACTCCAGCTAGTTTATTATATAATAACGTTGGATTTAAACAAGAATCAGAACAGATATGGATTGCCGATTTAAAAAAACAAGTTTTTAAATATTCGAAGTTTTTAGATACAAAAAATGATGTTTTAAATGAAATTAAACAATGAGTAAGATAGAAAAATAAGAAAGGAATGTTTTTAGATGCTTTTGATTCAAATTGGATTGCTCCCTTGGCCCCAATGTAGATGCCTTTGAAAATGTGCCAATAAAAAAATGTTTGTCATGCCGGAATTTTCGTAGAAAATATCCGGTATCCATTTGAAGTTTTACGGTCTATCAATAAATGGATTCCGTGTCTTTGCACCGAATGACAATTTTTAGCTTATGGATATTATATTTACAC
>Ga0187833_10003880_pt1 | contig 14857 bp, 10 predicted proteins | sample ETNtaG_37_FD_167968 | JGI IMG/M metagenome (GOLD analysis project Ga0187833, IMG submission 167968) | Marine microbial and viral communities from oxygen minimum zone, Eastern Pacific Ocean - ETNP2014_SV_400_PacBio MetaG (Illumina Assembly) | ecosystem: Environmental > Aquatic > Marine > Hypoxic... | reverse complement strand
CACGGAAGGGGTTGACCTCGGTGACGGTGACGTTGGCACCGAGCCCGGCGGCGCGCTTGGAAACGCCCTTGCCGCAGGAACCGTAGCCAGCGATCACCACGTTCTTGGACGCCACCAGTACGTTGGATGCGCGGAGGATGCCGTCAATGGTGCTCTGACCTGTACCGATGAAGTTGTCCATGAGGTGCTTGGTATCCGAGTCGTTGACGGCCACCATAGGGTACTTGAGAACGCCTTCCTTCTCCATGGCACGGAGGCGGATGACGCCGGTCGTGGTCTCCTCGGCCCCGGCGAAGATGCCGTCCAGAAGGTCCTGCCGCTCGGTGTGCACGATGGTTACCAGGTCGCACCCGTCGTCCACGGTGTACTGGGGTTTGGTGTCCAGCACCTTGTTGAGGCACTCGTAGTACTCGTCGTTGGTCTCGGCCCGCCAGCCGTACACGTCGACGCCGTCCTTGGCAAGGGCCGCGGCCACGTCGTCCTGGGTGGAGAGAGGGTTGCATCCCGTGATGGACACCTCGGCACCAGCGGCACGCAGGGTGTTGACGAGCACTGCGGTCTCTTTGGTGATGTGTAGGCACATGCCGACCCGAACGCCCTTGAAGGGCTTGCTCTTCTCCAAGGAAGCCTTGAGACGGAGGAGTCCTCCCATCTGCATCTCTGCCCATTCGATGTTGAGCGCTCCCTGGGGGGCCAGGGACATGTCCTTAACGTTCGATCCCATGATACTCTTCCTGTTCCGCGACGTTCATATAGTTTGTACCGAATTATTAGGACAATGTCCAATAATGTGTTGAAAATAAGGTATATTTGTGGACATTGTCCAAAATTATAAAACAATTAACGGACAAAATATATCCATGGTCGACGAAAGGGATCGAGCGATCCTCGATGAGCTGAAGCATGACGGCCGCGCTTCGGTGCGGACCCTCGCCAAACGTCTGGGGATGCGACCTTCCACGGTGCATCAGCGCATGAAACGTCTCAAGGAGAATGGCGTCATCCGCAAGTACACCATCGCTGTGGACCATGCCCAGCTCGGGGAGGAGCTTGTTGTATTCATGCTCGTGTCCGGTACCTCTTCCAAGTATCTGGACCGGCGACTGCTCGGTAATCACTATGTACATGAGGTGTTCGGCGTCACAGGAGAGTACGACGTGATGTTGAAGTTGCGCTTCCCCGGGATCCAGGAGTTCAACGAGTTCGTCATCGACTTCCGGGACACCTATTCTGATGCCGTGGCCAAGACAGTGACCATGATCGGTACCATCGACCTCAAGAAGGGTAGGTAAAGGGGATGCCATGCACCTTGTTCCCTTGTGGCAGGCTCATGCATGACACTTCTTAAGTATGCACCCGCTTGCCCTCACCGGAAGGGACCATGGTATACAAAGTAATTGAATTGATTGGCACCTCAGAAGAGGGTTTCTCGGAGGCCGTTCGGAACGCACTCTCTGAGGCCGAGAAGAGCCTCCATGGCATCGAGTACATGGATGTTGGCAATGCTCGCGTTCGCGTGAAGGAGAGCAAGATAGTCCAGTACGAAGTGACCGTGAAGGTCGCCTTCAAGATCGAGAAGTAGGCCCTGTCATATCAGGGCCTCCCCTTTTTCTCTTCCCTGTCCGGTCCAACGATGGATTGAGGCTCTTAGGCGCTGCCGCCCAAATGTTTTTATCCCTGGTGCCCGATATGGACCATGGGATTAGACATGGGTAGGACATTCGAAATCCTGTTGACGATCATGCTGGTTGTTTCCTGCACCGTTGCCGGGAACCTCCTCGACCTAGTCAAGGAGAACCGGGCCAAGGTGCTCGCCCAGCGACCTGAGGCACAGGTGTTGCCAGCGAGCCAACGCACGGCCCTGGTGGAAAGCCTTGCCAATAACGGTATCATGAAGGCGTTCTTCTCATCTCTCGAGGAAGCTGGAGCCGACCTATCCAGCATCGAACCGAGCATCTCACGTGCGTTCGTCAGGGATGTGGGGGGGACGGGTGTCAAGACCGTCAACGTCTATTACCGAACGACGCTCGATAGTGGGCTCGTCCTGATGCTGCGGGTCACCGCGGACGTGAAGGGCGAGGTGAACATCCTCGAGCTCACATACCGCAAGATGCCCGCATCAGGGCAGGGCAGGCCCGGCCCGGCGACGCTTGCGAGCCTCTCTGCTGGAGAGAAGGACCGGCTCAAGAGCGTGGCCCTCGCCCACGAGCTTATCAAGCCCCTATCGGCGGACCTTCTGAACAAGCAAAAGTATACCATCCATATCCCTCCCTATGCCCGGGACAACATAATCGCCCTGAGCTTCGTTCCCTTGGAGACGAGCTGCACCGTACCTCTCAGCGATAAGGACGCTGCCGCTGCCGAGACAGGCCGGGACCAGCTCTGTGCTCTGTGCCAGTGCCCGGTCGTGACGGCACCCGTGTGCGGGGAGGACTGGATCACCTATGCCAATCCCTGTCTGGCCAGGTGCGCTGGTACGAGCGTCCGCTCGGCCGGTCCCTGCCTTACCCAGTGCCCCGTTTACGGCACTATTCTCGTCCTTGTGGACGTGTTAGACTGGTCGGTCAAGGACGTGTATTTCCGCGAGGCCCGAGCGGAGACGTTCGGCCCAGTAATCGCCTGTGAGCCCGACAGCGCTCTCTCGCTAGAGAACTCCCGGACCATGGAGGCCGTGGTCCGCGCTCTCGACGATATCGCCCTGGAGCTAGTCCAGTACAAGGCGCACGATATCGCCGACCGGGTGCGTACCCAGGCACGCGAGCTGACGGGGACCTTCGGTGTGGCCGACGAGTGCACTACCGATCAGGACTGCTCGTTCTCGTCATGCTCCTGCTCGTGCTCTCCCGCAAATGCTGACGGCCTTGAGTGCCTGAGGTCCTGCCCGACAGTCCACACCTGCGCGTGCATGGACGGCGTGTGCGTCAACGACGAACCACAGTGTGTGTGTCCCGATCTGTATGAACCGGTGTGCGGTTCGGACGGGGAAACGTATCCTACAGCCTGTGACGCGGCCTGTGTTGGCGTCGGTGTTGCCCATCAGGGCGTATGTCCGGGTGCCGGGTGCACAGGCACCTTCCTTCCTATGGATTCCCTCGTCGATCTTGGGAACGAGCTGGTGGGGGCGGCCATAAGATGCCAGGGCGTGGCGGGTCCACTCTCCAGCTCGCACGCGATCCCCGTGGGCATGGGCCGTGACTGGGCGGAGTTCCAACTCAATTTCCTTGAGCTACCTCAGCCATGGCTGACCAGTAATTGTGAGAGAGAATGCCGTGAGACAGCCACCCTGTCGCGGAGCCTGTGCGAGAACGATTGCGCGTTCGCGGCCAGTGAGTGCGAGCAGACATGCCGGAACGCGGAGAGCGCCGAGGTCATTCCATGCGTCTTGCCGTGCCTTCAAGCACAGCAGGGCAAGTGCGACATCCTCTGCAATGCGACTCTCCGCCCACGTTTAGGAGTGGCCGAGCAGCGTACCCTCTCGCGCGGCGTGCCCATTACGTACAAAGGATACGAGATCACGCTCGAGTCCATCGACGCCGATACTCGGACCGCCTCCCTCCAGGTAAAGGATCCCGAAGCCCGCATCCTCACCTTTAAACCAGATTACGATGACGCCGATATACGGGATTATGGCCCATTCTCGATCTTAGTGGCCGCAGGGGTCACGAGGCTGGGGGAGACCGTCGCTGACGTGGTGCTCGCGCCTGCCGTGGACGACGTGTGCATCGAGCACTGTCGCTCGTCCCCGCCTCCGAGCTACAGCGAGTGTATGACCTCTCTTTGCCGGACAGACTGCGAGGCCAGTTCGAACCTCCAGACCTTGTGCGGCGTGGCCTGCGCTGGCCCGGATGGCTGGACCGACCACGGCCTGCGGGACGATGCGTGCGCGAACCATGCAACCTTCGCGACGTGCATGGGGCAACGCTGTATGGAAACCTGCCAGGGAGAGCTGGACAAGAGCGCGATATGCGCGAAGGACTGCAAGACACCCTTCGAGGGGCTCACCGCCTACGGGGACTATACAGCGGCGCGGACCGCGTGCAGCGGATCCGGCGGCGACCACGAGGGATGCCTCCGGGATAAGTGCCTATCGGCATGCAGCTCCTCCCTGGATGTCGGGGAGCGCTGCAGGGACGCATGTGGGACAATCCAGGGCTGGGATGCCTATGGTGGCATCCAGGAGGGCAGGAGGGCGTGTGCTGATACCGACGAGGATTACAGCGCATGCATGGTCGGCATCTGTACGGGACGGTGCTCGGGCCACTCGACGCTTGCGGACAAGTGCCAGCGTTCATGCACCTCTTCCGAGGCATGGCGCGCTCTGGACGACTACGAACAGAACGACGAGAACTGTCGGATCAAGGAGCAGGGAGCTTTCACTGCCTGCACCGCGGCTTGCACTGCCCGCAAAGCCGTGTGGGGGTCCGCCTGCACTGAGCGCTGTGCGGCTACGGCCTACCTCCAGAGTATCCGGACCTGTGTGGATTCGTGCATGTCAACCTCGGTAGGGACCGTCGGCACATGTCTTTCGGAATGCGGCTCGACCGATCCTGATGGTGTGACGGCGTGCAAGGCCGCGTGCAGTACGGCCGAGGATGCTGGGAAGACCCGCTGCCTCGCCGGGTGTAATGGCCCAGAAGGTGCATGCGCCGTCGCCCGGCAGCAGGGGGACGAGGACGTGCTCCCTGAGGAGGGGGCCTGTGTGGACAATATCGCAGTGCTCCATGCATGCAAGTCGCTCGTGCGGTTCAAAGGCGCGGGCTTTGAGGAATGCCCGCCTGACGACGCCCGATGCGGCCTTTCGAAGGCATTAACTATCATACATGTGGGCATGGACTGTGAGCGTACTTATCTGGACGATGCCTATCTTGATCCCGAGTTCTGCCGCCGTACTGCGGACTGCGTCCAGCAACCGGGATGCTGCGAGTGCGGGCCGCCCAGGTTCGTCAACCGGTTCTCCCGGTTGCCCGTCGTATGCGAGGCGAGCTGTGCCTGCACCACGCCGTCCGACGTGGCCGCTCAGCGCTGGGCGCCAGCATGCGTCGAAGGACAGTGTGTGGCCGAGGCCGTATCGCCTGCGGAGTACTGCGAGACCGACACAGACTGCGTCCATGCTGACGCCTGTTGCGACGTCGAGGCGGCCACCTGTCTCAACCGCCGGTACGATGAGGTCGAGGACTGCACCGGGATCGTTTGTATGAAGCCCGATGCGGCCCCCACGTCATGCCTGTGCGTTGCCAACCGGTGCATCTCCCAGGCAGTCAGTGCTGCACCCTCCGCTCCGGCCGAGCCTTACAGCCTGTACGGTTCAGCTGCCTCGGCGGACGCCGTGTGCGGTGATGGCGCCTGTGTCCTTGGCGAGGACGTTCTTGCCTGCCCGGAGGACTGTGCCATCGAGTAGGAGAGGACCATGAACCCGATACCACAACGTCCGGGCCTGGCGGCCGCACAGATGCTCGTCATCGTGAGCCTGCTCACCGTCCCGGCTCTGGCGGAGGTGGCATGGGAGGTAGATGTCCACGGACGTGAATATGTCCATGTGCTCGTAGCGGCGAACCTTACATGCTGCGCCGAGGGTGAGCAGTTGGAGGAGTGGTGGATTGAGTCACCCTTCCCAGTGGATGAACCAAGTCTCGTCGCGTTCGATCGGGAGCAACCTCTGAACGTGCGAGTCGCGCCCACGGGCGTTGGTACCGGGCTGGTCGTGGCACTGAACGAACCGCTCCTTCGTGGACGTTCGCAGGTGGTGGCCGTGGAGTACGATGCCGCCGTTCCAATGTCGCGCGGGGACGTGGTCTGGACCTTGTTCGGCATCCTCCCTCTCGAGGGCGGGGGGACCGTGAGGCTGGCGGTGATAGACATGGAGCCATTGGGCTACCGCACCACCGATGGGGAAGTGTTCGCTCCTTCAAGGGACGGCAACATCACTCTTATCCACAGCTCGCGGACACCACCCAATGTCACCTTCCTCGGCGACGGATCCCTTGCAGTGACATTCGCTGTCGAGAAAGCGCCAATAGGTCTCCTCGACATCGAGCTCAGGATCTCGCAGAAGCTCTCGTGCGATATCGATGCTGGGCTCACCTGCGAGAACGATCCTGACCTCTGCCCATGCCCGGGTGGTTGGAGCTGCGAACCGGGGGCACAGGCCAGCACACCTCGCGGATGCTACAGTCCCGACTGTGGTAATGGCGTGTGTGATGCGGGTGAGTGCCTTGCCGGGTGTGTCGACTGCAATATCACCCAGTGCGCTGGAGACGGCGCATGCACTCTTGCCTTGGGAGAGCGGTGCGACACCTCGCCGGACTGCGCCTGCGCGGCCGATGGTCTCTGTGATCCCGCTGATCCAAGGTCGAACAGCCAGGGCTGCTTCCTTGTCACGTGCACGGACGATATATGCGACTTCGAGGTGAAGGACCTGGTGAGCGGGAACACCACCAGCTTCGGCGAATGTGCTCAGGGGTGCATAGGATGCAACGTCACTGTGTGCGCCCGAGATCCTGAATGCAACCTCAAGGCCGGGGAGAACTGTAATTCATCCATCGACTGTCCCTGCCTCCAAGGCGCGCTGTGCGACCCGGCCGAGCCACGGGCGAACGTCACCGGCTGCTTCTTCAGGGAGTGCGGTGATAATGTGTGCGATGTGGACCTGGGCGAGTGCGGGGCAGGATGCGCTGACTGTAACTTGACCATCTGCAAGGCCGATTCCATGTGCAACCCCGCCATAGGTGAGGATTGCGCTAGCGCGCCGGACCAGTGCACGTGCCCTACGGACTGGCAGTGCGTGCCCGACCACGTCAACGCCACCGAGAAAGGCTGCTACAACGAGCGATGCGGGAACGGCGTATGCGAACGCGATCGGGGCGAGTGCGCCAGCCATTGCATCGACTGCGGAACAGACGACTGTCTGGGTGACGGTGAATGCTCTGCCTACCACAACGAGACGTGCGCCATCTCAGTGGACTGTGCATGCACAAGTGACAATGTGTGCGACATCGGACGCGATCAGGCCGACGCGGCCGGCTGCGCTGCTGTCGTGTGCGGTGACGAGCGGTGCGAGGGGGAGGAGAACGGCGACACGTGCCCTGTCGATTGCGGCGCCGAGGAGGAGCAGCGACTGCTCGTGCCCAAGGAGCCGGAGGTCGTACGCACATCGCCCGGAGGTACCGTCACCGTCACGATTTCCGTGAAGAACGAGGGGAGTGCTGATGTCCCGGTGAAGCTGATCGCCTGGGGTGCCGCGGCGGACTGGACCACCCTGGAGGACGCCCATCCTGTTCTCTTCAAGGGAGCTACAACCGAGCTCTACGCCACGGTGACCGTGCCCAAATACACAGAGACCGGGACCTACAAGGCACGTATCGAGATCCAGCGGACGGGGCTCGAGTCGCAGTACGCGCTCTACGAGGTCGAGGTGATGTCCGAGAGCGGTTACTGTGGTGATGGCACCTGCCAGCCAGGCGAGGACTGCAAGAGCTGTTCCGGCGATTGCGAGTGCGTACCGTCCATGTCGGTCGACCTCCCAACGGGAACGGTGTTCGTCACGATAGGTGAGGAGGGCTCGTTCACTATCAGGGTGCGGAACACGGGGAGCGTGGAGCTCCACGACGTTCTCCTGAACCTCACCGGTATCCCGGGCAAGCCCGACAAGAACCGGGTGGCGGCCATCCCTACGGGCGCCCATGCGACATTCACCGTATCCTTCGCCATAGAGGAGCAGGGGAGCTTCACCGCCAAGGTGGAGGTCGTCTCCAAGGAGGGACCGAAGGGGAGCGGGACCGTGACGGTCTCAATAGGTGATGAGAAAGCGATCGCAAAGGGTCTCGGCGAGGAGCTCAATGAGGCGGAGGGGAACATCGAGGTCGAGCTGGAGCGCTTCGCTACCATGAAGAAGGAGGTGAGCTCGACACAGTTCGCCTTGCTCGAGGAGCGTCTCCAGAACCATCTCAAGACCGCTCAGGACGAGCTCGAAGAGGCCCGTCGACTGGCCGATGCAGGGGACATGATGGGGGCACAGGCCCACCTCGTCCAGGCCCGCACCGAGATGGAGACCTTCCGCACGCTCGCCACGTCCGTGCCTAAGGAAGAGGGCGGGTGGGGACGTTTCATCATGTTCGTAGGCATCCTTGCGGTACTTGCCAGTGGTGCTGGACTGTTCGTCATCTCGCGGCAGGCGGCGGCCAAGACGAAGGCGGCCTCAGCAGCAGTACAGGCTGCCACGTCGGCAGGTCCGGCCCAAGCAAGAGGGGCCGGTTACCAGGCACAGCAGAGCGCCTATGGCTCCTATCAATACAATCGGCCTTATTATCGCTACGACTATTATCAGCGACAACAGCAACAAACCCAACCACAGCAACGACAGTGATCCTCGAGCCCTCAATGGACTTGCCCGCCCTCGACGAACTGTGCAAGGTACTCGTCCCGGGGAACACCGGCGAGCTTCGCCAAGCGGGCGATCGCGTGGTCCAACCTGCTCCCGTACTGGGCTGCACGCTTAGGCCGCAGAGCCAGTTCCTTGGGGAGGCCGAGAATGGAGGCGGCCTGCCGGAGCACGAGCTTGTTGACGTCGCCGTCCCTGAGCAGGGGGTCGGGGAGGGAGAGCGCGAACCGGACGACCTCCGTGTCCAGAAAGGGTGTACGCAATGCTATGCTGCAACCAGCAGCGACGAGGTCGTCACGAAGGGTGTCACGACGCCAGAGGTCCAGCACGTCCCGTCGACAGGCGCCTGCGAGGTCCTGGACCGTACGGTAGCGGGCATAGCCCCCGAACAGCTCGTCAGCCCCCTGGCCCGCGAAAACGACTCGGACACCGTCCCTGTGGGCCGCTGTAAAACCGAGGTGGAGCGCCAGAGCCACACCTACCAAGGCGTCATGGCCCACTCGTGGAACGAGTCGTGGTAGGAGCGCCTCGACACCGCCCACGGTCGCGCGCTCCACATGGAGGGGGATGCCCAGGTGGTCCGCCGCCCGTTGTGCGCCCTCAAGGTCGGCCGCCTCCTTCAGGCCCGGTTCGTCGAGCACGGCCACGTACCCGCGGACATCCGCACCTGCGTCCATCAGGAGCCGCGCCACAACGGTGGAGTCGACACCGCCCGAGAGGAGCACACCGACCGGACCCGGCGGGCGATGAGCCAGGCGCTTGGCCACGGAATCTGTGAGGAGGGAGATGAGCCGTTCAGCGGGAGGGTGCCCTTTCGCCAAGGGATCGTTATCGGGAGCGAGCCACGGCACATCACGCGTAACCAGGTCCGGACGGTCGGAGGGGACGTGGTATCTGAGCAATGACCGGGGTTCGAGCGGGAGCGGATGTGTCAGTTCGACCGCTTCCAGCGCCTGCCGCTCGGAGGCGAAAGCGAGACCTGTGCACAAAGAGTACCAAAGCGGTCTCACCCCCAACGGGTCCCGCGCAAGAATGACGTCCTGGCCCCGCCAATAGGCCATGGCATACGGTCCATCGAGAGCGTCCAGCACCGTCTCCGGCTCGGGCCAGGCGAGGTCGAGGGCCTTGAGAAGAGCGGTCGCGTCCATCGGGCCCTCCGGCCCACTGAGTTCACCGTCAATGACCAGTATCCCTGCGCCTTGGACTGGTTGGGACCCGCGGTCCACGGCGTCGAACCGTGCATGACCTATTGCTGCTGAGCCCTCCGGGGTGAGCAAACCGCATGAGAGGGACGCGCCGTCCGGCCCCCTGTGGGTCAGGCCCCGCAACATGGCCGTCACCACCTCCCCCGAGCCCGTGGGGCCGAAGGATCCTGCGATACCTGTCACGAGCGGTCTGCAGGGGACAACGATTAAATACCTACCAGTGCAACCCTCGGCCGATGGCGTTGGCCGACATCACCGTCGCACTGGCACAGGTGGACCCGACTGTCGGCGACGTTGATGGGAACGCTTCCCTCGTAGCAGGAACTGTTACCGTTGCTCAAGCATCCCAGGTAGACCTCGTGGTGTTCCCCGAGCTCGTCATCCCCGGCTATCCTCCCCGTGACCTCTTGCTCAAACCGGCGTTCATCGAGAGGTGCGGCCGGTCGCTGGAGAATATCGCCAAAACCACCAAGGGCATCACGGCGATCGTGGGCACAGTGCGACAGGAAGGGAACGCGCTCTTCAACACCGCTGCCGTGTGTACCGACGGGAAGGTCGTCGCTTACTGCGATAAGACCCATCTCCCCAACTACGACGTGTTCGACGAAAAGCGCTACTTCACACCGACATCACGATGGGGGCTGGTAGATATCTCGGGACAGACCATGCTCGTGACCGTGTGCGAGGACATCTGGGTGGACGACGCAGCTCGGGATGAGGTCGCCCGCAACGCTGAACTGGTCGTGAACATCTCCGCGTCTCCCTTCTATGCGGGAAAGGGTGCCGAAAGGGAGGGCGTTGTCCGGCGATTTGTGGAGAAGATCAGTTGTCCGGTGGTGTACGTCAACCTCGTGGGCGGCCAGGACGACCTAGTGTTCGATGGTGGGAGCCTTGTCATGGACCGCGATGGTCGGATCATGGCCCAAGCTCCTCGCTTCACCGATGAGCTACTCGTGGTCGAGAGTGGTCGAGGCGCTGTCGCAGCCCCGGTCGGCCGTGATGAGGAAGTGACCGAGGCCCTCTGTCTCGGTCTCCGCGACTATGCACGCAAGAACCGCTTCGAGCGGTGCGTCGTGGGGCTGTCGGGCGGGATCGATTCGGCGGTCGTGGCCGCCCTCGCGGCCCGTGCCCTCGGACCGGACGCGGTCTTGGGCGTCACCATGCCCAGCGCGGTCTCGTCGAAAGGGAGCGTGGACCATTCGCGACATCTGGCCGCGAACCTCGGCATCGAGTTCCAAAAGGTACCCATTGCCTCGATGGTCGATAACTATATGGATGCGCTTGAATCCTTCTTCGAGGGAACAGGGTCCGGTGTCGCTGAGGAGAACGTCCAGGCGCGCGTCCGCGGGAACATCCTCATGGCGCTGTCCAACAAGTTCGGCCATCTTGTACTGGCCACGGGGAACAAGTCGGAGATGGCGGTAGGCTACGCCACACTCTACGGTGACATGGCCGGTGGCCTAGCGCTCATCTCGGACGTGCCTAAAATCCAGGTGTACGCGCTCGCTCGGTTCATCAACGAGGAGGCAGGACGCGAGCTCATCCCGCAGGCTATCATCGACAAGCCCCCTTCTGCGGAACTGCGGCCGGACCAGCGGGACGACGACGACCTGCCCCCATACGACGTGCTCGACCCGATCCTTGCCGCATACGTCGAGGACCACCTCCCCATGGATGCCATCGTCGCAAAGGGATTCCCGGAAGCCGTGGTGTGTGATGTCGTCCGCCGTGTGGATGCCAACGAGTACAAACGGTACCAGGCACCTCTAGGTATTAAGGTCACTACACGTGCTTTCGGCTCGGGGCGGCGGATGCCTATCACGAACCGGTTCAGGGAGTAGGCACGGCCACGGTCTCGGAGCTCTCTACCGTGAAGTTATCGCTCGTGCCCACGGGACGTATTACCACCTCATCCCCCAAAGTCGTGGTGGTTGGTTCTATCTGTACTGCCCGACATCGCTCGAGCTCCGTGCTGTTAGACTGCTGTCCTATGGCCACGCCGATGACGAGGCCTACGAGCAGCATGGAGATGAGCTTACCCGTAATCTCGCTATCCATGAAGATCACATATCACTTTCAGGAAGACGGGTACCTACTTCTTCCTACCTTCCATCCGGTCCTGCTCGTCGAGCAGTACCTTCACGCGGTCCATGAGCGGTACCGACCGCTCCCACAGCTTCTCGAACACCGAGTGGAATGCACTGAAGGCGTCCTCGCCAGAGAACCATGTGCAGATGCTCCTCCCATGGGTGCCCTCGGGAGCCATCTTCGTGAACCAGAGGAACACGTGCCGGCGCCCCTTCAGGATGAGGCGTAAGTTGAAGATGTTCTCCTCGCAGTGACGGATGGTGAAGTACTGTTTGAGGGAGGATATCTCCCGCAGGTTCTCGTGGGTGACCGATGTCAGGATCCGCAGATCGATACCCCGTTTCTTGAGCTCCTTGGGGGAAGGTCCAGCACCGAAAGAGGGCTTGCCGAGCACCCAACCGTGAAGGTAGCGTACCTCTTCTTCCCCGTAGAGGTAATATGCCGTGTCATCCTTACGAAGAGCGTTGTTGATCCAGTCGGCGAAGGGGTAGGTCTTGTCGTCATCGTCGTACACTCGCCACACTGCAGGGGGGCGTGGTCCTGACCGTCCTGTCACGAGCCGCTCCACTGAATCGCGGATCTCGTCCCTGACGTGGTAGGTCTTGCCCTCCGTGGACTTGCGCTCGTAGAGCACTCCTGCCTCGATGAGCGTCTTGAAGTGGTCGTGCACCGTGCGCTCCGAGAGACGGAAGTCGGCACGGATGTTGGCCTGGGTGACGAACTCGAAGGTGAGCGCACGCCGCACCGCCTCTTCACGGAGGGGGTTTGCCAGCGCTCGCGCCAGCTTGGCGAGCTCCTTGGTTTCCATGACCGCCTCAGTCATCCTCGTGCACCTCCCGTATCTCTGCCACCCGGTCGGGCAGATGAGTGGAGAGCACCCAAAGGGTGTTGAAGACCGAGTAGAAGGCGTTCTGGAAGTCCTTACCATGGAAGTGAGCGCATAGTCTATTGTTGTCGTTCTTCGAACGTCGTCGTGTGAACCAGAAGAACACGTCGTTGCCGCCCTTGATGATGAACCGGAAGTCGAGCACCTTCTTGGGCAGGTGTCGGATATCGAACCATTGAGCGATCCGCCGTACGTCGGGAAGGTTCTCCTCGGTGATGGTCGTCAGCAACCGCATGTCCACACCGCGCTGGCACAGCTCCTTTGGCATCAGCTCAGCATCCCGCTTCAGCCAATCAAAGAGGTTCGCGAGCTCGTCACCGTTGTAGACGTAGTAGTTGACGTCCTGGCGTCCGAGGCGGACGTTGACCCGTTCCATGGTCTTGAGAACCTGGGTCTGGTCCTCCATCACACTACAGCACCTTGCGGCACTTCCCTGCCGTTTCGGCAGGAGGAGAGGCTCAAGTAGGGTCTGGGTGTCCGCGAGCACGCTCAGCTTGTCCTCGGCCAGATGCGTCACCATCCCGAGCTCAAGGAGCACCTTGGTATGTTGCTCCACTACCCGAGAAGCAAGACCCGTCCGCGAACAGAGCTCCTCCATTGTAGCGTCCCCTTTATCGATGAGGGTACGGAGCATCTCGATCCGGGCCTCATGGGCAAGGGCACTAGCGACAGACATGCGGTCGAGTGATACGACCACCAGTAATAAAAACGTAAGGTAGGGCGGCCCACTGCGACCGAAACATTTAAATACCCAGAAAGATATATTACTACTGAAGAGTGGTAATCAGTGTACGTCCTGGAAGAACCTTCCGAGTGTGACCGCGAGCCGGTGCGCATAGCCGTGCTCAGGAACCACCCTGGTAACTATACAGGGAAGATGATCACGTCATACCTCAAGGAAACGGGAGCTGACGTGACCGATTTCAAGGCGTACAAGGGTGAGCTACCGGACCCCGATGAGTTCGATGGCATAATCGGCTCGGGATCACCTTACAACGTTCGTGAGCATCGCGATGATGAGTGGCTTCAGGCTGAACAGGAGCTCTACCGTTCATCGAAACGGCCAGTGCTCGGCATCTGCTTCGCTCATCAGCTCCTGGCAGAATCCTATGACGGGAGGACCGACAAGGCGGAAGGCTATGAACTGGAGCGAGGTCCTACGAAGGTCCACTTCACAGAAAAAAGCCCACTGTTCAAAGGGCTCGATGATGAGGTCATCATGGCGGAATACCATGGTGATGAGGTGACCGAGGTCCCCCGTGGATTCAAGGTCACTGCCTACTCGGACCTTTGCGAAGTGCAGGGGATGCAGCATAAACGAAAGCCGGTCTATGCAGTGCAGTTCCACCCGGAATGGGGCTCACAGCTCGAGGATGAAGGCATTGACAACGATGCGGGCTACCAGTTACTGGATAACTTCCTCGACATCACCCAAAAAGCAAAGGTGCGGCGAGAAGCGCCATGGTACAAGAAGGTGGGACTCGCCATCGGGGACGGTTTCGAGCACCTTTTCGGCGAAGATTGAGAAGATGTACCGGGTCTGCGTAAAGTACTTCTATGCCGCTACGCCGGAAGGGGGCACATCTTCCGTCTCGCATCCCAGTTCCATGATCTCGAGCACCCGATCGGCATCGACGACGGTGTTCACACAACCCTCCTTGAGCAGGTAGACCGAGTGGGCAGGTAGTCCGTAAGCCTCAAGCATCTCCATGCCCGCGGTGGCGTCGGCGGTGCAGGCGATTCCCAGAACTGCGCTCGGGCCATCACGCTTGACGATGCGCTTGATGAAGCTGGAGCCGGGGACGATGTAGACCCCCATGTAGCCCAGGTCCTCCCCTTTCTTCTTGAAGCTGCCGATGACGCACTTACCGCACTTGGAGCACATGATGCCGTACTCGGGCGATGTGCGCGCGGGGCACTTCAGATCACGGAGGCATTGGGGGAAGAATGCCATTCGCTTTTCTGGAGGCACAGTAGAGAAGAATGGACGCTGTATGGTGTTACGGATGTCCAGGCTCAGACGGTCGATGGTGGTGCCGGGCATCCCCACCATCCGGAGGATCGCCTTGATGGGATAGCGGAACGATGTGAAGAGCACCAGTGTGGCACGTGGGAGGAAGAAGCGATCGCGGTAGGCGTTGATGAGGATGAGGCCCACACCGAGGAGGGTGAGGATGAACGAGAGACCGATGAGCCCAACGAATACCTGGCCCATGAGGAGAACCAGCGATTCCGGGATCCCGAACATGGTGCACGCGAAGGTGTGACAGGTATTAATGTCTTTTCCTCGCCCCCTCAGGC
>Ga0187833_10003875_pt1 | contig 14874 bp, 10 predicted proteins | sample ETNtaG_37_FD_167968 | JGI IMG/M metagenome (GOLD analysis project Ga0187833, IMG submission 167968) | Marine microbial and viral communities from oxygen minimum zone, Eastern Pacific Ocean - ETNP2014_SV_400_PacBio MetaG (Illumina Assembly) | ecosystem: Environmental > Aquatic > Marine > Hypoxic... | reverse complement strand
AAAATAAAATGATTAACCTAAAATAAGTTTTCTCCCCTAACAATATTTTTCCTGAAATATTGTAACGAAAAAAATGATTCTCTACTTAGTTTTAATAATTTCAGTCTCTCTTTTAAGTGCCACTGATTATTATGTTTCACCCAATGGCTCCGATGATAACAGTGGTACAATCGAAACCCCTTTCCAGACAATTCAGCATGCTGCCGATTTGATGCAATCCGGTGATAACTGTTATATGAGAGCAGGAATTTATCACGAAGAAATACAGATCAATAATTTAAATGGCACTTCATCTGACCCGATCACTTTTACTAATTACCAGGATGAGCCTGTCATACTTGACGGTACGATCCCCATAACCAGTTCCTGGACTGTCCATGATGGAAACATCTATAAAACAACGCTAACAGAAGACATCTGGCAGCTTTTTGTTGACGGTGAAGAGATGGTCATGGCCCGCTGGCCCAATGCACGATTTGATGATGAAACCATCTGGGATCAGGAGCAGCACTGGGCGCATGGCGATGAAGTCAACGGCAGTAATGGCGTAATGGTAGATGACCCACATGATGATGTGAGCTTGGCAAATTCAGGCATTGACATGACCGGGGCTATTGGTGTTCTGAATATTGGGTCGTTTAGAACCTGGACAAGGTTTGTTAACAGCCACGGCGCCGGGAGTAATTCCTTTACCTATGATCCGGTACCTGAATCTGCTTATCGCACGAAACATCATTATTATTTTCTGGAGAAAAAACTAGAGTTTCTTGACCAGGAGGGTGAGTGGTTTTTCAATCATGTGACGAATGAGTTGTACTTCTGGCCGCCCGGTAATGCTGATCCGAATAATCTTAACATTCGTGGCAAGGTTCAGTCATACTCTTTTCAGATCGAAAATTCAGATTACATAGAGCTTAAGGGATTACATTTTTTTGCATCCACTTTCAAAATGGATAATTCAGATTACATGGTGGTTGACAGCTGCAATTTTCTGTACCCAAGCTGCTATAAAAGAATGCTTGGTGTAGTGGATACAGAACCGGAGATGACCTTGATCACAGGCAGCAGTAACTGCACGGTCAGTCGCTGTGCATTCAGGTATACTGATGGCAGTGCCATTGAGACATACGGAGGTAATAATACAATTGAAAATTGCTATTTTTATCATATCGATTATACTGTCACTGACCTTTCATCGGTAATGACCACCATCAGAATGGGCGGCAGCAACAATGTATTTCGTCAGAATACTCTGCATAGAACAGGTGCATCCTCCGGTATCAACCCAGGTGACTTAAGCATTGTAGAATACAATGACATGTATGATACGGGATATCTTCAAAGTGACGGTGCTATTGTTCATTTGATGGTAGGGCAGCAACCTGGTTCAGAAACCCGCTATAACTGGTTGCATGACAGTCCAAAATACGGTGTAAGATTCGATGGTGATGGAGATGGAACTCAGGGATCAATGCATCACAATGTCTCCTGGAATATCAAGACAGGACACATGGTTAAGGGGCACCATCATTTCGTGTACAATAATACAAGTTTTGATACAGAACAAAATAGTATCGTCATTCTTATCGATCTAGGCGGCAATGAAGGCACTATTACACGCAATAACGCTGCCGATAAAATAGCAGGCCATAGGCAAGATTCATACCAGGATTACCCGGTACCGGGCATTTATGACCACAACTGGAACGGGTATGAAACGGGCGGTAATGTAAGAGATCTTTTGATATCTCCACCTGCTTATGAGAATGTTGAAGATTACAATCCCGACGAATATGATTTTCGGCCTAATCCTGATTCTGCACTGATTGATGCTGGTATACATGTTGCAGGAATAACTGATGGCTATGTAGGAAGCGCCCCTGATCAGGGTGCTTATGAATACGGAGGTGAAAACTGGACACCGGGTTGCCCATCGGACGTAAGTTCATATCAGTTTCCGGTAGTAGCGGTTGCTGGTGATGATATCGTAACGACGAGTGATGAAGATGGTATAGCAACAGTGACGCTGGATGGTTCCGGTTCTTACGATCCTAACGGTGATGCTCTTACATATTCCTGGACGCTTGATGGCACAGTAGTTTCGACAGATGTGTCATTTGACTATGATCTCAATGTTGGAGTTTTCACTTTTACACTTACCGTCAGCAATGGTGTATCAACAGCGAGTGACGATGTTGTTGTGACTGTGAACTCATCAACCAACGAGGATGACAATGTTGCACTTTCCTTTACAGCTGCTAATGAAGATTATGTTGATTGCGGGAATGATGCCGAGCTGCAGATGGGCACTCATGATCTGACTGTAGAATTCTGGCTTAAAACCACTACTACCGGAGCCCAGAGAATTATTTCGAACGGTGGACAGACAGATTCGGATGATGGCTATTCCATCTGGATTAATAATGCTAATAAAATAAGGGCTGGTTGGGGCGATGGTACGACAAGTGATGCTAAGAATAACGAAACGATCGTAACTGACGGCAACTGGCATCACTGTGCGGTTGTGTTTGACCGTGATGATAAAGTGTGGGTTTATGTTGACGGATATGGGCAGAGTAAACCTATGAGCACCTACTTAAATGAAAATTTAAACAACACGAATGACACTTTCGTATTGGGACGTAAGTCTACAACGAGTGCCAATGATTCCTATACCGGCAATCTTGATGAGGTACGGATCTGGAACACGGCCTTAGATACTGCTAATGTGAGTCTCTGGCGAGACGAAGAGCTGACAAGTTTACATCCTAATATTTCCGATTTACAGGCTTACTACAAGTTCAATGAGGGTTCAGGTACTACTGCAAATGATCTTACTGCTGATTATTTAGGTAGCTATGAAAGCGATGGGACTATAACTGGGGCACAATGGGTAACCAGTGACATTCCAAATTTCGCAGTATATGATGATGAAGATCTCCAAGAGGAAGGCAGCGCCCCATCTGCTCCGAGCCTAACGTCGCCGTCTGATTCCCTAGCGATTTCGCTCACGTTTGAAAACCTGTATACCGACTCTGTGGTTTTTGTGTGGGAATCATCGGCTGATTCTGATGGTGATACAGTGATGTACCGCGCCAAGTTCGGCCACATCGTTTATTCCGGTGAGACTTTGCTGGACACCGTCAAACACGACAGTACGCTTGCAGACACGAGCATTGTTGTGTTTTACGAAGATTTTAATGAAGATCTCGTAGATCTCGGCGGCGATAACAGTGTCCTCAAATGGAATGTGTCCGCAATAGCCGGATCGGATACGGTGCTGTCAGATAACGGTCCGCGGTTTGTCCTGGTGGACGGTACATCTTTGAGCGTGGATGAAGACTTCATCCCCACTGAGTTTGCACTACGTCAGAATTATCCGAATCCGTTCAATCCGGTAACAACAATCCAGTTTGATATTCCCGAAGCAGGAGAGGTTCGCCTGGATGTGTATAATATACTTGGTGAAAAGGTTGCAACCTTGGTTCAGGGCCGCCACGAAATCGGCAGATACACCATAAGGTGGGATGCCTCGGGCATGGCCTCGGGGATGTATTTCTACCGAATCAGTTCTGCCAAGTTCACAGCCACCAAAAAACTGGTGCTGATGAAATAATGTCTATTATTAAATTAGTATAAAATATTGCACCATGAAAAATAATTTAACCAGACGTCAATTTTTAGCAACCGCCGGAATCGGAGCCGCTGCTCTGGCAGTTCCGCAAATTGCCCACTCAGCCATCGCGGGGAGGAAAAGCAAAACCCCCAATATTATCCTGATAATGTCCGATGATGTGAGTCCTGATCTATATGGATGCTACGGTAATGATTCTGTCAAAACCCCCAATATTGATTTTATGGCACGTGAAGGTGTTCAATTCCAGACGGCCTGGGCCACTGCAATCTGCAGCCCGACTAGGGCGATGATCATGACCGGTCGGTATGCTAATCAGACCGGATTCTATCATAATAATCTCTATGTTCCCCAAAAGGGTGAAACCAAAGATCTGCATAAGTATCATCACAGTTTTGCCAAGCTGATGAAACAGACCGGTTACGCTACCGCAATTGCTGGTAAATGGCATCTTGGAAAAGGAACGCCATATTCAGAAGAGGGTGGTTTTGATGAATACTGCTTGTGGGAATCAATCGACAAAATCAGGAAGTTATCCGGGAACCAAGAATATAAGGGTGGCTGGGAGAATGATAATACTACAGCTCGTTACTGGCATCCTGGCATTGTGCAAAACCATAAACTGCTGGATACAAAACCAGACGATTTCGGTCCGGATATATTTACTGATTTCATTTGCGATTTTGTTGAACGGAAGAAAGATCAGCCCTTTCTGGTTTACTATCCAATGGCGGCGCCCCATGGTACGAGGGTCGGCCCATCGACAAATCCGAAACGGGGATCTGTAGGAGAAATACAAAAGAGCGCTGATTCTGAGGAAAACGCTACTCGTTTCCAGAGTATGAATGAATATATCGATGTTCTGGTGGGCCGGATAATCCAGCAAGTGCAGGACCTGGGTTTACTGGAAAATACGATCATTATCTATTGTTCTGATAATGGATCCGGTTCGACGGCGAAATCCAGGGCGGTTGAACGAGGCTGCCGGGTACCTTTTGTAGCCTATGGAGGTCCGGTGAAAAAGCGCGGTTTAACAGCCGAGTTAACTGACTTGACTGATATACTTCCGACCCTTTTGGATTATGCCGGCGGTAAGTTACCACAGGATTATAGGGTTGATGGTACCAGCCTAAAACCATTCTTCAGTGGTAAAACCGACCAGCACCGCGACTGGATATACAGCACCATTGGTACCAGCCAGCTTGTCCGGACGAAACGATATCTTCTGGAGGCAGTTAATCCGATCCTGGAAATGCCCAGAGGCCGTTTCTATGATTGCGGTGACAGTCGCGATGGATATGGTTATATTAACGTCACCAATTCGGAGGATCAACAGGTTCAGAAAGCACGGAGGGAATTTGACCAGATATTGAAAAAATATCCACCGCTTACAAAAAGTCATCCATTTTTCCAGACTAAACGTGGCCGGAAGGTGCTGGGGGGATTCACCGGTGTTAAATACGCCAGGAAGCATCTCCATAACCATAAAGATTTTCGGCGTTACGAAGAATAATACTGGGTACTTTTTACCTAACCTAATTCTTAATGACGTTTTTTACTTCGTATAATTAGATACTTTTCAAATAAGAGAGAAAAAATGCTCAACCATACAAAAAAAACGTTCTTGTTCATCATTTTGAATGTATTGTTTCATAACGCAGCTCCGGCACAAGAAATCACTCTTCTTTCCCAATTGGCTACAAGTGGGGCTGCTTTTGGTGTAGATTATAAAGACGATTTTGTCTACGTCGCAGACTGGTCAAACGATTTAACAATCGTAGATGCGGCTGACCCCTATAACCCTTCAATTATTGGAAATGTAGGTTTTGATGGAAGTGGAAGAAAAGTAAGGATCTTCGGGGATTATGCTTACGTAACAGGATCTTATGGGATACATATCGTAGATATATCGAGCCCATTTGAAGCCACGGTTGCAGGTGAATTCATCAGAAGTTCTACTGGTGGAGTATATCCACATGGTGTAGATGTAAAAGACGGTAAATGTTATATCTCATTCAATGCCATGGGCTTGTACATTGTTGATGTTTCAAATCCTGAAAATCCTGTTGAGCTTGGTCATTTTGATGCCCTGGACTGGGCTAGAGATGTTGTGGTTGTAGATAGCCTGGCATATTTGCTAAATCTCAATAATGGCGGTAGCTTTTCAGACGCTCTACAATATTTGCAAGTATTGAACATCTCTGACCCAAACAATATCTATGAAGTTGGAAATTGGACAGGCTCTAATGATTATGCCTGGTCAAACAGCCTCATCGTCAGAGAGGATCATGCCTATGTCCTTGGTGATAATGGTTTGTTTGTCCTCGATATTACTGATCCAACAAGCCCTCAAACTGTGGGAGTCTGGAATCCTGGTGGTTGGAATTTCAGAATGTCAGAGGATGGTGATCTTCTCTATATTGCCAAAGAAGGCGGAGGGATGAAGGTGGTGGATGTATCCAATCCAACAAACCCGACCCTAATCAGTACTTTTTCTACCATTGATTACTGTGCCGATGTAGCCCCAAGAGATAGTCTTGTATATATCGCCGATGGTGATGGAGGATTACTCATTGCCCAACATACGTTCGCACCAGTTTCAATTGACAATGAAAATGGGACAATTCCCCAATCATTTCATCTTGATCAGAATTACCCCAATCCTTTCAACCCAATCACAACACTACGTTATGATTTGCCAGAAAACAGTCTTGTGAGTATTACCATCTACGATATAATGGGTAGGGAAGTAAGGACACTGGTAAACCAAACCCAGGACGCTGGTTTTAAATCAGTGATATGGAATGCTACCAATGATTATGGTAAACCAGTGAGTGCAGGTGTTTACCTTTATCAGATACAAGCTGGAGACTTTGTGCAGACCAATAAGATGGTGTTATTGAAATAACCCCCATCCAAAGGATTTAATCAAGAGCCCCATTTTGTGGGGTTTTTTGTTTGTGGATTTAGGTCAGTCTCATGACTCGATGGGTGGGTACTTAGAATTATAAAAATTAATATTTTAACTTTTAATTGAGGTTGGTGTCATATAGTATAATTTAGTAAACTAGAATTATACAGATTTTAAAGAAAAGGTGATTTGTTATGAATAAACCCACGAAAAATAATAACCTCATTATTATTGGTCTCTTTTTAATAAGTGCAAGTTTTGCCGATGATAAGCTGAATAATCTAATCAATGATGAGTATGAAAATATATCCAGCCGCACCGCCATAGATTATGATACAAAAGTTGTTCAGGCCTGGCGGGATAGTGTCTGGGTAAATAAATTCAAAAAAGTAAAAACCTACAATGATAATGGGTATTTATCCCAGAAAGACAGCTACAAATACCGGGATGATCAATGGTCCTTAAAAGGAATGACTGTCTTTGAAAATAATGATAATGGTGACCCTGAAACCACAACCAGACAGGCGTATAGAAATGATGCCTGGATAAACCGGTACAGGACCAATTTCAGTTATAATGACGGCGGCCTGCTTATTTCCAAAGTGGAACAGAAGTGGCGCCAGGACGTGTGGCGGAACAAGAAGGAAACTGCGCTGACATATGAAGGTGACCTATGTGTAACCAAAACTATATCTAAATGGCGGGACAGCACTTGGGTGGATAGGGCCGTCCAGGAGCTCAGTTATAATAATTCCGGCGACCGAACGGAAAAAGTCACATACAGATGGCGCGATAGTGACAGTACCTGGACCCCAAGGCACAGAGTAATATATAGTTATAATGACAATGCCGCCCTGTCGGAAAAACTAGTTTACATGTGGACCGATTCCACCTGGGTTGATAAAGCCAGGGCATCGGTAGGGTATGACGATAATCAGAACCCGGCACAGGTCCTGCTGGAAAAAAAGGATAGTACGGATGCCTGGGTGAATGTGTCCTTGCGGGAGAATACGTATTCTGATAATGGCTTGCTGACAGAAACAGTGCGATCCAAATGGCGTGATGAGAACTGGCTGCCCCGCAAGCGATATGAGTACAATTACTCAACTGACCGCGAAGTCCTGTCAGCGGGAGCGCCTGCTGCCTTGCCTAAAAAAATTGTCTTATCACAGGCCTATCCCAATCCGTTCAACCCGGCGACAACCATCAGCTATCGTCTAATGGAGGCAAATCATGTACGGGTAGATATATATGATATGTTAGGGAATAAAGTACGCACCCTGGTTAGCCAAACTCAAAACGCTGGAACTAAATCATATCAGTGGAACGCCACAAATGACTTAGGTCAATCTGTGTCAGCTGGTATGTATATTTATACAATTCAGGCTGGTGATTTTATACAGTCCAAGAAGATGGTACTACTTAAATAGATTTACCCTTTCTACAACATCAAGCCCCATTTTGTGGGGTTTTTTGTTTGTGGTGGTGGTAGAGTGAACAAATAAGGATGATATTTACACATTACATTTAGATAAAAAAAGGGGCCAGAATGAAGTGTTCACCCTGACCCCTGTCCGGCGGGACCGACGAGACTCGAACTCGCGACCTCCGGCTTGACAGGAAAAAGGCCTACATTTCACACTCCCGTAACTCCTAATATATAACGAGATACAGTAACATGGTTTTCCGAAAATAAAAAAGTCCGGTAAATAACAGGTGGTTGGGACAGTTGGATTATTCTATATCCATCCAAGGTTCACTTATGACTTACTAATTGCTGGGCAATATTTAAGATTAATCAGTGCAATTCTGTGATATATTTAATTAGTTTCTCATGATAAAAATGATAAACAAAAATACTTCTTTAGCCCAAATACTTAAATATCGAAAAAGTGAAAGATACATCCGAATCTTTTACCTGAGATTTGAAATTGTTTAGATTAATTAAACAGACTTTGATATTAATAATTATTTGTACAAGTTTTGGACAAATACCAATTCCTGATAAATTGCCTCAAAATTCAATCCCGTCAGATTTATTAGCAAAAATACATTCGGTAAAAACAATTTTAGCCATTAAAAAGAATGTTATGAATGACAAATTTTGGGAATCAGGTATTTCTTCACATGGTCTAACGCGTGAGATTGATAATGTATCTACATTATACAGGGAATGCTCAAAAGGAATAGTATTATTATCATCATTGAATTCAACATCGCTTGGTGCAGGTGCAATTATTAATAGTGCAGGACAATTTATTACGAATGCTCACGTAGTTGGGAATGACGATAAAATGCTAGTTTGGTTTTACGATCCAGACATTTCACAGATTAAAGATTTCAAATCCGATAGTTGTTATTTAGCAAAGGTGGTTGCTGTAGATAATGTACGAGATTTATCTTTATTGAGTATAAATAAAACAGAAAAAGTATTTCATCCTCTAGATTTTGGTGCAAATGAAAAAATTGAGATCACCCAAGAAGTATTTTCGATTGGGCATCCGAAAACCCTCGTTTGGTCATTTACAAAAGGATTTATTAGCCAGCTAAGAAAAAACTTTGAATGGGAGTATGATGAAACGACTTTCCATGTTGCAAATGTTATTCAAGTTCAAATGTCTTCCAACCCCGGAGATTCTGGCTCCCCACTGTTCAATGAGAATGGACAATTAATAGGTCTGAATAGTTTTCGATTGCAAGATGGTGACGGCACAAACTTTGCAATACAACTAAACGAAATAAATAGTTTTTTAGACGAAGTATCGAATAACAAACATATCCTATTAGCTGTAAGTCATTCTAATCTATTTTATAGTCTAACCAATATCCCAAAATATTATGATACCAATGACGATGGGATAAATGATATTGAAATTTATGACAAAGATAATAACGGAACACTCGAATATATGTTAATTGACTCTGATTATAATGGTATTATGGATGATGTTGCTATTGATACAAATGATGATGGTGTTCACGATTTATTTTATACGTTTGTTAAACTTTTTGAATAATGGCATATACACTAAACTAAAGACAAAATGTTTCCTTTATTATTAACTCAAACAGTTCAAATTAGCAAAGACGATAAACTATTTGCCAAGCAGTTATGTGAAGGAGATAAAATTGCTCTCTCCAATTTCCAAGAATTATTTTCTGATGAATTATTTTATATTGCAAGTAAGTTTATATACAGAATACGAAAACAAATAAATTATAATGAAGCTTGGCCATATAGGAATAAAAAAGGATATACAATCTATGTTGATGATGATGTTGCTACAACATATGTATGGCTAGTTGAATTTTCAGGGAAAAAAAGTTGCAAATATATAGGCATTAATGGTGCATCTTTCTCAACATATATTACATCAGTGTTAAATCATAATTGGACAAGTGTTGACCATTTCAGATGGTATAAAAGCAAACAATCAGAAGAGATTCCAGATGATATACTTGAAGATATACTTGAAGATATAGAAAAACCTGTTTCTCCTGAGGATATACAGGACTTTAAAATAATAGAAAATATATTTGTTAAAGTTTTGTCGACTTTAAGTGATTCTGAAAATAAGTTCATGTCGATTTATGATTATTTAAATGCAGCTCAAATATATGATACGTTCTCTCCATTTCCTGACTATATGGAAAAACTTAAAATTTTAAATATTAAAGACGTTTATTTAGTCTACACTCGACTGAAAAAAAAGGTTTATAATAATTTTGTGAAACTCTTTCCGAAAGAATTTCACGAATATGAAATAAACGAAGAAAAGATTAAAACTTCCTTAGAAGTTTATTATTATTATATTAAAAAAGATAATATTAATTCGTCTAATGAATAGCAAAAGATATGAATAAATCTAAAACCACAAAATTATCTGATGAATTAATCTTAACATGGATCGAGGGCAATTTATCTACTGAAGAATCTAAAAGGGTTGAAAACCTAATAAGATCTAGTGATGAAAATTTTATCAGATATAGTGCATTATTAGCCAGTTATAATGAAATGCAAGCAGTTCAATTTGAAAAAACACCTGAATGGCTGATCGAAAAAGCAAATAATGAGTTAGGGTTAGTCACCCCCTTAAGAAATCAACCATCATCTAGTAAAGTAACGCCTAAAATAGAAAAATTTATTAAATCTATTAAATGGGCTTTCAATCGGAGATTTGCTTCTTATGCGATTGTAAGTGCGAGTATTTTGTTTTTACTATTAGTTTCGATTCTAATTGGTCCAGATACCGAAGGTGAGGGATTAAAAGATGAACCACTTAAATTCTTCGATAAATTAGCCCAACCGAAATTCCAACCTGTTGTAAACGCAGATTTAGATGGTGTAAAAGTGATTTATTTAGAAGATAAAATAATAATTACACAGGACACGAAGGTAAAACGAGAATTGTCAATAACAAGTCAATCGGGTAAACTACTTTTATCGGTAGATATCCGAGACATTGAGAATGTCATAAATACATCTTCCATCGTAGACCAAGAAATTATCCTAATAAAAATAACAACATTTGACGAAATCATTTATGAAGCAACTGTTAGGATTAAGTAGCATCATTATATGAAGTCCCACTTCAAATATTTAGGAATCTTACTGTTCGTATTATTTAGTCAAATAGGAAAAGCGCAAAATTCTTCCTATGTGAAAATAACTTCAGAAGTCAAGGGAGACTCTCTATATAAACTGAAGGAATATAGTAAAGCGTTAATAAGGTATAATGAGGCTCTTCCTGAATATTTAGAGCAAAATAATAAATATGGTTTAGCAGAAATTTATCATGACCTATATATCACTAATTATCGGATAAAAGAATTTGACAAAACATTAATCTATCTGGAAAAAGAATTGGAAATGCGAAAAGAAGTAGGGACCAAAGAAGATATTGGCCGGATTTATAGAACATTTGCATTAACCTATAAACACCTTATTGATTATAAATCTGCTATCACATATTTTGATAATAGCATATCTATTAGAGTAACAAATCAACTATATGAAAATATTGCTGTTGACCTATTTAATCTTGCGGGTCTATATATGACGTCACACGATTTTACCATGTCAATTTCAAAAGGTAATGAAAGTATAAAATATGCGCATGATGAGGGCAATGTTTATTTAGAGGCATTGAATCATCATAATATAGGTATGTCATATTCTTTTATCTCAGATTTCAATAATGCTATCTTACATTATCAACTAGCAATAAAAAAAAATAAGTCAGTTGAAAATATTGGGCAAAAGGCGAATTCGTTGAATTCATTAGCATTGATATATAAGGGATTAAATGACAATAATAAATCGATGAGTTTGTTAAAGAAAGCGCTTCAAATCTCAGAAGATCATAGTGATAGAGGGCTTAAGCCAATGATATCTATAAATATGGCAATTATTCTCATTGATGAAAAAGAATATACTCAAGCCATTATTTATTTAAATGAAGCACTTAAAATCAGTCAAGAAATAGGTCGAAAAGACCTAGAGGCAAACTGTTATAGTGGTTTAGGTGAATACTTCTCATCTTTGAAAGATTATGATAATGCTATCATTCAAATCGAGAAATCACTTTCTTTGAAAGCCGGACATTTTGCTGATGACCAAGAGACACAATTGCAACTGAGCGAATTGTATTTGAAAATAGGTGAACGACAAAAAGCATTAAATATTGCAAAAGAATGCTTTCGTTTTTTTAATAATAATGGGTTCATTGAGAAAGCAAGCGTTTCCCTTTCATTAATTGGAGATATTTATTCATCGCAAGGAAATGATTCACTAGCTATTGATTATTATAAAAGAGCAGTAGATAAAATTGAGAATATCCAATTCAAAATAGGAATAGAATCACAAGCCCAAAATTATATGAAAGATAAAAATGATGTTTATCGTTCATTGATTAATTCATTGATAAAAATAAATAGTACAGATGAAATATTTACATATTTAGAAAAGTTGAAAGCACGTTTACTTTTGGATATTCTTGATAGGAACCAGATTAATATTTTTGGTTTTATGACAGACGAAGAAATAAAAAATGAAAAAATATTAACAATTGAATTAGAATATATCAATACCATTCTTAGAGATCAAGAAAATGGTAATCAATTAGATTCGCTAATTTCCGTACAAAATACAATGCGAAATGAGTTAACGGAGTTTAGAGATAAAACGTATTTAAAATACCCCGACCTAATTGAGTATAGAGCAACTAGTGAAATAGTGCCGCTTCGTTCTGCTAAAAAATTCTTAAATAGACGGGAAGCTGTAATATATTTTATGCAGTTGGAAGATAAACTAATAACTTTTGTACTTACTCGTGAATTATTTGAAATTTTCAATCAAGAAGTATCACAAGACTCAATGAACCTTTTGATAAGTCAATTTAATTTTGATATTAAGACTATAGAGGGTGAGCAAGAACTGGATAGCGATGCATCGAATACATTATATGAAATATTAATTAGTCCGATAAAAAAAGCACTTTTAAATAAAAAACGAATTTGTTTTATTCCTGATAAAATATTGAATCAATTACCTTTTCAAGCACTCCAAAATCAGAATACCCAAAGATATTTAATAGAGGAATATGCAATTTACAGTAACACATCAATGTCTACTCTAAAGTGGCTACGTAATAAAGGTACATATGGTTCATCAGATCTATGCGGTTTTGCTAATCCTTATTTTGGAGAAAGTATTTCAAATCAATCATCACATTTAAGTGAATTATTAACCCCGTTACCAGCTACTGAAAAAGAAGTTTATTCCATTCAAGATATATATGATAAAACAAACACCAAAATATTTATTGGTAAAAACGCAACAGAAACAAACTTTCGTTTATGGGGGCCAAATTATGGTGTGCTTCATTTGGCCACACATGCAATTCAAAACGATGCGAGCCCCTTATATTCGTCTATAGTTTTTTCACCAGATAAAGACAATGACGGCTTCCTTGAAGCCCACGAAATAATAAAATTAGAACTCAATGCGGATATTGTTATTCTCAGTGCTTGTAAAACTGCATTTGGGGAAGAAATAAAAGGTGATGGTAGAATGGGGTTATCTAGGGCATTTTTTGCAGCAGAAGTGCCAACAGTTATTGGATCTTTGTGGAGTGTGAATGATGAGTCAACACAAGAGTTAATGGTGAAATTTCACAAAAAATTAAAACAAAACAATACTCCCGCTGTTGCAATGCAAAAAGCTCAACTCCATTTATTAAAATCTCAAAAATATTCACATCCTTTTTATTGGGCTCCTTTTATTGTAATGGGTGATTCTGATTAATCATCCAATTATTATTAGTTCTTTATAAATCTCTGTAATCCTGTAATAACAGGACCTTTCTAGTCTCACCCATCTTACTCCTTGATTGGAGAATAGCACTTCCTTTGCCATTTTATAATTCCGCTAAATAGCAATTCGCTAGGTTTTATTTGAAATAGTTTAAAAAAAAATAAATAATTGCTTCGTCTAAAGTATTTTAAAAGCATAAAAGGATGGATAATGGCACAGCAAATAAAACATAAAAAAACAATCCTTTTTGATCGCAAATGGAATAAAAAAATCAAGTTTACAAAACACTTTATTGAAAGGTATTTTGAAAGAATCTTGAATACAAAGGTCCCAAATAAATTTCATTTTGTTAATATGAGAAATAAAGTTGCAAATGATATGATTTTTAGGATGACAAAATCTGAAAGAAATTTATTATGGCAATTTGGTTCAAATAAATGTGTAAAACTACCTTTTGAAATGACCAAAGAGATTATTGTTAAAAAAAATCATCTTATAACAATTCTCAATTAATTAACTCTATTAGTTATGTTAACCACAGGAATAATAATAGGAACGATGACATTTTTAGCTGTAATGATTTTGGTCGAGAAACTTCCTAATAAAATAAAGTCATTTGTTTTTGGCCACCATTTAACAACCGATATTTTTTTCTCCGGAATTGCATTCATGGTATTCCCGGTTACAGGTGCAGCAACCTTATTATCAGCAGCTACATTTTGTTTATTATTTACGCTCTATATTTTTATCAGAAGATCAAGCATCCCTTGGAAGCGATTTTCATTTGAAAATGGAAAATTCAAAATAGAAGCGAAAAAATAAATGTTTGCTGAGCAACTAACTCTACTTTGGAAGATCATCAAACGGGGATTTTATGTACTTGGTGGGCTACTTCTATTTATTATAGTAATAGAAGTTATCCGGGCTCTCCAAACACTTGCTGCTGTTCATCCATTGTTGGCTTGGGTAGTTGGTATTGCAGGAATCGGTTCCATTGCCTGGGGAGTTTGGAAA